>Ga0137415_10005382_pt1 | contig 12678 bp, 13 predicted proteins | sample CZODoug3_1_1_16f_FD_183082 | JGI IMG/M metagenome (GOLD analysis project Ga0137415, IMG submission 183082) | Vadose zone soil fungal communities from Angelo Coast Range Reserve, California, USA - CZODoug3_1_1_16fungal (Hybrid Assembly) | ecosystem: Environmental > Terrestrial > Soil > Vadose... | reverse complement strand
GCTCATGCCTGAAGTCTAGAAGCCCCCACCCTGCCCTCCCCCAGAGGGGAAGGGGGATTGTCCGTGCCCTCCCGCGTGCGCGGGGAGGGAAGTGGAGAGCGCTAACCCTCGGCGCGATAAGCGGCGTGCGCGGCGATGGTGCGGCAGAAATCCGTGACGGCGCCGCCGACTTCCATCAGGTCGTGATAGCCGAAGGGGACGCAGTGGTCGAAGGGCGGAAAGCGGACCACCGCCGAGGCAGGCGGGAGATCGGCGTCGTAGAGCGCCAGCACCGGACGTCCCCGGCCGAGCAGCCAGCCGGCCTCGAACCCGACCCCGGTACTGCGACCGGTCATCTCCATGCAACCGGCGTCTGCCTCCAGCAACTCGCGGTGCATCATTTCGGCGATCAGCTCAGGGCGGTCGAATCCGGGCCGGTAATCAGGATCCGCCACCCGCTCGGCGAGAATCCCGGCCCCGTACTCCTTCAGCGCCCGGTGGGCGAGCTGGATGGCCTCGAGGCTGCGCGGTCCTATTTCGCCGCTGACCGCCCGGCCGAGGTAGACCTTCACGGCAGGACTTTGGGGGCAGGGGTCCGTTTGGGCCGCCAGAGCCCCACCATCAGCATCACCATGCCGAGCACGGGGTCGAACGGCAGGACGATGCCCCCGAGTAGCGCAGCGAGCCACCGCGGCCGAAAGCGCCGCATGCGCGGATTATCCGCCATCGCCGGTCGGTCTGCTTGTCCCGTTGGAAGTCACCGCCGCGCTGGGCTCATCTTCGATGTCCAAGCCCTCGTCGTCGGGGTGGAGCTCCCCTGTGTCTGGATCCCCCTTCTTGCGCCGGGCGGGGCGCTCGGCCGACAAGGAGCGTACGTCCAGGCCCTGGCGAAGGAGGTGAATGCTCTCCAGCAAGGAGAGGCGCTCGACCAGCCACCCAACCCGGTAGTGCACCGCAAACCAGGTCTCATTCGCCGGCGGATGCCGATGACGCCGCCGCCAACGACCGACTGCTTCTTTGAAGGTTGGGGCAAAGCCGCCTTCTCCGCCTCCGCCTCCGCCTCCGCCTCCGCCACCGCGGCGGTCGGCCCCCGCATTCGCCGGCACGGACGGATTCTAGTTCGGATCGGCGGTGAAGCTTCCCAGCGGCCGCCAATCGCGATAATGCCGGAGTGCGGCTGACGGAGATCATGGCCCTGGCCAACGGCCTGGCCGGCTGTGCCGACACCCCGCCCGACTCGCAGGTCTACCTCGACGGCGAGGTCCACCGTGTTTTTGTCGGAATCGACATCGACGTCGGCGAACTGCTCCTGGCAAAAACACTGGGGGCAGACGGCGTCATCGCGCACCACCCGATCGGTTCGCGCGCGCGCCTCGACATTCCGGCCGTGGTCGAACGACACGAGGCCCAGATGAAGGCGGAGGGCATTGCGGCCGACACCGCCCACAAGCTGATGCTCGCCCGTCGCGATCCGCTGGCACATTTGCTGCACACGAGTAATTACGATCGCGTGGTCGACGCCGCCAAACAGCTCAAGATGCCGTTGATGAACATCCACCTGGCCGCGGATATCGTCGGGCGTCAGTTCTTCATCGACTTTGTCGGGCGGGCCGTCGGCGGGAAGGGGACGACGGTCGGCAGCCTGGTCGACGAGCTCAAGACCATCCCCGAGATGGAGGCCTCCCTGGTCCAGCCCGAATTCTGGCTCGGAAAGGCCGAAAACCCGGTCGGACGCTGGCTGGTCCAGATGGCGGCCGGCACCAATGGGGGCGCGGCCATCTATCGCACGTATTATGAGCACGGCATCAATACCATCCTGGCGATGCACATCGATGACCGGGACCTGCGCGAACTCGAGCAACTGCAGCTACCCAGGGCGAACCTGGTGATCACCGGCCACATGCCGAGCGACTCGATCGGGATGAACCGGGTGATCGCGGCCCTGGAACAGAAAGGACTCGAAGTAATCGCGGGCTCCGGAGTTATACGGATCTAGACCACCATCGAGGAGGACCGCTTGGACGCATCACCTCGCGCATACGGCAATGAAGCGGAGCGCCGCTATCACCTCCGACGGCTCGACGACCTGCTGGAGGCCCTGGAGCGGCTGAACCTCGCCGAAGCCAAGACCCTGCCGGTCGCCGTCAAGGAGCGCATCGAGAAGGAAGGGATCACGGTTGAGGAGGAGACCAACTTCAGCAAGCTGATCGAGCTGGTTTGGGCTCAGCAGGAGAAATACCTGATCGACCTCAAGGCGGACCGGCGCAAGGGATCGCGGCGCGTCGCCGACGGCGTCGTCGCCTCACACCGCGTGCTTGACGCCTTCATCCTTGGCCGGCTCAACCTCGCCGGGAAGCGCCGCCGACGCATTACGGGCTAACGCTCCGTTAGGCGCGCCCATCGCGGCTGCGCCGAGGCGCAGTTAATTGTTAATTCAGTGACTCAAAACGCGGGAAAGCGCGGCTCGGCGTGCGGGCTCGCTAAGCGGCTTTGTAGCGGCCGAGCTCTTGTTCGAGCTGCTGGATGCGGAACAGCAGCTGGTTGATGTAGCGCTCGCGGCCCATCAGCCGGGTATTCATCGACGCGGTCGCCTGCAGTTGTTCTTTGACCCGGTCCCAGCGCCGGACGTTCTGGATCGCGACCGAGGCCTGCTCGGCAAAGGCCTTCAGCTGCTCGAGGTCACCAGCCGGGATCGGATCGAGGTTGTCGCGATAGACGTTCAGCACGCCGCTCACGTCGTCTGAGGCCTCGACCTCGGAGCGACTCAACAGGGCGCCGTCATCGGTCACATCCTGCTCGCGCAGCGAGCCGCACAGGACCGAGGCGATCATGGTCAGTCCCGCACTCTCGACCGTCTCGACCAGGTTCGGCGGCAGCATCTCCCGCATCGGCGACACCCAGGGCTTGCCGGTTCGCATCACATCACCCGCGGCCGGGGCGCCCCACGCGATCCGCTGGCTGATGATCGCGGCGGCCACACCTTGAGAACCGGCGACCTCCAACTCGAGGGTCTTTGGATTGCGCAGTGCCAGCAGTGCGGCCTTGCCCCCGATCAGCTCCTTCGCGCTGGAGAGCACGAACTCGACCAGCTCCTTGCTGTCGTTGGCGACCGAAAGCTCGCGGGCCTTGCGGACGAGGGTCGTCAGCCGGTCCTCCCGCTGCTTCAGCAGGTCCACCAGCCGGGCGTTGATCAGCGCGTTCGAGGCATCGGTGGCGACGCGCGCCAGGTTGCGCAGGTCATGCTCGGTGAAGGGGTCACTCGCGGAGCGCGCCAGGGTCAGCACCCCCAGCCCCTCCTTGTCGGCGAGCAGCGGGACGGCGATGAAGGACCGCGGCTGATGCTTGGGGTCAGACGCTTTGAAACGCGCGTCGGAGCGGCTGTCGCGGACGAGCACTGGCTCGCGATGGGACAGCGCCCAGCCGGCGATGCCTTCGCCCACTTTGAAGCGTGACATCTCGCTGATGGCGATCGGGCTGTTGCGCGCCGCCTCGACCTTGAGCTCTTCCTGGAGATGGTCGACGAGGGCGAGCGTGCCACGCTCGAAACGCACCAGCTCGGAGGCGGCATCGAGGACGCCGTCGAGGACGCTGCGCCATTCCACCGACGACGACAGCCGCTGGGCGGCCTTAATGGTGGCCTGGGAGCTCTTCAACGCCTGCTCGGCCTCCGCCAGTTGGGAACGCGCCACGTCCCAGCGTGCCGACAGGGCGTCGAACTCCAGCTGAACGCGATGGTGAGCCGCCTGATTCTCGAGCGCGCGCTCGAGGTCGGCCCGAAGCCCGTCGCTGGCTCGCTTGACGGCCTCGATCTCGGCACGCAGGCCGTTGGAGCGCGCCTCGACGGTTGCCTGCTCCACCTTGAGGCCCGCCACCTCGGCGTCGCGGGCCGCCACCGTGGCGTGGGCGCTTGCCAGGTCGCCGGCGAGCCGGTCACGCTCGGTCTGGACCATCGCCCGGCTCCGAGTTACATCCGACAGACGGGCGGTCAGGTCCTGCCGCTCGCGATCGAGGGTCTCGTAGGCGGTCTGCATGGTGGCGTGCTCGGCCACGGCCTGCTCGAGTTCTTGCACCCGGCGTGCGTGCTGCTCAGCGAGCTTTCGCTGTTCGCCGACCTCAGTTTCGAGCGCGGTCGTCCGTCCCCGACTCCGGCCAAGCTCCTGCTCCGTCTGCTCGAGCACCTTCTGATTCCGCTCCAGCACCCGGCCCTGCTGCCGGTGCGCCTTGAGCAGCTCGGCGAGATCCAGACGCAGCCGTGCCTGCGTGGTGCTGGCTTCCTCCAGCTGGGTCTCCACCGAGCGGCTCGAGGTCTCGGAGTCGGCGGACCGCCGGCCGGGGGTCGACGGTGTCGGAGCACTCGGTGGGGTCACACGCGGCGCCGGCGTTTTCGCGACCGGTGCCGGGGCTGGAACCGCCGGCTTATCGGCGGGCTTCTGCGGTCGAGAGAAGGACCACTTTGGCATCCGTCACTCCGCCGTGGCGCGTAGCGCCGCGTCGCCGGCGGCCGCCGACAGCCCCTCGATCACTTGTAAACCGGTCTTGCCGAAGACCTCGATCGGGAAATCCTCACCGTTGGCTTTGAGACGGGGCAGTAACTTGGGCACCACGCCAGTCCAGCGGAAGGCGCCGAGGACGTTGCCCTCTTCGTCGATTCCCGTCTGGTCGAAGACGCAGATGTCCTGCACCTGGATCACGTTGGCGGCGATCCCCGTGATCTCGGAAATGTGGGTGACCACGCGACGGCCGTCACGCAGCCGCGCCTGTTGAACGAACAGCGTGATGCCGCCGACGATCTGTTCGCGGATCGCCTGGAAGGGCAGGTCAGACCCGCCCATGATGACCATGGTCTCGATCCGGTTGAGGGCGTCCTTGGGGCTGTTGGCATGGACCGTGGTCATGCTGCCGTCGTGGCCGGTGTTCATCGCCTGGAGCATGTCGAGGGTTTCGGCGGCGCGGCATTCACCGACGACGATGCGGTCGGGGCGCATGCGCAGAGCGTTGACGACCAGGTCGCGGATGGCGACCGCGCCGCGGCCCTCGACGTTGGCGCTGCGCGCCTCCAGGGTGACCAGGTTGCGCTGCCTAAGCTGCAGCTCCGCGGTGTCCTCGACGGTGACGACCCGTTCGGTGTCGGGGATGAAGTTCGACAGCACGTTCAGCGTCGTCGTCTTGCCCGAGCCGGTGCCGCCGCTGACAACCATCGAGATGCGCGAGCGCACGCAGGCGCGGATGAAGTCGGCCATTTCTTTGTTCATGGTGCCGAAGGTGACGAGATCGGACACCTTGTAGGGGACACGCGAAAACTTTCGGATGGTGATGCTCGAGCCCTGAACCGCCAGCGGCGGGATCACGATGTTCACCCGCGATCCGTCGGGGAGGCGAGCATCGACCATCGGCGACGACTCGTCGACCCGGCGGCCGATGCGCGCGACGATCCGATCGATGACGCGGCGAAGCTGGCGTTCGTCCTCGAAGACCAGTTCCGACTGGGCCAGGCGACCGCGGCGCTCCGCAAAGATCGTCTTCGGTCCGTTGACCATGATTTCGCTGACCTCGGGATCTTCCAGCAACGACTCCAGCGGGCCCAGCCCGAGGGTGTCGTGCATGATCAGCTCGGCCAGCTCTTCGCGGTCGTGCTTGGTGAGCTTGAGGTTGGTCTCCTGACAGTACTCGTCGACCAGCTCGCCGATGCGCCGCTGCACCATGTCGGTGCTGGCGGTGTCCGAATTGCCGCCAAGCGCGGTGATCAGGCGCTCGTGGACGGCCTTCTTGATGCGATCAATGTTGGGGACGCGGGCCGCGATGTTCTGGGGCTTGACGGTCAGGCTGGACATGCTCGGCGCCGCCGCCGGCTCCCCACCCTGGGGCTTCTCGGGAAGCTTGCCTTTGTTGAGCTTGTCAACGAGCAGCATGCAGTCCTCCTGGATTCATCAAGACAGCCGAAACCACGCATCGGGAGCGTAGCCTGCGCCGGCCCCCTCTCTTATCCGCCAGTCAGCCCAGCTTCGGGCCAAACGGCGGATACCCGACGCAAGCGGCTCCGTAAGGGAAACGTGAGTTCGCGGCGATTCCGGCACAACTGGACCCGGCCGGCGCCGCGGCTAGCTGGCTTTCCGTTCCGGGTAGCCGTCATCCAGCAGGCCATGCTGGGTCGCCCAGACGGCGGCCTGGGCGCGCGAGCTCAGATTGAGCTTGCTGAGGATGTTCGAGATGTGATGCTTGACCGTCTTGTCCGACAGAAAGAGATCCGCCGCGATCTGCTTGTTGGTCTTTCCCTGCGCCGCCAGCCGCAGCACGCGTTTTTCCTGGTCGGAAAGGGCCGCCCGAACCACTTCGTCGGAGCTGGCGGCCATCTTCCGGATCCGTTCGAGGACTTTGCGTGTGACTTCGGGGTCGAGCAGCGAGCGTCCGTCGGCCACGGAGATCACGGCGTCGATCAAGGCCCCCTTATTGATCTCTTTCAGGAGATAGCCGGAGGCGCCCGCCATGATCGACTCGTAGACCGCATCCTCGTCGGCGAAGGAGGTCAGCATGATGACTTTGCTGCCCAGGTTGCGGCCGAGGATCTCGCGGCAGGCGTCGATCCCGCTACCGCCCGGCATGCGGACGTCGAGCAGCACCACGTCGGGTCGCAGCAGCGCGGCCTGGTAAACCGCATCCTGCGGCGAGGCCGCCTCACCGACGACCCGGATTCGCGGATCGGACTCGAGGATGGTGCGAAGCCCAAGCCGGATCATCTCGTGATCGTCGGCGATCAGCAGGCGTACGGTTGTGGTGCTCATCGGCGGTACGGAAACACCGCCTCCAGCCGCGTACCAGCGCCGGGCGCGCTCTCCAGCGTCAGTCTGGCGCCGAGTTCGTGCACCCGCTCCTCGATATTGGGGAGCCCGCGACCGCGTTCGATGCCGGGTGTCGGCCTGGCGTCGACGTCGAAGCCCTTGCCGTCATCCTCGATCGTAAGCGTGGCCGCGTCGTCGCCAAAGTTGAGCGATAGGGTGGCGTGGGTGGCTTCCGCGTGCTTGTAGACGTTGGCGAGGGTCTCCTGGATGATGCGGAAGAGCGCGATCGAAATCTCGGGCGAGAGATCTTCGCTCGGCGAGGCGCCCACCTCGACTCGCACCGGGATGCCCGTCGCCTCCTGAAAGTGGGTGCACAGATCGGCCACCCACTGACCGATCTCCTTCTCTTTCATGATGATCGGGCGCAGCTGGTAGATGAAAGTCCGCATCTCGGAGAGGACGTGATTCAACTGCTGGATGGACCCGCTGAGCACCGGCGGCACGGCGTCCGGCTGGCTGAGCGCCAGGTCACGCGCATGTTCGAGCTGGAGGCCGAGTGCATAGACGTACTGGACGAGCCCGTCGTGCATGTCGCGAGCGATCCGGTTACGCTCGGAAACCACGGCCATCTCGTTTTGCTGGTCCTGGACGCGGGCCTGCAGCCGGAGCCGCTCCATCCCCAGCGCCACCTGGCGGCCGATCTCATCAAGGAGCTCGAGTTCGGCCGGTGTCAGCCGCTCAGCATCGGCAAAGCCCACCAGCAGCGCAGCGGTCATCCGCCCCTGCCAACGAACTGGGACCGCGGCCACGGCGTGCGCTTCGCTGTGCGACCAGAAGGTGTCGTCGAGCAGGGCTGGCCGAGCCGTGCGCAACAGCACGAGGGGCCGCACCGACTCGCCGAGGGCGGCCATCAACGGCAGCGCACCCACGGGCTGGCTGCGAAGCGACTCGAGACCGAAGGCCGGCGGATCCGAGGCATCGAAGGCCGCCTCGATGATCTCGCCTTCCTCGTCCGGCAGGATGACGGCGGCGGCAGTAGCACGCATGGCGAAGGCCACCTGTTTAACGGCCCGCTGCAGCAATTCCGGCGTGGTGACTGCCTCGCTGCCCGCCTGGGCGGTGGCCAGTAGTGCTTCCGCCCGGCGCCGGGAGGCGCGCTCGGTTTCGAACAGCCGGGCATGATCGATGGCGACCGCGGCCTGGGTGGCGATCGCCTCTACCAACTTTTGATGCTCCGGTCCGAAGGGCTCGCGAGCGGCGCGAACCAGGACCAGCGCCCCCAGCAGGTTCTCCTGGGCGCGTAGCGGGGCGGCCAGCACCGTCTTCGACCGGCGCTCCGCACCGGTCACCTTGTAGCGGGCGTCTTTGGACGAATCCTGGATGAGGGCAGTGGTGCCGTGACGCACCACCCAGCCCACCACGCCTTCGCCCACCTTGAAGCTCTTGACCTCTTTGAGGGCGACCGGCACTCCCAGCGCGGCCTTGACATGGAGCTCGGTGCGGGAATCGTCGAGCAGAAAGATGGTAGCCGCATCGAAGGCCACCAGCGCGTTCATCCGCTCGAGGACGTCCTTGAGGGTACGGTCGAGATCCAGTGAGCTGCTGAGCGCGGCGCTGACCTGCGTCAGTAGCCGGTAGGACGGCGCCGGCGTCGGGCTGCCGCCGGAGATCACCTTGAGACGGCTCGCGTCCAGCTTGCGCGCGCGCTCCGTCATGCCAGTGAGACGTACGGCGGCCCTCTTTCCAGCGGAGCCGTTTACACGATCGTGACAGTGTCGCCGTGAGGTGGCGGTGCTATCCCGCCGCTCACGAGTCTCTAAGAACCGCCCGATAGACTTGACCCCGTGAGGCGGCGGCGTGGCGCAATCCTTCTTTTTGCTGTCCTGCTGGCCGCTTGCGATCCGGTCGCAGCCAAGCCCAGCACGCCGAGCGCCGAATCGGCGCTGGCCCTCATGTTCCAGAACAAATATGCGGCGGCCACTGCCCAGCTGCAGGACCTGATCAAGGCGCATCCCCAGGACGCCAAAGACCACGCGGTCTACGCCCTGGTCCTCAACTACGAGACCAAGCAGAAGGCCGCACTCGACGAAGCCAAGAAAGCTCAGAGCATCGCTCCCCATGACGGCTTCGTGCTCACCATCCTCACCCGGGTCGAGGACTGGAACGACGACATTCAGTCAGCGGCGCGGGACGGGGCCGCGGCGGTCAAGGCGACACCCGACTCGACCCTGGCCCACGTTTTCTACGCCGAAGCCCTCGCCGACGTCGGTCAGTACGCCGACGCCCAGGCCCAGCTGAAGAAAGGCGCCGACCTCGCCAAGAAAGGATCCGACTACGACAAGGCAGAGGTCGACCGCAACTGGGCCAACTACTACCGCGACAAAAAGGACTATCCGCAAGCGCTGGCGCATCTCAAGCTCGCGGCGGGGGCACAGCCGAAGTGGGTCGAGCGGCTGCTCGAACTCGCGCGCTTCTCCATCGCCCGCCAGGACCTGAGCGGCGCGACCCAGTTCCTGCAGCGAGCGGCGACCCTGTCACCCGATGACCCCGGACTTCGCGAGCAACTGGGCGAGGTCGCGCTCTTTGCGCAGGACTACGACGTCGCGAAGAGCGCCTACCAGGCGGCGCTCCAGCTCCAGCCGCGCAGCGCCCTCGACCTCAAGCTGCTGGGCGACATCGCGGTCGCCAAGGACAAGGATCCGACCACGGCCATCAAGGACGAGCGCGCCGCGATCGCGGCGCAGCCGACCGACCAGGAGGCGGGCGCCTACCTGGCCGCCGTGCTCCGCTACCTGAACAAGGACGAGACCGCCGCGGCCAAGGCGGCCAAGGAGACGGTGGCGCCTACCGGCGTGGGTGCGGCCCCGGCCGCGACCTTCGTCGACCTCGACAAGGCGGCGGTCGACCGGCAGGCGCTCGCGCTGGCGACGGTCAACCGCTACCGGCGCCTGGCCGGATTAGCTCCCGTCACCAGCTCGACTGTTATCCACCAGTCGGCCCTGGCCCACGCCTTCTATACCTTCTTCAATGGGGCGCTGGCCAGCATCCGCGACCTCGGGATTCACAAGGAGGAGGCGAGCGGCCAGGGCTACGTCGGGGATAACGTGCTGACACGAGCGCAGCATTTCGGCTATCCGCAGCGCTCGATGGCCGAGGTCATCACCCACCGCACCGACCCGGCGGCCGCCGTCAGCGACTGGATCGATTCCGTGTATCACCGCTTCCCTATCCTGCGTGCCGACCTGCTCGAGCTGGGCTACGGTGATGCCTACCTGGGGCCGATGACCGTCCAGGTGATGGACATGTCGTACCGGGAGACGACCACCGGACGGGTCATCCTCTACCCGGCCGACAACCAGGTCAACGTGCCGACCGCCTTCAACGGCAACGAGATCCCGGATCCCGCGCCCAACGCCGCCTACCCGATCGGCTATCCGGTCTCCGCCACCTTCGATCGCAACGCGAAAGTCACGATCACGGCGTTTCACCTGCGCAATCCCGCGGGCACGGACCTGCCCGGCATCTCGCTGCCGCCGACGGGCGAAACCGAGAATTCCTTTGCCTTCCTCGCCAACACGCCGCTGCAGCCGGGGACCACCTATACGGCCGAATTGACCTACACCCTCAACGGGGTCGCCGGCAAGAGGACCTGGCACTTCTCGACGGCGGCCGGCCCGAGCCCGACCCCCCAATCGCAGACCGCTTCTGAACTCAGACCCTAGCTGAACGGGCGCCTCGCTCCCTATCGTGGGAGCCAAAGGAGGTGAGCCATTTGAGATCGTCGAGGTTGCGCCGCCAGGCTGGCGACGGATCGTCCGCCAGCGTGGTCGCGGTCTTCGCCATGGTCGTCATCGTGCTCATCCTGCTGTTCGCCTGGTACGGGTTCATGGGCGGCGGACACTGGTTTGGCAACAGCGGTAGTGGCGGCGGCATCAACGTCACCGTCCACTCGTCCCCTTAGGCTTTACCGCCTGCTGACGAAGAAGGGCTGACTCCAGCCCTTCGTCCCGTTCTCGCCGTCCGCTTCGACGCGGACGTAGCCCTCGTCGCCACGGACCTGATATGAGCCGCTGCTCGCGTTGACCGCCTGCAGCAGCTGACCGCCGCGGCCGATGAAGCGGAGGCTCGAACCGGACGCTGCTTCGGCCGTGATGGTGATCCCGGTGACGTTCAATCGGATGAACCCGGCGCCGGTGGACGCGATGAATGCGCCCTGGCGTAGCGAGCTCAGCAGAGATGCCGGGTCTTGCGCGGACGCGAGCACTTCGATCCAGGCACGGCCGAGCGCGGGGTCGTGCAAGCTGGTTGCATCATCACCGGCGAAGGCGTAAACCCGATTGCCCGCGGACAGCAGCCTGTCCCACATCGCGGTCGTGTCCACCTGAGCTGAATTGCTGTCCGCCATCCTCGCGTCATAGACCTCCAGCCCGAACAGACCGTGCGCGGCGAGCACCGTCGAGAGGCTTTGCGGCCTGATGGTGGAACCAGGCGCGGCCAGAACGGGCAATCCGCCGTCATGCGCGATCCAATCGATAGCCCCCTGGAGGTCGTTGGCGGGCTGCCAGTGATCCATGCCAACGGCGAGCAGCTCGGCAAAAGGATAGGTCGCGTCGACGACAGGGACCGCGGGATGAGCCCGAGTGCCGTACTCCGATCCCCAGGTGTACGTGTTCAGATCGCTGATCCCGAGAAAGGCATAGCCGTGCGCCGCATACCAGGCGCCGATCGCCGACGGCAGGTCTTTGCCCACCCCTCGCACCGAGGCGACGTGGAGGTTGCCCTTGTACCAGGTGCCGCCGGCGGCGTATGGGTCGGCGACGACGAGCTGCTTGGCGGTGACCGCCGGCGGATTGGAAGTCGACCGTCCCAGCTGATGTCCGAGGACGGCCGACCCGGCAACTGCCAGCACCACGACCGCAATCAGCGCGGGCCGGAAACGCTGACCCCAAGCGCGGCCAGTTCCTGACGGATTCGCCTGGCCAGGGTCACCGCGCCAGGGGTGTCGCCATGTACGCACAGGGTTCCAAACGATACGGCAACCCGGCTGCCGTCGCTGGCGGCAACTTCACCGTCGGTGACCAAAGCGCGAACCTGCCGTGCTACCGCCTCCGGATCAGTAAGGACGGCACCCGGTTCGGACCGCGGCAGCAATGTGCCATCCGCCCGGTAACTCCGGTCGGCGAAGGCTTCCGCCGTGAAGGGGTGGGCCGCCGCTCGCGCCGCCTCTTCCATGGCTGATCCGGCACGACCCACCAGCCGCAGGCTCGGATCAAATATTCGAATACCGGCGACGATCGCGACCGCCAACGCACCGTCGGTCTCCGCCTGGTTGTACAGCGCACCGTGCGGCTTGACATGGTGCAGCCTCGCGCCTTCGGCGCGGGCGATGGCATCCAGCGCATCTAGTTGCGTTACGACGAGCTCCCGGATTTCCTGGTCGGCCAGCCGCTGCGGCCGCCGCCCGAAACCATCGCGGTCATTGAATCCCGGGTGGGCACCAACCGCGACGCGGTTGCGGATGGCGAGCGCCACGGTCGCGCGCATACTTTCCGCGTCGCCGGCATGAAATCCGCAGGCCACGTTGGCAGACGTGACCAATTGGAGCAGCGCCGCGTCGGTTTGCGGATCTCCCTCCCCGACGTCAGCGTTCAGGTCGAGCTGTCGCACCCGCCGAGATTTTGTCAGGCCTTCGACAACTCGAAGGATGCCGACTGGTCTTCGGACGAGACCTTGCCGGCTTCGAAGATGCTCCATCGGAGCGCGAGCGATCCTGCCATCGTGCATACGGCCGCGGCAGCAGAGAATGATCGCTGGCGCCGGCCGCGTTGGCCAGTCGCGACCCTATGAAGCAGCACCGGGAGTAGCGCTCCGATGCCGACGGCGCCCAGCCAGAACGGCGCGGCAAATCGTCCGGTCGTCAATG
>Ga0137415_10005381_pt1 | contig 12678 bp, 13 predicted proteins | sample CZODoug3_1_1_16f_FD_183082 | JGI IMG/M metagenome (GOLD analysis project Ga0137415, IMG submission 183082) | Vadose zone soil fungal communities from Angelo Coast Range Reserve, California, USA - CZODoug3_1_1_16fungal (Hybrid Assembly) | ecosystem: Environmental > Terrestrial > Soil > Vadose... | reverse complement strand
GAGCGCGTGGTGGATGCGCTCATGGCCCGCTTCGGAGGGGAGGATGGCTGATGCTCTACGACCTCCTCGTGCCGCTGGCCAAGGACAGCATCCTCTTCAACGTCTTCCGCTACATCACGTTCCGGACGGCCATGGCAACGGTGACGGCGATCGTGATCTCGTTCGTCCTCGGGCCCTGGCTGATCGGACGGCTGCGCGCGCTCCAGCGCGGGGGCGAGACCATTCGCGAGGACACGCCGGAGCGGCATCGCAGCAAGGCGGGCACTCCGACCATGGGCGGACTCGTCATCCTGGCCGCCCTGCTGGTCTCGACGCTCCTGTGGACGAATCTCCACAATCGATACGTCTGGGTACTCATCCTGGCCACGGCGGGCTTCGCGGTCATCGGTCTCCTCGACGACTGGCGAAAGCTCAAAACCAGGAAGGGCATCTCCGCCAAGCGGAAATTCGGCGCGCAGATCCTCTTGGTCACCGCGCTGATGGGCTGGCTCTACGTCTGGCCGCCCGACGGCTTCACGACGGGCCTCGCCATCCCCTTCTTCAAGGGCTGGCTCCTCACCCTGGGCTGGCTCTGGATCCCCTTTTCGCTCCTCGTGATCGTGGGGTCGTCCAACGCCGTCAATCTCACCGATGGTCTGGACGGCCTGGCCATCGGGCCCATCGTGATGGCGGGCGGGGCCTTCGCCATCATCTGCTATCTCACGGGCAATTTCCGGGCGGCGGAGTACCTCAAGATCCTGAACGTCAAGGGCACGGGCGAGCTGACGATCTTCTGCGGCGCCCTCGTGGGCGCGGCCGTGGGCTTTCTCTGGTTCAACAGCTACCCGGCGCAGGTCTTCATGGGCGACGTGGGCTCGCTCGCCCTGGGCGGGGCCATCGGGACCCTCGCCGTGCTGACCAAGGCGGAGCTGCTCCTCCCGCTCATCGGCGGGCTCTACGTGGTCGAGGCCGCCTCCGTCATCATCCAGGTCGGCTACTTCAAGCTCACGGGCAAGCGCTTCTTCCGCATGGCCCCGCTCCATCATCACTACGAGATGCAGGGGTGGCCCGAGCCGAAGATCATCGTGCGGTTCTGGATCGTGTCGTTCATGTTGGCGCTTCTCGCGCTGACCACCCTCAAGCTGAGGTAGGCCGGTGATCACGCTCACGGCCGAGACGGCAGATGAGGATCACATGACGGACGAGCGGGGCGAAGGCTACCGCCAGTGGCTGGCCGAGCGCACGGTGGCCGTAGTGGGCCTGGCGCGAAGCGGAGTGGCCGCGGCCCGGCTGATCCGGCGACTCGGCGGCCGCGTCCTGGCATCCGACTCGGGCCGTCGCGAATCGCTCTCCCGCGAGGCGCAGGAGCTCGAGCAGCTCGGCTGTCGCCTCTGGGTGGGCGGCCATCCGGACGCCGCCTTCGAAGGCGCCGAGCTGGTCGTCGTCAGTCCGGGCGTACCTCTCGAGCTGCCCGTGCTCGAGGCCGCGCGCGCCCGGAGCGTGCCCGTCATCAGCGAGCTCGAGCTCGGCTGGCGCGTCATGGAAGCCGATCTCATCGCCATCACGGGCACCAACGGCAAGACGACCACGACCACCCTCACGGGCGAGCTCGTGGGCGGGACGGTGAGGCCCGTCCTCGTGGGGGGCAATATCGGCACCCCGCTCTCCGCTCATGCCCTGGACTTCCCCGCCGACGGCCTCATCGTGGCGGAGGCCTCGAGCTTCCAGCTCGAGGCGATCGAGCTCCTGCGGCCGCGGGTGGCCGTCGTGCTCAACGTCACCCCCGATCACCTCGACCGGCATGGAACGGTCGAGCGTTACGTCGAAGCCAAGGCGAGGATCTTCGCCAACCAGACTGGGGCGGACTGCGCCGTGCTCAACGCCGACGATCCCGTCACGGCGGCCCTCGCCCCGCGCACCCGCGCGCGCGTCCTCTGGTTCAGCCGGCTGCGCGCCCTCGATCACGGCGTCTTCGTGCGGAGCGGCGCCATCGTGGCCAAGCTGAACGGCCACGTCGAGGAGATCTGCCCGCTCGCGGACATCCCGCTGCGCGGCCAGCACAACGTCGAGAACGTCCTCGCGGCCACCGCCTGCGCGCTGTGGACGGGCTTGAGCCCCGAGAGCATCCGGCGCGGCATCGCGGCCTTCCGCGCCGTGGCGCACCGGATCGAGCGGGTCCTCGACGAGCGCGGGGTGGGCTACTACAACGACTCCAAGGGCACCAATGTCGCCTCGACCATCAAGGCCCTCGAGAGCTTCTCCGAGCCCGTCGTCCTCATCGCGGGCGGCAAGGGCAAGGGGCAGGACTTCCGTCCCCTCGCCGAGGCCGCCCGCGGCCGCGTGAAGCGCGCGGTGCTCATCGGCGTGGACCGCGATCAGATCCGCGCCGCGCTCGAGCCGGCCGGGGTGCCGTGCCAGGACGCGGGCTCCATGCAGGACGCGGTGGCGGCCGCGCGAGAGGCTGCCCGCATCGGGGACGTGGTGCTCCTCTCGCCCGCCTGCGCTTCCTTCGACATGTTCGACAACTACGAGCATCGCGGCGAAGCGTTCAAGAACATCGTCCGCGAGTTCGCCGGATGAGCGCGACGAGAGGCCAAGACCTACTGATGAACCGCCTCGCGATACTCGCAAACCGGTGGGGGGGTCTGGGGGAGGAGCGGCGGCCGCTCCCCCCCAGATCCGGCTAATCAAATGCCTCGGCGGCTCACGCCCGATCTGTGGCTCTTCGGTGTGGTCCTGGCGCTCGTGTCGATCGGCGTGGTGATGGTGTACTCGGCCTCGGCCATCATGGCCGCCGACCGCTTCCACGATCCCGTGCACTTCCTGAAGAAGCAGGGCGTGTGGGCAGGCCTGGGGATGATCGCGCTCTTCGCGGGGCTCCGCTTCGACTACCGGCGGCTCCAGCGCCTGGTCGCCCCGCTTCTCGTGCTGTCGTTCCTGCTCCTCGTCCTCGTGCTCGTTCCGCCCTTCGGCCAGGAGATCAACGGCACGCGGCGGTGGCTTCGCCTCGGGCCGGTGTCCTTCCAGCCCGTCGAGCTGGCCAAGCTCTCGCTCCTGCTCTACCTCGCCTCCTTCCTCGCCCGCCGCGGCGAGGTGGTGGAGAGCTTCGGGCGGGGCCTCCTCCCCCTGCTCCTGATGGCGGGCGCCATGGCCGGACTGACCATGCTCCAGCCCGACATGGGCAATGCCGTGGTGCTCATCGTGCTGACGCTCGCCCTGGCGTATCTGGGCGGGGCGCGGCCCGCGCACATGGGGCTGATCGCCGGCGCGGCCCTGCCCCTGGCCGCCGTCGCCATCGCCATGAAGCCGTATCGTCTCCGGCGCATGGCCGCCTTCTTGAACCCGTGGAACGATCCGCAGAATTCAGGCTTCCAGATCATCCAGTCGTTCCTCGCCCTGGGCTCGGGCGGCTGGCTCGGGCGAGGCCTGGGTGAGTCCAAGCAGAAGCTCTTCTATCTCCCGGAGTCCCACACCGATTTCATCTTCGCCATCATCGGCGAGGAGCTGGGGGCGATGGGAGCCCTCGTGGTGGTCGGGCTCTTCGCCGTCCTCATCTGGCGGGGCCTGCGCATCGGCCTCCGCGCGCCCGAGCCCTTCGGCGCCTATCTCGCCCTCGGGCTCACCGTCATGCTCGCCACCCAGACCCTCGTGAACCTGGGCGTGGTCACGGGACTCTTGCCCACCAAGGGGCTCCCGCTGCCCTTCATCTCCTTCGGCGGCTCCGCCCTGACCATGACGCTCTTCTCCACGGGCATCTTGCTGAACATCTCGCAGCACACGGGAACGGCCTGAGCCGTGTACAAGAAATACCAGCAGATTCATTTCGTGGGCATCGGCGGCGTCGGCATGAGCGGGATCGCCGAGGTGCTCCTGAACCTGGGCTATCGCGTCACCGGCTCCGATCAGAGGCGCGGCGAGCTCGTCGAGCGGCTGGAGCGCCTCGGGGCCAAGATCTTCCTCGGCCACGAGCCCAGTCACCTCGAGGGCGCGCACGTGGTCGTGTACTCCTCGGCGGTGGCCCGCGACAACGTCGAGGTCCAGGTGGCGAGGCAGCGCGGCGTGCCCGTCATTCCACGGGCCGAGATGCTGGCGGAGCTCATGCGGCTCAAGTACGGCATCGCCATCGCCGGCACCCATGGCAAGACCACCACCACCTCCATGGTGGCGGCGGTGCTCGGCGCGGCGGGGCTCGATCCCACGGTGGTCGTGGGCGGCCGCATCCACGGGCTCGGCACCAATGCCCGCCTCGGGCGCGGCGAGTTCCTGGTCGCCGAGGCCGACGAGTCGGACGGCTCCTTCCTCAAGCTCACGCCGACCATCGCCGTGGTCACCACCGTGGATGCGGAGCACCTGGACCACTACGCCGATCTGGAGGCGATCCGGACGGCCTTCCTCACCTTCGTCAACAAGGTGCCGTTCTACGGCTCGGCCGTGCTCTGCCTCGACCAGCCCAACATCCAGCAGATGATCCCCCAGATCGAGAAGCGCGTGATCACCTACGGGCTCGAGTCGGGCGCGGATCTCACCGCCCGGCGCCTCTCGTTCTCCGGCGTGCAGTCTCAGTTCGAGGTCCTACATCGTGGCCGGGTCCTCGGGCCCATCTCGATCCAGGTGCCGGGCCGCCACAACGTGCTCAATGCCCTCGCCGCCATCGGCGTCGGCCTCGATCTCGAGGTCCCCTTCGAGCGCATCCAGCAGGCCCTGGGCGCCTTCGCGGGGGTCCAGCGCCGTTTCCAGATCCGCGGCGAGGCCGCGGGCGTCCTCGTGGTCGATGACTACGGGCATCACCCTGCCGAGATCCGCGCCACCCTGGCCGCCGCCAAGGCCGGGTTCGACCGACGCGTCATCACGGTGTTCCAGCCGCACCGGTACTCCCGGACCCAAGCACTGCGGCAGGAGTTTCTCACCGCGTTCTACCAGTCCGACGTGCTGATCGTGATGGACATCTACGCGGCCGGTGAGGCGCCGATCCCCGGCGTCCACGCGCGCGACCTCGCCGACGGCATCGGCGCCCACGGGCACCGCGAGGTGCTCTACATGGATGGCGACCGCCCCGGCATCCTCGACTATCTCTGCGAATCCACGCGTCCCGGCGATCTCGTGCTCACCCTCGGCGCTGGCGATGTCGGCCAGCTCGGGGCGGAGTTGCTCGCGCGCCTGGGCGACATGCCTGACCCGTCCAACAGGAGGAGCTAATGCTCGGAGAGATTCGGGGCGAGGTGCGGTTCAAGGAACCCCTGAGCTTCCATACCTCCTTACGCATCGGGGGGCCCGCGGACATCTTCGTGGTCCCCCAGGACGTCGAGGACATCCGGCTCGCCCTGGGCTTCGCCGAGCGCGAGCAGCTGCCCGTCGAGATCGTGGGCGGCGGCAACAACCTCCTCGTCCGCGACCGCGGCATCCGCGGGGTGGTGCTCAAGCTCGAGGGCTGTCTGGGTCGCGCCGACTTCCATGGCGAGGAAGCGGTGGCGGGCGCCGGGGTCGGTCTCTCCGCCTTGATCCGCGAGGCAGCCGCGCTGAACCTCGGCGGGATCGAGTGCCTGGTGGGCATTCCCGCCACCATCGGTGGCGCCGTGGCCATGAACGCGGGCACGCCCGACGGCTGGATCGGCGACTTCATCTCCGCCGTGTACTTCCTGCATCCGGACGGCACCCTCGGCGAGTTCAAGCCCAACAACGGCACCTTTGGCCACCGCGCCTTCTGCGCGCCGCCCGGCGCCGTGCTGGTGGGCGCGCGGCTGCAGCTCCATCGGCGGCCCCAGGCGGAGATCCAGAAGGACATGCGCCTACGCCTCAAGCACAAGAAGGCGACGCAGCCGCTCGCCCTCGCCTCCGCGGGATGCGTGTGGAAGAACCCGCAGAGCGAGGTGGCGACCCGCCTCATCGAGAAGGTCGGCTTGAAGGGCAAGCGGCACAACGGCGCCGAGATCTCGGCCAAGCACGCCAACTTCATCGTCAACCGGGGTGGCGCCACCGCCGCGGACATCCTGGATCTCATGGAGATCACGCGCGAGCGGGTGCAGAACCACTTCGGGCTCACCCTCGAGCCCGAGATCCGCATCATGGGAGACAAGTGAGGTCGGACAGGGCATGAGAGGTCGGAGCGCGGTTCTCTCACCCCGCGGGGCGGCCCTCCGTCTCGGCGACCTCGCGGAGCCGCTCGCCGCCATGACCGGGCAGCGGCTCGACCGCCGGCGCCGGCGCCGGCGCGTCCTCCGGCTCGCGCGTCGCGTCGGACTGTGGGGTGGGGCGGCCCTGGTGGTGGCCACGCTCGCGGCGGGGGCGGGATGGGAGTCGCGGTGGCTGCTGCGGACGGCCCCGTTCTCGGTCGAGCGCGTGGAGGTGGTCGGGCAGGAGCGCCTGTCGGCCGAGGCGATCGTGAGAGCCTCGGGCATCACCCGCGGGCAGAGTCTCTGGACGCTCGACGCCCGCCGGGCCGTCGCGGGCGTGGAGGCCCTCCCGCTCGTGCGTCACGTCGAGCTGATCCGGGCCTTCCCGAACCGCGTGACCCTGCTCGTCGAAGAGCGACGCCCGTTCACCCTCGTCCAGGCGGCGGGCAAGCTCGTGTGGGTCGATGAGCAAGGGGTGGCCGTGGCGGGCGAGGCGCGACCGGTGGCGATGGATGTCCCCGTCATCTCCGGGCTCAATCCCTCGGACCTCGCGCCGAACGGTCGCGTGCCCTCGGACCGCGTCGCGACCGGACTGTCGCTCATCCGTACGCTCATGCGCGCTCAGAGCTCGCTCTTGAGCGAGATCTCCGAGGTCGACGTGAGCAGGCCCGAGGGGCCCGTGCTCTACATGGTGAACGGGGTCGAGGTCAGGCTGGGCCGGGAGGACTGGGAAAGCCGGCTCGGGCGGCTCCAGCGCGTGGCCGCGCAGCTGCGCGCCACGAACCAGTCCGTCACGTCCATCGACCTGCGATTCCGCGACCAGGTCGTGCTCAGAACCGCGGCGAGGTAGGGGGCGCCATGGCGAGATCGAGAGGACGGCAGCTCATCACGGGGCTGGATGTCGGCACGACCAAGATCTGCTGCGTCATCGCGGAGTGGTCGTCCATCGGCACCCTCGACATCGTGGGGGTGGGCACGAGCCCGTCGCGAGGCCTGCGCAAGGGCGTGGTCGTCAACATCGACTCCACCGTGGAGAGCATCAAGCAGGCGGTGGGCGACGCGGAGGAGATGGCGGGCGTGGAGATCGCGAGCGTCATCGCGGGGGTGGCGGGCGGGCACATCCGCGGCATCAACAGCCGCGGCGTGGTCGCCGTCTCCGGCAAGCACCGCGAAGTCAGCCCCGCCGACGTCGAGCGGGCGCTGGATGCCGCCCGCGCCGTCAACCTGCCCCAGGACCGAGAGATCATCCACGCGCTGCCCCAGACCTATCTCGTCGATGACCAGGACGGCGTCAAGGAGCCTCTCGGCATGTCGGGCGTCCGCCTGGAGGTCGAGGTGCACCTGGTCACGGGGGCCACGACCTCCGTGCGCAACGTGGTCCGCAGCGTCAACCGCGCGGGACTGCAGGTGCAGGACATCGTGCTGGAGCCGCTCGCCTCCGCGGAGGCCGTGCTTTCCGAGGAGGAGAAGGAGCTGGGCATCCTCCTCATCGATCTGGGCGGCGGCACCACGGACGTGGCCCTCTTCCGTGACGGGGCCGTGTGGTACACGGGCATCCTGCCTCTGGGCGGCGACCACATCTCCAACGACGTCGCCGTCGGCCTGCGCACGCCCACCGCGGATGCGGAAGAGCTCAAGAAGCGACACGGCTGCGCGCTCACCGCGCTGGTCCGGGAGGACGAGGTCATCAGCGTGCCCTCGGTGGGCGGGAGAAAGGCGCGGGAGCTGTCCCGCCAGATCTGCTCGGAGATCATCCAGCCGCGCGTCGAGGAGATCTTCACGCTCGTGGCGCGGGAGCTCACCAAGGCCGGCCTGGAGGATGCCGCGGCGGCCGGCGTGGTCGTCACCGGCGGCACCGCGATCATGCAGGGCGTGCCCGAGCTGGCCGAGCAGATCTTCGACCTGCCCGTGCGGCGCGGAGTGCCGACGGGCATCGGCGGCCTCCACGACGTCGTGCAAAGTCCCATGCACGCGACGGGGGTCGGCCTCGCCCTGTACGGCGCGCGCGCGCGTCGCGCGGGTGGGACGGAGGAGGCGGGCGCGGCCTCGGGGTCGGGCATGCGACGACGTCTGAGGGATTGGTTCGGTGAGCTCTTCTAGCAAGGGGCCCAGGCTCCCGGGGCAGGGGGATCTCTTCCTCCGGCTGCCGCGGGGCCGGCCAAGCTACTCACGCAGGTCGGTCAAGGAGGAGCCGATGGAGCATCCACGGGCGGGGCGGCCGGTATTTGAGCTCGAGGAGACGAGGGACAACGCCAAGATCAAGGTCATCGGGCTTGGCGGCGGCGGGTCCAACGCCATCAACCGCATGATGGAAGCCCGCTTCACCGGCGTCGAGTTCATCGTGGCGAATACGGACTCGCAGGCCCTGCGCGCGTCGTCCGCTCCCATCAAGATCCAGCTGGGGGCGCGACTGACCCAGGGGCTCGGCGCAGGCAGCGATCCCGAGATCGGCAAGAATGCCGCGCTCGAGGACCGCGAGCAGATCAAGAAGCTCCTCGAGGGCGCCGACATGGTCTTCGTGACGGCCGGGCTCGGCGGGGGTACGGGCACCGGCTCGGCTCCCATCGTGGCCGCCACTGCCAAGGAGCTGGGCATCCTCACCGTGGCCGTGGTGACCAAGCCGTTCGCCTTCGAAGGGCGGCGTCGCGCGCAGCAGGCGGAAGCCGGCCTGACCGAGCTGCGCGGGGTGGTGGACACGCTCATCACCATTCCCAATCAGCGTCTTCTCGCCGTGGTGGATCGCGGCACGCCGCTCGTGGAAGCCTTCCGCATCGCCGACACCGTGCTCCTCCAGGCCGTGCAGGGCATCTCGGACCTCATCCTCGTGCCCGGGCTCATCAACCTGGACTTCGCCGACGTGCGCACTATCATGGCGGGCATGGGCATGGCCCTCATGGGCACGGGCGTGGGCAAGGGCGAGCATCGGGCCGTGGAGGCAGCCCAGAAGGCGGTGGCCAGCCCGCTTCTCGACGAGACCTCGATCGACGGCGCCCGCGGCATCCTGATGAACTTCACGGGTGGCCCCGATCTTTCCCTGCACGAGGTGGAGGAGGCGGCGCGGATCGTCCAGGACGCCGGCGATGAGGAAGCGCACATCATCTTCGGCGCCGTCATCGACCCGAGCCTTCAGGACGAGGTGCGGATCACCGTGATCGCCACCGGCTTCACCGAGCGGAAGGAATCGAACCAGCCCGCGGGGAAGGTAGTGGACATGGCCCGCGCTCCCCGAAGCAGCAGCCCCACCCCGTCCAAGGACTGGCGCCGGCGGGTGCCCGCCGATGCCCGCGCCGACGCCGACATGCCGAGCGAAGAGGACCTGGATGTCCCGGCGTTCTTGCGGAGGCAGGCCGACTGACCCGTCGGCAGCGCACGAGAGGGGACCACATGCTGAGAGAGTTCAAAGAGTTCATCATGCGGGGCAATGTGGTCGAGCTCGCGGTGGGCGTGGTCATCGGCGCCGCCTTCGGCAAGATCGTGGCGTCCTTCGTGGGCGACATCCTCATGCCGCCCATCGGCCTGCTCCTGGGCCAGGCCGATGTGTCCAACCTCTTCATCAATCTGACGAGCACGAAGTATCCGACGGTGGCCGCGGCCAAGGCGGCGGGCGCGCCCACCCTCAACTACGGCGCCTTCCTGCAGTCGATCGTGGACTTCGTCATCGTGGCCTTCGCCATCTTCCTGTTCATCCGGCAGGTCAACCGGCTCTTCCCGCCTCCTCCCGCCCCCGTGACGACCCGACCGTGTCCGCTCTGCCTCATGCCGATCCCCGTCAAGGCGACGCGATGCGGTCACTGTACGGCGGCTGTCCCCGCCTCCTAGCCGCCCGGCCGGCGTATCGCTCCGCGTGAGACACTGAAGCGGTCATGACCGCTCCCGATTTTCGCGGCGATCCGCCGAGCCACTACCTCTGCTCGCTGCTGGAAGATGCAGGCTTGCCGCATCTCTTCACCACGCGCCACTTTCCCGGCGTCAGCGCCTTCAGGGAGCCGGGCCCGCCCCTCGGCCCCGGGGCGCAGGATCTGCTCACGGCCCATGCCTTGGCTGCCCAGCCCGCCGCCTTTCTCAAGCAGGTGCATGGGGCGAGCGTGGCGCACGTGAGCGATGGTGGTCACGCGGGGCAGGGCGATGCGCTCATGAGCGACAAGCCGGGGCTGCCCGTCGCCGTGTTTTCCGCCGACTGCGTACCCGTGCTTCTCTACGATCCCGAGGGGCGCCGCGTGGCTGCCATCCACGCCGGATGGCGGGGGACCGTACAGGGTGTGGCGGGCGCCGCGGTGGACGCGCTCAGGAATGGGGGAGGCGAGCCCGAGCATTTCCTCGCGGCCATCGGCCCGTCCATCGGACCCTGCTGCTACGAGGTGGACAAGCCCGTCATCGCGCGCCTCGATGCGGCCTTTCCCCGACGCTGGGGGTCATGGGTGAGGAGTCGGGGAAACGGCAAGTGGATGCTCGACCTCTGGGCGGCCAATGAGGCGCAGCTCCGAGAGGCGGGAATGCGGGGCGATCGCATCGCCAACCCGCGCCTCTGCACGGGCTGCCGGGGCGATCTGTTCTATTCGTACCGTCGCGGGGACAATGGCCGACTCGTATCGATCGCGGCTGTCCCGCTGAGCGCCACGCCGTAGCCTTTGCGAAAGGGGTTTTGACGCCCCCCGGTGAGCTCGCCAGGTTGGGCGGAGCCCGCGCGTGCTAGAATCGGCCAGCCTGACAGGCCGTCATGCTCGACATTCGCGCCAATCTTCGAGCGGTACAAGAGCGGGTCGCCGCTGCCTGCGCGCGCGCGAACCGCCGGTCCGGAGATGTCCTCCTCGTCGGCGTGTCCAAGACCGTGGAGCTCGAGCGCATCCGGCTCGCCGTCGAGGCGGGCGTCCAGGCCCTCGGGGAGAATCGTGTCCAGGAGGCCAAGGAGAAGGTCGAATCCATCGGCCGCGCGGTGCCGTGGCATCTCATCGGCTCGCTCCAGACGAACAAGGCGAGGGATGCCGCGCGCCTCTTCGACTGGATCCAGTCCGTGGATCGCGTGGAGCTGGCGCACGAGCTCGACCGCCGCGCCCACCAGGCCGAGCGCGCCCTGCGCGTGCTCGTCCAGGTGAATATCGGCGAGGAGGCCCAGAAGGGTGGCGTGCATCCGGCGGAGCTCAAGCGACTCCTTGATGCGATCGCGGGGCTGAAGAATCTCGAGGTCCGCGGTCTCATGTGCATCCCGCCCGCCGCCGACTCCGCGGAGGCGTCGCGGCCGTGGTTCCGGCGCCTCCGCGAGCTGCGCGATGCGGTCGGGCTCGAGCACTGCTCCATGGGCATGAGCGGGGATTTCGAGGTCGCCATCGAGGAAGGCGCCACCATGGTGCGAGTGGGCACCGCCATCTTCGGCCCACGCCCGCCTCGGGCCGCCGTCACGGAGGGCGGGGCGTGAGCATCAAGGGCAAGCGCGTGGCCTTCCTCGGCGCCGGCAACATGGGCGAAGCGCTCATCAAGGGCTTGACGCAGACCGGGCTGGTTCCCGCCAAGACCATCTCCGCCTCCGACGCGCGGGCCGATCGCCTGGCGGACGTCGCGAAGCAGTACGGCATCCAGCACGTCAAGGACAACGTGACCCTCGTGCGCTCGGCCGACGTCGTCATCCTCGCCGTCAAGCCGCAGATCATGGGCGCGATCCTCACGGAGATCGCCTCCGTGGTGGACGGGAGCAAGCTCCTCATCTCCATCGCGGCCGGGGTCGCCACGCGGAAGCTCCGCGAGCATCTGGGCAAGCCCGCGCGCCTCATCCGCGTCATGCCCAATACGCCCGCCCTCGTGCTGGAGGGCGTGACGGCGATCGCGCGCGCCGACGGCCTCGAGCCCGGCGACCTCGAGGCGGCCCAGGAGCTCTTCGGAGCCGTGGGCAAGGTGGTGGTGCTGGACGAGGGCGCCATGGACGCGGTGACGGGCCTCTCGGGCTCGGGCCCCGCCTATGTCGCCATCGTGATCGAGTCGCTGGCCGATGGCGGCGTCAAGATGGGGCTCGACCGCGCCACGGCCATGACCCTGGCCACGCAGACGGTGCTGGGCTCGGCCCGGCTAATCCTGGAGACGGGAGCGCATCCGGGCCAGCTCAAGGACATGGTCTCCTCGCCGGGCGGCACCACCATCGCGTGCCTCTCCGCGCTCGAGGAGGGCGGTGTGCGGAGCACCTTCATCAAGGCGGTCGAGCGGGCCACCCTGCGCTCGAAGGAATTGGGGGCAACGTAGCATGAGCCTCTTCGAGATCATATCGTGGCTACTCGATTTGTACGTGATCGTGATCATCGCGGCTGCCCTCATTACCTGGGTGCGGCCGAATCCCTACAACCCGATTGTCCGGTTTCTGCGACAGATCACTGAGCCTGTGCTAAGACCGGTTCGACAACTTGTACCGCCGGAGAAGCTTGGTGGGTTGGATATCTCGCCAATCATTGTGATTGTCATCATCCGGTGGATAGTGCCAGTGATCCTTAGAGCTCTGCTCTAGAGGAGTCGGGGAGGCGACTGTGCGCATCACACCGATGGATATCCGCCAGCAGCAGTTCACCGTGAAGATGTTCCGCGGCTTCGACACCCAGGAGGTCGACAC
>Ga0137415_10005378_pt1 | contig 12680 bp, 10 predicted proteins | sample CZODoug3_1_1_16f_FD_183082 | JGI IMG/M metagenome (GOLD analysis project Ga0137415, IMG submission 183082) | Vadose zone soil fungal communities from Angelo Coast Range Reserve, California, USA - CZODoug3_1_1_16fungal (Hybrid Assembly) | ecosystem: Environmental > Terrestrial > Soil > Vadose... | reverse complement strand
CTCACGCGCAACCGGCAGGATCGCAACTATCGGACGCGACTCCGATAGGCGCTCGGCGTCACGCCATGATGCCGCTTCACGAGACGTGTAAAGCGGGTGGTCATGAGGTCCCCCTTGCTTCCCAACGATCGAACGTGGTCATCGCGGACAATCAGAGGGATAACCGAGAATGAGGAGATTGAAGATAACAAGCAAGTATGGAAGTTCTCACTTTCGGGCACGGCGCTGGACCTGCTGGACGCCAGCCTTTAAGTAACCCTCATGGACACAGCATTGAACGCTCCCGAGGCGCGCTATTATCAGTCGCAGGGGCTTCGACTTCACGTCACCGATTGGGGTAACCCATCGGCGCCGCCGTTGATCCTCGTTCACGGCGGCCTCGATCATTCCCGCAGCTGGGATCATCTGGCGCAAGCGTTGCGGGTGAATTTTCATGTCTTTGCGCCCGACCTTCGCGGGCACGGTTGCTCCGATTGGGCGACCGGCAGCAGCTACAGCCTTGCCGATCACGTTTACGACCTGACCTGCCTGGTGAAGGCGGCAGGCTTTGAGAAAGTCACGATCGTCGGCCATTCGATGGGCGGCATGGTCGCCCTCGCCTATGCCGGGGCTTTTCCGAAAAAAGTATCGAAGCTGGCCGTGCTCGACGGCGTGACCAACTTTCCGGCCAGAAAGGTCAAGCCGGCGGACGTCAGGATCGCCGAGTGGGTCGGCGACCTCGACAAACTGGCGCAACGGAAAATCCACAGCTATCGTTCGGTGGCCGATGGGGCCGACCGAATCCTGGCCCGTAACCCGCGGCTGACGCGCGAGCAGGCGATGCATCTTGCGACCCACGGCCTGAAGCCGAATGACGACGGCACCCACAGCTGGAAGTTCGATCCTTACTTACGCGCCCGCGCGCCCCATCGGCTATCGCTCGAAGACCATGTCGGGCTGTGGTCACGCATCCAGTGTCCGACGCTGTTGGTCAGCGGCAGCGCGAGTTTTCTGCCCGATCCTGCCACGGCCGGCGTGATCGCGCATTTCAGAGAAGCCGAACTGGTCAAGATCGAGGGCGCGGGCCATTGGCTTCACCACGACAAGCCAACTGAGGTGCTCGACCTCCTCAAGAGGTTTCTCGAGCCCGTGAGCCCTCGCTGAGCTGCGGCGGACGTCGTCGGCTGGAGAAAAAAGAAACCCCGCACAGGATAATGAACGCGGTTTTCAACTGACGGCGTTGGGAACACTTCAGGGCGTGCGGCGATAGCAGCACCACTGCTCTAAATCAGTAGTTGAATCCCAAAACACAACAGCGCCGTCTAGGCGGAGTATCTTCGCTAGACGACGCTGAGCTAACTACTGGGCCCTGAAAATCCCCAGTACCGTTGGGTCGAAGGGATGGAGGAAAAGGTTCAAAGAAGATCATTGGGGACGTAGGGCGGATTGGAGCCGAAGGCGTAATCCGCAGCACAGGCGATAAAGCGGCGGATTACGCCTTCCGCCTTCGCTCGCTGAGCTACGGCGGACGGGGGTTGGCTGATCCGTCCTACTAACTTTCAGCCACCCGCTGCCGGACGGCCGGGCGCCGTACTGGCCGTATCCCCGCCAAAGCGCCGCCTGGTCTTTTCGCGCAAGCGCTGGAACGTCACGTAGAGCATCGGCACCAGGAAAATTCCGATGGAGCTTGCGGCGAGCATACCGCCGAACACGGCGGTGCCGACCGCCCTGCGGCTGATTTCTGCGGCACCGGTTGCGATCACCAGTGGCAGCAGACCGAGAATGAAGGCGATCGAGGTCATCATCACCGCGCGGAACCGCATCTGCGCCCCCGATATCGCCGCGTCCTCGATCGCCGCGCCGCTCTCGCGCCGCTCCTTGGCGAATTCGACGATCAGAATGCCGTTCTTGGCGGCGAGTGCGATCAGCACCACGAGCCCGATCTGGCCGTAGAGGTCGAGATTGAGGCCGGCCAGTTTGATGCCGATATAGGACCCGAGCACGCCGACCACGATCGACAACAGCACCGGAACCGGAATCACCCAGCTCTCATACAGCGCCACCAGGAACAAATAGGCGAACAGCACCGCGAGCGCGAGAATGATGCCGGTCTGCCCGGAGGCCTGCTGCTCCTGATAGGCGGTGCCGGTCCATTCAAAGCTGTAGCCCGCCGGCAGCGTCTTGTTGGAGATCTCTGTCATGGCCGCGAGCGCGGTGCCCGAGGAGATGCCCGGCGCCGGGCCGCCATTGATGGTGACCGAGCGGTAGTTGTTGTAGCGGGTGATGACCTGGGGCCCGGTCACGATCTTGATGCTGGCGATGGAGCGGACCGGCACCATCTGGCCGGTGCTGTTGCGCACATAGATTCGCCAGATGTCCGAGATGTCGCTGCGATCGGAGGCCTCGCCCTGAACATAGACCTGCCAGGTGCGGCCATAGAGATTGAAGTTGTTGACATAGACGCCGCCGAGCGTCGCCTGCAGCGCGGTGAATATGTCGCTGATGTTCAGCCCGAGCGCCTGCGCCTTGGCGCGGTCGATGTCGAGATAAACCGACGGATTGGTCGCGGTGAAGGTGGTGAACACGCGCGCCAGCCGCGGGTCGCCGTTGGCGGCACCGATCAGCCCGCTGGCGACGCTGCCCATCGTCGGCGGGTCCTGCCCCTCCAGCGCTTCGAGTTGGTACTCAAAGCCACCGCTGGTCGAAAGCCCGATGATCGGCGGCAGGTTGAACGGCAGCACGTTGGCCTGCCGGATCTGCGAGCCCTGCGCGAACGTGCGCCGGATCAGCGCCTGCACCGAATCCTCCGCCGCCTTGCGGTCCGCGAACGGCTTCAGCCGCGCCACCATGAAGGCGTTGTTCGGCTCGGATGCGCCGTCGAGCAGCGAAAAGCCGATGATGGAAAGCGTGTGCTCGACCGCCGGCATCTGCTTGAGCAGGGCTTCTACCTGCTGGGTCACTTCGCTGGTGCGCGCCACCGAGGCGCCATCAGGCAATTGTACCGAGATGAAGAAGGCACCCTGGTCCTCTTCGGGGAGGAAGCCGGTCGGCGTCAGCAGCGACACGCCGAAGATGCCGCCGGCAAATACCAGCACCAGCACCAGCGACAATGCGGCCATCCGCACCAGCCGGCTAACGCCGCCGGCGTAGCGATCGCGAACCCAGTCGATGCCGCCGAGCACGCGTCCCATGATGCCGCGCCGCGGCCCGGTGTGGCGCAGGAACACCGCGCACAGCGCCGGCGACAATGTCAGCGCGTTCAAGGCCGAGATCACCATCGCCGCGCTGATCGTCACCGCGAACTGGCGGAACAGCGTGCCGGAAATTCCGGGAATGAAGGCGATCGGCACGAACACCGACAATAGCACCAGCGTGATCGCGATGATCGGCGCGGTGATCTGCGTCATCGCCTTCTTGGTTGCCTCGGCCGGCGGAAGATCCGGCTCTTCCTCCATCACGCGCTCAACGTTCTCGACCACGACGATGGCATCGTCCACCACGATGCCGATCGCCAGCACCATGGCCAGCAGCGACACGGTGTTGGCGGAATAGCCGAGCACCAGCAATACCGCGAAGGCGCCGATCAGACTGACCGGCACCGCGACCGCCGGGATCACGGTCGCGCGCAGGTTGCCGAGGAACAGAAACACCACGATCACCACGAGGACGAAGGCCTCGCCGAGCGTCTTCATCACCTCTTTGATGGTGTCGGTCACGAAGGTGGTGGAATCGTACTGCACCAGATAGGTCAGGCCGGTGGGAAACCGCGCCGACAGCTTCTGCAGCGTCGCCTGCACCGCCTTTGCGGTGGTCACCGCATTGGCGCCGGGCGCAAGGTAGATGCCGATCGGTACCCCGGCGCGACCATCGATCCGCGACTCGCTGTCGAGGTTTTGCGCGCCGATCTCGACCCGGGCGACGTCGCTGATCCGCAGCACCGAACCGTCCGGGTTGGCCCGCAGCACGATATTGCCGAACTGCTCCGGGGTGGCGAGCCTTCCTTGCGTCTGCACGTTGAACTGGAACTGTTGCTGATCGCTGATCGGCCGCGCGCCGATGCGGCCGACAGGTGCCTGCACGCTCTGGGCGCGGATCGCGGCGATGACGTCGGACGGCGCCAGATTGAGGCTGGTGAGCCGCTGCGAATCGAACCAGATCCGCATCGAGTAATTCAGCTTCGCGAACAGGCTGGCCTGGCCGACGCCCGGGGTACGCGAAATCGCGTCGAGCACGTTGATGATGGCGTAGTTGGTGATGAACAGCGGATCCTGCTCGCCATTGTCGCTGTAGAGCACGATGAACTGCAGGATCGCCGACGACTTCTTCTGCACCACCAAGCCCTGCTGCTGCACTTCGGTCGGCAGTTGCGACAGCGCACTCTGAACGCGGTTGTTGACGTTGACGGTATTGATGTCGGGATCGGTGCCGAGCGCGAACGAAACCGTGAGCGTATAGCTGCCGTCGTTGCCGCTGGTCGACTTCATATATAGCGAGCGGTCGACGCCGACCACCTGCGCCTCCAGTGGCTGGGCAACGCTGGTCTCGACCACGTCGGCGGAGGCGCCAGGGAAAACGCCTGTGACCGTGACCTGCGGCGGCACGATGTCGGGAAATTGCGCCACCGGAATCTGCAGCAGCGCGAGCGCGCCCGCGATGGTGATGACGAACGCGATCACGATCGCAAGACGGGGACGGTCGACGAAAACAGCTGATATCATTTGCTGTTGCCCGCTGGTTTCGCCCCGCTGGCGCTGCCACCACCTGCTTGCGCGCGGTCATTGCTTGGGCCGGCCTTCATGACGGCCTCGAACTGGGGGCTCGCCGGCCCGGGCGAGACGGGCTGGCCGGGACGCACGCGCTGCAGGCCCTCGACGATCACCTTGTCGCCCGTCGAGAGGCCGTTGATCACGGCGGCCAAAGTCGGGGTCGACTGCCCAAGCTGGATCCGGCGCTGCTCGGCCTTGTTGTCCGGCCCGACCACGAAGATGTAATCGCCCTGTTGGTCGGAAAGCACGGCGGCGCGCGGGATCGCCAGCACTTCGACCGGCTGGACGCCCTCCAGCAATACCGTGACAAATTCGCCGTCGGTCAATTCACGCGCCACACCATCCGTGGAGGAAGAGCCATCATGCAGCATTGAATTAGGGATCGCGCCGCGCACCGTGAAAGTATCGGTGCTCTGCGCGATGGTGTTGTCGACGAAGTCCAGTTTGCCGGTCTGGTCATAAAGGCGACCGTTCGGCAGCCGCAGCTTGATCACGACCGCGTTGAGTCCGCCCTGCGGCGCGTAGCGTTCGCGCAGCTCCAGTCCCTGGCGCACCGAAACCGGGAAGATGACGTACATCGGATCCTGGCTGACGATGGTCGTCAGCACGCCTGAGGCCGAGCTGACAACGTTACCCTCGGTCACCGCGGTGCGCCCGATCCTGCCATCGATGGGTGAACGGATGTCGGTATAGTCGAGGTTGATCTGGGAAGATTGAACCTGGGCCTGGGCGCCCAGCACCTGAGCCTCCAGGCTGCGCTGGTTGGCGACCGCGGCGTCATAGGTCGATTGCTGACCGGCTGGCCCGCTGAGCAGGATCCGCGCCCGTTCGGCGGTCAATTTGGCGTTCTCCAGCGTCGCCTCCAGCTGCGCGACCTGGGCTTTTTTCGACGCCAGATCGGCCTCGAACGGGCCGCGTTCGAGTCGATAGAGTTCATCGCCCTTCTTGACCTCGGCGCCTTCGTTGAACGACCGCTTTTCCAGAAACGCGGTGACGCGCGCGACCACGTTGACCCGACCGACGCCCTCGATCCTTCCGAGAAATTCGCTGGTTTCGGTAATCGGTCGTTTGACCGCTTCGATGACGCCGACCGTCGGGGGCGCGCCCGGGGCCGGCTGCGACCGGACGGTTTGGGTTGCTCCGAGCGCGATGGCGCCCGCAAACAGGCCGACGGAAATTCTCGCGAAGCGCATCCGCGTCCTCCTCACCACTGCTGGTGAAGTCCAACCTATCAAGTTTTCGCCTGGCACGTCACTCCGATTGAACATCACGTTGCGGCGTTCGGAGGGCGGAGGGCCGAGTTCCGTCAAATCTTGTGGCCCGATCTGTTCTGGTCAGGTCAGTGCCGGAATCTTCCGCGCGGCGGCTCGCGGCAGGCCGCGGGTGGGGCTTAACGGACGGTTAAGCCTGCCGGCTCTTGATCTGGCCTGGCCCCTTCTGGACGACCCTACAGGTGGATGACGCCGCGTCGCGCGGCGTGAGCCACGGCATCGGTGCGGCCGGTGGCATCGAGCTTGTCCAGCAGCGAGCCGACGTGGAATTTCGCGGTGTGGACCGATATTCCGAGCCGGCTTGCGATGGTCTTGTTCGACGCGCCTTCCGCCAGCAGCGCCAGCACGTCGAGCTCGCGCGGCGTAAGGTCGAAGCCGTGCTGCTCGACGGCGCCGCGGGAATCGCGCGCCACGATCGCGACCGTGGCCACTTCTCCCGGCGCCGCCAGGCGGAGACCGGCGACGCCGTCGAGCAGCGAAGCGAGCCGGTCCGCAAGCACCGGATCGTCGATCTCGACGGCTATCACGATCGCGGGCGCGGTCGCCTCGCTCACGTCTCCGGCCTTTCGCCGACCGTAAGCTTGAACCGCATCGGCTCGCCGCCGCGCCGGACCGAAAGCTCCACGACCGAGCCGACGCTGTCGGGGCCGAGTGACCGCAACAGCGGCCGGACGCCCGAGAGTTTTTCGTCGTTCCAGCCGACGATCACGTCGCCTTGGCGGATGCCGGCGGCAGCCGATGGACCCGTCTTGTCGACGCTCATCACCATCGCACCGGCGCCGTCGTCGAGTTTGACGGCCTGCAGGCCGACCCCGAGATAGCCGCGCGCGATCCGGCCGTGGGTTTCGAGCTTGCCCGCGACGCGTTCGATCGTGGCCGCTGGAATCACGATGACGCGGCGCGGCCCCAGCACCGCCATGCCAAAGGCCTCGCCGGAAGCATCCAGCGTGAGGCCGCCCTCGTGGCTGCGATGCAGCCGGATATCGAGCTCGACCCTGGCATCGATGTCGCCGCCGCGAAGGCTGCGCCAGCGGCCGCCGGCCAGCGACACCATCCCAAGCGCCGCGCTCGGCGCACCGCGCGCCGCCGCAACGACGACCGCGAGCGAACCCAGTGCCGGCACGCCGGGGGAAAATCTTGCGGGCGCGATGTCGCCTGCATCGAACCGCAGCAGGGCGATGTCGGTGGTGTGATCGCGGCCGACGATGCTGGCCGGCCGTGCCGTTCCATCGGCAAGCTTGATCGAGACCTCGCCTTCATCGGCCAGCGCCTCGTCGGCGGTGACGACGAGCCCCGGTTTCCAGACGAAGCCCGACGCCCGCGAGCGATGCGAGTGCACCGAGACGATCGCAGGCGCCGCCTGCGCAACGATGCCGGCGAGGGCGGATGAGAGGGAGGAAAGGATGGTTGTGGTTGGATCGGTCGTTGGATCGGTCATGGCAAACTCCAGTCGGGGTTGATCCCAATCTGGGGATTGCCGACCGTTTCGGAAACTGGCCGAATGGGCAGGGCGGGCGGATTGGCGACCTGTCCGCCGCAGCCGTAGCGCCGCTATGCCGCCATATGGTGCGGCTTGAACAGCCGGCCCTTTTCCACCACCAGCACTACCGCCAATGCTGCTAGCGTGCAGAGGAAAAAGCCGGTCGCAAACGGCACCAGCGTGCCGTCGTAGTCCTGGCCGATCACCATGCCGATGCCGATGCCGAGCAGCGTGGTGATCGATCCGTACATCGATGACGCCGTGCCGGCGATATGGCCCTGCGGTTCCATCGCAAGTGCTGTGAAATTGGCGACCATCAGCCCGAACGCAAACATCATCAGCGCCGAGAGCGCCATGAACAGCGGCAAGGGCAGCATGTGCGTTTTCGCCGCCACCAGCATGGTCGCGGCCACGACGACGTAGCCGACCAGGGCGCCATGTGAGATCACGCGCATGCCGAGACGGCCGACGAAGCGGGAGTTGAGAAAGCCGGCGATGGCGACGCCGACCGCAATCGCCGCGAAGGCAATCGGAAAATAATGCCCGAGCTGGTAGATATCGGTGAACACCTGCTGCGAGGTGAACACATAGGCGAACAGCGAGCCCATTACGCCGCCGGCCGCGAGTGCATAGCCCAGCGTCTGGCGGTTGGTGACGGTCTGGCGGAAGGCGCCGAGCACCTCGCGGATATCAAGCGATTTGCGCTCGGAGACCGGCAGCGTCTCCGGCAAGCGCAGCAGGCACCAGATCAGCGTCACCACGCCATACAGCATCAGCGCGATGAAGATGCCGCGCCACTGCGTCAGCAGCATCACCGCCTGGCCGAGCGACGGCGCGACCACGGGGACGGCGACGAACACCATCATCGCCAGCGACATCACGCTCGCCATGCGCCGGCCGGCGTAGCAGTCGCGAACGACCGAGGTGGCGATGACGCGGGTGGCCGCAGTCCCTAAGCCCTGCAGCGCGCGCGCCAGCAGCAATGTCTCGAATGACGGTGCGAGGATCGCGAGCAGGCTGGCGATACAATATAAAGTCATGCCGTCCAGCAAAACCGCCCGCCGGCCGAAGCGGTCGGCCAACGGCCCCATGATGAACTGGCCGACGCCGAAGCCGACCAGGAAGGTCGACAGCACCATCTGCGGACGGTTGGCCACGGTAACGTGGAACGCGGAAGCGATGTTCGGCAGCGCCGGCAGCATCATGTCCATCGCCAGCGGGTTGAGCGCCATGATGGATGCGATGACGATGACGAATTCGGGAAAGCCCATCGGGCGGTGGCCTGAGGAAACCCAGGCATCGGCATTGATTTCAGACACTTAGCAACCTCATGCGAAGGCGGCATCCTACAGCCTTTGCTGCGATGCACAATTCGCATTGCGGTATGGCAGATGGTCAGTGGATGATGAGGTAGGCGGTGCGGGCCTCACGGCTGCCCAACAAATTGGCGCGAAACCCCCGCGTGGCTAGGCCGCCAACAGCCGGTCGAATTCCGAGTGATCCAGCACCTTGCCGGCAGCGTCGGTCACGACGACGCGCCATCCTTCCTGTGACCACACGCGCGCCTTGGCGGCGGCAATCAGCAGGCTATTCCGCTCAAGTCTGATGGTCACTTCGTCTTTCTCCATCACGAGTTTGTAGGTCACCAATTCACTCCAAGGGTCTCAATAAGCACATGCAGACGGAGTCCATCTATCGGAATCCGGTTTGTCGGCAGTTGGTTCAGAACATGACGATCGCGCGGCGCCACGAGCGTGCAGGCGCAGGGCAGGTATCGCTCAGATATGTTCGCTGAAATCAGTCAGGTCCTGCGGCGGTACAGAGGCAAGCAGGCATGATCAGTGTCATGACACCGTTATCGGAGGATCGGGTACTGATCTCGTCGCGGGCCATGGTTTCGATCACCGACCAGTTCTGCCGGAAGACCGCGGTCGCTTCCCTCATATTCGGCGCTTCCACCTTGATGCTGCACGCCTGTCTTCGTCCCTTGTTCGCGATTTGAAAAAAGAACGTATAGCAGGTCGCTTCCCCATCATTTGTGGTCGCCTGTTGTTGTTTGCCCATGCCGTGTCCCCATGGTTCGCATCAAACGGGAACACTTAGTGTTTTGAATTTTGCTTTTCGTGCGGCGCGATTGTGGCTTCGACGTCGAGGCAGGCGTGAAAGGGCACATCCGGCGAAAATCAATTTGATCTGTTGCTCTGCCGCTACAAGTTCCGGCGAGGTGCACGCGATAATCGCACCCGTCTCGTTTGTATTGGTCGCGTGGTGCAGCCTCCGTCGGTATTCCCGGAGCGGATGCCTCCATTCTGTTTGCAAAGGATGCTTCGTCACGCAAACGTCGTCATAGTTCCCTGCATAAACAAAACGCGTTCGGGAGGAAAAATGGCCGAAATCGTCACCGCCGCAACGGCGGTATCCGTCGAGGCCGCCGCCGCTTCGCCGCGAAAGGTGTTCTGGGCCACGTGGTCAGGATGGATGCTCGATGGTTTCGACTCCTCCATGTACGGCTACATCCTGGTCGGCGCGCTCGGCGAGTTGCTGCCGGCAAGCGGCATAGAAGCAAGCCGCGCCAACATCGGGCTCTACGGCGGTATCTTGTTCTCGATCTTCATGCTTGGCTGGGCTTGTTCGATGTTCTGGGGCTGGGCCGCGGACCGCTACGGGCGGGTGCGCATCATGTGCTGGACGGTGCTGATCTACTCCGTGTTTACGGCGTTGTGCGGCCTGTCGACCGGCATCGTGATGTTCGCGCTGTTTCGTTTCATCGCAGGTTTCGGCATCGGCGGCGAATGGGCGGCAGGCACGCCGCTGTTGCACGAGTCCGTGCCCGAAAATACCCGGGTCCGTCTGACCGGCTGGCTGCACACGGCAACGCCGACCGGATTGTTCCTGGCGGCGTTCGTGACCCTGATCGGCGGCAGCATGCTGGGCTGGCGCGGCATGTTCTTCCTCGGCATCCTGCCGGCGTTCCTGATTGCGTATCTGCGCAGCAATATTCCCGAGCCGGCGCGTGCGCGATCATCCGCATCAGTGAAGCCGTCGTTCTCGATGCTGTTTTCGAAAGGGCAGGCGCAGACCACTTGGGCGGCGGCGCTGCTGATGTCCTGCATCATCTTCGGCCTTTGGTCGTCGAACTTCTGGGCCCCGACCGTCATCATCACCAAGCTGGTGGCAGGCGGTGCCACTCCCGCCTACGCCCAACAGATGGGCGCGGTGTCGGGCCTGGTCACCAATGTCGGCACCTTGACCGGGTGTCTGCTGATGCCATGGATCACCAGCCGGCTCGGCAGCCGGCGCTGGACCGCGGCGTTGTTTTTCGCAGGTTCATTGATCTCGGTGGTCGTGTGTTACGGGGTCGCCATCGAGCAGTTGAACAACCTCACTTTGTTCTTCATGCTGCTGCCGATCCTTGGCTTCTTTACCAATGGGGTATTCGGCCTGTTCACGATCTGGCTGCCGGAGATGTTTCCCTCGGTGCTGCGCGGCGCCGGCTCCGGCTTTGCGTTCAGCATGGGGCGCGTGCTGGGCGCGGCCGGCCCGACCCTGATCGGCGCGCTCGCGGCGGCCACGGGCAGCTACCCGCTCGCCATCTCGCTGTTGTCGTTGATCTACATCGTCGGACTGCCGTTCATCGCGCTGGCGCCGGAAACGGCCAATCAGCCGCTGGCAAAATAACCGCGCCGGTCGCGGCAAAGGGGGCACGTTGGAAAGCCACGGAAACAGCCCTTAATTGTCCCGCAACTCGCTGGTCACGCGGCCGATGATTTCGCGCAGCCACGCATGCGCAGGCTGGTTGTCAAGCCGTCGCAGCCAAATCATGGCAGCTTCGATCGGTTTCGGCGGACGCGACAGCCGACGGAAAACGAGATGGTGTGACCTTGTCATGTTTTTGGCGACGTTCAGCGGAAGCACCGATACCAGGTCCGACGTCGCCAGAATCTGCGCCGCCGACAAGATTGGCGCACGCATCGCGCCTCGCAGGCTGGGCTTTGATCTTCCAGCACCGGCTTCGATAAGATCGGGTCCAAATTGAGCAGACGAGATCTCCAGCTGGGGGAGCGTTGTCAGTTTCTCCGGGGAGAATTCCCGTGCTGTCGCGGTCGGATGACCCTTGCGGTGCACCACGACGAATTGATCCTGCAGCAGCCGCCTCCGGGAGAATCGCTCGCCTTGGGTGCCTGACGGACCCATCGCCAGATGCAGTTCGCTTCGATCAAGCATTTCGAGAACGTCTAGCGTGCCGCTCGGCCGAAAATCCAGCGTCACTCCGGGAGCGATCCTTGCGATATGTGCAGCGATCGGCGCGACGAGAACGATCGCCGCGTAATTGTCGACGGCAATGCGGAAGGTTGTCGTCGCTTTTGACGGATCGAACTGAACCGGTTCCAACGATTGTTGCAGCCCGTCGAGTGCAATCCGAATGGGCGTGGCAAGCTGCTCGGCCCGCGGCGTCGGTATCATCCCGTTAGGGCTACGGACGAACAATTCGTCCTTCAGCGCGTGACGCAATCGGGTCAACGCATGGCTCATGGCGGGCTGACTGAGATTCAGCCGTTGTCCGGCCCGGGTGACGGATCGTTCCCTCATGATGGCGTCGAACACCACCAGCAGGTTCAGGTCGAAGGCACCTAATTTGGGCGCTGGCTTGTTCACGGGACCGGAACCCGACCTCGTCATTCAAATTGGGCATGTCTGAATGAAGAGAATGCATTTTACGAATGTGAAACTCAACCCTAGACTTGGAAATTGTCGGGGGAGCAGTGCGCCCGTGCGGTAGCAGGCATGCGGACACTGACGCGCTAAGGCGGCCCTAAGGTTCGGCGGCTAGGCGACGGTACACCGTTTCACATCGGAGCACGCCATGATCGGGATAGTTCGGCTTGCCTTGCGACGGCCGTATACATTCGTCGTCATGGCGGTGTTGATACTCATTTTTGGCACGGCGTCGGCCCTGCGCACGCCAACCGACATCTTCCCGAACATCAACATCCCCGTCATTAGCGTGGTTTTCAGCTACACCGGTCTGCCTGCCGACGATATGGCCGGCCGCATCGTCACGTTCTACGAGCGGTCGCTGCCCAATAGCGTCAACGACATCGAGCATATCGAATCCCAGTCGATCGTAAACTACGGGATCATCAAGATCTTCTTTCAGCCGACCGTGAACATCAATGCCGCGCT
>Ga0137415_10005376_pt1 | contig 12681 bp, 10 predicted proteins | sample CZODoug3_1_1_16f_FD_183082 | JGI IMG/M metagenome (GOLD analysis project Ga0137415, IMG submission 183082) | Vadose zone soil fungal communities from Angelo Coast Range Reserve, California, USA - CZODoug3_1_1_16fungal (Hybrid Assembly) | ecosystem: Environmental > Terrestrial > Soil > Vadose... | reverse complement strand
CGCACAGCACCGCTGCATCGACTACAGCTATGCGACGACCGGGGAGACTTGGCACTTTACCAAGGAGGGGAAATCGGCGGCGGTGCGGCCCTCGGGGCCGCTGCGCGTGAACAATGGTGACGCGATGATGCCGGCCCTGATCGCGGGGATCGGTGTTGGGATCCTGCCTGAGTTCATTTTGCGCGACGCGCTCGCCGCCGGTCGGTTGGAGATACTGCTGCCCGATTGGTCACTCCCGTCCGGCGCCGCCTACTGGGTGACGCCGCCCGGCGGCCCGCGTCCGAAGCGGATCGAGGTCCTCGCCGATTATCTCGTGGAGAAGCTCGCTCATCCCACCAGAGTGCCCCTTGCGGGCGGGCTCGGTCCGACCCGCAAGGCAACGCGGAGGAAGTCGCGGCCCGCTTGAACACCGCCCGCGCTTTTTGATCCACGGTCCACTTTGCGAAACGACTCCTCACGCAAGGTCAATCGCTCACCTTGGGATACCGAGAAGGGCCGGGTCTGAGCCAAGGTGCCAGCGCTCTGCACCAGCATGAAGCTGGCGTCACCCCGCGTGCAATTACGTGATCGCCCGGCCTGCGTCATCTCGTTGGAGGCAAATGTCATCCAAACGGAGATGAAAATGAATCGGTCTCGGGTAAATCTCATCGCGGCATCCGCCGTGACGTTCGGCCTCGCGTTGGCCGGTACTGCGCTCGCCCCCACGGGCGCTTACGCACAGAGGGCACCGGACAGCTATCCTTATTGTGCGCTCGGCGACGGTTGGACGAATTGCTATTTCGATTCCCGGGCCGAATGCGACGGCGCGGGAGCCGGCCGCTGTGTTGACAATCCCGGTTTTAATGGCGGCAACGCGATGGCCCGCGCAACCTCCGGGCGGCAGGTCATTCGACCGTCCGGCGCCAGATGACTGGTGGAGAGATGGCAACGTCAGGAAGTTGCCGGTGACGTGGGCGGTGAATAGCCCTGCGGTCTGAGAAATCCGGCCGTATCGACAAAGCCGCCATTGAGGCTGAGAAGAGCGGAAATCGTCGAGGATTTCCGCTCACATCACTTCCTCATTCGCTCGTGCGAGGGCGGTTCAGGGGCTGGTTTCCTCTGCCCGGATCGAAACAGCGACGCGCGCCAGACGCCACGTCCATTGCCAGGACAGGAGATCGGCGATCCGGCGAGGGGTCCCGGCGGCGCGCTCGGTCACGTCACACCGCCCAGCATGCGCAGCCCTGCGCGCCCCAGAAGCTCTTGAGATCATCGACCGGCAAACGGCTCGACCAGGCGCTCGCGTGATCGTGACCGTGGATGCCGCAGCCTTGCGCACAGCCGCAGCTTTGCGCGGACCGGAGTCGCATCAATTCGTGCTCTCGCGGCTGCCCCCAGGCTGCGTATCCGCCATAGCGGCGAGGCCGGTGAGGCGCATTCGGCTCGCAGGAAAGTCGCCGAGATGGCGGCATGCTGGGCGGGGCTGCGCTGCGGAAAACGACATCTGCGGAGACCTGGCGTTCCCGCCTATCGCGTGGACCATCGATATCGACGCGGCGTCACTCCCACGAACTCGCGAAAGCGCCGCGCGCAGTGGCTTTGATCCGAAAACCCGGCCGCAATGGCGATTTGCGATAGCGGCAACTCTGTATTGGCAAGGAGTTCCTGTACCCGCCTCAGCCTTGATTGCAGCAGAAACCGGTGGGGCGTCACGCCTTCCGATTGCTTGAATGTGCGCGCGAAATGAAACATGGAGAGTCCGGCGACATCCGCCAGCATCCGTATGCTGATGTTTTGCTGTAGGTGTGCGGCGATATATTCGCGCACTCGCCGAAGTACCCGTGGGGGGAGGCCGCCGCGGGACGGAATGCCGGTGAGAATTTGGGGCTCGATGGGGTACAGCGGCAACGGGTGCCCGGTCTGAATGATCGTCCGCTGCCTTGTCGGCACGTCGGGCCCATTGGCGCCCGTCTGCGACTGCAAATCGAGCATACTGGCCTGGCGCCTTGGCTTGCGCCGCTCCACGAACGGGCTGCTGCCATTTTTCTTCCTGGCCGGCGACGACCGAACCTGGGAACGACGTGAATCGATCGTGGGATCCGGGGTTGCGGCGACAATGGCGGTCATGAGGTTTGCTCCGATAATAAAAGCTGAGGGTTTCCGGCAGAAGCACCTGCAAAAAGGTTCGCGGGTTGAGCTGCCGTGCAGCACCTTCCCAAGGCATTCCTCCACGATGCGCTGCAGAAACGCGCAAAGAAAAAACGCGCGAACGCAGCGGAAACGTTGAGCCGCAATTTGACGATTTAAAGCGCCGTGCTCTATTGCACGAGGGTCGTGAGAAGTATCGGTATGGTTTTGCAACGCTATACGTTGGTATAGGCTACGGTGAGACGCCTTCAGACCCCGCAAGGAGGCCGGGCAGGCGATTTCGACAATCTTCGTGACGGCCTATCACGACGACGTCCGGGCTTGCGTCTTGAACGATGGGGGTGTTTGGGCCGGTCGGGCTTTGCCAGGCGCTGAGGAACGACGCGCGTGTCTCAGCCTCAACCGAGCCCATGGCTTCTATCGCGTTGAGTGCGATGCATGGAGGGCGCGCAAATCGCCCGGAGCCCGGCGCGGATTCAATACCTCGCGTGGCAACACTCCATGCTGTTCCACATGCGAGACAATCGCGGACGCCAAGGAGCACGGTGCTATCGGTTGTCGGATCTGACCGATACAGAACGAATGAAGGCCCGCCGGGCGCGACTCCCTTCAATCAATATCGGCTGATGTATTTGCTCGGCGCGCCCGCGCGACCGCCAGATCAAGCACTGAAGAATGGGTTCAAGCATTATAGCCCAAAGAATAAGCCGATCGTCCCAGTTTCGGGCGAGATTGGCTGTGCAAAGGCCGGTGAGTGGACAACATCCGGTTCGTTGGTCGCGGCTCGCGGACTTACAGAGGCGCACTTCTACGTCGATGTGGACGACGGCACGCTCACTGCTCCTGGCGCGCTAGCAGAAATCTAAGCGTTGTAGGGCATTTAACGGTTAGCCGTCAGAAATGCACTGGTCAGAAAGCCAGGTGCGCTGTCCGCCCTGTGTCCATCGGTGGTCTTATCGGCCACGACCGGACGTGCCCATAATTCCCGATCATACGTAGATAATGGCCCTTCAGGTGGCTCCGAGTCACGTGAGCTGGCATTTGCTTTGTGCAGGTGCTTGCTCCTAGCTTCCTAATGCTGAGCGGGAGGAGGTGCGGTACCGGCGCCGGGCGCCGCAGGCTTGGAGGGTGGGACGGTTTTCTCCAAAAGATCTGGCACAAGACGCTCGAGAAAGCCGGCAGCAAATCCGACGATGAGTGCGAGCTGCCAGGTCATGGCGCTGCCATTCAGCGCAACGCCGCCCGCACTGATCGTGGACACGATACCGGAGTTGAGCAGGAGGATCAGCACCCCCGCCGAAATCATGCCGATTCCGACGCGGACCGCAGCATCCACGGCGTTCGATCGCCAATCGCCTTCGATTGCCACCGTACGGGTGCGAATGCCGATCGCGATCGATAGCACCGCACCGATCGCGCCCGCCCCGATCGACATCAAGATCAGGTGAACGCCCGTCCGTCCCTGCACATAATAACCGCCGAACAGGATCAGGAGGAGCGCAGGAGCGATCGCCATGCCGGCCCACTGCAGATAGGCCATGCGACCCCGGCGGCCTTGCGTCGCGAGAGCCTCGTCGATCGCCTCGGTGAGCAGGGCTTGCGCGCTCGGGACCTGCTTTTCCAGCCCGAGCCTGATCGCGTCGGCCAACTGGGCGCGGTGGTGCTCCTGCATCTTGGACGGCAAATCCTCCATCAGGCGGAGGAGACGCTCGCGCAGCGGAAGCAGTCCGCTGATCTCCGCGATCTGCTGGTCGGCCACCAACTCTTCATCCGCATAGGCGACGACGACCTGGGGCGGCTTGCCGCGCCGGTAGATCGCGTATTGGCGCCGCTTGAAATAGACGTAGTCGATAGCTTCGCCGCCGCCGTCTCGCGCGCCCGCAACGATCTCGGAGACCCCCTGTGCGGTCTTCACGCCGGCTGGCGCGGCTTGCGCCGGCCCGGGCGGCGGCGCGTCGATGGTCTCGGCGGGATTCCGCTGAACCTCGGGTTTGATCTCGACGATGGTCATACCCGCTCTCCCAGAATGAACGCCGTGCACCGAACTTCTCAGCTGCGAGCGCCCCAACCGTAACCGCATTGGCGGCTTTTCGTCCAGGGCGCGACTGGCGGCCTCAGACGCATGAAGCCGTGCGCCGGTCGTGATGCGCCGCAACACCGAACCGCGTGGGTCCCGCACAGCACGCGCCCGACCATTTTACCATCCGACTGCGCCGCACAGTCGTGAAACGGCATGCGGCACCATGCAATAAGCACGACCATATTTTCGGCCGCGCTGTGACGCGCTTCACATTGGACGACAAAAAGTCATGTCATGTTTTCCTTCGTCGACAGTTTCGCGAGGTCGCAATTGACTCTACGAAACCTATGAGAGTAGCATTTTGCGCTACACGCAACCCCAAGACCGTTGCTTTGGGAGCATTGGTTGAGGCGTCCGATGCAGGACCTTTGCTCGACCGTCACACATTCACGCCCTTTGGCCCGATGCGGGAGGCGCCCGATCACGTTGGAGTGATCTCGCATCCAGCAAGCACCCAGAGCGGAAAAGGAGTGATCCATGTCGGTTCTTGCCACCTATCCGGGTGTCTACGTTCAGGAAATACCGAGCGGCGTTCACACCATTACGGGCGTCGCAACGTCGATCACGGCATTCATCGGCAGCGCGCTGCGCGGCCCGGACGACATGCCGGTGACGATCAACAACTTCGGCGATTTCGAGCGGATCTTCGGCGGCCTGTGGGTCGGCAGCACGCTCGGCTATGCGGTGCGTGATTTCTTCCTCAATGGCGGCGGCCAGGCCATTGTGGTGCGATTGTACAACCCGGAGACCGGTGCCAATCCGACTCCCCCTGCGAGCAAGATGAAAGTCGGCGATTTCCGCTTCGTCGCCGCCTCCAAGGGCGCGTGGGGCGCCAATCTGCGCGCCACGATCGACACCGCCGTCTCGGCCGATGTGGCCGCGCAGCTCGGGCTCACCAGCGCCGACCTGTTCAATCTTACCGTCACCGCGGTCGACGCGAGCGGCGCGATCGTCACACGCGAGGTGTTTCGCAATCTCTCGGTCAAGGACAGCGCGGCGCGCGTCGACAACGTGCTGCGCACGCAGTCGTCGCTGCTGCGCTGGGACGGCACCTGGCCGCCCAACCCGCTGCCCGGGATCGCCGCCAGCGACGACGACGTGACCAAGGCGCAGAAGCAGCTCGCCGCCAATCCGCAGGATGCGGGCGCCCAGGCCGCGCTCACCGCCGCCAAGCAGGCGATGGCGGCGTCGAACGGCATCGCGCTGACGATGACCGACAACTTCACGCCCGCCGGCGCGCAGCAGAACAAGCGCGGGCTCTTTGCGCTGGAGCGCGCCAACATCTTCAACCTACTGTGCATCCCGCCCTACACGGCCGCCGGCGACGTTGACGCCGCGCTGGTGGCGCAGGCGGCGGCCTATTGCGAGCAGCGTCGCGCGATGCTGCTGGTCGATCCACGGAGCGACTGGGTCGACACAAGCACGGCGATCAGCAAGTTCACCGGCACACCCGATGCGGTCGGAACGCGCAGCAAGAACGCGGCCCTGTTCTTTCCCCGCCTGCGCTATCCGAACCCGCTGCACAACAACCAGATCGAGGACTTCGTGCCGTGCGGCGCCGTCGCCGGCGTGTTCGCCCGCACCGACGCCGCGAGGGGCGTCTGGAAGGCGCCCGCCGGTCTCGAGGCGACCGTCAACGGGGTCTCGCAGGTGAAGGTGCCGCTGACTGACGCCGAGAACGGCCAGCTCAATCAGCTCGGCATCAACTGCATTCGCACCTTCCCGCTCGCCGGCAGCGTCGTGTGGGGCGCGCGCACGCTGCGCGGCGCCGACCAACTCGCCGACGAGTACAAGTACATCCCGGTGCGCCGCACCGCGCTGTACATCGAGAGCAGTCTCTATCAAGGCCTGCAATGGGCGGTGTTCGAGCCCAACGACGAGCCGCTGTGGGCGCAGATCCGGCTCAACGTCGGCGCATTCATGCAGAACATGTTCCGCCAGGGCGCCTTCCAGGGCAGCACGCCGCGCGACGCCTATTTCGTCAAGTGCGACAAGGAAACCACCACGCAGAACGACGTCAACCTCGGCGTGGTCAACGTCATCGTCGGTTTTGCGCCGCTCAAGCCGGCTGAGTTCGTGATCATCACGATCCAGCAAATGGCCGGCCAGATCGCGACTTGAGGAGGATTGCCATGGCGTCTTTCAGCGTCAACGCGCAGCGTTTCGACCCCTACAAGAATTTCAAGTTCCGCGTCAAATGGGACGGCAAGTACGTCGCCGGCGTCAGCAAGATCGGCGCGCTGAAACGCACCACCGAGGTGGTCAAGCATCGCGAGGGCGGCGATCCGTCGAGCTCGCGCAAGTCGCCGGGCCGCACCGAGTACGACGCGATCACGCTCGAGCGCGGCGTGACCCACGACAAGGAGTTCGAGCAGTGGGCGAACAAGGTATGGGATTTCGGCAGCGGCCTCGGCAGCGAGGTGTCGCTCAAGGACTTCCGCAAGGACATCATCATCGAGGTCTATAACGAGGCCGGACAGCTCGCGCTCGCCTACAAGGTGTTTCGCTGCTGGGTGTCCGAATGCCAGGCCGAGGCCGACCTCGACGCCAACGCCAATGCGGTGCTGATCCAGAACATCAAGCTTGAGAACGAGGGCTGGCAACGCGACACCGCGGTCGTCGAGCCGTCCGAGCCGAGCTTCGTCGATCCGCCATAACCGGCAACGAAAACCGGCAATGAACTGAGCGAAGGAGCAGGCGGCCGAGGCGAGGCCGAGCACGCGACCATCGTATGGACCGGACGCGCACCCCTCGGGGTGCGGCCGGCATCCGTGCACGACACGTTTGCGACAGGGCTGAAGGCAGGAAGATGGCGGCGACTTCCACGACAGCGCTCCTCGACGCGTGGGAACACGGGCGCGACGCCTCGCCGGGCGAGCGCGGAGTGATCCTGCTCGGCGTCGCCCATCCGGAGGCGCCGCTGTCGGCCTTGTCCGATTGGCCGGTCGGCCGGCGCGACGCGGCGCTGCTGGCGTTTTCCGAGCGGCTGTTCGGCCCGCGATTGCCCGCGCAGGCGCACTGCCCGCGATGCGCGGCGCTGCTCGAGCTCGAGGTCGACGTCGCGCGGCTCGCCGCCGCTGTCCCGCGCGAGCTCGCGGACCCGTTCGTCTTCCGGTCCGGCGGCTTTCGCGTGACCTACCGGCTTCCCAATGCCGGCGACCTCGCGGCGCTCGGGCGCCGCACGACCGACCGCGACGACGCGGCGCCGACGAACCGATGGTTGCTCGATCGCTGCATCGTCGCGGTCGAGCATGGCGAGGCGACGGACGACGCGGAGCCGGATGCGCAGGCGGCATCGTCGCTCGCTGTCGCGGCTCCGCAGCCGATCCGCATCCCCGCTGAGATCGCCGCCGCCCTCGAGAGCGAGCTGACCGAGACGATTGCGGCGGCCGATCCGCTGGCCGAGATCGCGCTCGAACTCGCCTGTCCGGACTGCGCCGCGGCCTGGAGCGCGCCGTTCGACATCGTGCGCTTTCTGTGGAGCGAGGTCGACGCCTGGGCGGCGCGCATCCTCGACGAGGTGCACATCCTGGCGTCGCACTACGGCTGGAGCGAGGCCGACATCCTCGCGCTCAGCCCGCAGCGGCGCCAGAATTATCGGGACCTGATCGGCCGATGACGAGTCTCCTCGGATCGCTGGTGGGACGAAGCGTGCGCGCGCCGCCGGTCGCGGCCGCGGACCGCAGCTCGCCATCGCGCGACGCCGCGACGAGCCGGGAACGCGACGGCGAGCCCACGCGCGATGCGCCGCCGGGCGCGATCGTGCCGCGGCGCCGGTCGCGCTTCGAGCCGCAAGGTGCCGAGCCCGTGCTCGGCGAAATGGAAGAGCGTGTCGACGCGAGCTCGGCACCGCCGTCCGCCGCGCCGCCGCGCCGCCGCCAGGCGCCGGCCGATGTCCGCAGCGCGCCCGCGGGATCGCTGCGCGTCCCGCGCCCCGCGTCCGACGAGGTGCCGCCTCGCGCGCCCCTCGAAGCCGCGCCGCGGCCCATCCCTGCGGCCGCGCCGCCGGTCGCGGCGCGGGCCGCCGCGCTGCCGGTGCCGCCGGTCTCGCAGCCGCTCGCGGCCGCCGCCGACAGCGCGGCCGCGCCGACGAGCCGCGCCGACGACGCCGCGCCGCGGCGGGAGCCGCCGGCGGCGGAACGCGCGCGCGTCGCGACGGTCGGCGCCGTCGCGGCTGCGCCCGCAGCGCTGCCCGAGCGTTCATCGGCCGACGAGGTCGCGCCTGTTTCGCCTATGCGCCCGAGCCGCGCGCCGGTCGCGCGGATCGTCGCGCGGCCGTCGGTGGAGCCGCCGGCCGAACTCGCGGCGGTCCGCCCCGGCGAGATCGCGCCGGCGCGCCTGCGCGAGACCGCGCGCCGATCCGACCCGAGCGGGCCGCGGCTGCCGGCCGATCGGCCAGCAGTGCCGAGCGTGCAGGTGAGCATCGGCCGCGTCGAGGTGCGGGCGGTGTTTGCGCCGCCGCCGTTGCCGTCGCGGCGGCCGTCGCCGTCGCCGGCGTTGTCGCTCGACGACTATCTCAAGCAGCGCGAGAAGGGCGGATGAGCAATTTTCGCGCCATCGCCACCGTGACGGCGACGCTGCAGAGCGTGCTGCAGGCGGCGGTGCATACGGACGTTCCGGGCGCCGGCGTCTCGACCCTGCGGCCGAGCGACGCCGCAAACGGCAATCTGCCGGCGACGCGGGTCAATCTCTTCCTCTATCAGGTCACGCCGAACCCGCACCGCAACAATCTCGACCTGCCGACCCGCAGCCAGCAGGGCGACCTGGTGCAGCGGCCGCAGATTGCGCTCGATCTGCATTATCTGATGAGCTTCTACGGCGACGACGGCGCGCTCGAGCCGCAGCGGCTGCTCGGCAGCACGGTCGCGCTGCTGCACAGCCAGCCACTGATCACGCGCGCGCAGATCGAGGCCGCGATCGCCGACGCCGGCAAGCCGTTTCTCGCCAATTCCGATCTCGCCGACCAGCCGGAGCTGGTGCGGTTCACGCCGGCGCCCATGTCACTCGAAGAGCTGTCGCGGCTGTGGTCGGTGATGCTGCAAGTGCACTACGTTCTCTCGGTCGCCTACAAGGCGTCGGTCGTGCTGGTCGAGCGGCCGCTCACGCCGCGGCCGAGCCTGCCAACGCGCGCCGTCAACCTCGCCGCCGTTCCGATGCGGCAGCCCTTCATCCTGAAAGTGCTCGCGCAGGCCGGCGAGGGCGTGCCGATCACGCCCGGCTCGGCCGTCGAGATCGACGGCGCCAACCTGGGCGGGCCGGCGATCGAGGTCGATATCGACGGCGCCGCGGTCGCCTTGAGCAGCACGCAGGCCGACCGCATCGCGCTCACGCTGCCGGCGACGCTCGCGGCCGGTCCGCACTCCGTGCAGGTCCGCCAGGGCGTCCCGATCGGCGCGAACGGCGGCACGCGTCCGGCGTTTGCGTCGAATCTCGGCGTGTTCGTGCTGCAGCCGACCGTGACGAAGACCGCCGGCAATTACGACGTCGCGATCTCCAACGTCCAGGGCGCGGGCGCCGCGCCGCGCTCGGCCACCATCACGGTCGGCGTCGCGCCCGCGGTCGCGCCGACGCAGACCGCGACGCTGGAGATGCTCGCCGGCCAGCAGGTCGCCTACGCGTTCCGCGCCCAGCCGCTGGCGAATGCCGGCCCGCAGCTTACGTTCGCGGTGAGCGGCGTGACGGCGGGCGACTATGTGCTGCGCGTGCGCATCGACGGCGCCGAGAGCCCGCTCGATCTCGATGCCAACCGCACGCCCATCGCGCCGAAGGGGACGATCCCATGAGCAGCATGCGGGCGCGCGACTGGACCGCCGAGAACCAGGCCTATCTCACCGCCGCGCTGGCGCGGGTGCGCGGCGCGCTCGAGCGCCATGTCGCCCGCGCGCCGGCGCGCAGCGGTCAGGCGCGTGACGCGTCGCCGGCGGTCGAGCCCGATCCGCCGGAGGTCACGGTGCCCGAGGGACTCTCGCCGCAGCCCGCGTTGAAGCTGCTGGCCGAGCGGTTCGGCCTATCCGTCTTCGAGCGCGATCTGCTGCTCATGTGTGCCGGCGTCGAGCTCGACTCGGCGTTTGCCGCGCTGTGCCATGAAGCCGGCGGCGGCGATGCGGGGCCGACCTTCAGTCTCGCACTTGCGGCGCTGCCCGGCGCCCATTGGAGCGCGATCACGCCGAGCGGGCCGCTGCGCTACTGGCGGATGATCGAGGTGCGGCCGAGCGAGGTGCTGGTGACCGCGCCGCTGCGCATCGACGAGCGCATCCTGCACGAGCTGGCGGGTGTCGCCTACACGGACGAGCGCCTGCAATGGATCACGCGGCCGCATGCGACGCAGCACCAGCTGTCGGCTGCGCATCGCGCCATCGCCGAGCGGATGGCCGCGCTGTGGGCGGCGGCGGAGGCGAACGACGAGCCATGGCCGCCGCTGCAGCTCGTCGGCGAGGAGGATGCGGGCCTGGCGGACGTTGCGGCGGAGGCTTGCCGGCAGCGCGGGCTCGGTCTGCGCCTCATCCGGGCGCACGACGTGCCGGGGCCGACCGCCGATCGCCAGCTGCTGTCGCGCATCTGGGAGCGCGAGGCGACGCTCGCCGGAAGCGCGCTGATGGTCATGACCGACGACGCCGATCACGCCGACGCGCAGCGCGCAGTCGCGGCGCTCGTCGAGCGCACCCGGGTCGCGCTGGTCGTCGCCGGCCGTGAGCCGCTGCACCAGGCCGGGCGCACTCTGCCGCGCTTCGACGTTCGCAAGCCCGACCGCGCCGAGCAGGCGGCGATGTGGCAGCGCGCGCTCGCCGGCATCGGTGAGATCGTGCCGCCGGAGGCCCGTGACGGCGAGGCCGCCGACCGCCCCGAGCTCGACGCGTGCATCGATGGGCTGGTCAACCAGTTCAATCTCGGCCCCGCCGCCATCGCGACCGCGAGCGCGATGGCGAGCCGGGAAGCGCACGCTTCGCCGCAGGCCGTTGCGGCGCAGCTGTGGGAGACGTGCCGCGGCCAGGCGCGCTCGCGGCTCGACGACCTCGCGCAGCGCGTCGAGACCACGGCCGCCTGGGACGACCTTGTCGTGCCCGCGTTCCAGAAGCAGATCCTGCGCGACATCGTCGTCAACGTGCGCCAGCGCGCCCGCGTCTACGACCAGTGGGGCTTTGCTGCCAAGAGCAGCCGCGGGCTCGGCATCAGCGCGCTGTTCGCCGGCGCAAGCGGCACCGGCAAGACGCTGGCCGCCGAGATCATGGCGAACGAGCTGCGTCTCGACCTCTACCGCATCGATCTCAGCCAGGTGGTCAGCAAGTACATCGGCGAGACCGAGAAGAACCTGCGCCGCGTGTTCGACGCCGCCGAGACCGCCGGCGCGGTGCTCTTGTTCGACGAGGCGGACGCCCTGTTCGGCAAGCGCAGCGAGGTGAAGGACAGCCACGACCGCTACGCCAACATCGAGGTGAGCTACCTGTTGCAGCGCATGGAGGCCTATCGCGGGCTCGCCATCCTGACCACCAACATGAAGCAGGCGCTCGACCAGGCGTTCATGCGGCGCATCCGCTTCATCGTGCAGTTTCCGTTCCCCGACGCCGCCGAGCGGGCGGAGATCTGGAAGCGCGTGTTTCCGGCGGCGACGCCGACCGCCGGTCTCGACGTGGCGCGGCTCGCCCGGCTCAACGTCGCTGGCGGCAATATCCGCAACATCGCGCTCGGCGCGGCGTTCCTCGCCGCCGACGAGCGGGCGCCGGTCAGCATGGCGCATCTCCTGCGCGTCGCGCGCGCCGAGTACGCGAAGATCGACCGCCCGCTGACCGAGAGCGAGATCGGAGGCTGGGGCTGACCATGGCCGACCGCGCACCCGCCCGACCCGCTGTCCCTGTCCTCGATCTGCGCATCGAGGAGCTGGTGCTGCACGGATTCGAGCGGGTCGACCGGCATCAGGTCGCGAGCGCGATCGAGCGCGAGCTCGCGCGCCTGTTGCGTGAGCCGGCCGCGCACGACCGTCTGCGCCGGCGCGGCGCGAGCGGCGGAAGCGCTGGTGCGGATCGATTGGATGGCGGCGCGTTCATCGTCCCGCACGATGCGACCGCGCAGGCGGTCGGCATGCAGGTCGCGCAGGCGGTCTGGCGCGGCATGGCGCCGGGCGGAGCGGCGGCGGCCGATGCGCCGCGCGGCAGGGGCCGCACGCAGCTCCCCGGCGCAGGGGGCGGCGAATGAGCGGCAAGCCCCAGGCTTCGCGCAGCGCGGTTGTGCCCGAGCGTCGGCCCGCCGACGCGACGGCGGGCCGCGTGGGCGAGCGCGGGTGGGCGTCCGCAGTGCCGGACGCGCCGCGCCCAGTCGGCGCGCGGCATTCATTCGGCGACCTGCGGGTCACGGCGGGCGGCACGCCGCTCGTCGTTGGCAAGCCTGACGACGCCTACGAGATCGAGGCGGAGCGTGCCGCTGACCGGGCGCTGGCGGACGGCCCGAGTCAAGGCGCGCCGGGTCGGCTCGCGCCGGCG
>Ga0137415_10005375_pt1 | contig 12682 bp, 7 predicted proteins | sample CZODoug3_1_1_16f_FD_183082 | JGI IMG/M metagenome (GOLD analysis project Ga0137415, IMG submission 183082) | Vadose zone soil fungal communities from Angelo Coast Range Reserve, California, USA - CZODoug3_1_1_16fungal (Hybrid Assembly) | ecosystem: Environmental > Terrestrial > Soil > Vadose... | reverse complement strand
CGATGATAGGAGATCGTCATGGTCGTTCGTTCGGGAACCTCGTGGTCTTGGCCCCGTTTGCTCATTCTTCTACTAGCACCAAACGCCTGATCGGCTGATCATGCGTTCATAACTAACTTCCGGTATGGAGCGAGATGTGTGCCTTCGACGGGAGGTCGGCGGCGGCGATCCGAAACCCATCGCGACTCGTCTTCCTCCGAGCCAAGGGAGGGCGACGCGCGCATCGTTGAAGCTCCGAAGCAGGGGCAAGAGCCAGCGATGACCTCGTCGACTCTCGAGCACGACGAACAGGTGGGTTCGGGTCATGAGCAGATCGGCAGTCCGTTCCAAAATCCAGCGGCGCAAGGTGCGCGGATGCGCGAGATGGAACGCGTTTGGAAGCGCACGTCCGAGTTCACGAAGGGCATGCCATGCGAGTGCAGTGATCCAGGCGCACAGCGTGATCGGGCCGCGGCGGAATCCAGGTCGTTTCGGACGACCCATTTTTGGATAGCCACTGGGAACGGTATCGAGCGCCATATCGTGGACGCCGATTCGATAGCCCTGTTCGTGGTGCTGCCGCGTGCGGAACTCATGGAGCAAGTCAAGAGCAGAGGTGACGGTGTCGTGCAGGATGAGAAGGGCGTGCCAACGCTCTTTGCCTCGCGCCGCATCTTCGCGAACGACGACAGTACGAACGGGGTCGACGATGCCAGCGACGACGGTGGTCGTCTCGGTGATGCGGATGACTTTCGGCTTCGCAGCCTTGTATGGGCCAGGTTCCTCAAGACGAAGAAACGAATCGAGGGGGAGTTGCTTCCAAGCCCGCACCGAAGTCGGGTGCCGCGGTGCACGAACCAGGAACACGGTCTTACGCTGACGGTCGAGCTCTGCCAGCGCTGCATGGCTGTGCGCTGCTCCGGCGTCAAGGATCATGCGCAGCTGGCGCGGACGCGCGTGCATGCGCACTGCACGGACGAAAGTAGTCGTGATGGTGGCGAGTGATTCCTTGGCTCGCGTACTCGCAAGTAGAAGGAAGCTTCGGGTCGCGGGCCAGTGCAGGAAGAAAAGCTTCTCGCTTCGCATATGCTTGTTGCGGATCGTGTGATAACTCTTTTGAATACGAAACTTTCGCGTAAATCGAGCGACCACGTGCTCGTCGAGACTCAAGGTCACAACCTGATCGCGCAAGGTGCCCCAGATCTGGCTTGCGCGTGCGAAGGCGTTGACGGCCCGCGTCTGGACGGCCCGCACCAGACCACCGAGCCGCGTGCGTGACAGCGCGCGTCTTGCACCCGTCAGTAGACCGAAGCCGAGGTCGTCGAGTGTTTCGAAGTGGAAGATTCGCTCGATGCCGATCACCGCGCGAAAGAACAATGAGAGCACGAGGCGCAACGCGCCATCTCCTCCAAGTTTGCCGAGCGTGCGCTCCGCAATCCGACTTAGCGCAAGCGCCGTGGGGAGGAGGAGGAACGCCCCAGCGTATCGCGTGCGCCCGAGCCGAAAGGGTGCTCGTCATCTCCTTCGATGCCGCGCTCCTCGCGTCGTAGGACACCGAGCCCGTACGTTTTGAAAAAACGTCGTAACGTCAACGGGTCAATTCGAATGTCGAAGGTCCGCTTGATGAACGAGACCATCTCGCCTTGTGTGCAGCCTGGATGATCCACCAAGTACAACGCGATCGGACCTGCGTGCTCGGCCGACAGCTTGGGTTTGCGATGGCGCCCCATCTCACCCCAAATCGAGTCCAGCAACTCCCGTGCGGACAATGACTGCACGGTGCGCATCGCACGATCGGAACGCCCGAGCGCAGCGCCGACCTGCGCCGGTGACAGATCCATATGCGCATGCAGCAGAAAGAATGCCGCGAGTCGCACCATCGTGCCCTGGCCTTCAACCTCCTCGACAAATCGAACGGCTGCTTCCACGAGTGGCCGCTGCCGAATGCTCAATTTTTCGAACAGATCGCCATGCGAGGATTTCCATTGCCTCCACGACGGCGACGCCTCCTCGTCCTTCGCTCTCGAATCGGTACCCTTCGCCATCATGGCCTCCCAGGGGCGCAGTGCCTCCTCTTGGCGACCTACCCGTGGCGAAGATGCCTCGATGGGCCAACTATTCGGCAGAATCCGGAAGTCGCCGATGAACGACCGAAGAGCAAAAAATGCGTTTGGTGCTAGTACGCCAAACGTTGGCAGAGCGATCGGCTGTTCGCACGCAAGAGTTGTATCTGTGCCTAGGCTAGCCGCCGCCGATCAGCGAAAGAGCGAGAGCTGATCTTTCTCCGGAGCGGCGGGAGCGCCATCGGTCCATCGGGCGCGGGCCATGTCGACGGCGGCGCCCGATGGGGCGAGCGGTGTGCCCTCTTTGCGCAGTAGATCGAGCTGGCGGGACTGCAAGTGGGGGGCGCAACTACCGTCGATGCGGACTACGCGCCACCATGGCGCGCGATCGCCGTGGTGTTGGAGAACGTCGCCCACCTCGCGCGGTGTCGACGCGCCGGTTTGAGCTGCGATATCACCGTATGAAAGAACGCGGCCCGCGGGGATCGCGTTGACGAGCGCAAGAGTGCGTGCGGTGAATGCGTCCATCACGACATAGAGAAGCACCTGCGGCGCGCAGGGGCAACGCCCGTTTGGTCTAGCGGTGTGCGCATTCGGCACCGTTCCGAGGACCAGAATTCGATCCAGTCGCGGTGGTGAAGGAAGTGGATGAACGCCGGGACGAGCCCGTCGAAGCTCAGGTCGCCCGTGTGAGTGATCACCACGTTGGGGGTGTCCCATTCTCAAGTCGAACGCGAACAGTCCCGCCGATCCATCATCGGCGGAGAAGAAGAGGCCCGGCACGAACTCGGCAAAGGCTTTCGTCGTCTCGGCAGCTTGGCGGAGACGGGCGATCTGAATGTAGTTCTCGCCGACCCAGCCTTCGGCACCATCGCTCATGGGCACAAAGGCCAAGTAGTCGCTCAGTAGCGTCCATGGTCCTGCAAACGTCACGGCATCGACGTCTTCTTCCGCGGCGCCTGCCTTTAGCTCGACGTGGCGGAGTGCCTCTCGGATCTCTGGTTTAGGGGGGCTGTCAGTCATTGAAGGACCTCGGGCGCTGCTTGACCGACTCGAAATGGTGCGGCCGCTCTTCATCCGTGGTGTCGATAGCGTAAAGGAAATCCCGCATCTCGTCCGGGGACGGCGCGTCGATTGAGGCTCGAAGGCCATTCGCGATGAAGAAGGCCACCGAGATGGTAGACGTTGAGGATGAAGATCGCTTAGCCGTACCCTAGCAAGAGCGATGTAATCCGCTCCACGTCGTCGGCGCCCGAAAATACCCACACTTCGTCTTCGAGCGATCGTGTTGCCATGATTCGTTTCAGCTCGTCGTATGCCCGGTTGGCCTGTTCGGGGGATTCGCGCTGTTCGGTGATGCCCCAGATGATGAGCGGCCCCGATTCGATTTCTCGCATGGCAGCCCGATAGAAACGGAGCTGGTGGACCGTGTCTTTGAACTCCTCTGCACCGCTTTTGGCCTCGACGAGAATGCCCGTGAATCCACGGAGCGGCGTATCGAACTTCAAAAAGCCGTCGATGCGCTCGGGGCAATGGACGCCGTGTCGTGCCATGGCGTCGCGGAGGCCGCGCTCGAGCGCCTCAGACTTCAAAGCCGTGCCCTTTGCGAGTGAGTGTTCATGGGTGTAACTGCAGCCCTGAACGACCACGGTGTTTTTCTCGACCGACGTGGGGTCGATCCATCGAATATGCTCTGGCTCTGGGCAAATGACGCGCAACATGCGTGTCATGCACAGTAACTGGAATGCCTGGGCGTGTTTCTTCGGCAGCGGGATGGCGTCGAACAAGGTGTTAGGCTCGTGAATGTGGCGGAGCGTTTCCGCAATGACGTCTCTCAAAAGGGGCCATCGTGATTTCGCTGCAACTTGGGCCAGGTTGCGCAGCGAAGCATTGTCTTCGGGTTTGCCCTTCTCTTCATTCCAAGGTAGCGCGTCGCGCATTCCGAGGTGCGCGGGAACCTGGGTGGCGTAGACGTGCCATTGGCGGCGAATCCAGCTCATCCAACGTATGAGGCAACGTTGCTCTTGATCGGATAATCCGTTTTGCGTGCTTCGAACGCGGTAGACGCGCCCGGTCCCGGCGAGGCTGAGAATTGCCGATGTCGTCCAATCCACCTCCCCCTCGGGGATTCGGGCTTCCCGCCATTCGGGACTCCACACTTGCAGCAAGCGGCGCGCCTCATGTTTTATGTATTCCCAGTTGGCTGCAAGGGGGCCATCGAAACAGCGGTATCTTTTCCCTTCGAAGATCCACCACGAGAGGATGCGGTCGGGGGTATTGTTGTTGGCTCGATGCGGGGCGATCGCCTCGCGCGTGCGCCGCTTACTGAGCCGCCCAAAAAGATAAGCGCGGATCTCGTCGAGATATTCGCGGGTGCGCTCGCTCATCCAACGTCTTCGCTCTTGTGGAGCTCTTTCAATACGGAGTCGAACCCCTTCAGGCGCATGCCGGAGCGAAGGCAGGTAAGCAGCACCACGCGCGCCTGCTCGCGCAGTTCGCGTTCTTGGAATTTCGAGGATAAGGTTAGGTGGCCGTTCATCCATTCGCGCAAGGGGCTGAAATAGCCGCAGCCAAACGGGAGCCGCGGGCCCTGCTCGGTGACATCGACCTTTCCGTTGTTCCCACACTTCGTAAAAAAGTCTTCGAGCTGCTCGACGGCGATGGCGCGGTGCTCAGCCGTTTTGGGCACTTCTGCATAGAGGTAAGCGCGCAGCTCGTCCATGGTGGCGCCAGGTAGTTCGAAGCGGAGGAACCTTCGTGCGAGCCCCTCGCTTATCGGGAAGACGATATCGTCGATGGCGCCATCGTTGACGGTGGCGAGGATGCGAAAGCGCGGGTGGAGCCGGATGGATCGCATTCGTGGAATGCCCGCTGGTTCCACCTTGTCCACGCTCTTGCTGAGCAACGGATATAGCTCGCCAATGCAGCGGTCGAGATCGGCCCGGTTCATTTCGTCGAGGACGATGGCGCTACGTCGTAAGGACCATGTTGTTCCGTCCCCGTCGCTCGCGGAGTTGATCGGGGAAGGTTCGAGAAAGATGCCAACGTGGGTCCGATAACCGTGCTCACCGTCAGGAAACATGCCGCCGATGGTGTGAAAGGAGGACCATGACGAATTGCCCACCGTTGTCGTCGGTGCTTCGGATACTGCGATGTTGGCAGCCACCTCTTTGCGCCCCGTGTCCCAAGCATGACCCACGAGTTGTGCGAGCGTCGTCTTTCCCGTGCCCGGTGGCCCCGCAAAGAGTACATGGAAGCCGGCTCGCAAATAGCCAAGCGCGTCGTTCGCCAAAGACTGCAACGAGTCCGGAAGGGTGAGTCGCGCCTCGGGCATCGGGCTTTCGGCATCGGGTTGTTCCCGCGATGGTTGCGCGATCGCCCGTTCCGTATTTGCAGCGGGGATTACCCGGCGCGCGTGTATATCGTTGTAGTGCTTGGCATCGAGAATCAAGAGCGCGAGGATCGTTGCGGCATCACGCGGAGCCAATGCGGAGACGTCCTGTTCCGTTCGTTCGGCGATGAGCCGTTTGAGCCGCAAATCCGCAATGGAGTCATCGGTGATGGTGTTCATTCGCCCGGCTCCCTCCATTTGAAGCGGCGGCTCATCGTCGGGAGTCGATGCGAGCTGGCGTAAGACGTTGCTCAGTGTGCCTGCCGTCTTGAGATTCCTATCCACGAAACTCCGTACGCGCACCGTGCGATCATCGTATGTATCGTGCGGAAGTCCCAAAAAGTAACATGCCTCTTTCACGGTGCTATGGTGGGCGCAGTCGCGAGGCTCATCCCCCGAGCGCCCGAGAACCTCGAACCTCGTTTGCTCTTGCGTCTCCCCCTGTTTCCAGCGGCGCGCGTAGTCGAGCAGCTTTCCAAAGTCGTTATTCTGAAGGATCGGCGCGAAGCTTTGGCTGCCGGCGCTCTGGTAGGCGTTGGTCGAAGCGAAGAGCACGTAGGTGCCGTAAATGAATTGTTGCTTACCAAATAGTGTATCGAGATCTTCGAGTCCGAAATATGGAAACCAAACGATGCGTTTGAAAAACGCCGGTTCGATATCGCCAGGATCGTCGGCCTCATGCGCATCCTGCATGATGAAGTGAGCGAGGTCGTTTCCGATGTTGGCTCCGACGAGACGCCGTCCCCAACGCGCCCGCAGTGTGTCATAGGGGGCAAGCATCGGCAGGGCGAGCGCCACATCTTGCATGCTTTCGCATAGTGACCCCCAGATTGATGGTTGCTTCGAAGCATGCATCGGCTCGCCGAATTTGCCCGCGCGCCGCGCGACGTCGAAGTGCCGGAATGTGCGAAACGCGAGCTCACGCAATGCCGATGCAGGTGCAAACGCATTGTGGAATCTGTCTGCGAAGTACGCGGTCAGGACGCGCCGCTCAGGTAGCCACCAGTAATCGCGCCGCGGTTCGAAAGGAACCTGGTTTGCCGAAGCGAGAGCCAGGCCCCCATGGACACGCCTCCATACGAGGAAATTGTGCCGCACCCGAGCTTGAATTGGTTCGCTCGATTCGTAGATGGAGAGGAGTTTGTCGAGATCCGGAAGATCGGCGGTGGACATGAGCGATGGCAGTATACGCCCTTCGCAAAAGGCGTGAAGGACGTAGGACATGCGTCAAGTTCATGAGCAACGGTTTCTTGGTGGTTCGACGTGATGTCGCGACGTCGCGACTATCACGTGGTCGGTGTTGTCCGTCGGAGTCGCGATGATGTACGTCGTCTGCGGGGCCGCCGCCATGGCCTCGTCGCCCCGCGATATTCGGTTAAGTGGTCAGCCAGCGCACCGTTCCAGCGACATCAAGCAGGTAGTTCTCGACAATCTCGAGCGCGAATTTCTCTGGGAGGCAGTCCTGAAACTTGGAGAGTCGATAGCCGGGTAATCGTGCAAGTACGGCGCGTCGAACCTCGGGCGTGTTCCAAAACTCCAAAGTCGACATTTTGCCGATCATTTTCCGGATGCTCTCGTGCGCGACCCCATCGCCCTCGATTCGAAGGTGGAAGTTGTCGGAAATGACCTTCCACCCTTCGCCGACCTCGAAACCATATTTGAGCGTGTGGTTGACTCGTCCGCCTGCAAACGTCCACCATCGAGCGGCGTCCCCGCTGAGCTGTATCGCGCGGCCAGGGCGACGAAGCAGTTCGCCGAGATCCTCGCGTTGTTCCTCGATGTGCTTCGTTCCGCGCTCGTCCACGTAGGGATAGCGTGCCCCGTCGGTTAGGACCTTCTTCATCTGCTGGCAAAGCTCGAAGCTCAGGAGTTGAGGGATGAACCCACCCCAGCTCGGCTTTACTCCCGCGGGAGCTTCGCACACCATGACTGTGCGATCCGCGTGGTTTACGCGCATGGCGGTCCACGCGCGGCCGCCGAGTAAGAACGAGCTCATTTGCTCGACGAGCCGGTCCACGAAATCTTGCTCGAGCGAGCCGATGTCTCGTCCGGTGGCCGTGACGATTCGATAGAGCACGGGAGACGAAAAGACGGCGTACAATTCGAGAAAGTTCTTCTTCCCATAGAGCCGCTCCGCTTTCTGCCCCATGGATAGAAGTCCGCCGGCCTCGAAGAGAAAATCGTTGCGCTGCATATGAGCAACGGTCTCGTCGAATTCGGCGCGAACGATGCTTTGGAAATCGGGAACCTTTACGAAGTGTTCCCAGCAGCGCTCGGGGCTTACGGCGCCGTATTGGAGCGTCATCGCAAGAAGCTGATGCACCAGAACCGGCCAGCACCGCCCCTGCTTGGCGACTCGTTCGACCCAGCCTTCCCGAGCCAACTCAATCAGCGCGATCGCCTGAATCGTGGCCTCGGGATCTTCGCAGAGGAACGTCGTGTTCGCTGTCGTATTCGCCCGTCGTCCCGTGCGGCCCATTCGCTGCATGAAGGACGAGACCGTGCTGGGAGCATTCCCTTGAAATACGTGATCGAGATCACCAACGTCGATGCCGAGTTCCAACGTTGACGTGCAGACGATGCATGCGTTGGTTCCATGTGCGAACCGCTCCTCGGCGGCTCGCCGCTCTTCGATCGATACGGAGCTGTGGTGGACGAACACGTCGATCCCGCGCCCCCGCATTCTCTCGGCGACGCTCTCCGTAAGGGCGCGCGACTGGCAGAAGAACAGGCTCTTCTTTTCGGATGCGCGAGCTGCCGCCTCTCCGGCGATACTGGCAATGCTCTCATGGAGGCCGACGCGGAGCTCTCGCTTCACGGGCGCTTTGGGCGGATCGATGACGACGCCTTCGCGCTTCGAGGACCCTTTCAGCCAGGTGAGTATTTGCTCCGGGTCTCCGACCGTGGCCGAGAGGCCAATACGTTGAATATCGTTCCGGCTCGCAGGGGCGAGCCTCTCCATGACCGACATGAGATGCGCACCTCGATCCGTGCCGGCGAGCGCGTGGACCTCGTCGATGATGATCATGCGCAGATCCCTGAACAGCTTCTGGACGGGAGAGCGCGTCGAGACGAGCATCACCTCCAGGGACTCAGGGGTCGTCATGAGGATTTCGGCGGGTTCGCGTACGAACTTTCGCTTCGCGGTGTCCGTCACATCTCCGTGCCATACGAATCGCCGTAGCCCGACCATCTCCGCATAGGTGCCGAGGCGCTCTTCCTGGTTGTTCAGGAGCGCTTTGATAGGCGCGATGTAGATGACGCCGACACCGTCCGGCTCGCGCTCGACGAGATTCGCGAGCGCCGGGAACATGCTCGCCTCCGTCTTGCCTCCGGCTGTCGGCGCGAGAACGACTGCATTCTTGCCGTCGAGGAGGGCCTCTCCAGCGAGCTCCTGGACGGGTCTCAGCGACGTCCACCCCAGACGCGATACGATGGCTTCCTGAAGCCGCGCTGGAAATCGAGCGAATGCACTCATTGAGAGGCTGTCCTAGAATTCAACGGAATAGCCCTTCTCGTCGTTCGGTTCGGGCTCGTACTCGACGGATTTTTTGCCGAGAGCAGCTCGCTCTTCGACGATGCTTGGCTTCAGTTCATGTGCGACCTTCAGGGCCGGCAGATCCACGTCGGGATTCTCGGCGACGGCATCGAAAAGGTTAACGAGGCGACGGAGAAATTGTCGCGGGACGATGCCCACGTCGCCGCCGAATCCTTTGGTGACTTCGTCGACGAGCGCAATGATGCGCTCCGGCGTCACCTTCTGGGCGACGATGTTGGGATCGCCCATGGGATAGAGCTGTCGGAGCTTGAGACCGACCTCCTTCAGGCGATCGTGATCGAAGGGGCGCAGCTCCAATTGTGCCTGCCGCATCGTTACGAGGCCGTCCTTGTCCAAGAATTGGATTCGGTCATGGAGCGGCTGAAGTCCGGCGACGCCGCGTCGCGTGTCGAAAAATTCGGGCGTCCCAGTAAAGAACCAGAGCAGGCCATGATAGCGATCGGCTGCGTCGATGATCTGTCGAATCCCGTTCAAGGATTTACCGCGCACATCTTGCCGCATCCTGAGGATCGTCTCGGCTTCGTCGATGATGACGACGAGGCCTTTGTACCCAGCTGCCTTGACGACCTCCAAGATTCCGTGGAGGTAGGACATGGCGTCATTGCTGGTGATCTCGCCTTTGACGCCCGCGGATTTCTTTTCGGCCGCTCCGACATTTTCGCTACCGGAAAGCCAAGAGAGCAGCGCACCCGCCTCTCGAACCTTCCGTGTCTGTTTGAGTCGGAAGACCTCGCGAAGGACGCGGCCGAGGTCCTCGGGAGCCTTTCCGCCGGTCAACGAAGCGATGTCGGACTCGATTCGTTTCTGCACCTTCTCGTCGAAGTCGGCGGCATCATCGGCGGCGCCGCCGTCGATCAGCGCTTGTTCGACGTTGGCGATCCAGCGATCCACGATATCCGAGAGCGCACCGCGAGGGCAGTTTGACGTTCCAAGCTCTTGGACGATGCGACGATAGAGATCATCGAATTTGTGTAGGTGAAAATCGTTGTCCGAGACGACGACGAAGCTCGTTGCGAAGCCTGCGGCTTGGGCATCGGCGACGGCGAGGCGAGCCGTGAATGTTTTCCCGCAACCGTAACCACCTCGAAGGAATTTGAAGACACCCTCGCCCGACTTCGCAAGGTCGAGGATCCTTCGGATCTCGCCGCGTTGGCGCTCGATCCCGACGGCGAATTCTTCGAGCCCACGCTCGGGAACCACCCCACCGCGAAGGGATTGGAAGATGTGCTCTTTGTCTCGATGGCTTGCCGTCATTTGTCTCCTTCGCGAACGTAGCGTTTTCCTCCCTCGGCTACCTCGATCTTCACACGAAACGGCAATTTGGCGAGATAGGCGTCGAAATCGCGTGAAAACTTTCGGAATTCGCGCGGCGATCCAAGCATCGTGGTTACCTCTGCTTCGTCGATGAGGCCGTGCTTGCCGAGGTGAAGGAAAACGTTTCGAAGGCCCCCTTCGGGGAACGCGTCGAACCAGCTCGGCAAATTCGTCGACGTAACCGTCGTCGACTCGCTTTGGGCACCGGGGGTGCTGATGGGAAATCTGGAGACGGAGAACCAGCCGTCGACCTGCTTGGGAGTCACCCGCTCGACGCCGTCGGGATGGTGGATCTCGATTCGAGCGCGATCGTCCTGCGGCCCCTGGAGAGCGAAGAAGACCTCGGTCCAGGTCTCTCCGATGGGGATGGAAAGGCGTCCGCCGGTAAGCTCGCCTGCACCTCGAGCTTCCTTGATGGAGACCTGGATGCTGGCGCTTTCTGCGGCACGAATCGTGACGTCGACCTTGCGCGCCGTCGCATAGTCGAGTGTCGTCCTCTTCAACACGACGCGAATCTTCAGGCAGTGAAGGCCGAAGATGCCACCGAGGGGCTCTGTCTCGATCACGTAGTCCGTGAGCCCGCCCATTTCTGTGCGCTTTCGGGTCACGACGAGCACGGGGATGAGACGTTCCTGAAGGCTGTTCCCACCATGAACGAAGGTGGCGCCCAAATTGCCCGTCTCGAATACAGCGGTATCGTCGCGGAAGAGCAGATAGCCGTCTAATCCATCGTAGTTGAGTGAGGAGAGAGAGACGGGCACCATTCCCGGTTCCTGGTGAGGGTGGTCTTCGAGAATGTGGCGCCGTCTTGGCTCGCGCTTGGTTCTGAATTCCCGCTTCTGCGTTGTTTCATCTTGGAGCAAGAAGCCGTGGTCGGCAGTGAAGACGAAGTTCTTCACACCGGCGATCTGTAGATGCCTCCATGCTGCAAGTATCTCCTGAAGGGTCGACTCGAAAGTCTGCAGGCCGACGTTTGCTTCCCCCGCCTCGTCGATCTCCTTCGAGTGGACGACAATGAGTTCGTTCTGCTTGATCTGCTTGATAAGATTCACCGTGCTCTGTTTGCAGACCTCGGAGAGTGAGACGGGGAGTGCCTGCTTGCCCGTGCTTCTCCCGCCCATTGCCCGCGCGCGATCTTCGAGATTTCGGACGGAGAACTCTCCGGTCTTGAATCCCTCCAATGTGTTCGCGATCGTAAGCCGGCCATTTTGCGCAACGGGAGCGAGAACGTTCATGCCGACGGAGGTGATTGTCGGCAGCTCGGCGAAGCGTGCCTTCAGATCGACGATCCCGCCTCCGCTCGCCATCTCCGGGGCCAGCTCGGTTGCCATTTCGTAACGGAAGGCGTTGATGAGAAAAAACGCGACCTTCTCTCCGGACTCGGTGAGCGGATGGACGACCTGTTCGTAGAGTGAGCGCTGCTGGAGTGTATCGGGAGGCAGAAAGCCGTTGCCGACGCAGATCGCAAAGAAGCTACGCGTGAGCGCGTCGGCCCACGCGCGATGCTCATGTCGCAGCGTGAGAGCGACCTCCTTCAGGAGTCCGAAATGCGGAAGACGCGGCACCAAGAGCCTGAGGCATTTCTGTTCGAACTGGCGATGCGCGCGGTCGACTTCGAAGGCTCCGCCGGCGTAGCGCGCTGCAGCCTCTTCGAGGGTTCGGGCGCCGGCGAGGGGGGCCGGATGGGCTACGAGCGTCTCGCCGAACCGAGCCGCCTCTTCGATCAGCCTCCACGCAAAACGCCGGCTCGGGTCTCGCGTGAGCCAGAATGACTTGTCGCCTTGCCGTGCTTCGCACCAAATGCGCGCCTTGGCGAACGCACCGCTTTGAAGTGCAGCCACTGCGCCCTCGAGAACGTGGTTCTCCTCTCCGCGGAACGTGTCGATCTGTCCGAGATCGTCGGGCGTCATGGCCGAGATCTCCCGCACGATGCTTCGTTCCGCATCGTCGGCGGCGGTTTCGTACGCGTCTGCGTGGTCGCGCCGGAGCTGCATCAAGAGTTCCGAGCAGCGTTTCACCAAGGCCGGCGAGAGTGTCCTCAGTCGGGCGAGTGCGGGAAGATGAGGCTCACGTCGGAGGTCGTGAACGTACTCGACGGTGAGGAGCCATGCCGAAGTGGCATCGACGAGCTCCACGATGTCCCGCTGCATGGTCGGCGTGGTTGAAGCGCCCCGGCGAGCTTTCCTTCCTCCGAGTTGAGCTCCCGCGCGGTACCATTTGATCCAGGCCTCATCGACGCCCGTGAGTTTGTGAAGATAGATGCGAAGCTGGGCGAGTTCGTCGACGGTTTTGATTCGCGTCGATAGAGGTGACGGTTCCTGCTTAATGGACCGAACGAACAACGTCGGGCCGAGTTCCTCGAGGACCGCGGGGAAG
>Ga0137415_10005374_pt1 | contig 12683 bp, 8 predicted proteins | sample CZODoug3_1_1_16f_FD_183082 | JGI IMG/M metagenome (GOLD analysis project Ga0137415, IMG submission 183082) | Vadose zone soil fungal communities from Angelo Coast Range Reserve, California, USA - CZODoug3_1_1_16fungal (Hybrid Assembly) | ecosystem: Environmental > Terrestrial > Soil > Vadose... | reverse complement strand
ATCCTTGCGTCGATGGTTACGTTTCGAACCGGCGGGCGACGGTGGTTGCTCGGAACGATCGCCACGGCGTTGGTCGTAAGCCTGGCGGCGCAGTTGCTGAGATCCACGCTCGAGCACGCGGTGCGTGCGCGTATCGAGTCCGCGACCGTACGCCATGGCATGGTTGCCCGAATCGGGCTGGTCCACGTCGGCGTCTGGCCGTTGCTACGACTGAAGGGATTCGAACTCGACCTTGGTCATGGAGTGCGACTGCATGCCGACATGATCACAGCCACGTGGCCCGGCCGCCTCCGACTAGCAGTTCGCGCCGCCACTCTCGCGGGCCCAACAGGGGTCATGGTCAGCTCGCCGGCCACTGCCTGGGACATCGCGGGCATTCTCGGCGAGGACCTCCAACTCACGCTGGTGGAGCCACAGGCCGGCCTGTCAATCCGCAAGCTAGCGGATCCGGTGGGCACCGCGTGGAATGTCGAGACACGTGGGCTCGACGTCGGCCGTCTGCTCGACGTGCGGCGCGACGCCCACCCGCTGCTGGACGGTGGTATCGCGGACGGCCGCATGGATCTTCGGGCCAGCACCGATGAGCTCCGTTTCCACGTGGACATGGGCGCGGGCGGCGCGCGCTTGGGGGCGCTGACGGATAACGCCGGCGACGAACCACAGCTCGGCGATCCGACGGACGTGACCATACGATTCGACGGCGCCTGGCAGCGAGCCGAGGGTACCATCGAGATCCCCGAGGTCCACGGGACGTTGGCCGGTGCGGACCTGTCGGGCTCGATCGCACTGCGCGACATCGACACCGATCCGATTGTCGATCTCGCACTCGGCGTGCGGCATCTAGAGTTCGCGCAACTGCTGGGTGCATCCGGCCTCGCGGTGCCCGAAAGCTTGGGAATGGCGCCCGGCGGCGGCCGTGAACTTGGATCGGCCACGATCGATGTGCGTGTACGCGGACGCCCGGCGGACCCTTCCTCTCTCGCGGTGAGCCAAAAGATCAACTTCAGTCCGCCACGCCAGATACCGCTGGCGATCTCGCGCCTGCGCGGCGATTTCGTCTTCGGCTCCGACGACGGACCCGGACCGCACCGCCCCATCGATGTCTCGCTCGCATCCCCCGACTTCATCGCCCTGCGCGACGTTCCGCCGCTGTTCGTGCGCACTCTGCTGCTTTCAGAAGACGCAGGCTTCTACGGGCATCGCGGCATCGACCTGCGCGAACTACCCTCCGCGCTGCTCACCAACTGGTCGCGCGGCGGCGCGGCGCGCGGCGCGTCGACAATCACCCAGCAGTTGGCCAAGAACCTGTTCCTGTCGCGTGACAAGCAGGTCGGACGCAAGCTGCAGGAACTGGCGATCACGTTCCTGCTCGAGTCGGCGCTCGGCAAGGATCGTATTCTCGAGATCTACCTGAACATCATCGAATGGGGACCGGACCTGCGTGGCCTGCGGCCCGCGGCCCGCCACTATTTCGGTCGCGAACCCCAGGCGCTGACGCCGGCCGAGATGGCCTTCCTGGTCGCGATCATCCCCGGGCCGATCAAGTACCAGAGTTCGTTCGCGCACGGCAAGCCGGGGCCTGGGCTGCGTTCGCTAATCGACGAGCTGCTGGCGAAGCTGCGGTCGGTGCATGCGATCGGCGAGGAGGAATATCAGCAAGCGCTCAGTGAACCCATCGTCGTTGCCGGCGGGAGGGCGCCCGGATGATCGGTGGCGAATGGAATCGCGCGGGAGGGGATAGACAATAGTCGTGCCGCCGAAACAAACCGGAGAAACATGATGGCGTCCATTGCTTGCCTAGGGTGGGATCGCTGGTCTGGAATCCGGAGGATTTGCCGATCCAAGGGTCGTGGCTCATGGATGGTCCCTTGCGCGTGGAATTTCTGCGGCAGTCCGGCAATGGGAGAATGACACTCGTGCGCGACGGTTCCGAAATTCTACCCGCGCCACAAAAGCGCGTTCAGCTCAGCCCACCTCACCAGCCAAAAACGGCCTTACGGCCGGCTCCCTGCCGAAGCCACATCCTGGCGGCGATTGAAATCGCTATCGATGGTCAACGGGATTCCCGTTGAAGAAGGGCGCATGGAGGTTCAAGAGGCGCGCCTTCACCGCCCTGGCCGCCCGCTGCGCACAGCGGGCACGCGCCTAGGTCACTGTGTGACGGAGCATGACTAGGCTCAGACTCCACGAGGACTCAGTTGAGTCTGGCGTTACGGGTAAATCAGCGGATAACCGGTGTTAACCAACGGGCATTTATTGATTGTCGCCTGAATGTTCGACCAATTGGCCGAAGGCCGCGATGTGTTGTTATTACCAAGGTAAGCCCAGAACGCATGGCTTGCACCATAGGATCGATTGAGAGCCACGCAGATATCCGCCGGGGTGTATCCCTTACTTGCCGTATAGACGCCCAGATCAGATGGCTCGATGAAGAGCATGGAATGCATCCTGGACCGCATGTCCGGCCCGAGCGCAGGAAATTCGGGGCTGATGTCTCTGCCGATATACTCGGTCAGGCCCCAGTTGTTGAGAACGCCACCGTGTTGATCGACCCAAGTCTGGCCAAAGACGTCCATCGTGCCCGGCGCAACGCGATTCTCGAGCATGAAATCTTCGAGCTGCTGTGTGCGCAATGGCCTGTCGAGCCATGTGTTTTCCACAATGACGTTAGTATTCGGGAACGCTGTTGTTGTCGCGGTAACCAGGTTTTCCCAATTTGCAAGGGCCGTAGCGCCGTTCCAATCCGGCGCGCCATTAGTCACCGAGGCTCCGATAACCCATGAGGTTTCCTGGAACATGATGGCTTCGAAATTGGGATCGCCGTTGAAAGCCTCGCCAAGCTTTTCATGAAGCTTGATCCACCGTTCCATGACAGCAGGCCGGTGCAAGGCGGCGACCGCCGTGACACCATTACCCTTGCCGCCCCACCAGCCATAACTTCCGGTAACCGGGCTGGGGCCATACATTGAGTTGTTCGCGATGTAATTCGGTATCGCTCCCCTGGCATCGGTGCTGGCAAACTTGCCCGGCATCACGACGAGCACCAGATGCTTGGGTTTGTTGAAGTGCGTTTTGAGGTAATTCAGCAAGGCCGAAATTTGCGAGAAGTCATATTTGTCTTGCGATGGCTCCAGCGCCGACCAATAGACAAAGGCGCTATAGCCGACAACGTTATCCTGATTATCAAGATGGCTCAGTTCAGCCAGATATTGATTCCAGGTACCCGGCGGCTGAACAGTAAACTGACCGCCGGGCCCCAGAATGGCATTCGATGCCAGATAATGCCCCGGATTCCATTTGATGGAATGACTGCCCGAAGCAACCTGAACCGAGCAGCTTGCGTAAGCATAAGTACCGCTGAGGGCGCCGTTGGAGCAGGTACGCGCCTGGCTCTTGCAGGTCTGACCTGAAGGAGCGCTCGAGGCCAGATAGGCCGTCACGGATGATCCGCTGGCGACGGTCTTGCCATTAAATGTGCATGACCCTGCGCTGCCAACAGTGAAAGTAGCTGCGTGGGTAATACCCCACAGCCCGGTGCCACCGGAAGTATAGAGGCTAGGATTGAAGTAATAACTGCCGGCCGCAAGCTTGGATGGCAGGGCGATGGCGGTCGTTGTAGTTTGATTGGCCTTGTAGCTCAAGCCTGAAAGTGAAACCTGACCGACATAGGCGTTGTTGCTGGCGTTATAAAGCCAGAGAGTGAGCCTTGCGTTGCTCGCCGTGATGCCCGGAGTAATCTTGGCGGTGACGGTAATGGCTTGGCCCGTCGCTGCCGGATTGGGACTGATGGTAAAATTCGCTGAAGAGGCAAGCGCCACATTTCCGGAGAAGCAGCCCAGCGCTATAACAGTGAGCGCACAAAGAAAATTCCTCACCATACCCCCCTTAAAAATACTTTTTAATAAAAATCTGCTTGAGATTTTGCATGGATTCAGAGGCGGTAGCGCGCTTGCGAGGTCAACTCGCGCAAGCTTACGGGCGCAGCAGCTGTTCTTCAAAACTCCGACTGTGTACGCCTGCGCATGTTATGTAGCATCAGTGTCCATTGGGTGGCGGAGTAGGCCACCACACGCGTCAACGTGCAAGATGTCTCCATTTGAGCACGTCTCCCATAAGCGACAACGGCGACGAGATGTCATACGTAACAAACAGCTCGTGAGGTGACACCCGATTCCGAGGTTTGAGTCCGCGGTTGTGCTGAGGTGACGCCTGCGGTTAGTACGGAATGGGAGTACAGACGCAGAAGAAGCTGCTGGCAGAATCGGAGTTGGACAAATCGCTCCTGAAGGATCTGCTGGGTCGAAATGTATGGTCCGCCTCGTTGTTGCAAGCGCAAAGCGCCACCGACGGCGACAGGTCGCACTAATGTAGCCGGCAAGCAAACCGGTGTACGACGGCATAGCCGAAGACGGCAAGTTTGCAGGTGAGACGAATATGTGGTCCCCATACTCGTGGACCGAACACGATGGTCGGCAAATTTGCGGGTCAAATTATCACTGGGGACCATGAGAGGATTCTTCGCCGCATACCCGTCGCTATGAGCGCTCAACTATCACTGGCGGACAAAACTCACTGAAAACCATGAGGACCAATGAACGGTGGTATTACGAGGTATTCGCGGCAGACCGCGCGCCGCGAACTAGGCATTTAACTAGGAAGCATTGACCTTCCGAGTGCTTCCTAGTTAAATGCCTAGTTGTGAACTTCGCAAGCCTATTACAGCAGCCGGAAGGCAAAACCCTAGAGTTCAAGCGGGATTTATCATCCCCCGACCGGGTCATGCACAGCATTATCGCCTTCGCCAACACGGCTGGAGGTACCATTGTCGTCGGCGTCGACGACGGCACGAAGCAAGTCCGTGGTCTTGCGGACCCTCTCAAGGAAGTGGACCGTCTCGCGAATCTGGTAAGCGACCATATCGTGCCGCGGCTGGTGGTAAACATCGAGATCGTCTCCTGGCACTCGAAGCAGTTGCTCATTGCGCAGACCTATCCGAGTTCCAACCGGCCGCATCATTTCAAAAGCCTCGGCTCTGAGGATGGAGTTTTCGTACGCATCGGTGCTAGCAATCGCAAAGCCGACGCCCCGCTCATCCGTGAGCTCTCTCGGATGGTCCGTAATGAGACTTTCGATGAAATGCCTTTGGCCCATCTATCCGCCACGGCGATCGATTTCCACGTCGCGACGGAGCTGTTCAAAAAGCACCGACGCTTGAAGAAAGCGGATCTACACGCACTGCACGCAGTCACGGAGCATCACAACAAGTTGGTACCTAGTGTAGGTGGAGTGCTGCTCTTCGGCAAAAAGCCAGAGAAGGAATTTCCCGACGCCTGGATTCAATGCGGTCGATTTGGCACGGACAAAAGTGTGATCGCCGATTCTATTGAATGCCACGGTGTTCTGACGAAAGTTACGGACGAAGCATTCGAATTCATCGAAAAGCACACGCTGCACGGCGCGACAATTACTGGCCTGAAGCGCAAGGACACAACGAACATCCCCCTGCAGGCAGCCCGCGAGCTCCTGGTCAATGCAGTCGTGCATGCCGATTATTCCCAACAGGGCGCGCCGATCCGTGTGGCCATCTACGACGATCGGCTCGAGATCGACAATCCTGGTGTGCTGCTTTCTGGACTTACCTTGGCGGATATCAAGCAAGGCAACTCCAAATTGCGCAATCGCGTGATCGGCCGGGTATTCAAAGAGCTTCGCTACATCGAGCAATGGGGTAGCGGCATCCTCAACGCCATCGGCGAATGCAAAAAGATGGGGTTGCCCGAACCAGTCTTCGAGGAGTTTGCGTTCCGCTTCCGGGCGACAATTTCACTCCTGCCGGAGCAGGAACCCGAACTCGATGAGGTGACGCAGAAGATTCGAGCAGCCTTAACGACTCCTGCGGGCATAACCTCGGGATTGTCATCGCAACAGATTGCCGATGAAGTTGGACTGACAACCCGCGCAATCCGGGCGCGAATGACAGCCCTGGCGCAAAGAGGTCTGGTGAATGCAGTCGGACGAAGCGAGCGGGATCCGCAGCGGAAGTATTTTTGGAGAGGCAAGCAAGGAACTCGGAAGAGAACTAGGAAGCACTCAGCTTCCTAGTACTTCCTAGCTAAATGTCGAGTCTTTAGATCGGACAATTTCGGCCAAAGACCCGATCACCGACTGACCGACTAGTGCCAGCGTGGTGCCTGCGACGGGTCTCTTGAGAGAAGGCTGGCACCAAGCTGGCACCAGCATTAAGAGTGAAAATTGCCGATTATGTAATATCTTGTTTTGATTGACTAATTTGGCTGGGGTGGAAGGATTATTCGGCCCGGGACGGGCCTCACCCCTTCGGGGCCGTCCGCGCTGCGTTGAAACCAACAACGGCAGAAAGCAACCAACCACGATGCGGCGCGACCGATAACACGCACCAATAGATCGAGCCCTGCCGGCGTTATCCTTCCCGTCGCAGCTTCGGCCTAGAGCCACACTCTAACGCGACGAGTAGCTCATGCCTTCTGATCTGGCTGGGGTGGAAGGATTCGAACCTCCGAATGGCGGGATCAAAACCCGCGATAGTGACCAGCATAATCAACAAGTTAAGTTACTGATTCCACTCACCTGCCAAGCCCCCTGAGTCCCCCTCCCCCATGGCTGGCACCAAGGACAGCGGCGCGGGCTTTGATAATCTCCCGGTCAGTGCATCTACCCGATCCCCTGCCTACGCTGGAAATGGATAGCGGCCTCTCACCCGCGCCCGATGATCTCAAAGTGGAGCCATTCGATATGCCCGACTACAAACTCTATTACTGGTCCGTGCCGTTCCGCGGTCAGTTCGTACGGGCCGTGCTCGCTTTCGCCGGCAAAACCTGGACTGAGGCCGGCGACGACGCAATCTCAAAACTGATGGGCGGCCAGGTGAAGGACATGCCCGTTCCCTTCATGGGACCTCCCCTGCTGATAGACAGGTCGGCGGACGTCGCCATCTCACAAATGCCCGCCATCGTCTTCTACCTGGGCGACACGCTGAAGCTTTTCCCGTCCGAGGCCGCCCTACGTGCCTTGACCCTGAAGATCGTCAACGACGCCAACGATGTGATTGATGAGATCACCCAGAATGGCGGGCGGGAAATGTGGACTCGCAAAAGCTGGAATGAGTTCATCCCCCGTCTGAAGAAGTGGATGTCGTTTTGGGAAGAAACTGGACGCCGCCACGGACTGAAGATGGACAGTGGATTCGTACTGGGTGGCAAAGCACCCGGCGTTGCTGACGTCATCACGGCTACGCTTTGGTCGACCATGGCCGAGCGCTTTCCTAAGATCGAGGCGCTGTTGGAAGACGCCGCGCCCATGACAGCAGCGCTTATCCGTCGAGTCGCAGCGCTGCCACCGTTGAAAAAGGTGGCCGCAAAGGCGCGAAAGAATTACGGCGACGCCTATTGTGGCGGCCAGATCGAAGCGTCATTGCGAAAGGTCTCGGGCGCGTAAGGCAGCAGCTTCTGACAGCCCTTGGGACTTTCCCAGCGCACGACGTTGACGAACTGGAACGGCGATTCGGGATTGATAGTGCGGCCGCGGTGACGAAACCGCAGCTCTTTGCCGGGCTGATCCAGAACCTATGCCACGCTAGAAGCAGCCGGCATAGTGCGGATGCGTCTGCGTAGCTGCTGAAGCAAAATCAACGTCACCGCCAGAATACCTGCGCCCAGTACGAAAGCCGCACCTGGGAAATAGATCGGTGCATCCGCGGCCGTGAATCGCGCAAAAATATGCGTTGTTAGCGGCGGAGCGGCGACAGCTGTCAGTCCTCCAACGCTGGACAACGCACCCTGCAACTCACCTTGCCCGCTCGGACCAACCTCTTTCGACAGCATGGAAGTGATCGACGGCATGATCAGTCCCATAGGCGCGAACACCGCGATAAATACAAACATCTGCCATCCGGCCGTTGCGAAGGCATAACCCGTGAACGCAACTATCCCACAGGTGACGCCGATCATCGCGCTGTTGATCTCGCCGGCGTGTTTGATTGCCACGCGCACGCCGTACCTGAAGACTACGGCCATACATCCGGCTATGAACATCAACGCTGTGCCAACCTGGGCGCTGGTCCAATGAAATTTCAGATAGCAGTAGAAAGCAAAGGTGCTGGGGCTCGCATCCAGCGCGAAGCGCACCAAGGCCACCCCGGCCGATCAGCGTAAGCGCATGCGGCAGCCGCGCAATCGCTTTGAGTGCGCCGAGTGGGTTGGCACGTCGCCAGTCGAATTTCCTGCGATTCTCGTGCGACAGTGATTCCTGCAGCACGAAGAAGCCCAAAGCCGAGTTGGCAAGAGACATTGCGGCGGCAACGTGGAAAGGCAGACGTGGATCGTGTGCGCCGAGCCAGCCGCCGATCGCCGGTCCGATGATGAATCCAATAGAGAATGCAGTGCCGAGCAGACCGAAGTTGGCAGCGCGCTTCGCAGGCGGAGTCAGATCGGCAATATAGGCATTCGCGGTCATGTAACTGGTGCCGGACATGCCCGAAAGGAGGCGGCCGACGAATAACCAGCCTATGGTGGGTGCGAGACCGGTGATGAGATAGTCGCAGCCCATTGCCAGCATTGAAATCAGCAACACGGGGCGCCGCCCGAAGCGATCCGACAGGTTGCCGACGACAGGGGAGAACAGAAACAACATCGCGGCGAAGGAGAATGTGAGCCAACCCGAGTATTCGGCCGCGGCCGCATAGCCCTGGTGTGTCAGGTCCATGATGATTCTTGGTGCCACCGGAACGATGATGCCGAGACCGATCATGTCGATGATGATGGTCGCGAGAATAAAGACAAGTGCTTTGCGGTTGATTCGATCGGTCATGACAAGCCCCCCGACGTCGACAGCAGAACTGACTCAACAAACATTCAGATCCTCCGCGTCCCTGGCTGAGGGCGGCGATCCTGAGGCACGACCGGGGGCTCGCGGCAATCCCCCCAGGCTGGTATATTCTGAAGTGGGAGATGGCAGTGCCTGGAATCGTCGGCGCCGCAATCGCGGTTCGGCCGGCATGGATCAGGCGCCTGGAGCCGTGGTACTGGCCACGTGCCGCGATCCAGTCCGAGCATTCTTTGCTGCATAGATAGAGTCGATTTGAATCCCGCCAGATTTGTCACTCCCACCTCGAGAAGGTAGGCGCCTAACCTGAGCTCCTGGCAAATTGCTACCACGGAGAAATGTTATGCCGACCCACACGACTGGAACCCGAGAACGATGGCTCGAAGCGCGCCTTCGGCTGCTGACTGCGGAGAAAGACCTCACTCGACGCAGTGACGAATTGGCGCAGCAGCGTCAGGAACTGCCTTGGGTGCTAATCGACAAGCAGTATCAATTTGATACTGACGAGGGACGAGCATCGTTGCCTGACCTGTTCAAGGGAAGCTCGCAGCTCATGGTTTATCACCTCATGTTTGGGCTCGAGTTCGCTGCCGCCTGTCCTTCATGCTCATCGATCGCAGATGGGCTCAACGCTGTGCAGGTGCATCTCGCCAATCATGATGTGATGCTGATGGCTGTCTCCCGTGCTCCACTTGCCAAGTTGCAGGCCTACAAGAACCGGATGGGCTGGACATTTCCATGGGCATCGTCATTTACGAGCGATTTCAACTTTGACTTCAGTGTGTACTTCACCGAGGACCAACAGCGCGCGGGCGGTGTAGAATATAACTTTCGTCGCGAAGAGCCGATGCGGCAGCCCGCGGCTGGAAAGACTCCAGGCGCTGTCTGCGCTGCCAGTTCAGGAGTTGATGTGCCCACCTTCAGTCGCGAGCGTCCGGGTCTGAGCACGTTCGTGCTCGAGGCCGGGGCTGTCTATCACACGTATTCAGCTTACGGGCGAGGCGTGGACGGAATCTGGAGTATGTATCAGTGGCTGGATCGCGCACCATTTGGCCGCAATGAGGTCGGTGCCGGTGTGTGGTGGCGCCGCCATGACGAATATGAAAGCGCGAATCAGCTGAAGCGGCTTGCTGACGCCGTTGTTTAGCACAGCGTTCGCAGAATCCCTAAGGCCGTCTTCTCACGACAGGGGCCGCCGATCCTGAGGAGCGTGAACACGACGGCGGCGCTCAATGCCGCCCGCGCCAATGCGGGGACCGCGTACAGACGAAAGTCGGATATGTCCCGCGGAAATCCCGCAAGGGAGTGCATGTGCCTTTGCGGGACGATGACTTTCTCAGTAATCAATGACTGCGATCGCGTCAACCTCGATCAAGTAGCCGGGGGACAGCGTCGCTACTCCGAGCACCACGTCCGCTGGCTTGTGACCGCCGAACAGCGCTTTCCGGGCCTTTTCGATAATTGGCAAGCATTCGTCTCGTTTGTAGTTGACGACATAGATTGTGATCCTGGTGACATGCTCAGGTCGCGCATCGGCAGCCGTAAGTGCGCGGCCAAGATTGCCAAACACCTGGCGTGCTTGTGTTGCAAGATCACCATCGCCAACAAGCACGCCATCTATGTCTTCGGGCTCCTGGCCCGAAATGAAAACCAACTTACTTCCCGTCGCAACAACGACCTGGCTGTACGTTTGGGGAGTCGGTAGATCCTTGGGATTGATGCATTCGAGAGCCATTGACCAGGTCTCCTGAGCCATTGGGGTGGTCGGTAAACGTTTCTGAGCCGTGTTGACCAAGCATATCCCAACGGACGTGAAACAGCGATTTGCACGCAGTCGATGCGAGGCCGAAATCGGCCTGAAATCCACTATAGTAGGCGGATGCAACTGAAAATCCGCTTCCTGACCCTCACACTCCTGATAGCCGCAGGCGAATGTCTCGCTGGCGGTGGCGCCCATCCCGAGCACGCATCCCATGCGATGGTCGCGAGCCAGAATGAGCTTGCTTCGCAGGTGGGCGTGCAGGTGATGAAAGCCGGGGGCAACTCGGTAGACGCCGCTGTGGCTACCGGATTTGCACTCACGGTGGTGCACCCCAACGCGGGCAACATCGGCGGCGGTGGGTTCATGCTGATTCGCACGAAGAGCGGTGACGTTCATTTTTTGGACTTTCGGGAAACCGCACCCGCGCGGGCAACCGAAAAGATGTACCAGGATGCCCAGGGCAAGGTCATTCCCAACCTCAGTGTGCTGGGCTACCAGGCGGTGGCCGTTCCGAGCTCCGTCAAGGGATTGGTCTACGCCGAGCAGCACTTTGGCAAGTTGACGCTGACGCAAGTTATGGTGCCGGCGATCCGGCTCGCACGGGAGGGATATGCGTTGAGTTGGGGCGCTGCTCATTCTCTGAGCGAGGAGGTGGATCTGGCGCGGTTTCCCGACTCGCGGCGGATCTTCCAGAACGGCGGCCGGGGATGGCACCAGGGGGACCTGCTCAAACAGCCCGAGCTCGCCCGGACTCTCGAGCGGATTGCTGCCGCGCCTGATGATTTCTACAAGGGGCAGATGGCGCGCGAGATTGCCGACTTCATGCGCAAAGGCGGGGGATTGATCACCACGGAGGATCTCGCCAACTACCAGGTTAAAGATCGGCCGGCTGTGCGAGGGAAGTATCGTGGAGTAGAGATCATCAGCGCCCCACCACCTTCGTCCGGAGGAACGGCGTTGATCGAGTCACTCAACATTCTGGAGCATTTCGATCTGACTCACGCCGGGATGGGATCGGCCCGGTCCGTGCACCTCATTGCAGAGAGCTATCGGCGCGCATTCTTTGACCGGGCCCAGTTCATGGGTGACCCGGATTTCGCGGCCGTGCCGTTGGCGCAGCTCACCGACAAGGATTATGCGCTTGCCTGGGGCGTCTCCATTGACTCCGAGCATCCCAGCGTCAGTCTGCAACTGCATCGGCCGGCGAAATTTCCTGAGTTGGATCGTTACGCGCGTGAACATCCTGTCTTCGGGGCTCCGGTAGAACCGCACCATACGACTCACTATTCCGTCGTCGACCCCGACGGCGGCGCAGTCGCCGTCACCACAACCTTGAATGACGACTATGGCTCCCGCGTCACGATCGGTTCACTCGGGTTTCTTCTAAACAACGAAATGGACGACTTTGCCTCGAAGCCGGGCGTCCCGAATATCTATGGCCTCATCCAGGGTGACGCCAATGCAGTTGGCCCGAACAAGCGGCCTCTGTCCGCGATGACTCCCACCATCGTGCTGAAGGAGGGCAAGCTCTGGATGGTGTTGGGTGCGGAGGGTGGCCCGACGATCATCACTTCGGTGGCCAATATACTGATCGGAGTCCGCGACTACGGGCTCGACATACAGGAAGCCGTGAATGCCCCCCGGATCCACCAGCAGTGGCTGCCCGATCGGATCGAGCTGGAGAAGGGCCGATTCTCGCCGGATACCGCGCTCTTGCTGCAGCAGGCCGGCAACAAAGTTACGCCGCCGGATTTGGACGGCGATGCCGAATGCATTGCAGTGGATCTCGCGACCGGGGAGCGGTTGGGGGCAAGTGATGCGAGGAATGAGAGTGGCCGGGCGGTGGGGTACTAAAGGACCGCCAGAAGATAACCGTCAGTCGGTGGCGACGCTCTTCGAGGAGAGCGGCTTTTGAAAACAAATGGCGGCCTCAGGCCAACTCCGGATCGGTCGGTGCATCTGACGCCAGCGCAACTGTCGATGTTACTCGAAGGCATCGACTGGCGGCGACCGCAGCGGACGGCCGATCCGCCTAAACGCGGGCCCTCGAATTTCAGTTCAC
>Ga0137415_10005373_pt1 | contig 12686 bp, 14 predicted proteins | sample CZODoug3_1_1_16f_FD_183082 | JGI IMG/M metagenome (GOLD analysis project Ga0137415, IMG submission 183082) | Vadose zone soil fungal communities from Angelo Coast Range Reserve, California, USA - CZODoug3_1_1_16fungal (Hybrid Assembly) | ecosystem: Environmental > Terrestrial > Soil > Vadose... | reverse complement strand
CTTCCACCCAGACCCGTCAAGATCCTGCACCGCGTCCAGCGTGATCGCGGGTGTGCGGTTGTCGCGGTAGCGCCGGTTCACGAACCGGGCCCGCCCGTCGGGGAGGACGTAGAACGCCGCACCGCCGCCCTCCGAGATAGCCATGTCCTGGCAGGCGGAGGTGACGTCTTTCCCAGCCTGGGGGTACCGGTTGACGGTGATCTGCCCCGCGTCCAGTGACCAGTCCGCGCCGGTCAAACCTGCGATGTTCAGGTACCGCTGCATGCGGGTGTCGGCGGCGTCGCCGTAGTAGCCGAGGCCAGCGTTGTAGTGCGCGGTGATGCGTCCGCTGGACAGAGCCGCGTTGTAGATGGCGACATAGCCGATGTTTCCTTGGAACCGGCCGGTGGAACCGTCCCCGACGCCCAAGGTGGCGAAGTCCATGTCCGTGATCGCTCCGGACCCGAGGGTGGTGCCCTGCGACTGCCCGTCAACGTAGAAGGTGACGTTCCCGCCTGACGTGGTGCGGGTCGCAGCGAAGTGATGCCACCCGCCGTCGACGACGCCCTTCGACGATGACACGGTGGAGTTGACGTTGCCGGTGACCCGGAAGAACGGTTTACCGGTGGGGCGGATCCCGAACTGGGCGTTGAACGCGGCGTCGCGCTGCCGCAGCACCCGCATCGTGATTTCCTCGAGCAGCGTCAACCCGCCACCGGCGATCGTGACCCACGTGGGGAGGCCGAGCCCGGCGTTGATCCAGCATTCGAAAGTGAACGCTGCGAGGGACATGCCCTGCATGTTCGACTGCAGGAACTGCCCCGAGCCCGCAGCGGTCGGGGCGAACTTCACCCCCGACCCGTCGCCATAGCCTGGGCCCTGATCGGCGAACGCCAACGGGGGATGCAGTTGGAATGCGGCCGGGACCATCATCGCCGACTGACCGGTGCCGGACTGATCTAAACCTTGCTGCGTGGCGACCGTATCGGCCTGCCCGTCGGTCAACGGCCAGAACGCCACCGGGTCATCCGCGAGGTATTCGGTCATCAGCGGGGACTGCATGACCACCCGCGACAGTTGATCCATCCGGTCGACGGCTTGGATCGCCATGTAGGGGCGGACGCCGTTCTCCAGCAGCGGCAGCCATGACCGGATGTAGCCGAGGAACCGGACCTGCTGCACCCCTGACACGTAGGAGAACCGGATCCGTTTCCTAGGCAGGATGTTCGGCCAGTACGGGTGCGTGGTGGTGCCGTCGGTGAGCACCTGCCGGAACGGCGAGTACTTCCCTAGTTGGTTGTCCAGGGCGCATGTCAACGTTGCTGGCTGGGGCTGGGAGAACGGTGATGATCGCCCGAATTGGATCTGTACCGGACCTGACGCGCTGTCGGCAGTAACGTCGGTCCACACGCCGGCGGTGAACTCGATTTCCAGTTTCGGGGTCGTGGGCTGCCCGGTGGCCATCAGCGGATACCGCGGGAGACGTTGATCTGCCCGCCCGCGCCGACGAACTTCTCCAGGATGCCAGCCACCACCCGGCCAGCCTCAGCACCGCCATACAGGCCAGGCAGGTTGATCTGGATGTGAGTCGGCCCGCTACCGCCGAAGACTGGCTTGGCCTGCTGGTTGGTGAGCACCTTCACCTGCGGGCCCTGCTTGTACATCAGCTCGGTCGCCGTGCCTTCACCGGCGGTATTCCAGCCCTCCGACAGGTACCCACCGCCGGCGTGCTTGATGCCGATCTGCCCGGCAGCGTTCTCAGCGCGGTTGACGCTGACGTTCTCGTTGATCTGGATCTGCAGGGACTTACCGGACAACGCGTCGATCTGCGCCTGCAGATCTTTGATCTTCTTCGCGGCGGCGGCCGTATCGGCGTCCATCTGCGTCTTGATCTTGCGCGGGGTCGCCGCATACGACCGGATCAGCGCATCGACCTGCGCCTTGTTCAACCCAGCGGCGGATGCCGCCGCCCGCAGCTGCGCCGTGTCCGACGACAACGCCGCCGTGGCCTTCTGGACGCTGCCCGTCTGCTTCCCCACCGAGGTGACATGCTGGTTGATCGCGGAGATCTGGTTCAGGACCCATTCCTTGTTGGCGCGGCCCTTCGCCGTGTTGTCGCCCAGCGCTGCCCCGTTACCCTTCAACGTCTCCGACACCGACCCGAGGGCGTCCTTCAACTGCAGTTCCTGCTGCTCGGCATCGATCGAGTTGTTCGACAGCTTGTCCAGTGCCGCGTTGAGGTAGCCCAGTTGCGCGGTCGTGCCGAACGCGCTGGTCTTGGTCTGGGACAGTTGCGTCTGAAGCGTCTTCTGTTGTGCCGCGGTGTCGGCTGTCTTAGTGGTCGTATCGTTCAAGGCATTCGCGTACTTCTTCGCCTCGTCCTGGCCGCTGGTGAATGCGTTACGCATCGCCCACAAGTTCAGGATCGTCTTGCCGGATGGGTCGCCGGACTTCTTCCACGTGTCGATCAGAGCGTTGAACTGCTCGTCGCTTCCGGTGACAGCCTTGGTCATGTCGCCGAGGCTGATCCCCGATTTCGCGGCCTTGTCGGCGAGGCCGGTCTGCTGTAGTTGCAGCGCAGCGACACTGGATACGTTGGTGGTTATGGCGCCACTGGAGTCGATGAGTGCCTGCTTGAACGTTTCGGTAATCGTCCCGGCGTGTTCCATGGCTGCGCCGAACCCGTCGGTTTGCCCGGTCAGATGCTGGATCGGACCCTTGAGAAGGGTGCCGATCCCGTACGCTGCGGCAGCGAGCGCGCCTACGCCCACCACCGCGCGGCCTATTGACGCTGAGGCTCCTTCACTAGAAGCAGTTAGCGCCTCGTTCGCGGCAGCGGCCTCAAGAGATCCTGCCGCGGCGGTACTCGATGCGGCGGCTGCCTTCTCCTCGGCAGCCGCCAGCTCAAGCTCTTTCGCCGCAGCCCGCTCCGCCCGCGCGGCCAGGATGTCCAGACCGGATGACACGACACCCAGCACAGTGCCGGCGACCGTAAGGGTGGTACCCAGTCTCTGGCCCCACTCGGCGATGAAGTCCCCGATCTTCACCTTCGCCTCGTCGACCTTCGCACCGAAGTTGTTCATCGACGCCGACGCCTGCCCGTTCAACTTCGCCGACAGGTCAGCGATCGCCCCCGCAACGTCCTTCGTGCCGTCGGCGTTCGTCTTCATCTGGATGCCGTACGCGGCGAGAGTCTTACCGCCGGCACCGCCCAGGATCTTCGACACCAGGCCCGCGGCCTCAGCCAGGCTGATATGCCGCGCCGCAGCCAGATCGGTCACCACCCCCATCGCGTCGAGGGCCTTCTGCGTGTCCCCCGTCGCGGTGGTCAGGGTCTGCAACGCCGTCTTCGTGTCAACCGCGGAATGGGCGTAGTTCTCCTCGCGCTTGACGGTCTTCTCGATCTGATCCGAATAGTCGGAGTACGACGAGCCCGTCGCGTCGATCGAGGCTTTCAGCTGGTCGGTGGCCTGCTTCTCCTTGCTGCCGGCCGCCTGCAGCAGCACGCCGACACCGGCGATCGCGCCGCCCGTGATCGCCATCTTCTTCCCCAGCGACATGCCCTTCTCGCCGGTCTGCTCGAGGCCCTCACCGATCTTGTTGAGGACTTCCCCGAACTCGCCGCCGATCTTGTCGCCGAGCTTCGAGAACGCCCCACCGATCTTCGACGACGCCGACTCCGCGCTGTCACCGGCCTTGCCGAGAGTCGAGGACGCGGAACGGTCCTCACCGGAGAGGACGAACTTGAGTTGACGTTCCACCGTCCGCCCCTTCTTCTTCGTCGAACATGCGGGTCACGTCGAGGAATTCACGCCAGGTCAGGGCGTCGATGTCGCAAGGTCGCCAACCGCGTCGGGTGAAGGCTCGGATGTGGCGGCCGCGCTCGGCGAGGCGGCCGCCACGTCTTCCGGGCTGGGGGGGTCCTTGATTTCCGTCGTCGTCAACTGCCGGATCTTGAAGTCGACGGCGTCCAAGTCGATGTCGATGCCCTTGCGGCGGCGCAGCCACCAGATCAACACTTGGCAGGCTTTCGCTTCGCGGGCGTCGATCGCATTGACCCAGTCCATGAACGTGCCGCCGTAGGCTTCTTCGACGTCAGCCCATTCCGAAAGCATCATCTCGTCGGGTTCCCACGTGAACGTTTCTCCGGGGAGCGTTACGGTCCAGGTGCCGACCAGTTCACTCATCGGAATCCTGCTTTCCGGGCGACCGTGTCGGCGACGTTGAGGATCGCCTTCTCTGCTGCGCTCACTGATGAGGAGCTGGCAGCGGTGCTGTAGAAGAACGGCCGCGCCGGCTGCGACACCCACACGTCGCGGTTGCCGTACACCGGGTGGCGGAACGTCCCTGAGCGGCCCTTGTTCTCCAGCGGTGCGCCTTCTGGTGCCCGGCCGGGGTTGACGACGATGGACACGCCGGTGCCCTTCGCGGAGAACGACGGCTTCACCTGCACCGCGCCCGGGATCCGCGTCGACCAGCCCGCGTTCGCTTTCACCCGGTCAGCGATCGGCTGCGCCGCAGCTTTGATACCCCGGCGCAGTTCGACCCGGAGATTCCCCGGCAGACCCTTCAGGTCGGTGTACAACTTCCGGAGGTCCCCGGTGTCGATGCGGACCTGTAACCCACCAGCTCGGCCGGGCACTAGTTGACCTGGTCTTGACTCACGGTCTGAATCTGGATCACCGGATTCGAGGAACCATCCTGGTAGGCCTGGAAGTCGACGGACATCGTCAGCACGTCCGGGCCGGACATGGTGACCTGACCGGTCTTCAACTTGACCTGCGGGAGGATGAACGACAGCCGGTACGGGTTGCCACCGCCGGCATCGCCGTGGGTGAAGTCCAACTGCATGACAGTGTTGGTGTTCGCCGCAAACAAGGCGTACACCTCAGCCTGGTTGTTGAACTCCATGTCGAGCTTGCCGGTGACCATGGGGATGCCGTTCTCGAACTGCTCCGACTTCGTCCCCGCGTTCCCCAGTCCGTACCCGTCGTCCCGCATCGGGATGACGCCGGTGATGGTGATTCCCTTCACGATCGAGGTGACCGCGACACCCGATGCCACGGAGGTGACGTTCGCAGTGGTCGTCGCAGTACCACCGAGGGTGAACACGGACGCATCGGCGAACGTGAACGGCGCCGACTGGTACGCCGCTGCCGCATAGGCCGGGGTGACCAGCGACGTCGCGGTGTTCTCACGCCACCCGTCGATCGTCAGCTTCAGTTGGGCGACCTGGTTGTCGTTGCAGGAGAACTCCCACCCGGTGATCTTGCAGCCCCGGTAGGTGTAGGGCTTGACCGTGCCGGCAGCTCGGGCTTCCGGATGGCCGGCCTGCGTCGTGAACGACAGGCCCGTACGGGGTGCGGGGAAGTGGGACGTCTTGTATGCCGTCGTCGCCGAGATCTGCACCGGCACCGCCGTCGAGCCGAGGGCATGCTTCAGCCAGAACCCCATCCCCTTACCGCCGGCGGCGGAGAACCCGCGGTCACGGAACTCGAGGGTTATGTCGCCGTTCACGTCGTACCGGGAGATCACGGTCTGCGAACCGCGCTGGAACGCGAGCCCCGCCTGGATGGATGCGGAGTCGAGGAACGTCGGCACCGATTGCAGCGTGTGCCCGAGGATCTCGTACCACGCGTTCACCGTCGCCTCAGTGCCGACGGTGGTTTCGGTGATGACCCCGAGGGACTCGGAAAGTCCTGACTGATAAGCCACGGTCCTACTCCTTCACGTCGGCAGGCTTGGCTTTGGTGACCGGCTCCCAGAAATCGGGATGCCAGATCAGCGGGTCACCGGGGACCGTCTTCCCGTCGGCGCCGAGGGTGTCGGGCTGCCGGTCCGGTACGTCGACAACCGCATCGGCGTCGACATACCCGCCGGGCACCCACTCACACCGCAGGTCTTGACCTGAGATGTTCTTGACCTTCACGTGTGCCTCCAGGGCGTGACGAACAGCCCGACCGACGGGCCGGGTAAGGGGGACGGGGTTGGTTCAGGGGCCGTTGAGGCGGGCCTTCGCCGAGATACGGAACGTGACGTGCGCGGCCAGGCCACCTTCGCCTTGCTGCCACTTCAACGTGTGCCCGGTCGACCCCGGCGCCTGATACAGGGCAAGCCCACCCATCGACACATCAGCGAGGAGCAGCGCCTCAGCGGCGGCCACGACCCCGTACGCGGCGTTCATCGCCGCGCGGGTACCGACGTCACCAGACCATGCCTCCGCAGTGCAGTACACCGTCAGGTCTTCATCGCGGGCGCGGGCACCCAGCCCCACCCACGCCTGGTCCGCGGTGGCACCGGTGGGCGGGCTGCCCTGCTCGAGCGATGTCGGGTCGTCCACGCCGATGAACAGCGTCAGTTGGGTGAAGTCGCCGGACAGTTCCGGGCCGCAGCGGATAGCCACGGTCGGTGTGGCTTGCCCCAACGTGGCGGCGGCGGTGAACGTGTCGATCAGATACCCGATCACCGCGGGGACTTGACTCGTCGGGGGGGTGCTCACGCGACCGCGCCGACCCTCGCGTAGGGCGCGAGCAGGTCCGCCGCGAGGTTCGGTATCGCGTACCCGAACCCGGGGAGTGTCACCGTCTCGTCGGCACCGTAGCGGGGGTTAGATGACTGGCCGCGCTGCGTCTCCCACAGATGCTGCAGGATCACGTTGGCCGCCTCGGTGATCGACGGCGGGACGGCTGTGCCCCACCCAGCGACATAGACGACGGTGTACAGCTGACTGACCCCGCCGAACGCAACACCTGACTTGCGTCGTGCGAATCCGGCGTTGGTGTCCAGTTCGATGTCGCTGATGTCGATCGCGGCGCCGGTGTACAGGTCGATCACAGATGTGATGGACACGAGGGGCCGTTTCATCAGCCGCAACTCCCAAGGAGAGCCGTTGCTGTCAACGCGTTCAGTGACGGCGCGATTGAGGATGGGCCCGCCGGTGTGCCGCTCTAGCGACGCTTCGATCGTGGCGATCTTCCGCAGCAGTTCAGCGTCGTCCGTGACCGTGAGTTGCGACTTGTTGAGGTGATCTTTCGCGTCCTGCAGTGACAGGACAGCCACTTCGAACGGGTCGGCGACCTCGAACCCCGACGGCGGTGACACACCTGCGCCAGCACCTGTCGCGACCCACACGTACTGGTAGTGCCCCAGTTGGGTGAGGTCTGCGGCGGGGATGTCTTGGTGGTACGTCCCGGACCCGGCGGCGCCATCGTGCGTCGGCGACAGGTAGTCCTGCGTGGACGCATCAGGCCTCTTGATGGTCAGCTTCAGCGAGCCAGCATCGACGGGTACTGCAGGGTTGACGGTGTTGTCCTTGACTGTCGTCGTCAGCCGGACAGGCTGCCCCTGCGGGTACCTAGCCATCGGGTCAGGCCCCTACCTCGTAGATGCGGGCCTCGAACGTCGACGCACCCGTACCGACCCACGCGAGCCGGCACAGCGGAGCCTTCGCCGTGAACGACTTCACCACCGCACCGGTCGCGACAATCGCCGTGAACGCGTCCGCCGGGTCAGCGGCAGCCCACGTCGTGCCTCCGTCGTCGGACCACTGCAGGGAGAACGTGATCGTAGTACCCACGACGGTGACCGAGACCCACACGTCGAGTGTGGAACCGGGCGGCACCCCGAACGTCGCCGAGTTACCGGGCGGGGTTTGCGCCCCTGACGCTTGGATGATCTTGGGGGTTTCGTAGGCCATGGCTTAGCGGGTCTCAGCCTTCGGCGCGGTCGCCTTCTGCACCTTCATGTCCACGACCGGATCGGCGATACCGGCGTCACACAGTCCCTTACCCTCATCGTCGGAGACCTCAAGCTGTTCGCCCCGAGCCGGCCATGGGCCGCTCACCCCGTCGGCTGACTGCCGCGTGCCGGTGACATCTACCTTCATCGTGATCTTCATGGAGCAGGGTTCCTTTCAGCGGGCCGTGATCAGAGTGGAGACGGTAGGAGAGCCGGTGCCGCCGCCGACAGTGCCGGCCGACCGGAGATAGCGAGCGGGTTTCAGCCCATACGTGGTTAGGGCCGTGACCGTCCCTGCAGTCGGGGCGGCGGTTCCTTGGCTGGGCCCGGAACCGATCAAGTACCAGTCGACGCCGTCTAGGGAGCCTTCCAGCCACGTCGAATAGAAGTCGCCCGTCGAGTAGGAGATGGTCGAGCTGACCGCGCAGTCGGAATGGACTTGGAGTAGGTCGACCTGTGCTCCGTAGCTGACAGCACCGGTCAAGGTCGCCGCCGCGAAGCTGGGGGTTGGGGCACACCAGCAGTCGCTCATCTAGCTCTCTTCCATTTCGGACGACAGACGAGCACGGCTACCGTCTTCGCGAGCGTGCTCGTCTGTCGTCGATCGGTCAGGTCGTGTTCCCGACCAGGTACTTCACCGCGCCGGTGAGGTCCACCAGCGCCGCATCGCCGCGGAGCAGGCACCGGAAGGTGACCAGGTCCGTGGAGAACGCGAAGTCGTCGGAGCGTTCGAACCGCACGCCGCCCGCGAGGCGGACGAAGTACTGGCTGAAGTCGCCGAACAGAACCGACTTGTTATTGATGCCTACCGCAGCAACGTTCGGGTCGGTCAGCAACGGCTTGCCGAGGAACATGTCCGGGGCGCCAGCCTGCAGCGACGGCTGCCACAGGTACTGCCCGGTAGTGTCCTTCAGCTTCCGGGCGGTGGCCAGCGTCGAATCCTTCATGATCCAGTAGCAGGACGCCGACGCCCGGTACGGGGCGATCACCGAATAGTGCAGATCGATCATGTTGTCCGCAGTGAAAACACCAACCGCAGCAGCAGGAGCGATCGCACCTTGGGTGGCGTCGGTGACGGCACCGCGAGGCTGCGCCGTGCCGGTGCCGGTGACCATGTGCGCGCCGAATGCGTTGCCGATCGCCCGGCCGGCCTGCATCGCCAGGTACGCCTCGATGTCCACGCCCTCATCGGACAGGAGCTCACGTGAGACTTGGATGAGCAGCCCGTACTTGTACGCGCCGAGCGTGATCTGACCGAACGTCGGGTCGGTACCACCGATGGTGCCGCCCTCTGTGACGATCGCCGCGCCCGTGGAGTGGGCGGTCGTCTTCGGGATCTGGATCGCTTCGCCGCCGGCGGTGTTCAGCACCGTCGGGGAGGTCTGCAGGATCGCCGACACCTCGATGAGGTGCGCGACGAGCCGGTTGTAGAAGTCCGTCGGGACGACGTTCTGCCCGGCCGCAGCGGTGAGCTTCGACAGGACACGGGTTTCGACGGGACCCTCGGGGTTGATGTCGAAGGTTCGGCCGCCTTCGCCGCGGAGGAACTTCCGCAGCTCGGCTGCCTGCGCCTTCTGCCGCTCCCCGCCAGCGCCGGGGGCGTCGGCCTTCTCCACCGGACGGCCGGACAGTTTGTCGAACGCTGCGGCGGCGTCAGCCTCACGCTGCTCACCCTCGAGCATCGACTTGATGCGCCGGTCCAAGGCGTCGAGTTCGGCGTTCATCGAATCCCAGGAGCCCTGCTCCTCGGCGCTGAGCGCACGATTCTCATCGGCCGCGGAGTCGGCGAGAGCCTTCGCCTGGTCCCAGACGCCAGCGCGCCGCTCGCGGAGCTTCTTCACTGCTTCACCAGGCATGGCGGGGTCCGCCTTTCAGTTTGAGGGGTGCCTGAATGCGCGGCGCGGAAGCGTTGCCAACGTCGCCTTACGGGGGCTGGTGCGGAGCGGGCGCGGTTGCGTTGCCAACACCCGGACATGCGGAAGGCCCCACTCCGGAGCGGGGCCTTCAGGTAAGAGACAGGGGGGCGGTTAGGCCCAAGGGTCGCGTTCGGTCAGAGCAATTGCTGCCTTCGCGGCGGTGCCCCAAGTGTTCGGCTTCTTCTTCACGACCACGGGACTCGCACCGGTGGTGACAAAGAACTTGCGAAGCTCGTCGGCCTGCGCCAGTTCGGTGACGTCTTCGAACGGCGCGTCGAAGTGCGCGGCCAGCGACCGCAGCCCGGCGGTCGCGTCCGGGTAGGCCGGTGAGTTCACAGGCGCGACGTCCACGCACTTACCCAGCACGAGGGACCGCATCGGGTACGCACCGTCGGTGGTGGCCCAGTCATCCTCAATGACTTGGAACGCGAACGACGAGTTACGCACGTCGCCGCGTTTCACCAACTCAAGGACGTCGTTCCTCGCGGCAGGTGGCTCCACTTCATAGCGCAGCCCCTGGTCGTCGATCTGCAGGGCCAGGGTGCCACCGCCGACCGTGCCCAGCAGCATGTTGTCGTCGTGGTTATACCGGCAGATCACCCCCGGCCAGCCGTCGGCCCGGGACTGGTTGAAGAACCCCGCCTCGACCCGCTCGACGAACCCGCCGAGATTCCGGGACAGCTTCCCGAACACGGCCGCATAGCCACCGATCCGGTTCTGGTCGGCCTTGTCCATGCGGACCTCGACCGTGCCCGGCGTGTACCGCCGCTCAACATCCATTGCCTGCTCCGATCGTCCCGCATTGACTTGGTGGCCGGACTTCTTCATCGCCGCCGTGATCTTGGCTTTGATCGAAGCCAGCTGTTCAGTGGTGTATTGCCCCGCGTTTTTGGCTTGGTTGATGTAGGACCAGGCGGCCTGCACTTTGTCGGCCGTCAAGGGGTACCGCTTCACCCCCGGCTTGCCGGTCTTGCTGGCCGGGTTCCCGGCTGCGTCGAGGTAGCCCGGGTCGGCGTAGGTCACATCCCCGTACGGCTTGGTGTCAGCCATCGGTTCTCCTAGTCCTTCCACACGGCGAGCTCGAGCGGGTCGGCGTGGTGGTGCCCGTTGGACCGCCCTGCTGGCGCTGACGCGTCGGCGGGGGTGCTCGCCGGTGTGACCGGTGGCTCGGCGGGCGGGGTAGTTACCTGCGAGCCCGGGAGATGCACCGGCAGTGGCTCATCCAGCGGCGGCAGGTCTTCCTCGGCCCGCATCTCGTTCTGCGTCCGTAACCCGACCTCAGTGTCGAGTTTGTAGATCTGGTGCCGGGTGATCGCGTCGGACCGGATCAGGGTGTCGGTGGAGAACTTCGCGTACAGCGGGCGGGGGAACAGGTCGGAGATGACTCGTTCGATCTTCACCAGCCAGGGGGTGAGCGCGAACGTGACGAAGTCCAACGCCCGATGCTCTTCCGTCGTGTACGCGAGGGATGTGCCGGTGGTGCCGCCGATCATCTCCGGGGGGATCCCGTAGATCGCGGCGATCTGCGTCGCGGTCAGCTGCAGCGTCTGGATGAACTGCGACTCGTTCGGCGGGGTCGCCATCGCGTCGTAGTCCCAGTCCGACCCGTACACCAGTGGCTGCCGGCGGCGGATCGAGTTGACCAGCCGCGCCTTGATCGCGTCGGCCTCGGACTCGTCGACGGTCTTCGCGGAGTTCTTGAACTTCCCCGGCGGGACACCGCCGGACGCGAACCAGTCGTTGGAGTACTGCTGCGCGGCGAGACCGGTGTTCGCGGTCATCGCGTAGGCGGATAGCGGCCCGAACCCCATCACCCGCCATGGCAGCGTGAACCATGGGACGTGCACCAGTTCGGACTTGTCGAGCCGCTTCCCGCGCCAGTACCACTCCGGCTGCAGGAAACTCCCCGGCCCTTCGTAGGCGCGGTCGAGGACGTAGATCAGGTCCGGGTCCAGCCATTCGATCATCGTGGGGATGCCGTAGGAGTTCCGGGCGGTGATCAACCCGAACGCGTTGCCCCGCAACGCCAGGGACGTGACGAGCCGGTGGAGCCAGTCATACAGCGACCCGTTGATCTCTGGTTTCACCAGCAGCGACGGGTCGGTGACCTGCTGCCGGACGTCACCGGTCTTGCGGTACAGGTGCAGCGGCAGCGATGCGATCGAATCCGCGAGCAGCCGGACCGCCGCATAGACCGGCACAAGGGTGAGCGCACGGTCGGTGTCGACGGCAGCGTTCGACACCGGCCCGCCGCGGTCCCATGGCAGCGACGTGATCGCCCGCTGCTCCTCACCCGCCTCGAACTTGACCCGGAGGTCCCGGGGCGTGGGGGATCCAGCGGCGTAGAACGTGTCACCCTCGAGCCGGATATGCGGCTCGGCGACACCTGCCCTTGACCGCCGGAACAATCCCATCGGTCAGACGCCCTGACCGAGTCCGGGGTAGAACGCGGCCGGGCTTGACACTTCGACTCCACCGGACACATGCCCCGGCTGAGCATTCGTCGTCGGCTCGTCCCCGACCAGATCGTCACCGGGCTGGTAGCCCTGCCACGTCTGCCCGCCGTACCCGGGGAACGCGGACTCTTGGGCGACCTCAGTCGGGCCACCCTGCAGGTAATCGTTGTCGCCGACAGTTGACACAGCGACCGGGCCGGCGTCAGCCGACTTCACCCCACCCGCAACACCGGGCGCACCCGGGAACGCTTCGACGTTCCGCGACTGGCTCACGGCATCGTCCCGCCTGCAGCTGCGTCACGGCGTAGACGCCGCGGGCCGGTGGTGCCGGTGGTGTCGCCGTAGCCGGGGATCTGCCCACCACCGGGGAACGTGTCGGGCGGGGTCAGCGACTCCATCCCACCCACCGTCGACCCGGACGTGTCGGGCTGTGTGGACTCGTTCGCGTCGCCCGCCGAATGCCCGTACGCACCGCCAGCACCCGAACCGCCGCCCAGCTGCGTGCCGGGGTAGCCCGGGAACGGGTCGGTGCTGCCCGCCCCGCCCTGGTCGCTGCCGTACGCGCCGGGGGTGATCGTCGGCGCCACCGCAGGATCCG
>Ga0137415_10005370_pt1 | contig 12691 bp, 8 predicted proteins | sample CZODoug3_1_1_16f_FD_183082 | JGI IMG/M metagenome (GOLD analysis project Ga0137415, IMG submission 183082) | Vadose zone soil fungal communities from Angelo Coast Range Reserve, California, USA - CZODoug3_1_1_16fungal (Hybrid Assembly) | ecosystem: Environmental > Terrestrial > Soil > Vadose... | reverse complement strand
ATCTGGACCAGTATCTCCTGGCCTTCACGCAGCAGGTCGGTGATTGTCGGTTGATGCCGATCGCGACGCGAGAAGCCGCCGCGTTGATTGCGGCCGCCGCGAGCACGTTCGCGTGGCGCCGGCTTAGCGACTGGACTGTCGGCTGAACTGCCAGTAACCGCGAGCTCTTCAATAATCGGTTCGCCGGCCACCTCCGGTTCAGCTTCGGGCATTTCGTCCGTTGGCGCGGTCTCTGTCGTTGCCTCTGCGCCACTGGTTTTCGTAGGACGCCGGCGCCGCCTGCCGCCTCGGCGGGTAGCAAACTCAGCGCGCGAGCCGCCGTCTGTCAGGTGAGCTTCAGCGTCCTCATAAGGCTCGAGGGAACTTTCCACTTCTGATGCGGCGTTGTCGTCGGCTGCTTCTGCCGCTAACTCACGCGCAGGTTTTTTGGTTGAGCGCTTACTGGCAGGTTTCTTTTTTCCCGCAACGCTGTTGAGCAGTTTGCCCAACCGCGAGCGCTTTGCAGACGTTCGGCCCCTGGAAGCATTCTCAGTTTCTTCCTCTTCAGCCATGTCTGTTCCGCTTGTCGAAAACTCGTTTGCGTTTTCTTCGTCGTCGCTTATGCGGTGAAAGCCAGTGGCTTGCGGCGGGGTCGCAGCCAGGTCATCAACGAAACCCTGGATGTGCGCGGCGATTGGCTCTCGCGTGCGCGGTGATAGATCAAAAGCTGTTGCCGGGTCTTCTTCATCGTCGGCGATGCGTTGAAAAGATTCATCGCGCAACTCTGAAGACGAGATGACTGAACCAACTTCAGCCGTGCGAAAGTCATCTTCCAAATTGAATTCACCTGCATGAATCTGATCCAGCAGTCGCTCTTGCAGGCGGGCGTCCTTGAACATCTCGCCGTTGACAGCGGCTGTTTCCTCGTCATCGATAATGCGAAGAATCGATGGATCTGCGGCGACAAAAGGCGTGCCAATTTCTTCCGGCGTGATGCGTTTTCTGGCAGCTTCGGCAGTTTGTTGCGGGAAATCAAAATCTTCCTTGCCGCGTCCACGTCGTCGCCCTCTTCGCCCGCGGCGTTTGTTTGCTTCATCGTCCTCACTCGCTTCGGCTTCGACCAAAGGTGTTAACGCTTCAATCTCTTGTAAAGGTTCGGCGCGTTCCTGCGTTGCCTCCATATGGTGTTCGCGCTCAACCCGCCCGAGAGCGATCTGCTCAGCGGCGATGCGCTGCGCGTCTTCGGCCTCGCCCTTCTTCGACTTGTCCATAACAATGCGTTCAAATTCTTCTTCCTCATCGAAGAAGTCCGAGACGTAAAGAAACGCATCGCGCTCGAGCCCAATGTCGACAAATGCCGACTGCATGCCGGGCAGCACGCGCATCACGCGGCCTTTGTAAATGTTGCCGACGATGCCCTGATTGCCCTCGCCACGTTCAATGTAAAACTCGGTGACTTTCTCGTTTTCAATGATCGCGATTTTCTTTTCGCGTCCGTTGACGCTGACTATTAATTCTTTTGCCATTGTGTACTTGTGATCTCCTGAAGCGCGGACCCAGCTTGAAAACGGTCGTCGGCGCAAAAGCCGGACAGGCCTCTCGCGATGCGGCGATAGCGTAGTTTTGCTGGTCTATAGGCGCTATGAAAAATTGTGGTGTGATCTACGCGCGCTTCAAGCAGCAGAGCGAGGCGCGCATAGCAGTGAATAACGAGACGCCTGAGCGTCGCGCTGTGAAATGACTTGGATGGAGTTTTTGGTCCGGCGGCAGGCAAACAAAGGGACAGCTCGCCCGCGGGCCGAAAGAGAATGGGTTGTCGCTGGGGCGCCGATTGATCTGGATCCCTTCGGACCAGAAAGCGCCGGACCATGGAACTATTCAAAAAGGAAACCTAACTAGCCGCGCGCATCCAGCAAAACTGGCATCCAGCAAAAACTTGCAACAACGCGGTCTCCAGAGCGGCATGCAATCACTAAGAGAAGTGGTCGCCGCAACTTCGTCTCATCGTTGTCAAAGGACTCTACTGTCGTTAGCACGCTTGCCTGGCGTCAATCGCCAGGGCGGCTTACCAAAAGTTGATTGGCACATCGTCACGCTTTCGGACGACGATAAAATTCGTAACTCGCTTGCCGGGAGCACAGTACTCGTCTTCGAGTTCCGCAGTGCTGCTTGCTTTGTTTTCCAAGTTTCTTAATGCTGAAACGAAAAGTCCGCAGAGGCGAGCTAAGGCGAGTATAAACCGAAGACGCGGCAAACGCGAAGCGAGTTTGCCATACAGCTAGTTTACAAACCTTCGCAATTGCACGCTGATGGCAAAGCCAATGGCAATAAACGTGGCAATCAGCGAAGCCAGGCCGGCGCTCATCAGCGGTAAGGGCACACCAATCACGGGCAAAATGCCCAACGCCATGCCAACGTTGATGAAGATTTGACAGGTTAACCCGCCGACGGTGGCCATGATAACTAACATGCCCATACGATCCGGCGCGCGCTTGGCGCCTGTGATCAAACGCGACAGTAACAATACATAAGCCAGCAAAACCATAATGCAGCCGACAAAGCCCGTGCTGCCGGCCGTGACGGCAAAAATGAAATCAGAATGCGGTTCCGGCAAAAACTTCAGGCTGCTCTGTGAATGTCCGGATGAGTTGTCAGCGCCAAGCAATCCGCCTTCGCCTACAGTCAGGATTGATTGCCAGGTGTTGTAACCGAAGCCGCGGCGATCCGCTTTCTCGGGATCGAGTATGACGTTGATGCGTTCCTGTTGATAATACTTGACCAGGTGAGTCTTAACGCCAACCCAATAGGCAAACGGCAGCATTACGACACCGAGCACTATTGCGGCGACGACAAAACGCATTCTTATTGCCGACAAAAAAAGCACCACGATCAAAATCGGAAAGTACGTCAGCACCTGGCCGATGTCGGGTTCGAGGAGAATCAATGCTATGGGCAGTCCCAGAATCAAGCCACCCATTGCCAGTTCTTTAAGAGTCAACACCCTGGTACGGTGCCTGCCAAAATAGCGGGCCAGCATCATCGCGGTCGTGACTTTCACAAACTCGGAGGGCTGAAACTGTCCGATGCCCGGGACCCTGATCCAGGCGCGTTGACCATTGATCTTCAAACCGACATGAGGTATCAGCACGATTACCAGCAAGACTAAACCAAAAACATAGAACGCCGGTGCGATGTTAAGCAGTTTGCGATAGTCGTTAAAGGCGATTGCCAGCATGGCAACGATCCCGATCCCCAAACCGATTAGCTGTTTGACCCAAAAGTTTTCTGTCGGTTGCGCGTAACGAATTTGAATAGTGCCAAAGCAGACAATGCCAATCGCCAGTATGGCCAGCAGCCAATCAAAGTCGCGCAGCCCTCGTTTTTGAATCATTGCAACCATGAATAGGTGTCAGGTGTCAGTTTGTTGTCAGTAGTCAGTAGTCAGTGGCTAGCAATCAGTCAGTTGATTTAAACTCGAAACTTGAAACTCGAAACTAGTTTTCACTGATTCCTCGCTATCTCAGTCGGCGCTTTCTTAGCTTGAATTTTATCTTCGGGCTTTGGTGTCTTGGCGACGGGTAGCGCACCCGGCGGTTCTTCATTGCGCGTCTTGCGATAGTAAACTTCATAGACACGGCGAACAGCAGGCGCAGCGTGCTGGCCGCCGAAGCCGGAATTTTCAATTAAAGCCACCAGCGCGATCTCAGGTTTGTAAGCCGGAGCGTATGAGACGAACCACGCGTGGTCCTTGTTCTTGCCAGTGTCTTTCCCGAGCCCGACAACCTGCGCCGTTCCTGTCTTGCCGGCGATGTCGAAGCCGGCCATGCGAATTGCTGCCGCCGTGCCGCCATTATTGACGACGCCCCACATTCCTTCTACGACGAGATGATGGAAGTCTTCAGAAATGGAAAGGTGTTTGGGATTCGGTCGCGCACCGTCCAGCGGTTGAAAAGATCGGCCGGCGCGAACTTCGAATGGGCCGGTGGCGTTCACGGGCCTTAATTCTTTCAAGAAGTGAGGCACGTAGAGATTACCACCCACTGAGATGCCGGCGATTGTGCGCAACAAAGCTATCGGAGTGATGATGTCATAGACCTGGCCGAAGGAAGCGTAGACAGTGTCGATGTCTTTCCATTCGGCATTCTGCCCCTGGCTCTTTTGCTTGAGTTCGGGTGAGGGAGTCAGACTGATCACTTCATTGGGAATATCAATCCCCGTTCGCCTGTTCAAATCAAACTCATCGACCATTTTCATGATGCCGTCGATTCCCATCTTCAAACCAAGCCGGTAAAAATAACCGTCACATGATTTTGTGATGGCCGTTTTCAAATCAGGCGTTCCATGATTGCCCATGCAGCGGGTGAACTTGTTGCCAACTTGAATGCCGCCGCCGCAAACAAGATTGGAATGATCGAGCGTGATTGCGCCCTGCTGCAATCCGGCGATAGCCATCGGCACTTTCCAGGTCGAGCCCGGCGGATAACGGCTTTGCACCGCACGATTGATCAGCGGTTTGTCGGGGTCGTTGAGCAAAGCGGCATACTCGGTGCGGCCTCCTTTGGTGCCTATGCGTTGGGAAAAAAGATTGGGATCGAATGTTGGCGCAGAAGCAAGCGCCAGAATCTCGCCATTGTTGGGATCCAGGGCGACGATCACGCCGCGTTTGGTGGACGAGGAGCGCAGTTGTTCCTCGGCGGCTTCTTGTAAATCCAAGTCAATGGTTGTAACTAAATCCTGGCCCGGTTGCGGCGCGACCGTTTCGATCTCATCCTGGATGCGCCCGCGACTATCGACGATTACTTTTCGATAGCCGTCCTTGCCGCGCAGGTAGTCGTTGTAAGTTTGTTCCAAACCACTTTGGCCGATCAGATCGCCGGGCCTCAGTCCCTTGTCTTTATAGCTGTTCAGCTTCAACTGTTCCGGACTGACTTCACCCACGTAACCGAGCACATGGGCCAACAATCCGTTTGGTGGGTAACGACGTTGCGGCTGTTGCTCGACACGCAGTTCCGGAAACTCGAGCTCGTGCGCTTCGACCCAGGCGATGTCTCCCTGAGTCGCATCCTGCTTTACCAGAATTGATTCAAACGCTGGTTGGGAGGCGATTTGTTCGAAACGGTCGCGCAGAATATCGCCATCTACGAAGAGCGCATCGGCAAGTGGCATCACCAGCGTCTGCGGATTGCGGCCGCGCAGATCTTCGCGAGAAAGGATGACGCTATAAATAGGACGAGAGTCGACCAGCGGATGTCCATCGCGATCGAATATCACTCCGCGTGGAGCTGGAATGGGAAGCAAACGGATGCGCTGGTTTTGTGCGATCTCCGCGTAATACTGACCGCGTACCAGTTGCAGGTAGTAAAGCCTGACGCCGAGCACCGCCAGCAATAGCACGGCGCAGATTTGCACCAGCCAAATGCGGCCACGGAGGTTTTGTGAAGAGTCTTCGAACTTCATTTCATCGTCTGCCGAGTGACCCGGTTACTCGTCGCGCACCTTTGCGGCGTGAAGCGAAAGCGCGACGTTGACGACCACCTTCAGTAAAAAGTGAGTCCAGCAAATAGAGTGCAAACGTTCCCATCACGGTGGTGGCAATCAGTCGATACGACACTGTTTGGATGAACGGAACACTTGGCGCATATCCAAGCGAGCGGTGCCAAAAAACATAAACTGCCGAGTCAAGCACGGTCGCGGCAGCCAGCACTGGAATTCGCAGCAGCGCGTTTTCAAGGTTAACGCGCGTGGCTGCAAAATAGATCACATAGGCGGTCAAGGTTTTTGAAAAGCCGCCTGCGCCCATCAGCCCGCCGCCGGCAGCATCAACCGCGAGCCCGGCAATCGTTCCCACGATGAGCGCCTGCCAGGCATGGCGCTGTAAAGCGATATAAACAACCACCACCAGGGGAAAGTCAATATATGAAAGTGGCGGCCAAACCGCCCGCAGCGACAATTGTAAAATTATTGCTAGCGCGAGAACACCCGCGATCTTAAGTTGGGGCATGGGCGATTTTCGATTTCCAATTGCCGATTGCCGATTTAGAAGTCTTTCCAACCTGCAATCCGCGGTAGTTTAACGGCTTGCAGATGAAAATTGGCAATCGGAAATTGCAAATCGGCAATGACTTACTGCTTCTTAGTCTTCTCTACGTTTGGCAGGGTCTGTTCGGGTGCAGGCCGCTGTGGCGCATGATAAAGCAAAACCGCTACTTCTTTCAGGTGGTCCAGATTTGCACCGGGCCTGATGAAGATCTGATGTGGTTGCGTGGCAGTGCCACGTTTGATGTCCACAACTTCTCCGACATTGAGTCCCGGAGGATAAATTCCATCCTGGCCGGTCGTGAGTATCGAGTCGCCAAATTCTACTTTCTGTAATCCCGAAACGTAGCGCATTTCTAGCAGTCCGTTCTCGCCCATGCCGCGAACTGAACCCAGCGCCCCGGAGCCGCCGAGTTGTCCGACGATTGCGCCGGCAGCGGCTTTTTCATCCGTGACCATCATCACTTGTGCTGTCCAGGGACTGATTGCAATTACACGTCCCACGATTCCGCCTGCGGTTACCACCGGCATGTTCAGCGCGATGCCGGAAGAGCTGCCTTGATCGAGGGTCACGGTATTGAACCAGACCGAGGAATCACGTGCGATAACGTGCGCCGCTACCTGATTGTATCCGGTTTGTTGTTTGAGATTGAGGAGACCTTTGAGTCGTTCGTTTTCTTCGGCTGCTTGCTGCGCATTTTGCAGTTGTAACTCGGTGGCAAAAAGTTGTTCCTTTAGCTGAGCATTTTCGGCGGCAGCACTGCGGAAGTTAATGATCTCGCGAATAAAGCCACTGCCCGCGCCACTGACTCGCGATGAGGCGCCCTGTACCGGCGAAGCCGCGGCCTGAATCCAAACTCGAAACATCCGCTGCTTGGTGGTGTTGTCGCGCGCATCGACCGCCATGATCACCAGGTTGGTGAGCAGCAGCATCACCAACCACAGCGGCGCCTTCTGGCGAATTTCTCTTTGTGTGCGAGTGGCGGCCATTGCGAGGTTTCGAGTTTCAAGTTTCGAGTTTCAAGTTTTTCTGCCTACTGCTGAGTGCCTACTGCCTACTGGCCTCACATGCCACTAGTCATTGTATTTTCCCACTTCACCCGTTTCAGCAGGTCAAAGTCGGAGAGCATTTTGCCCGTACCCAAGACTACTGACGCCAGTGGATCGTCAGCGAGCGACACCGGCAAACCGGTTTCAATCGAGAGACGTTTGTCCAAATTCTTCAACAACGCGCCTCCGCCGGTCAGCACGATGCCGCGCTCTACGATATCGGCTGAGAGCTCAGGTGGCGTGCGTTCCAGCGCAACCCGCACAGCGTTGATGATCGTCGAGACTGAATCAGCCAGGGCCTCGCGCACTTCTTCGTCGGTCATCGTGATCGTCTTCGGGATTCCTTCAATCAGGTTGCGGCCGCGCACCTCGTACGACAGCGGCTCGTCGAGCGGGTAAGCTGAGCCGAGCTCAATCTTGATCGCTTCCGCGGTGCGCTCGCCAATCAGCAAATTATATTTTCGTTTGATGTAGGAGATGATCGCTTCGTCCATCTCGTTACCGGCCACGCGCACTGCGCGCGAGTAAACGATACCGCTCAAACTAATCACCGCGATGTCCGTTGTGCCACCGCCGATGTCCACCACCATGTTGCCGTGCGGTTCGGTAATCGGCAGGCCGGCGCCGATGGCTGCAGCCATCGCTTCTTCAACCAGGTAAACTTCCGAAGCCTTGGCGCGATACGCTGAATCTTCGACCGCGCGCCGCTCGACCTGAGTAATTTCTGACGGTATGCCGATGACGACTCGGGGGCTGACCCACGTTTTGCCATTGTGAGCTTTGCGGATGAAGTGCTGCAGCATCTTTTCAGTTACTTCAAAATTGGCAATGACGCCGTCCTTCATAGGACGAATTGCAACGATGTTGCCCGGCGTGCGGCCGAGCATGTCTTTGGCGTCGCGGCCGACGGCTTCGACCTGGTTGGTGACCTTATTGATCGCCACGATCGAGGGTTCGGAGACGACGATGCCTCGACCCTTGGCATAAACGAGGGTGTTGGCCGTTCCCAGATCAATTGCTAAATCGCTGGAAAACAGACTAAAAATCGATTTAAGAGCCATTTAAATTGTTCACTTCCAGTGTTATGAAACGAGAAAACTTCGGCGGGTGGCAACTCGCAAAGTTGTGAGCGGCAAATAGCAACTGACCTGAACCGGCGTCGGGGATGTGGGCTGAATTCTGGGGAGCCCAAACACCATTTACCACTTACAACTTAGCTCGGAAACCCTAAACCAACTCCGAACTATCAAAGATACCTGAACTTCGACCTTTGCGCTATCACGAAAAGGCTTTTCCTTCGTCAGCGTCCAGAATAGTTGCGTGGACTTCGACCTCGTTCGGCAGCTTTTCTTCCCGCGCTCGGAGCAGCGGCGAAAAGCGCACGCAGTTCTTGTTCGCCGCTTTCGCCTCATACATGGCGGTATCGGCGCACGAGATCAGCTGTTGCGGTGACGAGGCATGCTCGGGAAAAGCAGCGACACCAAAACTGGCCGTTAACGACAGTTTCAAGTTCCTGCCGGCATTGAAAGAATGTTTCGCGATTTTCTCGCGGATGCGCTCGGCCACCGTACCCGCGAGTTCGATTCCCGTATCCGGCAGCACGATTACAAACTCATCCCCGCCATAACGGGCCACCGCATCCGTGTCGCGTATAGATGAAAGAATCACGCCTGCCATTTCCATCAGCACATGCGAACCGGCGAGATGTCCGTGTGCATCGTTTACGCGTTTAAAGTCATCAAGGTCCAGAAATAAAGCGCAAACATTGGAACCATAACGGCGGGCGCGGCGAATCTCGTTCAAAAGGAACTGGCGCAGGTAACGGGCGTTGTGAAGTTTAGTCAGATCGTCGGTTTGCGAAAGTCGTTCTGCCTCGCCTATGCGCACCGCGTTCGCCAGCGCTGACGCAAGCGGCAACGAAAGAGCCTCAAGCAGACCAAGCTCGGATTTCTTAAAGGAGCGTCTCTCACGTTTGCCTTCGAGCACACCCAGGATCCGTTCGCCACAAATCAACGGAACCGCAACCACGTGTTCGCCGTGCTCTTTTTTTCTCATCGCGCCCATGCCGGCGCCGGCGAGTCTCGCTGCTTTGGATTCAATGCCTGTGCGCACCTCTTCTCCGGCAAGCAACACCTCGCGCCAGTCATCGCGCAGTTCATCAGATTTCTCTCCTGGCTTGAGCGTGGCAATGGCTTCCAACGTTGCGGCTTCGGGACCCTTCTCATCGGCGAGCAGGTAGATGGCCCAATGATCAGCTTGGACCAACGACGTCAATCCGGTAAGCGCCACCTGTGCAGCGTCGCTCTGATCGCCGATGAAGTGCAGCGAAGAGACGAGATCAAACGCGGCGCGCAAGCTCGCCGCTTTCATTTTTGCCGGCAGGGAGGCCAGTCCTGAATCAATTACCGGTCTCATTGTTTCCGGCAGTCTTAATTCTCCAGTGGCGCCGTGCCCTTCGATTTCGTGCAGAATTGCGGGCAATTGCGCCGCTTTGTCCGCAATCGCGCGAAAGCCGAGCCGCTTGAGCGTCGCGCCGTCGAGACCGCGCGCACTGAAGCCATGAAAGCCGGTAGTATGCCTGCGACACGCAATGACCGGTGTTCCCGGCCAGAAAGTTTTTGCGTGATCGATGGCCGAATGAAGCTCAACCGTGTCGGCGCCCGCAAACACTTCATAAAGAATTGCCACGGGCGGCGCTTCCTGAAGTTGATCGCTCGTGCTTTCAGTCTCGCGCCGGCGAATCAGAGCGGCTTCGGCTTCCACTTCGCGCAGACCTTCGATCAGTGTCTGCACGCCGGCCAGGCGCAGCGCTTCGATCAGCTCGTAGGCCGGAGCTTCGTGCGCATCAGTTAAAAGGATGACATGCCTGGGCATAACTGAAATTAAGACAATTAGCCGCGCCCGCGTCCGCCGCGAGCCGAAAGCGCCACACGATACTGACTGCTGTTGCCGCGCGGGTCTTCCGCGTCGACTAAAATTTCCTGCGTTCCCGGCGCCGCGGTAATTTGCAATTGAAATGAACCGTCGGTGGCTACCAGCGTGTCACGACCGGCGGCGCGAATGGTGTTGCCGACTTCCGAATGCCCGCGAACCAGATAAACATTGCCGCCCAGCAACTCGGCAGTCAGATTTGAAACCGCAACGCGCGAGCCCGAGCCGCGGTTTGCGATAATAAATTTTTTCGGGTCGCTCCAGTCGCTGGTTTGACCACTCGAGGCAGTGGCGCGCACGCGCCAGAAATAAGTGCCGGGCCGCAGATCGCTGGCGGTGAATTCATTTGAAGCGAGTTGATCGCGCTCGATCACCTTGCCGTCAGCCACGAAGAAGGGAGAAGTTGCGACTTCAACCCGATAAAACGACGCCGTGCCAGACTGTGGCCGCAGCCATTTCAAAGAAATATTTGCCGCCCCGTTCTCCCCGACAAACACTCGCTCGAGATCGCGCGGTTCAGACGGCGTGGGAATGTCCAGCAACTTTTGCGGCCGCGAGATGGTTCCCGAGGGATTCACTGATACATACTCTCCACCGTGTAGAGTGGTTTTCTCTCCCGATCGATTTGTTGTTTCGATCGCACCGTTGTTGACGCGAATCTCTTCCGTGCCCTCAGGATTCACGCCAAAGCTGGCGCCAGTCTGTTCGCCAAGTTTATTTTTAGTCTTCGGCGTTTCCACCACATTGTTTGTGCCTTCCGGCTGCTGCTCAGTGCGCACGTACATCTGACCGCTATCAACGACGACATGGACGTTAGTCTTCTTGCCATCATCTTCGCTGGCATTGTCGCGGATAATGATGGTGCTGTTGGGACGAACGACCAGCGTGGAACCATCGGCCATGCCGACCCGCGCGCGGCCACTCGCCAGCGTTTGCACCGTGTCACCCGGATAGAGTTCGGTATCGCCGCCCGGCGTAACGGTCTCGCGGGTAGCGGCGCGGATGACGCGCACCTCTCCCTCAAACGCAATGAAGCGCGCGCCCGCGGGAAGTTTTGTGCCCGTGCCCACATTTCTGAGCGGATTGCCATACTTCCAGACGTAAAGCGCGCCTCCGCCGGCAAGCCCGCAGAGAGCAACGATAAGGATGATGAGGTAGACGATGCGCTTCTGGACTACCCACCAATCAAAAACAAAACGACGGGTTTTAGTGGCCATGCTTCTGAGCTATTTAGAACTGAGGGGCAAATACAACAGCGACGCGCGCTGACGGCTGCATCCATTACGCCGGTAAATCACCGGCGACGCGCAAAAGGTGTGAAGAAGTCGGGCGGAGTCAGGGGCAAATCCTTCATTACCAAGCCTCTGACCGTCTTTTTGAATTTAACACAGCGGGGAGAAGCGGTTCAAGCAGGTTGAAATATTTGATACTAATGCAGTTTGAGCAACCTCACGACTATCAAACGCTGTTCAATCTCTCTTGTTGCAGTGACCTCATGCCACAAGGAGGCGATTACTTCCGGGTTTACTCGCCTTCTTTCTTATCTTTCCCGTCTTCCGTGTCTTCCTCATCTTCGAAAGGCGAGTCGAAGTCTTCGGGCAGGTCAACTTCGATATTCGTGTCCGCATGCTTGGCCCAGACAAGCGAGGCGGCCACTGAACTGAGCAGCACCACGGCGACGAAGACGAGTGAAATCCAGATGGGAATGTTGATGTGGACAGCCACTATCAGCATCTTCGCGCCGATGAAGGTTAAGACGATTGCCAGGCCGATCTTTAAGTAGTGGAACTTTTCTACCACCCCGGCTAGCAGGAAGTACATTGAGCGCAAACCAAGAATCGCAAAGACGTTTGAGGTGTAAACGATGAAGGCGTTGGTCGTGATAGCAAAGATGGCGGGAATGGAATCCACCGCGAAAACAAGATCCGCTACTTCAACGATCAGCAGCACCAAGAGCAGCAGCGTGCCCGCAAGCTTTCCGTTCTTCCTGGTGAAAAATCTCTTTTCATCGTAACTCCGCTCGATAGGAAAAATGCGCGTCGCCAGGCGCACCAGGGCGTTGTCTTCGGGTTGGAAGTCGTTATTTTCCTGCGTGAACATCTTGATGCCGGTGTAAACGAGGAAGGCGCCGAAGATGTAGATGATCCAATGGAAGCGGTTGATGAGGCTGGCGCCGATGAAGATCATCGTCAGGCGCATGACCAATGCGCCCAGCACGCCCCAGAAGAGCACGCGGTGTTGATACTTTGAAGGGACTTTGAAATACGAAAAGATCAGCAGGAAGACAAACAGGTTATCAACCGAGAGCGACAGCTCAATCAGGTAGCCGGTAACAAACTCCAGCCCGCGCGACGTGCCCTGGAAATAAAAGACGACCGCGGCAAAGACCGACGCCAGCGTGATCCATATCCCGCTCCAGATGGCCGCTTCGCGATATTTGATTGCGTGGGCGCGGCGGTTGAAGAGTCCCAGATCGAGACTCAGCATGAAGAGGATAAATACAGCGAATCCGATCCATAAGCCCGCCGTGCTACTAATCGAGTTCATTGAGAAGAGAAAATAGCATGACGGGTGTCGGGTGTCAGGTGCGGGTGTCAGGTAACAGGTAACAGGTGTCGGGTGTCGGGTGCCAGGTGACTACTAACGATCACTACACTCGACACCCGACACCTGACACCCGACACCTGCTACCTGA
>Ga0137415_10005369_pt1 | contig 12692 bp, 7 predicted proteins | sample CZODoug3_1_1_16f_FD_183082 | JGI IMG/M metagenome (GOLD analysis project Ga0137415, IMG submission 183082) | Vadose zone soil fungal communities from Angelo Coast Range Reserve, California, USA - CZODoug3_1_1_16fungal (Hybrid Assembly) | ecosystem: Environmental > Terrestrial > Soil > Vadose... | reverse complement strand
GGTCGCGATTACTGAAACCATCGCTTCAACACCAGAGCGATTTGATCGTGTTGGATCGATGACTCGACCGGAAGTCATGCGTGGCTTTGCTACCGCAGTTCGAGGTGCGCAGCGGGTCATACGCTTGCCGATGCTGGCTACTTCGACGGGGCTTGAGATTCTCCCATTGCTCAAAGAGAGAGCGATGCAAGGTGTGAGTGTGCGGATAATTCTCGGATCTCCTAAGGTCGTAGCGTCACTGAGGGGTGAATCCCAGAAGGAGCGGGCCAGTAGAAGTCTCGCTGAATGGCGAGCAGTTGAGCGAGATTCCCCTGGGATAGAGGTCCGCGAGACATTCTCGATTACCGATGCGATTCTCTCGGGTGGCTCTAGCTTCGATGATGAAACGGTTCGCTTCGCGATCTACGATCCGTATACTGAGCGATCTCAACAAGCCGAGATGGTGGTTTTCGGTAGCCAGGCGAAGAATGTAGTAGAGGTTTTCAATACGCATTTCGATCGAGCTTGGACTAACTCTCAGCGAAGTGGTAAGGCTAGCCGTATTCTAGCGAGAACTAAGCAGTACAAGTGGTGCTCTGTCGCGGTCGGCAGCTTCTTGGTCGTTCTTGTCTATCCGCAGTGGTCGTATCGAGATATCTTGGTCGGCGTGACTGCGACTGCGGTTCTGCTCGCGGCCGAAGAAGTTCGTGCGGCGGCAAGGAGGATTTTGGAGGCGATACGTGGACCCTGAGCCGGGTTGCGGAGGTTGCGGGAGTGGTGATGATCAACGCGTCGAGTGTCAGAACACGCTGCGCGATATCGGCATTCTCAAAGTTCATTGGGAGTGTTGGTCGGACTGTAACTTGTCATGCCGTTTCTGCTATAGGTCGCGTGGGGCAGTACTGGACAACCTTGATGCCAAGAAGCTGATCGGTTCCGTTGTATATGGTGGCGCGTCGCAAATAGTATTTGCCGGAGGCGATCCTTCCCTTCGTCGCGACTTGCTGGAGCTTGTAGAATACTCCCATAAGCTTCATCTTAAGGTTGAAATTCAAACGAACTGTCACTTTGTTTCAGCTGTAACCCATGATGCATTGCTTGCCGCGGATCTAGTAGGAGTTTCCATCGACGGACCTACCGATGAAATCCATGACAAGTTCAGAGGTAAGCGGTCCAATTTTGACCGTGTAGTTGCGGTCGTTGAGATGCTTGAACAGCACCATCGGCCATTCGTCGTCAGGTCGATCGCTGCTCAATCGAATGCGGAGTTTCTGCCCCTGCTGGGGCCGTTCCTGAGTTCGTTCGAATCTTTACGCCGTTGGGCTGTTGTGCAATTCAGTCCGGTCGAAGATGGATATCGAAACCGAGTTGAGTTCGAGATTTCCGATCAGGATTATTCGAGAACCGCCTCGCTGTGTCGCGAAACGTACTCGGGAGGGGCGGAAGTTGATACCTATCGAAATTCGCAGAAAGGGGGAGTGTATTGTCTAGTTAGTCCCGCTGGCGGAGTCTTTGGGCGGGCCGAATTGGCGAGTATTGATTCGCATCCAATAGTTGGAGATATGCTACGAGGACATCTTGACGAGATTGCTGCAAATTTACTGTTCGATCCCGTTCGTCACGATGCCAGGTACGGTCACTTAATGTGATCGATGTCTTCATAGCCGCCTTCTGTGCTGACGTCCTTCCTTTCTCGAATATTGAATTGACCGTGTTGGAACTGCGTTGGATGTCGAGAATATCTCCTCCCACTGCTGCAACGGCAGATCTCTGTGAAATTACTTAATCTCTAAGTTCGGCTTGGCGTCGGCTTGGCGCGCAGTTTCCGGTGTTTGGCGTTCAATAGAAAATTGCGCTATCCTGTACGTGGAATATCTGCGTGGATGGGACCACTGGATAGCTAGAGAAACGACCAACTCCCAAGACTGCAACTGCGGTGACCCTTTCCAATCTCGACGGCCGGGCTGCATGGGAAATGCCCTCCAGTGCCACCGGGGCGCCACCTTGATGTTGAGAAAGAGGAGACTTTGAGCTCGTGAGTATGTGCATCTGGCCAGCCTCTTGCTAGCGCTCTGATTGCTGCTAGACGAAGCGGCAAAATATTTCGGGGGATAGCCAGTCGAGTAGCATTCTATGAGTGGCGTTATCGGGCCAGCCTCTTGAAATTATCTCGACTGCGGCAACGCGCACGTGTGTGTCGGGATCTGAAGCTGATCGATCGACGAGCAACGTGAGTGTGTCTTCGTCAGGCCATATGCGCGCGAGCATGGATAGTCCGGATTTTCGTACATCGCGGTCGAGATCGCCTAGCGCGCGTTCTGTGACCACTGACCGGCTCTCGTTGTCGGGCCATGCACGTGCAAGTCGCTCTAGTGCCAACTGTCGTATAGCGAAGGATCTATCTCCGGCCAGTTTCTCAGTTAACCACGCGCGAGTCTGCCTATCCTGCCACGCCTGCGAGAGGGCCCGATTTGCGGCCATTACCGATCCGCCTCGTGGTGGTTGGCTGCGGTGGGTTTTCAACCGGACGACAAAGCTGTGAAGGTTCTGACGCTACACTGAGCTGTGCCATTACATGACTATCCTTCTCAACGCATTGAGGCGCTTGGACCACCCGAGCCAATGCTATTAGATACGAACGTTCTGCAGAACATCGAGTGGGTATGGGATCGACTTGACGGGCCATCAGGTGGGCACTGGGCCGACGTAGAAGTTGTTGAATTGCAAGCTAGGTACGGAACGGTATATGCCGATGAGTTGCTGTGCTTAGGGTATCTCGTCGACCGTCTGCAGTGGCAGTATTTTCCCTGGGTGGTCTCCACCAGCTCATTGCACGAGCTGACTGCGTCGAGACGCTGCGGCGCCGAAGCTGCACGACGGGGCTGGTATCGAATTTATCACAATCAAGAAGAGGAGGCCTCAAGCGATTTCTTTCGTGGCGTTTCGGCCTCTTTGCTGACCCCAACCAATCAGACGCGTGTCAATCCGCTCGTTCTTCGAGGCCTCGGTGTCGGTTCTATCGCAGACATAACGAAGGATGGCGGACCGCTCGATTTTCTCGGCGATGCCGAAGACTTGTGCGGGACGCCATGATAAGCAATTGCCCTGCAATTCTAACCATGGACATCAAGTCATTTTGGAATCGCCGAAGTGGCGTACACGAACTAGGAGTGGAAGTGTGGCGTCCGTCTGATGCATTGTCGGCATGCGAACTATTGTGGGCCTCCGAGAAGATGGAGAATAGAGGATGAAGTGGGTCCGGTCCCGATCTTCTATGCGGTGATATAGTGCGTGCCGGACGTAGGACGTTTCCGCCGGGCCGGATTGAGGTGGCGCTGCCAGCAACGGGCCGATGCCGGTCTTGGCCAGTACCAGCCGGCCGTCCTGTGGCTGGTCGGCTCGATGATCCGAGCTAGCACCAACTGCCGGACACTCAACTGCTGCGGGGCCACTGCGCGCGGCGCCTCACCGGCCCGAACCGCCGGAACAGGGGCACCTCCCCGCTCCTGTCGTACCCCCTCAATAGGATGCCGTCTCGGGAGAACAAGTCTGGATTGAGGACGATGACGGAAGTTGCTGCCGAAGTGCTTACAGCTGACGAGGCTGCAGATTTGCTGCGGGTGAGCACCAAGACGGTGCTCACGTTGGCACGCGACGGTGCCCTGCGAGGCACCAAGGTGGGACGCGCATGGCGCTTCTTGCGCGTCGACCTCATGGACTACGTCCGCGGCGGCGCTGCGGTGCCCGGGGAGAAGGTTGTGACACGGTGACATCGGCTGTGCTTGTCCAACCTCGCTCAGGTGAAATACGCGGGCTGGAGCCGCGCCGCTTCCGACCTCGGCTGAGTATCGGATACCACCAGGACTTGCACGCCCTGGCATCGCAGATGCAGGCCGTTGCAAGTCTCGAGGAGCGAATCCACCTCATTCGCTCGTGTCTCGACACAACTGAGGTATGGCGGCTGAGGTTGCTCGACCTCGGCGTCGGTGCCGATGACCTCCAGCCCACCATCGTCTTTCTCGCCAGTCTGCGCGTCCTCCGTGACCTCACGTTGCAAGGGTGGACCGCTGGCGTAGATGACGACGGTGTCTACGTCCTTCCACCGTCACGGCTTGCAGCCGGAGAGGACCCCTCCGAGGCGAAGTCTGGACTGCGCAACTCGTTCCGTTTCGTCCTTGCCGACCAACTGCTTTCTCCTTCGGTGGCTGCCTTCGTGCGCTCTATGGAGCAGCGGGGCATCGCGAAGGTTTTTGCCGATGGCCAAGAGGTGGCGCAGCGTCTTGATGAGGCGCGCACGGCGAACCCCGACGACATTGGCGCTGCTGCCGTGGCCGCGATACGACCGACGCTAGAGTTGGTCGCACCGGACGCACGTGATTTAGGAACCGGCATTCGGTTGCAGGACATCTGGCGCTACGCACGGCTGCAGTGGTCCATCCCGTACCAGTCGACTCCGGGTCGTAACCTGCACTACCTCATCCGCGACGAGGCCGGACCCGGCAGACCTATCATCGGCGTCGCCGCGTTGGGCAACGCTGTCCTCGGGCTCAACCAGCGCGACGATGCACTGGGCTGGTCCGTCCGAGCGTTGGCGCGGCGTCTTGATGCGGCTCCTGCTGCGGAGCAGCGAAGGATCGCTGAGCACCTGCTCTCCTTCATTCGCGCTGAGGTGGAGAGCGTCTACAGTGCCGACCTGCAACTGGATCGTCTCTCCCACGAGAAGGCCATCGCATACCTAGAGGCGATTGAGGCCGAAGCTGGCAGTGCGCGCAAGCGTGACCTCGCCGTCGCTGGCGACGACCGGACTGCGGACTACGATCTCATCCGCGAGGCGCACGACCTCGTCGCCGATGGCGAACACGACACCGTGAAGTGGACCAAGATCGCGCGCACACAGTTGTACCGGCGCAAACGCGCTGCCAACTTAGCCGACTCCTTGCGCGCGATCGCCACCTTCGAGCGCGTCGGACTTGACAAAAACCCGTTTGCATTGCGGCAACTTCTGGGGTCCGAGGACGGCAAGCGCGCCGTCGAGATCGTGCTTCGCCGCATCAAGCAGCAGGCGATTGCCGAAAACGTCATGGAGATCATCACGTGTGGTGCGGTGTCGCCGTACTCACAACTCCTCGGCGGCAAGTTGGTAGCGATGCTTATGACCAGCCCGCAAGTCGCCGCCGATGTTCGCCAGCGCTATGAGGGCAAGGTTAGCCTCATCGCCTCGGGCATGGCCGGACGGCCGATTGTGCGCACGCCCACACTGGCTCTGCTCACCACGTCGTCGTTGTATGCATTCGGAAGTGCACAATACAACCGCGTGCGCGTCCCGGGAACGGTCAGCAACGCGGAGTCGACAGACGACATTCGCTACCGACGGGTGGGTTCGACCGACAGCTTTGGCACAGTGCAGTTTGCGTCAGATACAACAGATACTCTTGCCGCAGCCGCACGCCTGGCCAACAGTAAGCGACGCTTGGTTAATAATCTCTTCGGCGAAGGGATGAGTCCCAAGCTTCGCTCACTGCGCCTCGGGTTGGACGCTATCGGGCTCCCGCCAGACGAGTACCTGCGCCACCACTCACCCCGGCTGCTTTACACCGTACCGCTGGTAACCAACGCCGACGACATGATGCTCGGCTTGACTCGTCAGCCGAAGTACGTCCTCCCAGTGTCTAGCGGTGCCAAGGCGACGAGCGCAATCGCATCGCATTGGGCGACGCGCTGGTTGGCGCCTCGACTTGACCGTCAGGATTTCGTGACCAAGCTGCGTGAGGTGAGACGTGACGACCACCTCCTGAGCAGGGTCAGTAGTGACCTCTCGGAGAGCGCCTACGCCGATACACACACGGCTGATGCTCCGATGGCAGCGACCTCGTTGACGGTTCGTAACAGCGTGGGACCTATCAGCTTCGTCGAACGTCTCTACCGCAATCGCAACAGCTATGCGGACAGGCTCAGTGGCGAGGAACTCGAGTGGATTCATATTGATATGGGCCTCGATGACTTCATCATGGGCGGTGCCAGGAATCTCAAACAGATCATCATCACCGGCAACCCCGGAGACGGAAAAACGTTCCTGATCCAGCGCCTGCGAGAGCAACTGGAGAATGAGTTTGGGGCAGTGGTCATCACGGACGCCAACGCCTGCAGCGATGCGCATGTGCTGGCTTCCTGGCGTACTTGCGAGGAGAACAACCGACCGTTCATTCTAGCCATCAATGAGTGGCCCCTGTTTGAACTTCGTCGCCTCGCCCGTCAAGAAGGTTTCGGCCCGGTCGAGGAGGCAGTCCGCCAGGTGCAAGAAGCCGTCCACTATGGAGATGCACCTCAGGCTCCGCAGGGTCGCGTCTTGGTGGTGGACCTCAACCTGCGCAACGTTCTCGCGCAGCGCGTGACGTTGGCCGCAGTCGAGCGCCTTACCGCAGACCGCTTCGTGTCTGAGTTGGATGGCGCCGATCCTGCGTCGACCAACGTTTCGCGCCTGCGTACCGATCGCGTTCGAGAGCGCCTGGCACTCCTGCTCAATCAGGCCGCGCGCCGTGGGCAGCACACGACGATGCGTCAGTTGATGGGATTCATTGCGTTTTTGATCACCGGCGGCACCGACTCTGCAGGACGCCTTCTCAGCCAGAGGGACGCCCGCTATCTCTACGCCACACTTGCCTTCGACGGCGGGGAGGGGCCGCTCTTCGACCTGGTGTCTCGCGCCTTCGATCCCGCACGCGTTACCCACCCGATCTACGACGAGGAACTGTGGCGAGGCGCGACGAAGCGAGACCACTGGCTCGACCCCAACGACGTGCCGGTCGGATGCGCCGGCCTTCCTGAGGAGGATCGCGAACGCGCCTACAAGATTGCCAAGCGGCGGTTCTACTTTGAGCACAAACATGGCGCCGAGTTGCTGGCAGCCCTCCCGCGCGACGAGGAACTATTTGATCAGGCACTGTCTGACGGGCTCAAGGGTGACGTGCAGTTGGTGCGCCAGATGGTTCTAGCCGTCAATCGGTTCTACGAACCCGACTCCAGCAAGACTGACGACAACCGACTCACGCTCTGGCAGAGCCATCGCTTCGATGTTAAGGCGCCAGCAGCATTTGTCGCCATGTACTCCGAGCCAGCCGATGGCATGAAAGTTGAGGGGCCGTCGCTTGCGTCATGGGTTACCGCGTGGCTGGACCCCGATCTTCGACGTGTTACGCAGTTTGCGTTGCGCACCGCCGAGCATGGGGGTAAGCACACTCGCCTCCTCGTCGACCGCGAGCTCTTCTTGACGCTGCGCGAGTCTGCTGTTGGCCTCGGGCGCTCTACGTGGTCGCGCAGCGTCGCCCGGAAAGTCACACGCTTTGTAGACGAGTTGCATCGACTCTTCCACGACTCCAAGTCGCTAGCGGATCTGGAGATCCGCAACGTCGATACCAACCTGCGCACCAAGTTGAAGGTGCTGCGTGATCCACCGGAGTACCAACTGTGAGTGCCGACGCCATCGAGGTTGCCGGAAAAGACGATACCGAAAGTCCCGATGCCCTCCTCCGTCGTATCTACGACGAAGACTTCGGCTTCCTCCCGACCAACGCGTCCATGAAGCCAGTCCATGTGGCCAATGGCTTGGCGCGGCGCCTGGTGGGCTACACTACCGATCATGTTCCTCTAGCCCGTGTCCTGCGACAGTTTGTCAAAAAGCAGGCACAGGGCTACATGGATGAGCGCAACCCCAACACAGCGATCCTGGCGGACTATCCGGAGCGCTTCCGCGACTCCTACGGCAATCAGCCGAGCGACGAGCAGTTGACAACCTTTCGCTCCCTAGCGAAGGAGACACTCGGCGCTGACGGCGCGGCCTTCGAGACCAACCAGGCCTCGTTCACGCTCTCGCATCACCGCATGATCACCGGAGACATCTCCGACAATGGATCTGGAGACCTCCTCGCGTCGCTCCTCACCGCAGGAGAGGCGCAGCGTCCGGCTCCTGGCGCAGCCCTCGTACTTGAATTGCTCAGGGAAGACGCTGATCCCTGGACGATGATCGGGTGGCCCATGCTCGACATCGGACAGGAGCGAGCGGCCACGCTAAGCGGCGTAGCCCTCACTCGCTCTCAGCGCGTTGCTGAACTCCTCGCGGTCGACGCCGATGGCTTGCTGTTGTCGCCGACGCTCCGAGAGCTCCGCGCCCGATATGATCAACTCGCCAAGTACGAGGCCACACATGGCGCTAAGCTCACTGCGCTGCGCCGCATGGTCTTGTTCGGCTGCTTCTCCATCCACGTCCATATGATTCGTAGGTGCGCCGATGTCATGCCCGGCGGCGACGGGCCGCGTCCACCGATACTGCTCGACCTATTCGACGGTCGGCGACGCGGGCTGCGCGAGGCATCCGCCGCAACTTTCGAATCGGGGCGCCGCGCTATTGAGCAGTTGATCCTGTACCGCATCGGCCAACACGTCGCTGCGCTGACAGGCGGCACACAGCAGGGAGTCGGCAAGTATCTCGACTCGCTGCCTCCAAACGACGACAACGACAAACTCCGTAGCGAGTTTGGCCTGCAGTTGGTCGGGGCCGAGCCTCTCGATGCCCTCACCGAGGCCTACTGGAGGACCGGGTACTCAGGAGTCGGACCGAAAGCGGGCAAGGGCTTTCCCTGGCATGCGCTGCTCGCCCTTGGCCGGCGCAGCGGGTACCTCTTGCCCTACGACGATCGCGGTCGAGGCGGTAAAGAACATAAGCGCTACGGATGCAACGCTGAGTTCGCCGAAGTCTTGATCGCTTCTGTTGTCAGACCGCGAGACCCGATCGACTTCGACGAGTTCCTCGACCGTCTTCGGGAATCCTTCGGCATCGTTGTCGGCCGCCGTGTCGACTTCGACATCATCCGTCGCAACGACCTGCATCCCGCAGGGGTGATGCATCGATCGGTCTCAGTCAACGAAAACGATCTGCGCGCCAACCTCCTCGCGTTCAAGAACTTGATCATCGACATCGGCTTAGGCAAGTCTTACGCGGATGGACGCACCGTAGTCATGACCGACGAGGAGCCACACTGATGGCTAGCACTGCCGCAGCGATGCGGGACGACGCTGAGCTGATGGCCGGCCTTCTCGACGCCGCTGTGCGTGAGTCGGAAGGCATTCCGGGTGTCCTCGTGCGCGACGTCTATCTCGATCCAGCTGCAGTCCTCGGCCGCCTGGCGACGCTGCTTTCCGATGGAATCGATCTGCGTATTGCATACCTCAATGCGCTGGCCGCGCCCATCGCAGACTTGATTGCGATCCCCAGTGAGATGTTCAGCACTGAGGTCGAAGCCGCCGAACGGTGGCGCAACGAGCCAAAACTTGATGCACTGATCGTCGTCATCACGGAGTCCGACGCTGCCAAACTGACGTCTCTCGAAGAATTCCGACTAATCGGCCCGCATCAGTTGCGACGGCTTCTGATTGATAGAGCCACCTCGAGGTTCGACGAGATCAACGATGTTCTGCCGCGATGGTGGGAGATCATCGGTAAGGACGAGCAGATCTCCTTCGTTGACCTCGTCGATTATTACCTCGCGCTTGAGAACCTCAGCGCTGAGGACGCCAAGCAAGAGTCTGCACTGCAGATCAATCGGCTGGGGCTCCTTCCCGACCCATCGTTCTTCGACAACCCCGCCGAGAAGCAGTTGCGGGCCAAACTTGACGAAAACCGCTCTCTGGCGCTGCGCCTCGCCAATTTCAGCGAGGAGGATCGCGCCAAGGTGGATAAGGCGCTGGCTGATGAGGCGGACATCGACCGCCGAGCCGAGTTGCGCCGCCATCTGCGTGATCTCCAGGAGCACCGTCGCGGTGGTCAACTGAGTCTCACCGCGAACGATGCGAGACAACTCCTAAAGGTCCGATCCGGTAAACCCAGCCGCCCGTCCAAGGGCAATGGAAAAGACAGCGGCAGCGGAGGTGACACACCCGAGTCGCCACGTCCGCCAGAGAGCCTCACCGCACTGGCGATCGATGCCCTGTTGCAGCCCAGCGCAGCGACCGGTCACGATGACGGTCACGATGACGGTCACGATGACGGTCACGATGACGGTCACGATGACGGTCACGATGACGGTCACGATGACGGTCACGGCGTGACGCCGCTGAAGCATGCGATGACATCGCTTCGTAAGGAACTCGACACCCTCGATAAGGATGAGAAGCTTTCCGATACAGTCCGGCCGCAGTCTGTCAAGATCTCCCTACCCGATGGCGTCTCCATCGACGAAGAAGTCAAGACCGATGTCCTCAACCTCGTCAGTCGCGTAGTTGGCGAGGAAAAGTACGGCGAGCTCGTCGCCGTGCAGGGCGACGACATCACCGACATGGTGCGCAACTTCCAGCAGTCCACCGAGGTTGTCCGCGCTTGGGGATCACCCGAGATCCTCCGACTTCTCGACGCCTTTGCGCCCTCGTCTCCGCAGTTCGCGGAGGTACGCGATGCCTTCGTCGCCTTCGACACTGCACGCCGCGCCTTGCTGCCGTACGTGCGCGAGCTATGTATCGCTCCTCTGCCTGTCGCTGCCGCCCCGGTCACGGCCGAGTTGGTATCGGCCGTTGTCTCCAGCTATCAGGCACTTCTCGAAGTGGCGACGGCCGCACACAGCGCACTACATCAGACCTTCGGCGACGATGCTCGAGCCCTCGTTGAGTTGCTCATGCTCGTCGACACCGTGTTCCTGACCAATGACGGCGGTACGTCGCTCATAGCGCTCATGACCCCACTCCATCCGCTGCTGTTGTGGCATTACGTCGAGTACGCGCGCGTCATCAAAAAACAACGTGACGCCCTCGATGAGCGTGATCGTGCGCTCGTTCGCGAGGAGTTCGATAGCAACGGCGTGCCGCTCTTTTTGGCTTCGCTTGGTGTTCCACGTGCAGTCTCGGAGATTGCTCCACCAAGCCTGCCGTTCTCCGGCAAGTTCGGCGGACTGCCCCAGTTCAGCGAGCGTGCCAACGCACGGGACCCCAAGGATGGCGTGCGCCCACTGCGCAGGCTCGTCGAAGCCTTCGTGGCGATGCACCCGGCCGCAGCGGATGGATTGCGCATAGTCCTCCTCGACCCTCCTGAGGCCGGCGCCTTTCTCACGATGGCTTGTGACCTTGCGGAGGCGTCACCGCCGCGCTTGCGGGGGGCGCACGTCACCGTGCTGCGTCGTGGCCACGGCATAGGCGCCGAACTCAACCTCTCGGCCGATGAAGAGCGACGTGTGCAACAGCGTTTCGGTGATCACCACGACCGCCGCTTTACCTTCGAAACGATGTTGGTCGGGCCGAAGGACGTCAGTCCTCCGCAAGGAACCATGCCGCACATCTACGTCGCCTTTGATCAAACAAAGCGCAACTCAGCGAGCGCGGGCGGGCAACTTCGTAAGGTGCAACCACTTGCAAACCGACGTCGACTTGCTTACCACATAAGTAGCGAGACGCTCGACCTCGAGCCGGAGTTGGGCGGCATCCTGGCCGACTATGCGTCCCTCGCCAAGCTTGCGATAGGCACCGGCATTGTGTCGTACCAGACGATCCACCAGAACAAGGACTTGCAATCTCGGTTCGCGGAAGGCGCGATGCACGTGCCCTGGTACGCCGTGGTCGATGGTCACGTCGACCGCGACCTCGACATCGGCGGCCTGCGCGTTCTCACCGAACGCGAGGGCACACGCGATGTTGCAGCATTTGTACGCACACCCGATGCGTTCCGGCGAAGTCTTCGCGACGTTGTCCGTCAGTTCAATACCGCAGTCAAGGACGAGATGTTGGATGGGCTTCTGACGTCGCTGAGTGAGTTGCTCGATACGGGACTGCTTGTGTTACGACCGTCGGTCAAGACGGGCGAGATTGTGCACGCGCAGGTCAAAGGCGTCCTTGGTCTCATGGTCGCTGTGCAACATCTCCGCGCGACGGCACCTGCTGGCCACGACCGCATCATTCTGAGCCTTGACGACGAGCAGGCGCGTCGGTGGCTCCACCTCAACGAAGACCGCGACAACTCGCGTTCCGATTTGCTCGTCATCGACGGTGCCGACGACCGCTTCACCCTTACCGTTGTCGAAGTCAAGGCTCGTCAGGACGTCGCTGCCGAGTACTCCGTTAGCGGCGGTGAAGTCTCCGGTCCTGCCATCGCTCAGTTGGTCTCGACCCACCGCATACTGCGTCGAGTTTTCGACGTGACGACCCCGGATCTCCTGCTCACACCCTCACGACGAGAGATTCTCCGCGAGCACCTGTACCGCGAGCTGTCGAAGGCGTCGTATGACAACGAGGTCCGGCGGCGCTGGGCGGCCCGCTCGCGCAAACTCTTTGACGAGGGGGCCGAGGTCGACCTGCGGTGTGCCTTGATCGATGTACAACTCGGAGTGGACAACGCCAGCCTCGAACCGTCACGCGAGGTGCATGCGACGGACGGTGACAACCCACTCATCGCGGTGGCCTTGCGCCATCTCAACGAGGACGGTGTCCCAGGACTAGAAGAGGCGCTCACCCAACTAGAGCCAGAGACGCCGCCAGAGGACGGAGGCGCCGGCGGCAGTGGTGGGATCGACTCCACACCCCCGGACGAGCCGCTGCTCCCGATGGACACGACTGCCATGTCGCAGCAGACCGATCATGACTCAGCGCAGGCTGTTGCCAGTGCGAGACCAGCCACAGACGTCGCAAGTCCGCAGGCTCAGCCTCGCCCGCGTGTTCTGATTGGCACGGCGGCAGGCACG
>Ga0137415_10005368_pt1 | contig 12692 bp, 10 predicted proteins | sample CZODoug3_1_1_16f_FD_183082 | JGI IMG/M metagenome (GOLD analysis project Ga0137415, IMG submission 183082) | Vadose zone soil fungal communities from Angelo Coast Range Reserve, California, USA - CZODoug3_1_1_16fungal (Hybrid Assembly) | ecosystem: Environmental > Terrestrial > Soil > Vadose... | reverse complement strand
CGAGGCTTCCTTCAGTCATCGGATGCGAAGAAGCCAAGATACTGCAAGGGGTTGGGCTGGGCAAGCAAATTTGCGTCACCCGCCGCTTCGGCGAGCGCCGGACGCAAGTCGTCCGGCCATTCTGACGTCAGCGCAAGCGTGACACCGGTCACGGGATGTGTGAACGACAGCGCGGCCGCGTGCAGCAGCTGGCGCGGCGCGAGCGCTTCCAGCCGTTCCGCTTCGTTGCGCGCCGACGGCGTCACGCGACGGCTCCCGCCGAACGTGTACTCGCGGTCGCCGACGATCGGGCAACCGACGTGCGCGAGGTGCACGCGGATCTGGTGGGTGCGCCCAGTGCCGAGTCGCACGCGGAGCAGATCGGCGTGGGCGAAGCGCGCGACGACGGCGGCGTGTGTCGTGGCATGTCGGCCGCCTTCGGCAACGGTCATGCGTTTGCGGTCTTTGGGATTGCGCGCGATCGGCGCTTCGATGTCCACTGCATGCTTGCGCAGATGGCCCCACACGACCGCGGCGTACACCCGCCTGACGGCGCGGCGCTCGATGGCGCCGGCCAGCCGTCGGTGCGCCAGGTCGCTCTTGGCGACGATGAGCAGCCCGGACGTATCGCGGTCGAGGCGATGCACGATGCCGGGTCGGCCTTCGGTCGATCCGCTCGACAGCTCAGTGCCCCGCCCGGCCAGCACATTGACCAGGGTGTCGTTCCAGTGGCCGGGACCGGGATGGACGACGAGTCCTGCCGGCTTGTCGAGCACGGCGACATGCTCGTCCTCGTAGACGAAATTCAAAGCGGCGTGGTGGGGCGTGTAAATGCGTGGGGGTGCTTCGTCGGGCAGCTCGACCGTGACTTCCATCCCACGGTCCAGAAGCGCCGAGGCGCGCAGCGCTTTGCCGCGCACGGTCACGCGCTTGTCGGCGATGAGGCGTCCGGTTTGCGTACGGGACATGGCGAGCTGGTCGGCGAGGAATTTGTCGAGGCGTTCAGTACGGGCAGCGGTGACGCAGAAAACGATGTTCAAGGCTCGGCCGCCCGCGCCTCCTTCGCCCGTTGCTGCGCGCGGCCTTCCTGCCACAGCGAGAGTCCGAGTGCGATGGCGCCGATCGTGATGGCGGAATCGGCGACGTTGAATGTCGGCCAGCGCCAGGCGCCGATGCCCACGTCCACGAAATCGACGACGCCCTGCGCGCTGCGAATCCGGTCGACCAGGTTGCCGACCGCGCCGCCGCACACCAGCGCCAGCGCGATGAGCCGGAAGCGGTCGCCGGGGCGCGTGCCGCGCACCAGCGACGCGAGCACGAACAGCGCGACGACGGCGAGACCGAGGAAGATCCAGCGGGAATTCTGGCCGACGTGCAGGCCGAACGCCGCGCCTTCGTTGTAGACGAGACGGAACTGCACGACGTCGCCGATCACCCGGAGCGGCAACCGCCGCGCCAGAAACGACTCCGCGATCAGTTTGGTGACGAAGTCGGAAACGACGACCGCGGTCGCCGTTCCCCAGAACAGCCGGCGCTCAGCGGCGTTTACCATCTTCCTCTCTGGCCTTGCACTTGATGCAGAGGCGGGCGTGCGGGAGAGCATCGAGACGGTCGAACCCGATGGGATCGCCGCATTGCTCGCACCGGCCGAAGCGCTCCGGCGCGCTGTACAGCCGGCGCAGCGCCTCGTTCACGTGCCAGAGGTACCGCCCCTCCTGCGACGCAAACAGAAACTGTTTCTCGCGCTCCATCGCGTCCGTGCCCTGATCGGCCATATGGAAGGAATAGCTCGAGAGGTCACCGTCCGAAGCCTGCAGGCTCGAATTGAACGACTCGCCGTAATGGCCCAACTCCTTGATGACGCGGGCGCGCTCTTCGAGCAACCGTTTCTCGAGATGGGTCAGCTGCTTTTTATTGAGGCCACTACTCTTGGCCTTCATCTTCGTCGACTTCGTCGGCATTATCGGGTTCCGCCCTTTCTTCCGTCGTGACGCCGGAGCGCGATCGTGACCTGGCGCCCCTCGATGTCCACTTCCCGCTGCAAATCGGGTTCGTCGAGCGTACCCGCGCCCAGCACCATCCGACGCGCGAGCGTTTCACCTTCCACGAACCCTGAAAACGCGCGCGTCGCGGCCACCACGTCCTCGGCGCCGGCGACGCTCAACTCGATGCGCGTCGTGTATTCGTATCCCGCCTCCTTGCGAAGGCGCTGCACGCGATTCACCACCTCGCGCGCCAATCCTTCCTGCACCAGATCGTCGTTCAACGCGGGATCCAGCGCGACGACGTACGGCCCATCGGCCTGCACGAGCCACTCACTGGCGACTTCGCGCGTGACGGTCACGTCTTCGGGCCGGAACTCCCATTCGCCGTGCCGAACCGTCCCGCCCTGCTCCAGCGTCTGCAATGCCTCCGCGGCCAACTCCGTTACGGCGGCCGCCGCTCGCGGCGTGTCCTTCCCGTACCGTTTGCCGAGGCTCCGAAAATTCGCCTTGCCGCGCAACCGCACCAGATCGTGATCGGATGCGACCACCTGGACGGACTTTACGTTGACTTCGGCAGCCAGAATATCTAATAGGTCTGACAAGGCCGGGCCCTGTGCTGCGGCCGGAACGGCCAGCTGCATACGGGCCAGGGGCTGCCGAACCCGCAGGTTACGCGATTCCCGTGCTGCCCGAGCCAGCGAGGCGAGGCGCCGGACCGTGCTCATGGCAGCCAGCAGCTCCGGCTCCCGGTGGCCCCGGTCCGCCGGGAACGGCGCGAGGTGGACGGAGGTGCCCGTCAGGGCCCGGTGCACCCAGTCGGAAATGAAGGGGGCGGCGGGAGCGAGCAGCCGGACCGCCGCGACCAGCGCCTCGTGCAACGTTTCGAGCGCAATGGGATCGGTCGCCCGGTCGGGCGCCCAGAAGCGCGGCCGGTTGCGGCGGATGTACCAACGCGACAGATCCTCCCCGACGAAATCCATGATGGCGCGAACGCCGGCCGTGACGTCGTAGCCGGACCACGATTGCCGTACGCTCGCGACCACTTCATCGAGCCTGGCCAGGAGCCAGCGATCCGCGGCCGGCCGCTGGCTGGGTGGCGTCGCGTCCGCTTCGGCGGGCGGATTCCAATCCTGGGCGTAGCGGCGGAAGAAGTCGTAGGTGGAGCGCAGCGTGTTCAGAAATCCGCCCGACACCTCCGGAATCTGTTTCTCATCGAACCGCTTTGGCAGCCAGACCTGACTCTGACCGAGCAGGTAGAGCCGCACCGCATCGGCGCCGTGTGCGCCGATCACCTTCCACGGATCGACCACGTTGCCGCGGCTCTTCGACATCTTCTGCCCGTGCACGTCCAGCACGTGCTCGTTCACGATCACGTGCTTGTAGACCAGCGCGTCGAACGCCGTCACGCCGATCGCGAGCAGTGAATAGAACCAGCCCCGGGTCTGATCCACGCCTTCGCAGATGTAGTCGGCCGGGAAGTGCGCCTTGAAGTCGGCCTGATGCTCGAACGGATAGTGCCACTGCGCATACGGCATCGAGCCCGAATCGAACCAGGCATCGATGACTTCGTTCACGCGCCGCATCGTGCCGTCGCCCTCGCTGCACGGCCAGGTGTACGTGTCGATGTACGGCTTGTGCGGATCGAAATCGGCCGGCAGCGATTTCCCCCAGCGCTGCGCCAGCTCCTCGTAGGATCCGATCACCTCGCGATGCTCGTGGTCGGCGTCGCATTCCCACACGTTCAGCGGCGTGCCCCAGTAGCGGTCGCGCGACAGCGCCCAGTCGACGTTGTTCTCGAGCCATTCGCCAAAGCGGCCGCTGCCCACCTCGGGCGGATGCCAGTCGACTTCCGCATTGATCTCGAGCATCCGCTTTTTCACCGCGGTGGTGCGGACGAACCAGGAGCTGCGGGCGTAGTAGATGAGCGGCGAGTCGCAGCGCCAGCAGTGCGGATAGCTGTGCGAGTAGGGGCGGGTCTCGAGCCAGCGGCCGTCCTGCTTCAGCCGCTCGATGATGAGGCGGTTCGTTTCCTTGTCGGTGACGAGCTTGCCCTCGAGCTCCGGCCAATTCGTACCTCGGAACGTCCCGTCCGGGGCGACCGGATTCACGAATGCCAGACCGTTTTGTTGACCGGCGGCGTAGTCGTCTGCCCCAAACGCCGGGGCCATGTGCACCAGGCCGGTGCCCTCATCGGCGCTGACAAAAGCACCGGCGACGACAACCGCCCGTTGGCCTTCCGGTGGCAGCGGCACGACTTCGAGGGGCCGTGTGTACTTCTTGCCGACCAATTCACGACCTCGATAGCTCTTGGTCCGGTCTCCCTGAATCAGCGGCCGGCCGTGGACGTGGACGTCGCCGGCGCGAGCCACCGCCGCGATGTAGGTGGTGATCTTGCCGGTCGTGGGATCGGCAAGCGCGTACTCGCCATATTCGAGATCGGGATGGACCGCGACCGCCACGTTGGCCAGCAGCGTCCACGGTGTCGTCGTCCAAATCACGAGCACGCGAGGGTCGTCACCCTTCCGGCTCAGCAGCGGGAACGTGACGTACACCGAATTGGTCTGCACGGTCTCGTAGCCCTGCGCGACTTCATGGGACGACAATGCCGTGCCGCAGCGCGGGCAGTACGGCAGCACTTTGTGGCCGCGGTAGAGCAGCGCCTTTTCGTACAACCGCTTCAGCAGCCACCACACCGTCTCGATGTAATTGTTGGTGTAGGTGACGTAGGGATGCTCGTAGTCGAGCCAGTAGCCGATCCGGTCGGACAGCGATTCCCAATCGGCCTTGTACTTGAACACGCTCTCGCGACACAGCTGGTTGAAACGCTCGATGCCGTACGCCTCGATCTCGCGTTTGCCGCTGATGTTGAGCGCCTTTTCGACTTCGATCTCGACGGGCAGGCCATGCGTGTCCCACCCGGCGATCCGCGTCACCCCCTGCCCCAGCATCGCGTGGAAGCGGCAGATCAGGTCCTTGAGCGTCCGCGAGAACACGTGGTGGATGCCGGGGCGGCCGTTGGCGGTCGGCGGTCCCTCGTAGAAGATGAACGGCGGCCCGTAGCGCGTCGCCTCGCTCACGCGTGTGAACAGGCGCTCGAGCTTCCACGTCGCGAGCAGGTGCTTCTCCAGCTCGTCGATGGATTGCGTCAGGTCCGAAGGCGGATACGGCATCTGCTAGAGCTGCTCCAGGACGCCGCGCACGACGGCCGCGAGCTTGGGCTCGGCGCCGCGCGCGACGGCGATGATCTGTTCCACCGACGTCGGCTCGAGTGCGTCGGGGAGACAGTTGTCCGTGATGATCGAGAGCCCGAGCACGCGCATGCCCTGGTGGACCGCGGTGATCACTTCGGGCACCGTGCTCATGCCCACGACGTCGGCACCCAACGCGCGCAGCATGCGATACTCGGCGCGCGTCTCGAGGTTCGGCCCCGGCACCGCGACGTAGACGCCCTCGCGCAGCACGATCTTGTGCTCGAGCGCGACGTCGCGCGCCAGCTTGCGCAGCTCGGGATCGTAGGCGGCCGACATGTCGGGAAAGCGCGGGCCCTCGGCATCGTTGTTCGGGCCCGCCAGCGGATTGTCGCCGAGGAGATTGATGTGGTCGGAGATGAGGACGAGATCGCCCGTAGCCCACAGCGGATGCATCCCGCCCGACACGTTGGAGACGATCAGCGTCTTCGCGCCCAGGGCGCGCAGCACCCGCACCGGAAACGCGACCTGCTGCAACGTGTACCCCTCATAGCGGTGGAAGCGGCCCTGCATCATCGCCACGCGGGTCTTGCCCAGCGCGCCGAACAACAGCCGGCCGGCATGGGTCTCGACCGTCGGGCGCGGGAAGCCGGGAATATCGGCGTACGGGATCGTGACGTCGGCCTTCAGCTCGTCGGCCAACCCCCCGAGTCCCGTGCCGAGAATGACCGCGACTTCCGGAACGATTGCGGTCCGCGTCTTCACGGCGCGGACCGCGTCTGCGACGGAAACTCCGCTCAAGCTTTCTTGCTCCCTCCATCCAGCGCGCGCAGCTCGGCAAGCTGGCGCTCGAGCAGCGCGCGAAAGCCGCCCATGTATTGCTGAAACTGCCGCTCCGTCTCCGTCATCTTGACCTGCACCGCGTTCTGCGCGCTGCGCGCTTCGTCGAGCAGCCGTTTCGCTTCTGCTTCCGCCTCGCGCACGATCACCTGCCCCTCGCGCTCGGCGGCGGCGCGCGAGTCCTGGCGCAGCTGCTGCGCCGCGACCAGCGCTTCGTTCATCGCTTTCTCGCGCTCCCGGAAGACGCGCAGCTGCTCGGTCAGCGCGGAAACTCGCTCCTCGAGAACCTGGCGTTCGCGCATCGCGCGCTCCAGCGCGTCGGCGACGCGCATCTGAAAATCTTCCACGCCCAGCGTGTCGTAGCCGCGCAGGGTCTTGCGAAACTCCTGCTTGCGGATGTCGAGCGGTGTCAGGTTGAAGGCTTCGTCGTTCACGGCGTCTCCCCCCCCCTCGGTCCGAAGAGGGCGGTACCCAATCGGATCACCGTTGCTCCCTCGCGAACCGCTGGAGCGTAGTCGCCTGACATCCCCATCGAGAGGGTCGGCAGCCATAGCCCTTCCTCCTCCTTGATCCTATCGCGCAAGACGCGCAGGTCCCGGAACGTCCGGCGCTGCACGTCTTCGTCGTCGGTCAGTGGTGCCAACGTCATCAACCCTTCCAACCGCAGATGCTCGAGCTCGGCGACTTGTCGCGCCAGCATTGGTGCCTGCTCCGGCGCGCAACCGCTCTTCTGTGCCTCGCCCGCCACGTTCACCTGCAACAACACGCGCTGCGGGGTCGTCGATCTGCGATCGAGCTCGCGCGCCAGCTCGAGGGAATCGAGGGAATGTACCAGGTCGAACCGTCCCGCGACGACACGCGCCTTGTTACGCTGCAAGTGCCCGATCAGATGCCAGCGGATGCCGGCCAGCTCTTTCAGCACGTCCTGTTTCTGCACCGCTTCCTGAACGCGGTTCTCACCGATGTCGGCGAGCCCGCCGTCCATCGCGGCGCGAATCGCGTCCGGTCCGAACCCCTTCGTCACGGCGACGATCGTCACCGGCTGCGGGGCCAGCCGCGCCAGCTCGGCCCTCACCTGCGCCAAACGCTCCGGGAGGGCCTCGAAAGCCATAGCCGATCAATTTAACGCCTAAAGAGGCTCTGCACGCCCTCGGTTTCGATGCGGCGAATGACGCCGGCGAGCGCCTGGCTGGGATTCAGGTGGTAGCTGCGGCGCAGATAATCCAGCGCCTGGCGCTGATCGCCGCGCAGCACGGCGGCGTTCCCCAGCTCCAGGAACGGCACGGAGAACGACGTGGCGACCTGTTGGGCGGCTGGCTCGAGGTCGAGCGAGTCCGCAGCAAACAACTTGCCCCACGTGAACACGGAATCCACGAGCATGCGGGTCCGTGTGGAATCCACCATCGTCCCTTGGACGCCGCGCAGCAACCGTCGCGTCGTATCGGCGCGCGGGACGATCTTGAACACCAGCCCCTGGAACACGAGATGGGGATCGAGACCGAGCCACGATCCCCGACCCGACGACACGCCGAACGTGACCGGACGCCCGGCCGGCAGATATTGCGCGATCGTATAGAAGATCACTTGATCGGACGTGCGCAGAACCTCGCCCTTATGCACTGGGAGCTCGAAATTCCCCGCGCGAAAGACGCCATCGTCACTCACTCGCAGCGGCTGCATCCCCTGGATGTCTTGGGCCGTCAGCTGCAAGACCGGACCCGCCGGCGGCTGGGGAGGCGCGAGCGTCCGGTAGAACGCGGGCGCGCGCGCGGCGTCGAACGGTCTCGCGGATCGCGACGCGAGCTGCGTCAGATACCAGTCGAGATTGGCGAGCGAGAGGTTGATGAGCGTGACGTCCTGCCGAATGCCTTCCACTTCCTGCAGATACCACACCGGGAACGTGTCGTTGTCGCCGTAGGCGAACAGGACGCCGTACGGCTCCACCGATTGCACCAGGTTGTAGGCGAAGTCACGCGCGACCGTCGCATCCGGACCGTGACGGCGCGAGGCCGCCGTGAAATTGGCGGCGAACGGCACGAGCGTGATCAGTGCGGCGAGGGCGATTCCGACACGCGCCGGCGCGACCTGCGACGCCCAGCGCACCAGCCGCACGAGCCCGAACGCGGCGAACACACCCCAGATCTGGAAGCTGACGACGAAGAAGTAGTCGCGCTCGCGCACCTCATGTTGGTCAATCGTTGGGTACTGATCCCAGAACAGCGAGAACCCCGCCTTGAAATTCATGTAGATGACGAGGCCGATACCCGTCACGAGCCACAGCGCGCCGAGGAGGTACGCGATCCCCCGGTCGCGGCGGCGGGCGAACTCGAATCCCAGCATTCCCAACGAAACGAAGACGAGCGAGACGAACACCATGGGGATATTCGGAAGCGAGCGACCCCATTGCCACGAACAGTACTGGAAGAAGTTGAGGAGCTGTTGCCCGAACAGCTTCAGAGTCCGGCCGGGGTTGTCCGGACCCGGAAAAAACATCGGATTGTCCAGCAGACCGCGGCTGCCGAATTGCTCTCGCCGGATGACGGCGAGCAGGTTGTGCCAGTTTTCCGGGGCGGCCTCGTTGAGGACCGGATGCAAACCGGAGCGGATATAGAGGAACGCATAAATCGAAATGCCGGCGGCCGCGACGCCGATCGCCACGATCGAAAACGTGGGCGAGTCGGCGGTCACGCACGCCACGACGGCTCCCGCGACGAGTACACCGCCCACGATGAGCAGCGGCGTGCTGCCGAGGCCGACGGCCACGAGGAGGAACCACAGCGCCGTGAGCGTGCCCCACTCCGCCCATTCGACTTTCCGCTCGTCGGGATCGGCAGCGGGTCGTGTGTGGAGTGTGTACGCGATGAACACCGACACCGCCGGCCCGACGAGCAGCGCGAGCAGGTGATTGCCGATCGACAACGCGGCGATGTAGACGATCAGCAGCAGGATGTGCGGCGCCCGAGCCGTTCCGCGAACATCGCGCCACCGCAAACACAACCAGCAAATCGCGGCGATGCTGAACGTCGCGAACGTGTAGACCTCGGTCTCGTTGCTGTTCTGCCACTCCGTGAACGCGAATGCGGAGAGAATCGCGGCGGCGGCCGCTCCGCCGACGCGCAGGATCCGGTCCTCGTCGGCCAGCAATCGATGCGCGACAAGAAACAGGCATCCGGCGCCGGCCGCCGAAAAACAGGCGCTCATGAGATTCAGCCGCCACGCGTATTGGCCGATGCGGACGATGTCTGCCCAGACGTGGCCGACCAGCACGAAGAGTGGCGTGCCGGGCGGATGCGGAACACCGAGGACCTTCGACGCCGTGATGAATTCACCCGCATCCCACAGCGTGACGGTGGGCGCGAGTGTGATCACATAACCGATGAGGACCAGGAGCGCGACGACCGCCGCCTCCCGGTACGGTGGTTTAGGTGGCAGGCTGAGTCACGCGCTCGCCGCCTTCGAGATGCGAGACGGCGCCGGAGAGCAGATCGCGTACCTGTTGCGGCGTGAGGTGGCGATACAGCAGGCCGTGGCTGGCGACGGAGATCGTCGAGGTTTCTTCCGACACGACCAGCACCGTCGCATCGGTCTCCTCCGACAGTCCCAGCGCCGCGCGGTGGCGGGTGCCGAGGGATTTGTCGGCGACCTTGAACTGCGTGAGCGGCAGCACGCACCCCGCGCCGATGATGCGATCGCCGCGGATCAGGACTGCGCCATCGTGCAGCGGGGAGTACGGCGTGAAGATCGTCGTCAGGAGGTCGGCCGAGACTTTGGCTTCCACCGGCACACCGGTGGTGATGAACTCTTCCAGCCCGATGTCGCCCTCGACGGCGAGGATCGCGCCGGTGCCCGCGCGGGACAGCCGGTCCAGCGCCTCCGCAATCTCTTCCGCCACCGATTGCCGGTCGCTGCGCGAGAAGGCGCGCATCAAGCGTGATTGCCCGAGCCGCGCCAGGGCGTTCCGCAGCTCCGGCTGGAAGACGACGATCGCCGCGAACGCGCCATAGGTAAACACGACGCCCAGCAGCGTATAGATGATCGTGAACTTGGCGAACAGGGCCACAAAGTAGGTCAACGACAGGATCACGAGGCCGATCACGATCTGCATGGCCCGGGTCCCGACGAGGAACAGCAGGAAGCGGTAGATGACGAACGACACCAGCAGGATCTCGAACAGATCCGGCCAGAGCCGCGGCGAGAGAAACTTGAAGGCGTCGACGTTCACGTGGGATTGGTCGTAGCGCCCGCCAGTGCAAGGGCTTCGCGTGTCATTGCGACGTCGTGAACTCGGAACAACCGCGCGCCGCGCTCCCAGGCGAGGGCACAGGCGACAGCCGTGGCGCGATCGCGGTCTTCTACGGGACGGCCCGTCGCGGCACCCAAAAACCGCTTCCGCGACAGACCGACGGCTACAGGATAGCCAAGGGCGACGATCGTTGCCAGTTCGTCGAGCAGTCGAAAGTTCTGGGCGGCGGTTTTGGCGAAGCCAAATCCGGGGTCGACGACGATGCGCTCGCGAGCAATCCCCGCCCGCTCGGCATTTTCAGCAGTGGCCGCGAGCTCTCCGGCCACCTCGGGAGCAACGTGGGCGTACGTGGCCAGATCGTCCATCGTGGCCGGGGTGCCCCGCATGTGCATCAGGATCACGCCCGCGTCCGCACGCGCTACCGCAGCACCCAGCTCCGGGTCGTACTGCAACCCGGAGACGTCGTTCACGACGGCGGCCCCGGCGTCGAGTGCGGCCCGCGCGACCTCCGCCTTGCGCGTGTCGACCGACACCGGGCCAAGGCCCCGCTTGATCAGCCCGGCGACGACTGGGATCACCCGAGCGATCTCCTCACCTGCCGGCACCGGTTGGGCGCCTGGACGTGTGGACTCGCCGCCGACGTCTATGAGCCGACAGCCATCTGCCATCAGCCGTCTGCCATGTTCGATCGCCGCGTCGGCTGACGGCAGATGGCCACCATCGGAAAACGAGTCAGGCGTAACGTTCACGATGCCAATAATCACCGGCTTTTCGAGCGGCAACTCAGCGCCGCGAATCGACCAGGAGCGGGGCGGCTCCGCGCGCGCCGCGAGGAGCCGGCCGAGTTCCGGTGCGAGACGCGCCAGCTCGGCCGGCGCGCGGTCGTAGCGCGCGAGCGGTGCGATTCGGCTCGTGGAGCCTGCCACGAGCGCCCAGCCCCCAGGCCCCAACCCCGAGCCCCCGGTAAGGATGTCGGCGCCTGACTTGGTGCCCCAATGCACGAGCGCTTCGCGCTCGGCTTCAGTGATGTCTTCGATGAGGACGACGAACGGCTGGATGCCGATCGCGGCGAACCACGCCGGCTGTGCTTCCCATCCTCGGGCCGCGAGCGCCGCGCGCACCGCTTCCGGTGTGTGCGCGGCGACCGCGGTGATTTTCATGCGGGGGGCGCGGAGAGGTCCGCGTTCTTAGCTTCCATGCCCCTCACTGGCTCGGGCTGGCGCTGGCGGCTCAGGCTCCCGCAGGCTCAGGCGGCGGATTGCGGAGAACGCCGCCTGATGTGCGTGGCGCCCGTTCTTTTTCTGTCGATTCGGGCTCGCTGCGGGGTGCAGGCGCGACCGGCGGCACGTACGGCGGCAGCGCCTGGCCGGCGATCACCATCTCGACCATCTCGCGCTCCAGCGTCTCGCGCTCCAGCAGCGCCGCCGCCAGACGATCGAGCGCGGCGCGCCGCTCGCTGACGATCCGCGCCGCCTCGCTGTAGGCGCGCGTGAGGATGTTCTTCACTTCCTCGTCCACGATCTGCGCGGTGCGATCGGAAATCTCCCGGCGCTGCACGACTTCGCGGCCCAGGAAGATCTCCTGCTCGCGGTCGCCCACGGCGATCGGACCGATCACCGCGCTCATCCCGAACTGGGTGACCATGCGGCGCGCGATATTGGTGGCCTGCTGGATGTCCTGCGCCGCGCCCGTCGTCACCTTCTCCGGTCCGAACACGAGCTCTTCGGCGACGCGGCCGCCGTACGCCATCGCCAGTCGCGATTCGATCGAGCGCTTCGTGTACTTATGCAGCTCTTCCTCGGGCAAATAGGCCGTGAGACCGAGCGCCCGGCCGCGCGGAATGATCGTGACCTTGTGCAGCGGATCGGCGTCGGGCACCGTGAGTCCGACCAGCGCGTGTCCCGCCTCGTGATAGGCGACCAGGCGACGCTCCTCGTCGGAGAGCACCCGGCTCTTCCGCTCGAGGCCCAGCATCACTTTGTCCTTTGCGTCTTCGAAGTCCTGCATGTCGACCTGCGCCTTGTTGCGGCGCGCGGCCAGCAGCGCGGCTTCGTTGATGATGTTCGCGAGCTCGGCGCCGGCGAGACCCGGCGTGCCGCGCGCGATGCGCTCGAGGTTCACACCCGGCGCCATCGGGATCTTGCGCACGTGTACGCGAAGGATCTGCTCGCGACCCTTGAGGTCGGGCATGTCTACGACGATTTGCCGATCGAAGCGCCCCGGCCGCAGCAGCGCCGGATCGAGAATGTCGGGCCGGTTCGTCGCGGCGAGCAGGATCACGCCTTCATTCGATTCGAAGCCGTCCATTTCCACGAGCAGTTGGTTCAGCGTCTGCTCGCGCTCGTCGTGACCGCCGCCCAGCCCGGCGCCGCGGTGGCGGCCGACGGCGTCGATCTCGTCGATGAAGATGATGCAGGGCGCGTGGGCCTTGCCCTGCTCGAACAGGTCGCGCACCCG
>Ga0137415_10005367_pt1 | contig 12693 bp, 7 predicted proteins | sample CZODoug3_1_1_16f_FD_183082 | JGI IMG/M metagenome (GOLD analysis project Ga0137415, IMG submission 183082) | Vadose zone soil fungal communities from Angelo Coast Range Reserve, California, USA - CZODoug3_1_1_16fungal (Hybrid Assembly) | ecosystem: Environmental > Terrestrial > Soil > Vadose... | reverse complement strand
TCGTGCTTGCTGAACGTCGTGAGGAGCGCGAGGGCGAACACCGTTCCCGGGAGGGCCCAGGGCAGCGCCAGCAGCGCTTCGATCGGACCGCGGAACTGCGACGCCCGCCGTCTCCCGACGAGTGCGCCGGCCGCGAGCGCGAGCGCGACCGCCGCGAGCGTGCTCGTGGCGGCCATCCAGGTCGAATTCACCAGCGGGCGCAGCCGCTCGGGCTCGCTGAACAGCCGCCGATAGTTCACGAGCGACAGGACCGGTGGCAGGGTCTCCGTCGTCCAGCTGCCGTACGGGACCAGCGACACGAGGACGAGGGTCAGGTGCGGCAACAGGAGCACGACCGCGAGGGCCCAGCCGGCCGTCGTCGCGAGCGTACGGACGCCCGCCCGGCGAATCGGCCGGCGGCGCGGCGCCGTCCCCTTGCCGAGCGCCGTGAGAATGTCGTCACCCTCGGTACGACGGAGCAGCGCGAACCCCAGCACCGCGACCAGCGCGAGCGCCACGGTCTCGACCATGGCGAGGGACAGCTCACCGTTGAGCTTGGTGGCGACGATCTGCGTGGTCATCACGCGAAACCCGCCCCCGAACACGTACGGCGCGCTGAACGAGCCCAGCGCGGTCATGAACACCAGCAACGCCGCCCCCGCGAGCGACGGCCGGAGCAGCGGGAGCGTCACCCGACGCAGGGTCTCCCATCGCCCGGCGCCCAGCGCCTGCGCCGCCTCGAGCATGGAGGCGTCGAGCCGCGCGAGCCCCGCCCGGGTGAAGAGATAGAAGTACACGTACATCGAGTAGGCGTGCACCAGCAGGATCGCCCCTGCCCCCTGCAGCCCCCAGGGCGGCTGCGCGAGGCCGAGCAGCCGCTGGACCGCGCGCGCTACGAATCCGGACTCCCCGTACAGAAACAGAAATGCGATCACGCCGACGAAGGGCGGCAACACGACGGGGAGGGCAATGAGCGAGCCGAGGGTCTTGCGACCCGGGAACTCGAGCCACTCGAACAGAAACGCGAGCGGGACGCCGATCGCGGCGGCCAGCACCACGCTCGCCACCGAGATCCAGACGCTGGCCCACAGCACCCGCCACTCACCGGGGCGCGATGCGAACGCCGCGAGCGCGTCCGAGGTCGCGGCATCGTGCACCACGATCACGATGGGATACAGCACGAGCCACGCGAGCAGCAGAGTGAACGTCGCTCGCGCGGCGAGGCCCAGCCGCGCGCTCACGCGCGCTCCTCGGGGAACGTCAGAACCCGGGCCGCTTCGAGGTACACGCGGTCACCGACGCGCGCCGCCTCCGGGCTGGCCAGGACCTCGAGCCGATCGCCCTGCTCCGTTTCTACCAGGTAGAAGGCGGCCGCGCCGGTATAGCGCCGCTCCCGCACCACGCCCGGGAAGCCGGCATCGGCCAGCATCAGCCGCTCGGGCCGGACCACGAGCAGCTGACCGGGGCCCGCCCCGAGCGCATGTGCCGTTTTGCCCCGGAGCACGTTGGCCCGGCCTACGAACGTGGCGACGAACACGGTCGCCGGATGCTCGTACAACTCGTCCGGCGCGGCGACCTGCTCGAGCCGCCCGGCCTGGAGCACCGCCACGCGGTCGCCCAGAGCGAACGCCTCTTCCTGCTCGTGGGTGACGAAGATGGTCGTGATCCCGACCCGCTTGATCAGTGCCCGCAGCTCGCGCCGGGTGCGCTCACGCAACGAAGGGTCCAGGTTCGACAGCGGCTCGTCCAGGAGCAGTACCTGCGGCTCGGGCGCGAGCGCTCGCGCCAGCGCCACCCGTTGCTGTTGCCCCCCCGAGAGCTCTTGCACCCGCCGCCGCTCGAACCCCTCGAGACCTACCAGCGCGAGGACCTCCGCCACCTTGGGGTCGTTCGTTCCCCGTCCTGTGAGCCCAAAAGCGACATTCTCCCCGACGTCGAGATGAGGGAACAGCGCGTAATGCTGAAACACCATCCCACAGCGTCGCTTCGCCGGCGGCACCGCGGTCACGTCCTCCCCCGCCAGCACGATCCGACCGGCGTCGGGGGCCTCGAACCCTCCCAGCAAGCGCAGCACCGTCGTCTTGCCGCTGCCCGAGGGCCCGAGCAGGACGAGGATCTCGCCGCGCGGGATTTCAACCGACAGCGGCCCGACGGCCACGGTGTGCGACCACTGCTTGCGCACGCCGTCGAGGGTGACGAACGCGCTCATCGCCCGCGACCCCGCACGGTCTGATCCCAGTAGCGCATCCAGTCCGCTCCCCGCTCGGCAAGCAGGTCCCAGTCCACGTCGGCGACTTTCATCACGCGCCGGACCTCGCGCGCCCACGCCGGCAGCGAGTCCACGGGCAGATCGAGCCGCGCCGGCAAGCGGTAGGCTTCGCGGGTCGCGGCCAGTTGCGCGGCGACGCTCCCGACGTATTCCACGAACGCCCGCGCCTGGTCGCGGTGGCGCGCGTTCCGCACCACGCCGATCGCGTCCTCGATCACCGGCGTGCCGCTCTTCGGGAACACGTACCCGAGCGGCAGCCCGTCGCGCCGGCTGAGCAGAATGTCCGGCAGGTCCCAGATCGTCACCAACCCTTCCTGCCGGACGATCTTCTGGTCGAGGAGGGGACCGTTCAGCACGTATTCCTTGGTCTGAGCGTCGAGCCGCCGCAACCACTGGAACCCGGCCGCGGTGTCGTGCGTCTGTTTGAGGCCGCGCTCGATGACCATGCCCCACACCGCCCGCATCGTGCCTGAGGCGAGCGGGTCGCGGATTAAAATCTTGCCCTTCCACCGGGGATCGAGCAGGTCGTCCCAGTCCTGAGGGGCCTCGTCCGGCTTCACCGCCTGCTCCGCGTATACGATCACCGCGGGGGTTTCATAGGCGGCGAAATACAGGTCCCCGGGGCCGCGGCCGTGCGGCTCGATGGCTTCCGCCCAACCCGGTCGGTTTGCCTCAAGCAACGAGTCGCGCGCACCGAGCGCGAAGATCGTCGCGGGGCCCCCGAACCATACGTCCGCCTGTGGATTGGCCCGCTCCGAGCGCAACCGGTCGTACACCTCCTGCGAGCCCATGTCGAGCCAACGCACGTCGACTTCGGGGTGGAGCTGCTCGAAGCGGCGCTCGAGCAGAGTCAGGAGATCGCGGCCGTGGGGGCTGTAAATGACGAGCGGCGTGCGGCCGTCACCCTGGCACGCGGTCGACAGCAAGGCGAGCGGGATCGCCCAGGCGAGCCGCATTACTTCTTCTTGCCGAGCGCCAGCAGGTTCGCAAACAGTCGATACGCGCCGGGCACTCCAGCCGGCAGCTGCCTGAAGAAGCTCAGCGCGGTGTAGACATACGTGCCTTTGCCGAGCGCGGCCACGAGGAGCCCGCCCTTGAGCGGCGGCTCGCCGGGATCGTGCATCTCGAGCAGCGGCGTGTAGGCGGGATCCCAATCGTGGGCTAAATACAGTCCGCGCTCCTGCACCCAGCCCCGCCAATCGTCGGGTCCGATTTCGTTCGGGACGTGGAACACGCTGCTCGCGGAGTCCAGCTCGGTCACCGCCGCGGTCTCGTCGGTGACGCGGTCGTGCGGGCGCGCGATCGAGAGGGGATACGGCGCGAAGCCCCCGCTTACGAACGGGTATTGCTGGTACTGAACGATCAGGAGGCCACCGACGCGGGCGTAGTCCAGCAGCCGTCCGTTGCTCGCGACCAGGGCGGGCTCGGTCTCGTACGCTCGGCTGCCGATCACGATCGCGTCGTAGTGGGAGAGATCGCCGCGGGCGAGCGTGTCGGGACCGAGCAGCTCGATGGGGATGCCCACCGCCTGCAGCGCCTCGGGAACGCGGTCCGACGCGCCCCGTACGTAGCCGACGCGGGTCAGCGCCGGCAGCGCGATGCGCGTCGCGCGGAGCTCGGCGGTCGAGGGGTGGACGGCCGCCCGTGGTCGGATGTGGGGATAGTCGATCAGCGCCAGCGCGCCCTCGCTCCGCTGCCCGCCGGCGAGGACGGCCGCCTTGAGCTGGTAGACCCCGGGTCGCACCCCCGCCGGCAGGCCGAGCGTCAGCGTCAGACTTTTCGACTCGTCCTCGCGCTGGAACGACAGGCTCTCCGCGGGCAGCGCGGTCCAACCGCGCGGCGGCGTGCACACCACCTGCGCGGTCGCGGGCCCGCGCGCGCGGTTCGTCACGGTCACCGTGAAATGTCGGGGGCCACCGGCCGCGCCATCGATCGGCCAGACCACCAGCTCGGGCGTGACCGCCACGTCAAACGGCCGGGTCACGAAGATCGGCCGGCGTACCTCGCCGATGCTCTGATCCCGATAGCGGTACACCACCTCCCGCGTGAGCACGAGCGGCTCGCCCGCGACGGTGAGTCGCACCGTCAGCTGCAGCGGCCCCGGCTCGAACGGGAGCCCACGCCAGTCACCCGGCACGCCAGTCCAGTCGTACAAGGCGCCGATGAGCGGCCGCCGCAGAAAATACGGTTGCGAGCGAGGCGCATCGGAGGCGACGGTGACGGCGAAGTGGCGGCCGGCGAGCGTGCCGGGCGCGAGCGATGCGGCCGCCGGGTCCAGCCGCTCGACCTTCCACCCGACCGGCGCGGCGACATCCATGGAGCCGAGGGCAACCCCGCTGTCACCCCCGTTCCACAGGCTCGCCTCCACCTGCACCCGCTCCCCGGGCACCACGATGCCGTCATCGGCGTACCCATCGATCGCGACGCCGGCCGCCGTCATGAGCGCGTCCGCGAGCAGGGCCTGCTGGCTCGAGTCAGCATCACCGAGCTCGCGCAGCGCCCGCGTCAGGATCGGAACGATCCCACCAGGATGCAGTGGATTGAGCCTGACGCGCGCCGAGTCGATCAGTGCCGCGTAGCGTGACCTGCCGGGGAAGAGCGTATCGACGCCCGCGAACAGACCGTCCCCATCCCGCGTCCCCCGTCCCCGATCCCGCCACTCCATGAACGCAAGCCGAGCGATCCTCGGCCCCGGTTCCTCGAGCTGGCCTTGGTCCTGCGAGCGGTGCTGGCTCCGGCCCGCCATGGCGATCTGGTGGTAGGACCGACCCGCCACGGGGTCGAGCACGCCCGCATCCAGCCGCTGGGTGGCGCTCGCGGTGTCGAAGTAGAGGGAGCGGTACAGCTTCACCGGTCCCCAGCTCGAGTCGCGCAGCACTTCGAACGCCTGGCGTGCGACCAGGCCGGCCACCTGATGCTGGCCGTGGCCGTCGCGCGGGGTCCCCGAGAAAACGGACACGACGATCTGGGGGCGGAAGCGGCGCATGACATCGAGCACGTCCTTGAGGACGGAATCGCGCGGCCAGAGTCGCAGCGATTCGTCCAGCGTCTTGGAATACCCGAAGTCGTAGGCGCGGGCGAAGAACTGGCGGGCCCCGTCGATCCGGCGGGCGGCGAGGAGCTCTTCCGAGCGGATGATGCCGAGCTCGGGACCGAGCTCGGGACCGATCAGGTTCTGCCCCCCCTCGCCGCGCGAGAGCGACAGGTAGGCCACTTGGGCGCCCATCCCCCGGGCGAACAGCGCGACGAGGTCGGAATACTCATCGTCCGGGTGAGCGCCGATCATCAGCACGCGTTTGTTCGCGCCGAGCTGCTTGAGCGCGCTCGCCAACACCGCGACGCCGCCGGTGCCGGGTGGGGCGAATTGCCCCACGACCGGTCCGACGGCGCCGAACAACAAAGCGAGGCTAGTCCCGAGCGCGCGCCGCACTATGGCGAAACATAAGTGACCCCGGCCTTCATAACGAATCGCACGCGCGACAGTTCCGTGACATCCTTCAACGGATCCCCCGCCACCGCGACCAGGTCCGCGTACGCGCCGGCCGCGACGACCCCCAGGTCCCGTTGCCCCAGCAGCTCCGCCGCGAGCGACGTCCCCGACTTGATCGCCTGCATCGGCGTCATGCCGTATTGCACGTAGTACTCGAACTCTTTCGCCTGGTTGATCTCCGTCCAGGGGAAGCCGCCGACGTCCGTTCCTAACACGATCCGGACCCCTTTCTTGACCCCCCGGGTGAACACCCGGTGCTGATGCTCCACCATCGGAGCCCACGCCCCACCGCGCGGCCCAGCGACGTAATAGGCGACCGTGACGGTCGGAACCCAATACACGCCCTTCGCGAGCAGGACGTCGAGCAGGGAATCCGTCATGCCGTCGCCGTGCTCGATCGTGTTCACGCCGGCGCGCAGCGCCGCGGCGATCCCGTCCGATCCGATCGCGTGCGCCGCCACCTTCCGACCCAGACGGTGCGCCTCGTCCACGATAGCGCGGGCCTCGTCATCGGTGAAGTTGACCCAGCTGTGGAGCACCGAGTCCGGCGCGAAGTAGTAGCGGCGGTCCGCGTAGAACTTGATCCAGTCGGCGCCGTGGGCCACCTGCTGGCGGACCGCCAGCCGCGCGCCTTCCACCCCGTCCACGGGCTGCACCCCGTGCGGCAGCTCCAGCTCCCAGTTGTCGGAGACGATCGGGTACATGCCGGTGGGCGCCATGGCGCGAGTCGACGCGAAAATGCGCGGCCCGGGAATCTCGCCCCGATCCACCGCGCGCTTCACGTCGACGTCCGCATACATCGCACCCTCGGTCTCGAGGTCGCGGATCGCGGTGAACCCGTGCTCGAGAGCGATGCGGGCGTTCCTGGCGGCGAGAATGGCGCGGTACGGCGTCGACTGGTACAGCAGCTGCTCGTTGTAGGACTCCGCGGTGGGATCGCCCTGGAGCAGCAGGTGCGTATGGGTGTCGATGAGCCCCGGCAGCACCGTCATCTGCGACAGATCGATCACGCGGGCCGCCTTCGCCTGCCCCTGCACCTGCGCCAGCGGGCCCACCGCCTTGATGCGGTCCCCTTCGATCAGGATGCCGACGCCCGATTGCGGCGCATCGGATCGACCGTCGATCAGCCGGCCGGCCTTGATGAGGACCGGCGGCGCGGCCTGGGCAGGCCGGGGTGCCTGGGCCCAGGCGGGCGTCGCGACGCCGAGCGAGGCGAGCAGGGCGAGCAGGGCGAGCAGGGCGAGCAGGGCGAGCAGGGCGAAACGTGGACGCATCGCGGTCTCCTTGTGGGGCGAGGCGAATCTCCTCGTGACCGCTTCCGTGTCAAGTCATAGATTGGGGGACTCTCGAACGGAGGAACCCGTGGCCGTCCGCGTGCCCTGCCAGTGCGGGACGTCGTACGAGCTGAAGGACGAGTTTGCTGGACGCTTGGTGAAGTGTCCACAGTGCGGGCGCGAGAATCGGGTACCGAGCGTCGTTCCGGCGGCAGCCGTCAAGCCCCAGGCCGATCCGGTGTTCGACCGCGACGTATTCCTGCTGCGGCAGCAGCTGTTGCGGATCTCCGAGAAGTACGACGTGGCGGACGAGCAGGGGAACAAGATCGTGTTCGTCGAGCGGCCGGCACACCTGCTGCGAAACGTCGGGGCGATCCTCGCGGGGCTGGTCGCCGGCGGGGCGGTCGGCGTCGTGTTCGGCATGCTCTCGGACATGGCCAAGGGGACGGCGTACGAAGGCGTCCTCGGCGTGCTCGCCGTCATCGGGTTTTTCGCCGCCCTGTTCGCCGTCGGGATCGGCCTGTCCGCCAAGCGGCACGTCACCTTCTATCGCGACGAAACGAAACGCGACAGGCTGCTCGAGGTGCTGCAGGACCGGAAGTGGCAGCCGATCACCGCCACCTACACCGTGCGCGACCGGGCAGGGCGCACGGTGGCCCTCCTGTGGAAGAACTATCTGTACAACATCATCCGGAAGCGGTGGTACGTGAAAGCGCCGGACGGGACGACTCTGTACATGGCGAAGGAAGACTCCATCATCCTATCGCTCCTACGCCGCCTCCTCGGGCCGCTGTTCGGCCTCTTGCGGACCAACTTCATCATTGTGCACAGCGACTCCGACGACGTCGTGGGCGAGTTCAACCGCAAGTTCACGCTGCTCGATCGCTACGTGCTCGACCTCAAAGCGGACCGGGCCCGCACCCTCGACCGCCGCGTGGCGCTCGCGCTCGGCGTCATGCTCGACACCGGTGAGCGGCGGTGAGCGACGAGCGGGAAAAGCCGATCGTGATCACGTCCGACATGCTGGCGGCGGGGAGCGACACGCGCGTCGATTTCGAGCGCGGGATGCGCACCGCCCCCCCGCTCATCCTCGTGCTGATCGCCGCGAACGTGGCGCTGTTCGGCTGGGAGCTCGCCGCCGGGGCGCTCGCAAGTCGGGAAAGCATCGTGGAGGCCGGTGCCCTGGTGCGCGAGCGCGTGCTCGCCGGCGAATGGTGGCGCCTCGAGAGCGCCACCTTCCTGCACGCCGGCTGGGATCACCTGATCGGCAACTGCCTGGTGCTGTACGTGGTGGGGATGGCCTGTGAGCACGCCTTCGGCTTCGCGCGGACGGCGGTCGTGTACTTCACGAGCGGTGTCACGGGCTCGCTCCTCTCGACCGCCCTGTCGCCCGGGCCGTCGGTCGGGGCATCGGGCGCGATCTTCGGACTCGTCGCGGCAGTGGTCGTCGCCCTGTATCGCCACCAGCAGCACTTCTACCTGCGCGACAAGCGGATCGGCTTCGTGCTCCTGGTCTGGGCGGCGTATCAGATCTCAACGGGCCTCCTGACCCCCTACATCGACAACTACGGGCACCTCGGTGGATTCGTGGGCGGCGCGAGCGCCGCCTTGCTGCTCGAGCCGAGCCTGCTGTCGAGGCGCTACACAGGCTAGATTGGGACCATGGCCACGACCGCGACAGCACCCGAGCGCAAAGTCAGCGCCGCCGAAGCCCGCGAAGTCGCCGAGGCCGCGCGCGAGCAGGAGTGGGTCGCCCCGAGCTTCGTGCGCGACCTGTTCCTCGGAAAGTTCCGCCTCGACCTCATCCACCCCTACCCTGAGCAGGATCCCGAAGAAGTGCGCCGGGCGCAGCCCTTCCTCGACAAGCTCGAGCGCTTGCTGCGCGAGCAGGTCGACTCGGACCGCATCGACCGCGAGGGCGAGATCCCCGAATCCGTGATCCAGGGCCTGCGCGACCTGGGCGCCTTCGGCATCAAGATCCCGCGCGAGTACGGCGGGCTGGGGCTCTCGCAGCTGTCGTACATGAAGGCCATCGAGCTGGTGTCGTCGATCGACGGCTCGGTCACGGCGCTCCTTTCGGCGCACCAGTCGATCGGCGTGCCCCAACCGTTGAAGCTGTTCGGCAGCGACGCCCAGAAAAAGAAGTACCTGCCGCGCCTCGCGAAAGGCGCGATCTCGGCGTTCGCGCTGACCGAGCCGGGCGTCGGCTCCGACCCCGCCGCCATGGAAACGACGGCCGTTCCGACGCCCGACGGACAGGCGTGGATCGTGAACGGCGAGAAGCTGTGGTGCACCAACGGCACCAAGGCCGAACTGCTCGTCGTGATTGCGCGCACCCCGTCCAAGGTGGTGAACGGGAAGGAAAAGCGGCAAATCACGGCGTTCATCGTCGAGACGGCGTGGCCCGGGGTGAAAGTGGAGCACCGCTGCCACTTCATGGGCTTGAAGGGGATCTACAACGGCGTGATTCGCTTCACCAACGTCCGCGTACCCAACGAGAACGTCCTGTGGGAAGTGGGCAAGGGGCTGAAGCTCGGCCTCATCACCCTCAATACCGGTCGGCTCACGCTCCCCATCTCCTCGGTCGCCGCCGGGAAGCGCTGTCTCGAGATCTCGCGCCAATGGGCGAGCGAACGAGTGCAGTGGGGTCGAGCGATCGGCAAGCACGATGCGATCGCCCAAAAAATCGGCGCCATGGCGGCGAACACCTTCGCCATGGAGGCGGTGGCCGAGCTGTGCGGCGCGATGGCGGACCGCGGCGGCTACGACATCCGTCTCGAGGCCGCGATCGCCAAGCTGTACAACTCCGAGGGTGGATGGCGCATCATCGACGACACCGTGCAGATCCGGGGCGGCCGCGGCTACGAGACCGCCGACTCGCTCCGGGCCCGGGGCGAGAAGCCCGTGCCGGTCGAGCGCATCATGCGCGACTTCCGCATCAACCTGATTTTCGAGGGATCGAGCGAGATCATGCATCTGTTCATCGCCCGCGAGGCGGTGGACAAGCACCTGCAGGTGGCGGGTGACGTCGTGATGCCGGGCAAGTCGCTCGGCGAGCGTCTCCGCGGCCTGGTGCGCGCCGGGCTGTTCTACGCCTGGTGGTATCCTTCGCGCTGGCTCGGCTGGGGGTTCTGGCCCAAGTACGCCGGGTTCGGACCGCTCGCGGGGCACCTGCGCTACGTGGAGCGCGCCGCGCGGCGCCTCGCGCGTGGCGTGTTCCACGCGATGATGCGCTTCGGGCCCAAGCTCGAGTACCGCCAGGCCGTGCTGTTCCGGCTCGTGGACGTGGGTGCCGAGCTGTTCGCCATGGCCGCGACGTGCGCGCGGGCGCAGGGGCTCCTCCAGAACGATCCCGCCGCCGGCCGGCGGGCCGTGGATCTCGCCGATTTGTTCTGCCGCCAGGCGCGCGGCCGGGTCGACGCCAAGTTCCATGACCTCTCGCACAACGCCGACACCCGGGCCTATCGGCTGGCCCAGGAAGTACTGCAGCGCGAGCATCGGTGGCTCGAGCGCGGGATCGTCGAGCTGCCGGACTAAACGGAGGCGATATGAAACACTCGGTGGACCGGCGGGCCTTCCTCGAGGGCGCCGCAGCGGGTGCCGCGGCGCTCGCCGTGCCGGCGTGGGCGCCCCTGGCGTCCCGCGGCCTGGACGACATTCAGACGGAGATCGAGCGGCGTCACGAGGAGGCGGTCACCCGGCTGCAGCGATGGATCCACCAGCCGTCGATTGCCGCGGAAAACAATGGGGTCGCTGAAGGGTGCGACCTCACGATGCAGCTGCTGCGTGAGGCCGGGTTCAAGCAGGTCAGCAAGGTACCCACCGACGGCCAGCCGGGCATCTTCGCGACGCTCGACGCGGGCGCGCCCCGGACGCTGGGCATGTATTTCATGTATGACGTGAAGCAAGTCGATCCCGCGGAATGGTCGTCCCCGCCCTGGGCCGGGGCGCTCGTCGAGAGGCCGGGTGTAGGAACCGTGCTGATCGGGCGGGGTGCCGTGAACCAAAAGGGGCCCGAGGCGTCGTTCCTCGCCGCACTCCACGCCATCCGCGGGGCGGGCCGGAAACTCCCCGTGAACTTGGTGCTCGTGGCCGAGGGCGAGGAAGAAATCGGCTCGCCCCACTTCCCCCAGATCGTCCGCCGACCGGAAGTGCTCGCCGCGCTCCGGAACGCGATCGGCATCTTCATGCCTTCGGCCGCGCAGGAGCTCGACGGCAAGGTGATCATGACGCTCGGCGCCAAGGGCGTGATCGAGGTCGAGCTGGTCTCGAGCGGCGAGCGCTGGGGCCGCGGACCGCAGCACGACATCCACTCGAGCAACAAAGCCCGCGTGGACAGCCCGGCGTGGCACCTGGTCGAAGCCCTCGCCACGCTGGTCGCTCCCGACGGCAACGACCCCGCGATCGACGGGTTCGCCGACAAGGCGCGACCGCTCTCTCCGGCCGAGAAGGCCATGATTGCGGAAGCGGCCAATCGCCTCGATGAGGAGGTGACCAAACGGCAGCTGGGCGTGGACCACTGGGTGCACGACGTGAGCTGGCGCGAGGCGCTGGAGCTCCTGATGTCGCGACCCACCGTCAACATCGAAGGCCTCGTGGGCGGCTACACCGGGCCGGGTGGGAAAACCATCCTGCCGCACCGGGCGGTGGCCAAACTCGACTTGCGACTCGTCCCCGACATGACGGCGGCCGAGGCGCTCGCCGCCCTCAAGGCGCACCTGGCGAAGCGCGGCTTCGGGGATGTCGAAGTGAACATGACCGGTGGCTACGACCCCAACAGCACCGCCGCCGACGCCGCGTTGATTCGAGCCCAGAGGGAGGTGTATCGCCGCGGCGGGATCGACCCGGTCTTGTTGCCCCGCAACGCCGGCTCCTGGCCGGGCTACGTCTTCACCGGAGACCCGCTGCGGCTGCCGGCGGGGCACTTCGGGCTCGGGCACGGCAGCGGGGCGCATGCGCCGAACGAGTACTACGTGGTCGACTCCAAGAACCCGAAGGTCCAGGGCATGACGGGCGCCGTGCGCTCGTACGTCGACTACCTGTTCGAGCTCGCTCGCACCAGCTAATCAACGGCTGGCTACGCCGCCTGGTGGGCGATCATGATGCTCCGCAGCCGCTCGGGCGTCTCGCCGGCAACGTCCCCATAGGGCGCCGGGTGCCCCTGGGCATCCATCACGATGCTCGGGCACACGAAGTCGTAGCGCCGGGCGACGATGCGGTCGCTCGCGGCCTGGGTGGCGACCGGCGTCGCGATCACGACTTGCTTCGCGCCCAGCTGCTCGGCCGCCTTCGCCGCGGCGAGCACTCTCCACGGATAGGCCACCTGGCCGTCGATGATCACCGCGATCCGGCCGGCGAGCTTCTTCACGGGGCGCTCGGTGCGGTACAGGATCAGGTCCTGGCTCACGCGGGCGCGCGACTCGTCGATGGCGCTCGCCAGCTTGTCCATCAGCGCGCCGCTCGGCTGGAAGTCGGGGTCCATCTCGGATGGGGCCGACTCGGCGATGGCGCCGATCGGCGCCAGGTTGGACCCCAGCTTGATGAACGCCGCGACGAGCACGTCGAACTGGGCCCCCATCGCTTTGGCGGCGTTGGCCGCGATCTCGACACCCTCTGGCGTGATGCCGAGCAGCAGGCAGCCGAGGTAGCCTCGGCCGGCGAGCTGCTGGCCCAACAGGGCG
>Ga0137415_10005366_pt1 | contig 12693 bp, 15 predicted proteins | sample CZODoug3_1_1_16f_FD_183082 | JGI IMG/M metagenome (GOLD analysis project Ga0137415, IMG submission 183082) | Vadose zone soil fungal communities from Angelo Coast Range Reserve, California, USA - CZODoug3_1_1_16fungal (Hybrid Assembly) | ecosystem: Environmental > Terrestrial > Soil > Vadose... | reverse complement strand
GGCGGAAAACCCTATCCGATCTATGCGCCTATGTGGGTCGAGGACCAGGCGGCCGTCGAAGGCCTGCGAAGCGAGCGATCCGTCGCGGAAGCGCTTGCCCTGTATCATCGAATTGATGTCCTCGTCGTCGGCATCGGATCGTGGCACCCTCCAGAATCGTGTCTGTGCGCCGCGTTTCCTTCGGCCTGGCATGATCAGGCCCTCGCGGCCGGCGTCAGGGCGGACCTATGCGCGACGCTTCTTGATGACGAAGGCAGGGCCGTCGCCAATCCGCTGGATCAACTCGGCCTAGGCATCACGGCCGAGCAGTTGCGGCGCATTCCGGATATCGTCGGAATTGGGGGCGGACTAGAAAAGGCCGCAGCGATCGCGTCGGTATTGCGAGGCGGCTGGATAAGCACCCTTGTCACTGACGCGGGCGTGGCTCGGCGCCTACTCGCCTAACGCTTGTTCGACCGCCCTCAACTCCAAGAGAAATTCCAGGCCTGCACGATTTGTTAGCCAATCGGAGACTGGATAGCTCTCTACTCGTTCTTTGTCGGTCACTCACTCTCAGATGCTCTGCTTGCGTATGAACGTCCACTTTGCGGCCCAAAGCCAACCTTCGCTGAACCCTCTGAATTAATGGGTTCTGTAGCGGATCGCGTGCCGAGAAAAAATGGTCGGGCCGCCCGTCGGGCTGTCGGTTCCGGCCCATCCCGTTCGTCTTGCATTTAGAATAATGCATTGGAGATCCGGAATGACCAACTCTCACTATCGCTGGGTGATTGTCGCAGCCGGGGGCTTGCTCGGCTGTGTCGCGATCGGCGGCATGTTCTCGTTGCCGGTGTTCCTGCAGCCGATCGCGCGCGATACCGGCTGGTCGGTCACCGGCGTGTCCAGCGCCATGACCATCGGCTTTCTTGCCATGGCGCTCACCAGCATGATCTGGGGCACCTTGTCCGACCGCCTGGGCCCGCTGCCGGTGGTCCTCACAGGCTCGGTCGTGCTGGCGGCGAGCCTCGGGCTGGCGAGCCTTGCGACATCGCTGGTGGCGTTTCAGTTCATCTTCGGGCTGATGGTCGGCGCCGCCTGCGCCGCGATCTTTGCGCCGATGATGGCCTGTGTCACCGGCTGGTTCGACACCCATCGGAGCCTTGCGGTGTCGCTGGTTTCGGCGGGCATGGGCATGGCGCCGATGACCATGGCGCCGCTCGCCGCCTGGCTGGTCTCGCATCATGACTGGCGCACCTCGATGCAGATCGTGGCGCTGATCGTCGCTTCAATCATGATCCCGGTCTCGCTGTTGGTGCGCCGCGCGCCGGCGCTGGCAAGCGGGCCGTCCGCGCCGTCGGGCGATTCCGCCCAGGCTGACATGACGCTCGCGCAGGCGCTGCGCTCGCCGCAATTCATCATCCTGCTGCTGACCAATTTCTTCTGCTGCGCCACGCATTCGGGCCCCATCATTCATACCGTGAGCTACGCCATCAGCTGCGGCATTCCGTTGATCGCCGCGGTCACCATCTACAGTGTGGAAGGCCTCGCTGGGCTTGGCGGCCGCATTGCCTTCGGCTTGATGGGTGACCGCTTCGGCGCCAAGCGGGTGCTGGTGCTGGGCCTGCTTGCGCAGGCGTTCGGCGCACTCGGTTACGTCTTCGTGCGCGAACTCGCCGCGTTCTATACCGTAGCGGCGCTGTTCGGCTTCATCTATGCCGGCACCATGCCGCTCTATGCCTCGCTCGCCCGCGAGAATTTTCCGCTGCGAATGATGGGCACCGTGATCGGCGGCACCGCCATGGCCGGCAGCCTCGGCATGGCGACGGGTCCGCTGGCCGGAGGTCTGATCTACGACACCTTCGCCAGCTACGCTTGGCTCTATATCGGCTCATGGATCATGGGGCTCGGCGCTTTCCTGATCGCCTTGACGTTCAGGCCGGTGCCAATGGTACGCCCTGCGCCGGTGCCGGCGTAAAAACGGAGCGCCTTCGCGCGCGGAATTTTTTTATTGTGCGCCGGTTCATCCAACAATGTTGGAGTGCAGTATGATCACACTCTACGGTTTCGGACGCGTGCACCGGCAGATAGAAACAGCTTTATGGATTCCGCCGTCCCAGCCCACTACACGGGCGTATCGCGATCGTCACGGACGCGGGGCGGGATGCGGTGGACGCGGCAGCGTCAGCCTCCACTACCGCGTGGTCTATGACATCACGTCAAAGCCGCCGGGGACGATCGAGTGGGAGTAGGCTCGCGCCTTTCGACCGAAGGGCTCTATCTTGTGCGGACCTGCCCCGATAGTCGGGACAGGCGCCGCGAAGCGATCATTCAAGTTCGATCGCCTGGTATTTTCCGGTTTTGTCGAGCTCGGTCCCCCAGATCTTGTGCGAAGCCTGGTGCTCGCCGCGGCTGAAACCGAGCGGTACGCCAAGACCAAGATCGAGATTGCGGGTGTTCTCCAGAATATCGACCAGCCTCTCGGTGTCGATCTGCGGGCCGCAGCGCCTCAGCGCGTCGATCAGCACGTTGGCCGAAATGAAACCCTCCAGCGAGATGTAGTTCGGACTCTCGCCGGGGAAATATTTCGCAAGCGCTTCCTTGTACTCGATCACCACGCTGGAATAGCCGGCCACCGCGGGCACCGTCTGGGTCACGATGACACCGTCGGTAAAACGCGGTCCCAGCAGCATCAACTCGTCGGCGAGGCTGCTGGCGCCCACCGATGACATGTTCGTATAGATCATCCCCGGGAACAGATCGCGGGTCTTCTCGATGAACTTCGCTGCCTGCCGTGTCGTCGCCACCATGACGACCGCCCGGATCGAACCCTTTTGCTGCTTGAGCTGATTGATGGCATCATCCAACTCCATCGTGTTGCGGGCGTAGTTGAGCCGCAGTATCGTGCCGTCGCTGATGCCAAGAGCGCGAAATGCCTTCGCGACACCGGCGAAGCCCGCATCGCCGAAAGAGTCGCTTTGGGTGAACACCGCGATCTGCCTCGGCTGCAGCTTGCGGATTTTCAAGAGATAGCGTACCGCGGCGTCGGTCTCTTCCGCGTAGCTTGGCCGGTAATTGAAGACGTACCGGTCCGGAGGATCATGCCGCACCACGTTGGCGCCGGTGAGCGGTCCGAAGAACAGCGCCCGTCGTTCGAGCGCAAACGGCAGCGCGACCGCTGCCGTCGGCGTCCCGTGGTTGCCGATGTAGCCGAACACCTGCTCCTTTTCCCAGAGATTCTTCATGGCGTCGAGCGTCCGCGCCGGCTCAAAGCCGTCGTCGGCCGGAATCAGCTTGAGCAGCCGGCCGTTCACGCCTCCGGCGTCGTTCGCCCGGGCGAACGCGACGTCGATTCCGAGCTTGATGTTACGGCCGTTTTCCTTCGCGCCTCCGGAATACGGAATGACGATCCCGAAGCGGATCTCGTGATCGGTGACGCCATGCACATTGCTCGGAGGAAGCGGCTGGGTTGACGCCGTCCCGACGTTGGCCGCGGAGGGGGCGATGGCCGCGGAGGAGGGGGCGATCGCGGCAGCCAGCGACGGCCCTGGGGGCACGGTCGACGATATGCCAAGGGATTGCTCGAGGTCGGCGACCTGACGGTCCGCGATCCTGCAATCCGTCTTTCCTGTCGTCACGGCGCTGCGCCCGTCGGCGACGGAGCGGTCCAGGAGACGCACAACGTCGGCGCGGTCGGATTCATTGATTGCCTCCCTGATCACCGCCTGGAACTTGTCGACGATCACCTGCACGCGGGGCCGCGCGATGTTCGGGCAGGCCAGTGCTGAACCGATAATCGGTCCGAGCCGGCCCGCAAGGTCGCGCACCACGTTCAGATTGTCGCCAGGCGCCGCGCTCGCACTGTTCGCGAGCAGGGTACCGCACAGGATGATGGCCCAGCGGCGGTGCAAGCACCAACTCCGCGCCAAGGTCAGATCGAACCACTGATTGGACATTTCGTTCCCCATCTTTTTGTTGTCTGTTGTTTGTTCGCTGTGGAGCGGCTATTGAGCCGCTTCGCTCGGGTTCGCCTTCTGGCCACTGCGGAAACTGCAAGGACCTTGTCGGATTCCTTTTCCGGTTGCTCGCGTTCGGCGGCTTGTGCGGTGTCGTCTGACGCCGGCGGCAACTGGAACTCGGGCAGGTGCCGGCTTCGGGGCGTCCTCGCTTTGATGCTGTTGCGAGAGAGGCGTGAACGACTGAACGGCAGCCGCGAATAACGGCGTGCTATCCGGTTGCCGCGCCGCGGGCATCACGCGGCGCATAGCGCATTGGATCGTGGGGGCCGACCGGTTCTGGCTCGTTTGTGACGCTCATACGTTACTCCCTGTGCTTTTCAGTTTGTTGTACGTTAACGGTCCTCAGAGCAGGCGAATACGATCCGCGCGCCGAAAAAGCTGGGCCGAGGTTGTTCACCGGGACGTCGAAACAAGGATCGCGAAACGATGCGCGATATCATCAGCCCCGGGCGGCGAGGCAAATCTTGATGCCGCGTGTTCCCCGTCGATTCCATTGCCTGTCCCCCGGCAAATGCCGCTTGGAGTTTTGCAATCAGATGCGCTGCTTCCGGCGGACTGGATGATAGGATCTTATCCTCACCGCGAGGTGATAAAGCCGTGACAATAAATTATTAGGTTGAATCGCGGCAAAATTGGGTTGAGTCCTTGGCGGTTAAAGTTTCTCTTGTCAGCGGCCGCGAAAGAGCTTCCCTGGGGAACGGTGACCGTCACGGCGGTCAAAGGCGGGCTGAAAATTCTGCCGAGCGCGGCGGCGATGCCATCATCATTGCCAACGCGGTGGTGATCGTGAGCCTCGATGACGGTACGCCCAGTTGAGATCACTTAAGCCGAGAGGCGATCGATACTGCGATGTCCGCGATCGGTCGAAACCGGACCAGAGGGTCATCTTTCGAGGGAATAAATCCGCGTCTTGCCCAAAAGCCTGCCGCCTCGATGTCAACGGCGTTGACGATCAACGCGCGTCCGCCGACGAGATCCGCGGCTGCCACACAGCGTTGCAACGCATGCTTGAGCAGCCCTGCGCCAATTCCCTTGCCGATCCAATTCTGATCTGTCGCAAGTTGTCCCAGCAGCAGGCAGGGAACAGGATTGGGCGGCTGGCCGGCGCGGATCGATCGCGGCAGTGTGGAAGGCAGGATAGCAGTGGGGGCGAGACCGTAATAGCCAATGACCCGATCGGCTTCGTGAACGACAAGGACGGCCGTAAAACCCTTCTCTTGATTAGAGAGCGCTGGCGTTTTCAACCACCGATCAAGGGATGGTTTGCCACAAAAGAAATTGGAGAGGTCATGAGCAGCTGTAAGCGGTTCCGGGGCCGAAATTGCCACCTCTCACTTCTCAGCTTCGGCATCCTCGGATTCCCAGGGGGCCGCGCGTTGAAACAGTTCGATCAATTCGGGTACCGGGCGGGCGGGCTTCGATAGAACCTCCATAAAGGCTTTGAAGCCGGAAGGACTCATCCGAATGGGTGCGGTTTCCATCAATACGTCTTCCGCGGCGCGCACGGCGGCTTCGCGCACGAAATCGGTCCGCGAGCGCCCGCGCAAGTGCGCTGCGCGATCGATAATTGCGATGTCGGCTTCGGGCAGCCGCATCGACAGCGGGTGCTCCTTACGTTTAACGACGCGTGGCATTCGTATTCTCCAAGACATGAATCTTATAACCCGCCAATAGTGCATTTTGTAATACGGTCGTTCCATTGGAGTCTTGACGATCCCGTCGGGGATGTTCATGGTACGTCCCGTATTGGACAACCTTCCGTTCAGCTCTTTGAAAATTGAATCAGATGTTCGAAACTCCGCGTCGCGGAGGGCACATCTGCATGGGCAGATGATACAAATCCTGGGACGACAGACATCAAGGTCCGAGGCTTCGTATCAAAATCCGCGCCGGACTAAGTTCGAACGACCAATGTGTCGATAAACGCGCGCAGTTTCGGCTGGGATTGGCTCCGCGCCGCGAAGTAGAGAAAGAGATTGTCGGTCGGCGGCATATACTTTTCCAGGACCGTGGCCAGCCGGCCGTTGCGGATGCCTGCTTGCGCCGCGACGTCTGAGGCATAGGCAAGCCCCATGCCTTCGGCCGCGAGTGCGCAGAGCAGTGCGCTGTCCGTCACCACCATCTTGCCGGGCGGATCGACGCGTAGCTCGCGGCCCTTGTCTCGAAACTCCCAACGATACACTTCCGACGGACCGGCGAACCTGAAGCGGATGCATTCGTGGTGGACGATGTCGGCGGGCCGTTGCGGCACGCCTCTCTCCTTCAAATAGTCTGGCGAGGCCACGACGACCCAACGCAACTGCTCGCCAATCCGCACGGCGATCATATCCGGTTCGAGAAATTCGCCGATGCGCATGCCAGCATCGAAACCCTCGCCGACAAGGTCGATCGGTCCATCGCGAACCTCTATGTCAAGAGAGACCTCGGGGTAGGATTTTCGGAACAGGGGGATAGCCCGCTCGATCATGGTCGGGATCGCCATGCGCCGAATGCAGAGCCGTAGCGTTCCCGACGGCCGATCCTGAAGCGCGCTGGTCTGCTCAATCGCTTGTTCGACCGTTTCGCGGATTCCGCTTAGCCGATCGGCGAGTCGCGCGCCGGCTTCGGTCAACGCGACGTTACGGGTTGTTCGAATGAAGAGGAGAACCCCGAGCCGCGCCTCGAGCGTCTTGATCGACTGGCTGACGGCGCCCGGCGTGACGCCCAGCTCCTGCGCGGCGGCGCGAAAACTCGCGAGACGCGCGACGGCAAGGAATTGGGGCAAGCCTTCGAACAGATTTCGCTGAGGCGTGGCGGACACCGATTGTTTAGCCATACTATACAGGCTATCGCGTATTCTATCGGTTATCAACTGAATGCCGTCGGCCTAGATTTCGTGAACACGCCGAAACGCTGATAGGAGAACGGGATGCCCGAAGGACGGCCGCAGCTGCGCGAGCAGGTCAAATCCATCGTTCCGACGCTCGTCGACTACACCGATAAGATCCTGCTCGGCGAGATTTGGGAGCGTGAGAGCCTGAGCAAACGCGACCGCAGTCTCATAACGATCGCCGCGCTCATCGCAACTTATCGACCGGAAGCTCTCGCCGATCACCTGCTACTCGGCCGTGCCAACGGTCTCACGGACGGTGAGATCAGCGAGATGATCACGCATCTGGCCTTTTATGCCGGCTGGCCCGCCGCGATGGCGGCCGCCCGCGTTGCGCTGGAAGTTTTCAACGTGCCCGCACCTGACAAAAGCTGAGGAACCTATGCATATCCGTTCAACATCGGAGCGCCCGACGAAGGTCGCCGCAGCAGAAAACTTCACCGGACAGGTCTTTCTTGATGGTCTCGTGGCAGCCGAGCCGCCCTCGCGTCTCAACGCGACGCTGGTTGCCTTTGCGCCCGGCGCCCGGACGTCATGGCATCGTCATGGCTTTCGGCAGATCCTTTTCGCGACGGTGGGCAGCGGTTTCGTCCAAGTGAAAGGCGAGTCCGCGCATGAGCTTCATCCCGGCGACGTCGCGATCATCCCGCCGGACACTGTCCATTGGCATGGCGCCGCGCGCGACAGCCTGTTCACGCATCTGGCGCTGCTCGAAAGCGAAGGTGAGGGAACAACATGGCTGCAACACGTCTCCGACGAAGACTATGACGCAGCCTATCGAGCATAGACGGAATTCCATTGCAGGCTGCCATCGCCGGAGCTGACGGTCTTTTTTCCGCCAAGCCGACGAGGTCGTTCTCGTTAGAGATTTGGAAAATCAACCGACTGATGCCGATAGTGGTCGAAACCGAGCGGATGTCGAATGGCTGAAATTCGCCTTTGAATTCAGGAGCGGAATTTTCTGACGGATTGGTTGGCGGGTCTTGACCGTCCACGGAAAGAATTTGCACGGGAATCGGACGTGACGATCTGAGGCGCGTGCCAAGCGGAGATCAAGCTTTCGGCACCGTCCTTGCGCGACGGTCCGACCGCCATCGGAGTAGTAATGGAGAAAGGACCGTGGAGTGACGAGGTGAGCAGGGGCGCAGAAGTCGACATTGAATCGGTAGCGACGGCAATCGACGATGTGCGCGAACTGATCGGCGAACTCGACCAGCTGCTGGCGGCCGAATACCTTCCCGAGCAGCGGCACGGGCTGGCGTTGGAGGCGCTGTTCCAACCGCACATTCGCTTCTTCGTGGCGCGGCTGAACGGCGCGGCCGTCGGCTGCGGTGGGATGGCCCTGTTCGATGATTTCGCCGAAGTGAAGCGCATGTATGTGCGCGAGACGGTGCGTGGGCGCGGCGTGGCGCAGGCCTTGTTGACGCGGATCGAGATGGAGGCTCGCGTTGCCGGGTTTGTCGTCTTGCGCCTGGAAACGGGGGAACGGCAGGTGGCGGCACTGCGGTTTTATGCCCGGGCCGGCTTCCGGCCTTGCGCGGCATTCGGTGACTACGCCGCGATGCGGCCAGAGGCGGTCGCGACCAGCCTCTTCATGGAAAAGCGGCTGCGCCCACCTGTCGCCTGATATCGGCGCTGGCGCGTGCGCCCCTCCAATCGCGTTGCGGATTCTGATCACTCTTGTTGGTCAGCCGTTGGTCAGCCAGTCTCTTGACTGGAACGTGCGCGGGTTTTCAGCCGCGGAACTCCAGATCTGGAACTTCCAGGCGAGCGCGCCTCTCACCGTTTGGCTGGTGAGGTTCACGCGATACGTTCCGCCATCGGTGGCAACGTAATCTTTGCTTCCGAAGTCATCATAGATGTATTGCACGCGACCGAGAAGATGTTGGGTGAAGGCGTACTCGACGCCGCCACCAACTGAAAAGCCCACATAGGTTTTATCGATGCCGTTCGGCGGCGGAGCCGAAGGGACGAGCGGGTGATCCAGTATTCCAGAGCGCCAATGATGGAATCGGGAAGCCGCAGCCTACTGGATACCCGCATGCGCGGGGTATGACGGCCGTGTGTGTGGGGGGGCTCTTTGAAAACGGAATTGTGGAAATGGATTGCGTACCGACGCGCAACGCTCTCATATTAGACGGCATGACGCATTAGACGGCATGACGAAAACCGTCAGAGAGTGATATCCCTCGTATCCTAACGAAAGCGGGAACCAGATGGCACGCGTGCGCTGTATCACCGAAATGGGCATGGGCGTTGATGTTCACGGACGCGATGCCACCAAGGCGGCGAGGCGCGCGGTCTCGGATGCCATCCGCCACTCCAGCGTCGGGTTCTTTCGGATGCTGGGCAAGACTGCCAACGACATGTTCGTCGATGTCACGATCGGCGTGCCGGACCCCGACGCGGTCGACACGACCGCGGTCGCGAAAGAGCTGCCTTACGGAACGGTGACCGTCACCGCGGTCAAAGGCGGGCTCGAGATTGCTGCTGAAAGCGGTGGCGACGCCATCATCATTGCCAACGCGGCGGTGATCGTGAGCCTGGATGACGGCACGCCCGGCTAGGCATCCGTCGGGGACGACCGCTTGACTGGAGTGCCGGCGCGAGGAGCGCGTCGCTTGCTGCGTGTTGTTTTCGTACGGCAACGCGGCAACCGGCGCCTGCCGTCGGGAGGGATGGGAAATCGCCGTCGCCTATATGCGCGATGGAATAGCGGGATTTGTACTCGCGCGATGCTGTTGCAGCGCGTGCTGCAAGGCCATATCAGTGGCGACGTTGAATCGACAAAGGACTCGGGGCTGTTCGATCGACGCACGGCCTCGAACGTCAGCATGGTCGCGACAGGCATCCCAAAAATGACCATCACCATCACCCACACCATCGACCGCATCAACTGCGACACCATGAAAAGAGCTCGCGCCTGGCTCGGCAGCCATGGCGCGGCTTGTAACTTCCATGACCACAGGACCGCAGGCATCGCGCGCCATGTTCGTTTCAGGCTCGCCGATGCATCCGCTTGATCATCCCATCTGGAATGCGCTGATCACCCGGCAGCAGGCGTTGGCGGAAGGCGGCGCGCGGGCGCGGCGCTATCCTCCGGCCATCGCCCCGTTTGCGGCCATGACGGATATGTCTTCCGAAAGTTTCGCTGCGCTCCACGCGCTGATGTCCCCATCCGACCTTGCGGTGCTGTTTACGCCAGACCCGGTGACCCCGTCCGCCGAATTCAAGGTTCTCCTCGCCAAGACCGGCGAACAAATGATCGGGACGCCGGCCGAAAGCCCGGCCGGCGCCACCGAGCTCGTCACGCTCGGCGCCGATGACGTTCCAGCGATGATGGAATTGACGAAACTCACCAACCCCGGCCCATTCGCGCTGCGAACCCACGAATTGGGGACGTTTCTTGGCATTAGAAACGATGGACAACTGGTTGCGATGGCGGGAGAGCGGATGAAGCCTGCCAATTATACCGAGATAACGGCCGTCTGCGTGCATCCTTCCTGTCGGGGGCGCGGCTACGCGCAAATGCTGCTGGCCGCGGTGTCCCGTCAGATCCTGGCGCGAGGCGAGATTCCGTTCCTGCACGTATTTTCGGATAATGACTCGGCAATCGCGCTCTATCGGCGGCAGGGGATGGAAATCCGCCGCCGTCTATGTGTGACGGTGTTGCAGAAACAAATGTGATGCATCGGTTCCGGGTTCGCTACCGCGCCCCGAAACGCTGGCGCGAAAATGGTGGACAACATTAGCAGGGGAAAAAAGGGTGACAATTTCGACCGAATCATTATCGCACGCTTAAACTCGCCGTGGCTGTGTTGAGTTCACCACGGCCTGTATCGAATGGATTACCTTCGAAGCGAGGTGCGAACATGGCGCAGGCATTGCAGGCATCAATGGAGCTTCACGGCGGCGAGATGCATGCCTCCAGCCGCGTCGCCATCCTCGGTCGCTATCGGCGCTATAGCGATCTCCGGAAGGAGATCCAGTCGGCGGCGCTCGAAAACGTTTCGGAGTCGAGCTTTCTTGCCCACGCCAAGCGGATCGGCCTGTCCGACGGCAGAGTGGTCTTTGCGGATGACGACTCTGAGGTGGCGCTGGTCTACGACCTCCTGCTTTACACGGCCCAGCCGGGGCGGACATGTGCCATCGAGCGCTGCGCCCGAAAACGGCTGAAGGCTGCGCAGCCGGAGGAGGCGGTTGTTCTGCGGGGGTTGCTGGCGTCCCGGTTTTCCATCTTCCGCGTCATCGGCAGGTGTGAGCCCGCCGGTGTTCTGCTTGAGGATCTGATGCGAGGCGGCACGATACCTCTTCTGGACGTTGGGCTGGAGCAATCGGCCAGGGCCGGCGATGTTTTCGCGATGCGGGTCGCTCCCATTGAAGATTTCGTGATCAACTGCGGCGCCGTCGTGCCGATGAACGGCGCGACATTTGAAGCGACCATCGATTTCCTGACCGACGGCGTAGCGGTGGCCGAGCGCGCCGCTTTGGCCGATCATCGGCGGTTTGCCGCCGCGCTCTACGAACTTGCGATCGAGCTTGGGCTGATGAGTTCCATCATCTATCAATAGTGCGACGCTTGAGCCATCGGTTGAGAGCAGGATATGGCGACGATCACCATCTACGGCATCAAGAACTGCGACACCATGAAGAAAGCCCGCGCCTGGCTCGACAGCCACGGCGTGGCTTACGGCTTCCATGATTACAAGGCCGAGGGCGTCGCCAAGGACGAACTCAAGCGCTGGAGCGACGAGCTCGGCTGGGAAACCCTGCTCAACCGCGCCGGCACCACGTTTCGCAAATTGCCCGATGCCGACAAGGAAGGCCTCAACGAGCGCAAGGCGCTCGCCCTGATGCTAGCGCAGCCCTCGATGATCAAGCGGCCGGTGCTCGATCTCGGCGGCAAATTGCTGGTCGGATTCAGTGCGGAAATCTACGCCAAGGAAGTGGCGCCATCGGGCGGATCGCGGCGCGGCAAGTCTGGCTGAACAAGTCTGGCTGAGCAAGTCTGGCTGAGTTCGATAATATCGCCCGAATTCCACTCGAAGCTTAGTTGAATTCGATCACATCGCCGGCCGGAATGCGGCCGGGCGTGCGATGAGACAGATCGCGATCGATAACGCTGCGCAGCTTCGCGGTCGGCAACGTGGCATTTCCGCGCATCAGATTCCTGATTTCAAAGCCGCCGTCTTCGCTGATGGTCTTCAGCGATGCGATCATGTGGGTAACATCGCCACCTTGCGAGAACGGCAGCAGCAGCCGCTCATAGGCGACGATACGCCCGTAGATGTCATCGACGTTGGAGATGGTGTAGACGGGGAGGGCGCGGTGTACGCATTCGTAATAGACCGGCATCACGACGGGCGCTAATCGGGGCCCGAGATAGTCGTCGAGATAGCGGCCCTTGCCGGAGTTGCCATAGGCGCTCGACATTCGCGCGCCGTCGCTCTCGATCAACAAGCGCGGCGGCTGCGTTGCGGTATCCAGAGTAAAATATACCAGGTCGGGAAGTTCGTCCGCGAGCCGCTCGGGCTGGTATTCCTCGATGGCCGGCATCGCCTGCGCGCGGGCGTAAAGCCGCAGCCACGTGTTCAACAGATCACGCTGCTTGATCGATTTGATGATCGTGGGGTCGGCGCTTTCGAATACCACGGCGGCAATCCGTTCTTCGTGCAAACACGGGTAACCATCCGCCTCAGCCGCGAATTTTTCATGAAAACGTAAGATTGCATCGAAATACCGTTAATGGCTGCTTTCCGGGCGGCTTGAACCGACCGCGGATCCACTCTGCAACCGGCCAAACGTTCCCCTTGCGCAATTCGACTAATGGCG
>Ga0137415_10005364_pt1 | contig 12695 bp, 11 predicted proteins | sample CZODoug3_1_1_16f_FD_183082 | JGI IMG/M metagenome (GOLD analysis project Ga0137415, IMG submission 183082) | Vadose zone soil fungal communities from Angelo Coast Range Reserve, California, USA - CZODoug3_1_1_16fungal (Hybrid Assembly) | ecosystem: Environmental > Terrestrial > Soil > Vadose... | reverse complement strand
GCTGTAGTTCGTACGCATCCAAAGGCTTTCTGAGCCAGTTGCTCAATAATTCGCTGCCATAGGCGTTTCCACGACTTCAGGCACGGCGGCAGCCTTCAGGAGCAAGTTGACGGCCGTTTCTTTGATCGCAACCGCTTCCGCATACGGTAAAAAGCCGTCATTCGAAACGAGAGCAATATCCGTATGCCCGCGAAAGTGAGTTGTTATGAGTGTAGTTGCGTTTCTCCAAGGCACGGCAACGGTGACGCCGAGTAGGCGCTCTACGCGAAACGCTTGGTAGGTATCTGGCATGTCGAGACGTCCAACGTTGGAAAAGGCAAAGTCATAGCTTCCTTTACTTTTGCGGAGGAAACTGATGACTTTGGGAATGGATGTTTGGAGCTCTTCGGCCGCCATCAAATGCTCATAAGCGTTCAAACGGCCAATTTTTTCCGACATCGATTGCTTGAGCCTCCTAGCCGAATCCCAGAACCCTGTTCGCGGATCAATACTCAGTGGGATGGGCGGGGCGTAGTTGAACATCACATCAGCCCGAATGCTGCTGATAAACCTCCGGATATCGACGGGGCACATGATCTTATTCTTGAACCTGGCACTGTTTACTTGACGAAATGCCAATAAAAAAGCAACGCACATTGCGGCATAGGGCGTGGTTCCCTCCGCCTTGCATCGATGCAGCAGCGCCGCAGATTCTTTCGAGCCCGCCTGCCAATAGATAAGGTAGTGCTCACCTGGCGGAGCCGCGTACACGGCTTTCACGGTTAAGGCAAATAGCCGCAACAGTGCCGCCTTAACCTTAACAAGCAGCGCCATCTTCAGATCCGACAGAACTTCTTGGGGAAACAAGTCCTGAAGAGACTGAAAAGGCGGATAAGGAGTCAACTGCACATCAGGCTGATCAACAACCTGCAGAATTTCCCGGAAGATCGTGATGAGCGAAGTACCATCACATATGCAGTGGTGGCCAATGAGCATCAATTCGGAGACGCCTTCCGACTTTATCCAGACCATTCGGACCAGCGGGCCTTCATTCATATTGAAAGGCGTCTTCCATTCGGTGGCCGTTACATTTTTCCAGTCTTCGTCGCTATTGCGCTGGACAACCCGTACCGGGATCTTCAATGGATTTTCGCTAAACGAAAAATATACCTGGCTGCCTTCCTCGACCACATTGGCTCTCAGGAGCGGATGCTTGCCTTGCACTTTCTTCAGCGCCAATTGAAGATCGTCTGCCGCAATATCACCGTGTATTCTTGCCGTTATTATGCAATTGACGGGCGTATGGCCATCGACATACATGAGTCTCTCGAAGAAGAACATTTTCCTTTTCATGGACTTCCTTTTTTCTCGCTCCCGCTGCTGGCATTCGAGAGGTCCCGGCACTTCTTACATTCCGTGAGTCGTAACAGTTCTCTATCTTGATACACCTTATTTTATGATCTGATGCAGCTATTGCCTTAGGGTATTCACCCTAGGGCATTTACCGTAGGGGATTGCACTCATTTATATTTAAGGCAGTAGTTTTCTAATGCAATGAGGTGCGAGTTGCGATATAAAGGTGTTCCAGCCAAAAACAGTCAACTGGTTCTCGCTGCTCTAATTTCTACAGGTGTCCTAGGCCCCCCTCCACTCCTTTAGAATCAGCGACTTGAAGGACTAAAAACGGGGTTTTGAAACTAAATTCTAGAGAGGATCTGATCTCATGAATTCTGAGACGGGTGTGATTACTGTGTTCGAGAAGTATCAAATACATTTTGAGTATCGCAAGAAAGAGGGAGCCAACAAGACCGCAATTATGGTCAACGGTGCATTGGCGACAACAACTTCATTCAGTCAGAGTATTCGCAACTTAGAAGACCACGTAAATATCGTGCTCTTCGATTTGCCTTTTGCCGGACGATCCAGGGAGCACAATACAAATACCAGCGCCGTCCTGAGCAAGGATGATGAAGTAGAGATCCTGCTGTATCTGATCGAGCATTTTGGAGTTAATTTCATGATATCTGCGTCTTGGGGAGGCGTATCTTCACTTTTGTCATTGGCGAGGCGCCCATCCACCATCGAAAAGGCGGTCATCCTCTCATTTTCCCCAGTCATCAACGACGCTATGTACAGCTATATGGTCAATGCTCGCCGTTTCTTGCGCGATCAGGATATTCCGGGTGGAGCGCAGTTGCTGAACAGCACCGTGGGAAAGTATCTCCCGCGCCTGCTTAAAGTTCACAATTACCAATATCTATTGTCCATGGTTCAAGGCAACGAGCAGCAGATCATCTTTCTTATCGACCAGATCTTCGAGCTGGATCATAGGAGTTATATAGATCATTTTACCGCTATCGACGTCCCGGTCCTGTTTGTTAATGGCGAGCTGGATGAGTACACCACGACCGAAGACGTCCGGTCTCTGGCCAAACACATTAAAGACAGCCAATTTGCCGTGATTCCCGATGCCGGACATTTTCTTGATCTGGAGAGTTCGCGAGCGCGGCGCGCGACTGGCGAGATAGAGAGAAGTTTTTTATTCGGAACAGTTCCCGTGGTCGAAAGCATGCACGCCAGCTAAAAGCGATGAGGGCCTTTTTCAGGCAAGTTAGCCATTTGGTGAACTACCGCAGGCAGATTGGCCGCTGCAAGCGGCGAGTACATCGTTATATCCGGAGTCATGGGGAGGAATTGTGCACATTATTGTCATCGCGGTTGGTACGTCCGGTGATGTACATCCACTTCTGGGATTAAGCCGAACGTTTGCGAAACTTGGCCATCGGGTATCGTTCTGCACAAGTCCGGCGTTTTCCGGGCTGGTCGAACGTTGTGGTCTCAGGTTTTTGCCATTTGGAACAACGGAGGAATACTATGCCGCAATCAATAATCCCGCACTATGGAACCCGCGCACCTCATTGAAGACATTATGGAAGGCCGTGGCAGTGAGGATACGGCCCTTGTTCGACCTTTTGGAAGCCGAGGCCGATGAGGACACCATTATGGCCGCGCACCCGTGGGCGTTTGGCGCAAGGTTGTTGCAGGAGAAGCACGGTGTGCCACTCATCTCGCTGCAAATTTCGCCGTCGACCTTTTTATCGGCGAGGAAACCTCCAATCCACAAACAATTCACCATCCCAATGTCCCTGCCATATCCCGTGAGAGCGGGCCTTCTATGGGCATTCGATCGCGGTGTGCTTGATCGCATATGCGCGCCAGACATTAACCGTTTGCGTTTAGAGCTTGGATTGCCGCCGGTTAAGCGGATCATGGGGCGTTGGATGCATTCGCCACAGGGTGTGCTGGGGCTGTTTCCCGATTGGTTTGCCCGGCCACAAACCGACTGGCCGCCCAAGGTTACGCTCACCGGATTTCCGTTGTTTGACGAGGCAGAATTCAGAAACGTTGACGAGGAACTGGAGAACTTCTTGGCGAAAGGTCCGGCGCCGATTGTGTTCACCCCTGGTTCGACGGTGGTTGATGGACTGTCCTATTACACGGCGGCAACCGCAGCCTTAAACGCACTCGACTGCAGAGGTATTTTCCTGGCAAGCCAGGGTACGGCGCTGCCGCAGTTGACGCCAAATATTCTGGTCCGCTCCTATGCGCCCTTAAGCAGGTTATTGCCGCGTGCCAGGGCGATTGTGCATCACGGTGGAATTGGCACGGCATCTCAGGCCTTCGCAGCGGGAATACCTCAGCTCATCACACCATTTGCTCACGACCAGTTCGACAACGCTGCACGCGTTGAGAGCCTGGGATGCGGAGTTCAAATGCGTTCGCACGCAAGTGGTCCAGCCATGCTGGAGGTGCTCAAACGGCTTTTGGCGGATGAGCGTATCCAGAGCAACTGCACAGCTTTTCGACCCAGAGTTGTATCAGGCGAATCAGCTTGCATGAAAGCACTATCTACAATCGAGACTACTGCTGCAGGATCTCTCGGTAAGAATCGCGTTGAAAGCACCTCAGAGCGGCGGCACGGACTAGCTGTTACTGGAACGCATAACTGAAAAGGAATAAGCGGTTAAAGATTACTTACGGCGATTATGAAAATGGCTCCAGGTGCATTGGTGGTTCTATTCCATCCATCCGAAGCGCATGTTTACAATCTGCTCCGTCTCAAGCGCCTCGTTGAAGATATTGTTGCCGTCGATAACTCGCCCGTAGTGGATGTACACCTTCATGAGCGTGTTCGGAATGCAGGTATCGACATCCTGCCGAACTTTAACAAAGGAGGCGTTGCGGGAGCATATAACAGGGGTCTCGAACGGCTGATCGGGAAGATGTGCCAGATACTGTTTATATTTGACCAGGATTCAGCGGTGCCGGACGATTATTTCATACAAATGCTGGACGCTTGCCTCGCCCTGGGTAGCCCACATTTTCTTGTAGGTCCGAAGATCTTTGACATCAACGTCAACCGTTATCTTCCGGCGCACGTCGTTCGCCGGTTTGGCGTGAAGCCGATCCCAATAACGGATCAGAAACAGGGCCTGGTGTCATGCTCTTCGATTATTACTTCTGGCTCGGTGATGTCCGCGGAAACATATCGGACCTTAGGCCCCTTCCGGGAAGAGTATTTTATAGACCATGTCGACACTGAGTATAGTTTCAGGGCGGTGTGCAAGGGAGTGCCTGTCTATATCAACACTTCAGTTGAACTGAAGCACGAGGTGGGGAAGCGCGTTGATCACAAAGTTTTGTTTTTCAAGCTTATTCAATGGAACATGAGTCCGCTACGGCAGTACTACTCCGCCCGTAACTGCATCCACATTTCACGCCGCTATGGCACGCAGTTTCCCTTATTGATTCTGATCAACATCATCACCGTGCAGCAGATTCTTTCCATAGCGCTTTATGAAAAAGATAAACGCAAGAAAATCGTAGCGATGATGGCCGGCATTATCGACGGCTTACGAGGACGGTACGGTCCGTTCGAAACCTGCCGACCACGAACCTTCGCCTTCTGCATCAAGTAAAGTCATTAGACCGTTTTTGCGGTACAGCAGACAGTCGTGACTGCAAGTGAGTTGAGTTCTGCCGCGGATATTGGAGTACCGAGGTAATGTTTATGCGGTGGCTGTCACGGCACGTTCGACGGGTAAGGTGAACTGAAAGGTTGCTCCCCGATCAGAGTTTCCGGTCGCCCACAAGCGGCCTCCGTACGATTCAATAATCGACCGGCTAATCGACAGTCCCATGCCGGTACCCTGGGGCTTCGTCGTGAAAAATGTCTCAAAAACCTTGTCCGCCCCCTCGGGAGGCAATCCGATGCCGGTATCGCTGACCGAGATCAACACCTGGCCATCGGGATTCCGTTGCGACTTGATCGTGAGGTCCCCTGCCGCATTCACTTCATTGATCGCATCGATACCATTGAGCATCAGGTTCATGAAGACCTGCTGCAATTGCACCCGGTCCGCCATGACCTTGGGCAACTCCGGCGCAAGTTCGGTATGAATGGAAATCGCGCGCCGTCCAGCCTCGCTGTCCATCAGGCTGACCATTTCCCGAATCACTTCATTCACGTCGACCCACTCTTGTTGCGGTTCTCCCTTCTTGAACAAAATTCGAATCCGACTGATGATCTCGGAAGCCCGGGTTACATCCTGGATGATTCTCGATATGGCTTCTTGCGCTTTTTTGATGTCCGGCTGATCGCGTCCCAGCCATCGCAGACAGGCGTCCGCGCTTGTGTGCGCTGCTGCGATCGGCTGCTTAATCTCGTGGGCTATGGAGCCGGCTAACTCGCCCATCGTTGTCACCCGGTTTATATGCGCAATCTCCGCTTGTAACTGGCGCAATCTCTCGCGCTCCTCTTCGGCGCGCTTCAGTTCCGTGATGTCAATGTTGGACCCGATATAGCCGGCGAATTCTCCCCCCGCATATCTCGGAATTCCGCTCTCAATCACCCAGCGATATTCTCCATCCGCCCGCCTGAGCCGATAGAGCATCCGGAAAGGCTTTCGCGCATGGAATGCGGGCAGGAATCCATCGAAGCATCCTTGCACATCGTCTGGATGCACGGCCTCGATCCATCCTGTGCCGACTTCCTGTTCCATGGTTCGGCCAGTGAACTCGAGCCACGGTTTGTTGAAATAGTTGCAAAGGGCATCCGTTCCAGTCATCCAAATCAAGACCGGCGCTGTATCGGCCATCATCTGGAACCGAGCCTCGCTCTCAAGTAGCCGTTCTTCAGCGCGCTTTCGTTCCGTGATTTCTTCTTGTGCCCGTTTCAGGTCTTCAATGTCGACGTTGGTACCGTACCAGCGACTAATTCCCTCCTTGGCTTCGCGCAGAGGCACAGCCCGAATCGAGAACCAGCGATAGCTTCCGTCGGCACGCCGCACCCGGGCTTCGGCTTCGAATGGCTCGCCCTGCGTGATGGCCGCTCGCCACTTCTCCACAAAATCGGATTTGTCCTGGGGGTGTATGGCTGCGGCTAATTCTTCGCCTCTGACTTCATCTAAAGACGTCCCTGTGTACTCCAGCCATCTTTGACTGCAGAACTCGACGTCGCCATCTGGCAAAGCACTCCACACGAATCCCGGAATCGCATCGATCACTCTCCCCAAGTCCAATTCGCTTGTCTGTGGATCCCGGGGAGTTTCAGTGGATGCTGATCCCTGATCGAGGGGTTCGTTGGATCGTGATTCTCTCATCGGCGTCCCTCTCACTTGAGCGTGCCCATTAACCTCCGAGGTAGAGGCTTAGAAAATAACACCTTTCAAAACTTGGGCCGTTGTGTTGACGCGATCACCGCCACGTTAGTATACTGCGTCTCCTTTTCAATTTGCAGGTGCAAGGACCACCCGGTAATTCCCTGCCCGCCACCCGGCGGCCGGCCTCGCAGTCTGGAGGAGGGCGCATGCTTAGCAGAGAAGAATGGCTGCCTCTCGCCCGTAAGCTAGATTGGGACTACACCTATGTGCGAGAAGACGAAGTCTTCCCACCGGTGATCAGCGGACACCCCTGGCTTCCCCATACGGAATGGAAAGACTGGGAAGAGTCGTTTAAGACCTCCTACCGCGAATACGTCGACAACCAATACGAAAAAGACATGGCCGTCTATGCGGTGCGCGACGCCGTCGGCCGCCTGGAAAATATTCAGAAGTTGGCTGCGCCCTGGATGAACAGTCTGAAGGTGCATGCGGCGGCATTGCCGCTGGCGGAGTTCACCGGCGTCATCGGTAGCCTGCGAGGCGCGAGGTTTGGCCGCGACAGCGCCTGGCGAACCATGTCGACCTTCGGCGCCCTGGATGAATATCGCCATACTCAGATTCCCCTGCTGCTGTTCCATCAGTTAGTGCGCTTGGACTCCCAGTTCGATTGGGCGCACAAGTTTTACCACACCAATAATTGGTTCGCGATCGCCTCCCGCCACTTCTTTGATGAATTGACGCTGGGACAAAACGCGATTGAGTTCGCCATCGGCACGAATTTCGTCCTGGAAACCGGGTTCACCAATTTGCAATTTGTCGGGTTGGCGTCGCTGGCCCGCGAATCCAGCGACCACATGTTTGAGAGGATGGTCACTAGCATTCAAACCGATGAGGCCCGGCATGCGCAGATTGGACACCCCGTTCTGGCCGTCCTCATGAAACACGATCCCGAGTACGTGCAATACCTCCTCGACAAGTGGTTCTGGCGAAGCTGGCGCTTGTTCTCGATTTTGACCGGACTCTCCACGGATTATCTGACCGCGCTGGATCAACGCCCATATTCCTTCAAGGAATTCATGGAAGAGTGGATCATCGATCAGTATCTGCGGACGCTTGACGAATTTGGCCTTAAGAAACCCTGGTATTGGGACATTTTTCAGGACGAACTCGATATCTACCATCACATGATCTATGCCAGCGCCTATACCTATCGCGCGACTCTGTGGTTCGACTTCGTCGTCCCGAGTCCCGCCGAGCGTAAGTGGCTACGCCAGAAATATCCCAAATATTGGGACGATATGGAGGCCGTTTGGGAGCAGGTGGCTGAACGTTGGAGAACGGTTGGCCCCGGCGCGGCGAATGAGCTGGGCGTCCATGGGACTGCGCTGCCAACCTTTTGCGATTTGTGTCAGTTGCCATTAAGCGCCGGCACTCCGCGCAAGAATACGGCGACCGTACTGGTCAGAGAGGGCCGCAAATATATTTTCTGCTCCGAGCCATGCCGCTGGATCTTCCTGCGCGAGCCGGAACGATATGCCAATCATAAGGACCTGGTAAAGCGTGTCCTCTCCGGCGAAGCTCCCGCTGACTTCTCTAAATTGCTGACGGAATATTTCCGGCTTACGCCCGATACTTGGGGCAAAGACGTTTATCACGGCGCCTATGATTGGCTCGCAGCTCAAAAGACTTCTTCCGCCTAGTGTCCGATGAAAAGGTGCGTATGCCGATTCCTCTCTATGGCTTTCTGGAAGGCGACACCCTTGGGCTCCTCATGTTGGCGGAGGAAGGCGAAACCGTCCTGCAGTTGGCGCGAAAACTTCAGCAGGCGGCCAGCCTTCGCGTCGCCCGCGTCGACCAAATCGACTTCATCTACAACGGCAAAGCAATCGATCCCGGGATCACAGTCGCACAGGCAGGGTTTCAGGAATTGGATCGCTTCGACGTGATTTCGAGAGGCAAGCTGTGACGTTTCGGAAAGTCGCGTCGTTAGACGACCTTTGGAGCGGCGAAATGATGGGCCTGGACGTGGCTGGGAACAGCATTCTGCTCGTCAACATTGATGACCACATTTATGCGTATGCCGACGAGTGTCCCCACCAGAAAAGCCGGTTGAGCGAAGGCAGCCTGATGGAAAAAACTCTTCGTTGCGCCAGGCACCATTGGGAGTTCGATGTCTGCACAGGGCACGGCATAAATCCTCAAAATGCCTGCTTGAAGATGTTCCCCGTAAGCATCGAGAGTCGCGACATTCTTATCGGTCTGGAGGATGAGAGGTCCACGGAGTCTGCCGCGCGTAGCGAGAAGGAACCATGACTGGCCAGGTACCAGGAACCTATGATTCCGTAGGCCCCGTTCTCCAGTCCGGGCCTGTCGCTGACGCTATCATTGCCGCGATCAAGGACCTGAACCAGGAGGTCATGGTCGTGGACCGTGGCGCCTACGTAAGGGTTCTGGTTCCGCGATGCTGCGTCGTCACTCGTTCGGCGATCGAACAGCACTTGGGTCGCCCGTTTCGCTTTCCAGGGGAATTGGAGACCGTCATGTCAGCTTTCAAGGGTTCGCTTCAGTTGAATCAGGACGATGCGGCCTGGCGGTTCACGCAGACCCAGACTTCTCCCTGAACCGGGCTCCTTTTTCAGTTTCAGAGGTTGTATGGCACAACAAAAGACATACTGGCACCTTCTGCAGCAAAGGCGGATGCCAACCGAATATGAAATCGTAACTTCAAAACTCCTCTTCTACACCGGCGAGGGCTTCACCGGGAAGAGGTTCGAACTCGACGTGCCGCTGCTGGACTGGTACAAACGGTTCCAGCAGGAGTCGCCTCTCACCTGCACTTCCTGGGAAAAATTTCGCGATCCGCGCGAAACCACCTACACAAAGTACACCGAACTTCAAAGAGACAAGGAAATTTTCGTCGACGGCATTCTCGAAGAGATCGAAGCCAGCGGTTACGATGCCCAGCTTTCACCTGGATGGCTGCATGTTCTTTCTCGCGTGGTTGCTCCTTTGCGATATCCGGGGCACGGCCTCCAGATGGTGGCTGCCTATATCGGACAGATGGCTCCGGGCGGACGCATTGTCATCACGGCCACCCTCCAAGCGGGAGACGAAATGCGGCGCGTGCAACGAATTGCCTACCGTGTCCGGCAGCTTCAACACCTTTATCCTGATTTCGCAACGGACAGCAAAGCGCGCTGGCAGACCGATCCGCTCTGGCAACCCCTGCGCCTCGCGATTGAAAAACTGCTCATCTGTTACGACTGGGCGGAATCGTTCGTCGCGCTGAACCTCGTGCTCAAGCCTCTGCTCGATGAGGTATTCATGAGCTACCTGAGCGATCTAGCCCTGCGTGAGGGTGACCATCTGATCGGCCAGGTCTTCTATTCCCTCAACGAAGACTGCAGGTGGCATCGCGAATGGAGCCAGGCTTTGACCCGCATGGTAATCGAGGACAATTCGCAGAACATCGGCACCATTCAAGGCTGGATTGAAAAGTGGCATCCCCTTGCCGCAAGTGCTCTGCGAGCATTTGCTCCATTATTTGAGGGAAAGCTGGAAGGCGCTCCGATGCCGCCCCTGGAGGGTGTGGCTCGCAAATTGGACAATTTTTATCGCGACTACTTGTCCGGCATGGGCTTGCAGCCTTCGATTTCCGGCACTCTCCTATGTTGAATCGGATGATTCCAAGTCGTTGCTGCGATTGTGCTTACGAGTTTCGGGCTATCCTTGACCTGCTGCAAAATTGCTTTGAGAAATCGTCACCCACACCCTATCGGTCGCCTCCCTCGCTATATCAAAGGGCAAGCCAGCACCCCTTATGGATGACAGAAGTAGGTTAGAAAGGGGCGAGAGTAAGTCTCAGCGTGTTAACAAGAGCTTGATAGCCTCACGCTAGACTTTATGGAAATGTGCGGCTTCGCAAGTGCGAATTCTCAGTGTTCCTTGCGACAGCCGTGAGAACAAACGCTGGATAAAGACGTGGTGCCCTCCCCTCCCGGACGCCTCAGTTATTGGCTGTACCTTCTCAAGAAGAGCCGCAGATTCAATCCCCAGCCCAAAAGGTGGAGTGAAGATGCGTGAACCAAATATTCTGCAGATCCTTTGTTTCGTGTTGCTCTTTGCTGTGATATCGGGAGCCGGTTGTGCCAGCCAGACATCATCGGGCGCAGGTTGCCCCGGCCCGTGCGACCCCCCGCCAGTTCCAGGCCCGCCCAGTACGGCAGTGAACAACGCGGCGTTGAATGGCAACTACGCATTTAGTTTCAGTGGGCTCACTGGGAATGGAGGCGTCTCCTCTGTTTACGCTTCCGTGGGAAGATTTACAGCGGATGGGGCCGGCAATCTCACGAACGGTGAACTGGACACCAACACCGTAGCAGGAGGAGGAGCCGCTCAGTCTTTCACAGGAACGTATTCGATCGGCAACGATAATCGCGGTGTGATGACTCTGAATCTTTCAAGCAGCTCGGCCAAGCTGGCCTTCGCCATGCTGGCGAACGGCAATGCCCAGTTCATCGAGTTCGATGCTTCCGGCGGCGCAGGCACGATCGGCTCGGGAACCATGGAAAAAGCAGACACCACGGCTTATAGCACCGCCCGCATAACCGGGGATTACGCTTTTGGCGCCGCCGGTTTCGATAACACATACAATCGCGCTGCCATCGAGGGCCGTTTTACTTCCACTGGGACCGGCGCTCTCGCGAACGCCGCGGGAGACGTCAACTCCTATGGCACGGATTATCCGATGATCTTTACCGCCGCGAATTACACCGTTTCCGATACCGCAACCGGCCGCGGCACCATGAGCCTTGCCTTCACGTTCGGCGGAGTACCCGACAGCTTGAATTTCGTTTTTTACGTGGTGAATTCCGGAAAGCTGTTTATTGTGGAGAGTGACCCCGTCACGACGGCGACTCCGTTGCTCAATGGCGTGGTGCAGCAGCAGCAAACCCCGGCGGGAGGTTTCACCAACGCTTCGCTGAACGGCAACATGGTGATTTCGCTGACGGGGCATTCCGCGTGTGGCACCGTCGGGGGAATTCCCAAAACCGTCGTAGGGTTGCTCACCGCAGACAGCAGCGGCGCCCTTTCCCTGACCTACGACGAGAACTTCTGCAGTGCGCCCCATTCCGTGACCGCCGCGGCGGGAACGTACAGCGTAGCCGGCAATGGACGGGCCTCCATCGCCGTCGCCGGCTACGCTCTAGTCGTCTACCTGGTTAAGCCGAATGAAGTTTTCCTCTTCGTCTCCGATGTCAACGTTTTGTTCGGAATCGGCGAACCTCAGACCGCCGTGTCCTTCGACAACACTTCGCTGAAAGGCGCGTACGCCGGCTTGGCGACCAATCCGGTGGGTTACGAAGTGACAGTTTTCTCCGGCGAGTTCGCGGCGAACGGCGGCAGCATGACCGGCACCGAAGATATCGGCACTCCAAGCGGGCCGAATCCCGGCGTGGCCTTCAACGCCACCTATTCGATCTCCCCATCACCCACCAACGGCCGGGGGATGATGACGGTCACTTCCGGTACCGGCGGCAACATGGTCATCTACATGATCTCTCCAGCGAAATTCGTGGCGATTTCACAGAGTGATCCCAAGCCGGCAATTTTGATGTTTGAAGCCAAGAATTAGGCTCGAGTTGGATCTGCGATTTGGTTCGGAATTTCCGGCACTTCGGTTTCGCTCGTGGGAACTATCCGGGAACAGTGAGAGTTCCCTTCCACGACTCCGATTCGTCAAATAGTAAAATCAGCCGGATTGGTAAAATGTTAGCCACGATTACCAACCCGTTTGGCCCATCCGCTTAAGGATAATCGCGCTGTAGTTATTCATCCGCTCGGGTCGCCGCTTCAGGGGAGCCGGCAGAATTGCAGCGAGCCGTGCCGCCTGTTGCCGGCCGATATTCCGGGCCGCGGTTTCGTCGTAGTAACGACACGCCGACTCTGCGCCATAAATACCAGGGCCCCATTCGATCACGTTGAGGTATATCTCCAGAATGCGCCGTTTGCCGAGGACGAATTCGGCCACCGGTACCAGTGTGACCTCTGCGC
>Ga0137415_10005361_pt1 | contig 12698 bp, 11 predicted proteins | sample CZODoug3_1_1_16f_FD_183082 | JGI IMG/M metagenome (GOLD analysis project Ga0137415, IMG submission 183082) | Vadose zone soil fungal communities from Angelo Coast Range Reserve, California, USA - CZODoug3_1_1_16fungal (Hybrid Assembly) | ecosystem: Environmental > Terrestrial > Soil > Vadose... | reverse complement strand
TCGGCATGACCAGGGCGGATGAACGGCGCCGCAAGGCCTGCGCCCAGCAGGCCGATTGCCGCGCGGCGGCTGAATTTGGTTGGAGAACGATGATCGCGCATGACGGCTTTCTGCCTTCCTGCTTGGGGTGTTCAATACGCCAGCAGATTGTCGCGGAAATGCTTGTGCTCGTAAGCGGTGCGCATCAGGCCGCGATCCTGTAGCGCCGGCACCAGCCCGTCTTCGATCTCGGCGAGTGTGCGCCTGTTGACATTGGGCATCGAGAACAGGAAGCCGTCGCCGCCCACCTCCTGCATCACCTCGCCCATGCGTGCAGCCACGGCGTCGGGCGTGCCGCAGAGCTCGATCGACAAGTCGACGGCATTGAAGCTTGCCATCGTCTGTCGGATCGAGCGCCCGTTCGCCATTTTGCGGAACTGCTCGAGGTTCAGCTGGTGGCCATTGGTGGTCACGTGGTCGGGCAGCGGCTTGTCGAGATCGAACTTGGCAAAGTCGATATTGGTCACCTTGCCGAAATGCGCGAGCCGCTCGTCGATGCGTTCCATCGCGATGGCGGCCCGCCTCTTCTTGCGATCCTCGGCCCCCTCTTTTGTCTCGCCGATGATCGGATTGATGAGATAGAGGACCTTGCAATCGGACGGCTTGCGGCCTTGTGCGACCATGTGCTTGTGCACGTCCTCACGGTAGGCGCGCATGGCCTCGATGCCCTTGGCGTTGACGACGATGGTGTCGGCATGGGCGGCTGCGAACTTGCGTCCGCGCGGCGAGCCGCCGGCCTGGGCGATGACGGGCTGGCCCTGCGGCGCCGGCCCGGAGTTGAGCGGCCCGCGCGTGCTGAAATACTTGCCGCTGTAGTTGACGGCATGGACCTTGGTGTGGTCGACGAGCACGCCGTTCTTACGGTCGGCGATAACAGCGCCCGGCTCCCAAGAGCCCCACAGTCCGCGGCAAACCTCCATGTATTCGTCCGCCATGTCGTAGCGCAGATCGTGCTCCGGCATGCCCTGCATGCCGAAGTTCATCGCCGCGAAGTCCGAACTGCCGGTGACGGCGTTCCAGCCGATCCGCCCGCCCGACACCTGGTCGAGCGTCGCCACCAGGCGGGCCAGCAGATAGGGGTGATAGGCGTAGGTTCCGAAAGTGGGCACGATGCCGATGCGCGATGTCACCTGCGTCATCAGCGCCGCCACCACCGACGGATCCTGCCGTGGCACAGCGATACCGTTCTTCAGGTAGATCTCGGTCGAGCCGCCAAAACTCTCGCCGACATAGGATGAATCTTCGAGCAGAATGTAGTCGAAACATGCACGCTCGAGCGTGCGCGCCATGTTCAGGAACAGCTCAGGTTCCATCCAGGTCTGGCCGATGTGTCCGGTCCAGGCCTCGCCCCAGGCCTGCGCGCTCGATCCCTGAAGGAACCAGGCCAAGTGAAATGGTTTGATGGGCATCTCGGCTCCATGAACGCGATCAAGTTGCGGGATCGGCTGAATGAACTAAGCAAATACTGTGCCGACCTCCGATGCCTTGTGGTCCTGGAGGCAGGCAACAGCACTCCGGTCGGTGTCTGCGGAGGCGGTCCGGCCCAATCGCTTCGGGCGGCACGCAGTCGGCGTGTGACGACCGCGCTAAAACCCTCAGTTACGTTCGGCGATCACAGCGAGCGCATCGGCGCCGCGCATCGGCGGACCAGCCGGCCATTTCAGGAAATCCGCGGGCTCGCCTGCGATCGCCCTGTCCAGCAGCGTGCGGTAGCGCCGCCGCGGTATCTCGACGGCGCCGAAGCCGCGCAAATGCGCGGTGACATATTGGGTGTCGAGCAGCTCAAAGCCGCCTGCGATCAGCCGCGCCACCAGATGCACCAGCGCCACCTTCGAGGCGTCGCGGGCGCGATGGAACATGCTCTCGCCGAAGAAGGCGCGGCCCAGACTGACGCCGTAGAGTCCGCCGACCAGATCGTCGTTCTGCCAGACCTCGACGCTGTGGCAGTGGCCGAGCGCGTGCAGCCCGACATAGAGATCGCGGATGCGCTTGTTGATCCAGGTGTCGTCGCGGTCCGGCTGCGGCTCCGCGCAGCCGGATATCACGGCCTTGAACGCGGTGTTGACCCGCACCGTGAAATGATCGGCGCGCACGGTGCGGGCGAGGCGGGAGCCGATGCGAAAGCCGTCGAGCGGGATCACGCCGCGCAGTTCCGGCTCGACCCAGAACAGCGTCGGGTCGTCCGCGCTCTCGGCCATCGGGAAGATGCCGCAGGCATAGGCGCGCAGCAGCACTTCGGGCGTGATTTCGGAAGAGGCGGAGTCGCGCGACGTCATGGTTGTGAGGATAGCAAAGTGAGCGCCGCCGCGCGACCCGCCGGATGGCCGGCGGGCGCGGTATCGGCGAGGCGTGGCCGGGCCGTTATCGCCGATCTGATCCTGGAATCGATGCCGGTCGGCGCCGTCGGCCTGATCGGGCTCACGGTCGCCGGCGCGATGGGCTTACTTTGCCGGACTTTTGGTGATCGTGCTGCCTGGCTGCAGATGATCGGTTGACGCGCTAGCCTGCGGCAGCGTCTGCGGGCTTCGTCACGGTCGTGCTGGCGCGAGGAAAGCGCACCACGATGCGGGTCCCGCTGTGGATGGGATCGCTTTCGACGCTGGCCTCCAGCTTTTGCGCCATCGCGGTGACGATGCGCTGTCCCATGCCGGTGCCGCGCGGATCGGCCTTGCCGTCAAGGCCTATGCCGTCGTCGGCAATCGACAGCAGCAGTTCGTCGCCCTGCAGTTTGAGTTCGACATGGATCGGGCCGGCGCCGTCGGGATAGGCGTATTTGACCGCGTTCATCACCAGCTCGTTGACGATGATTCCGATCGCGACCGCGCGGTCCGGATCGATCTCGATCGGCTCGGCCTTCAGGGTCAGCCGTGACATCTTGTTGCCTTCGGCCGATCGACGGAGGTCTTCCAGCAGCGCTTCGAGATATTGATTGAGCAGCACGCTCTTCAGGTCGTGCGAGGTGTAGAGCCGGCGGTGCACCTGGGCAACCGCGGCGACCCGGCCCATCGCGTTGGTGAGCGCGGCCTTGACGTCCTCCTGCGTGGTGGAATTGGCCTGCAGGTGCAACAGCGAAGCGATGATCTGCAAGGAGTTGCCGACGCGGTGATTGACCTCGCGCAGCAGCACCTCGCGTTCGGCCGCGAGTGCTGCGAAGCGGTCGCGCGAGGCGTGGACCTCGGCCTCGGCCTCGTCGCGGGCTTTCTGGATCTGCGCCTGCCGCAGCGCGCCGTTGACGGCGACCTGGAGCAGGGCGATGAATTCGCCCTGGACATCCTTGACCAGATAATCGGCCGCGCCCGCCTTCAACGCGGTGACGGCGATCGCCGAATCCTGCGAGGCGGTGACGAACACCACCGGCGGCGCATCCGGAATCTTCAGGATCTGTTCCAGCGTCTCGAGGCCGTCGAGACCGGGCATGTACTGATCGAGCGCGACCACGTCGATGCCGCCTTGCGCCAGCCGGTCAAGCCCCGCCTGTCCGTCGGCTGCGTGCACGACCTTGAGCCCGAGCCGGCCCAGGCCACGGTCAACCAGCCGGGCCAGCGCCGCGTCATCGTCGATATACAACAGTGTGGGCGTGGCGTTGTTCATGCGGCGGTTGGCGGAACCTGAATGACGGAGAAGAATAATCCGAGCTGGCGAATGGCGTTGGCAAAGCTTTCGTAGTTCACCGGCTTGGTGATGTAGACGTTGCAGCCGAGTTCGTAGCAGCGTTTGATTTCCTGGGAATCGTCCGTCGTGGTCAGCACCACGACCGGTGTCGATCTCAGATATTTGTTCTCCTTGACCCGCTTCAGAATATCGATGCCGGTCATATCGGGCAGATTGAGATCGAGCAGGACCAGCAGCGCGTTGCCGTTCTGCGCGCGGCCCGTGCCATCGCTGCCAAACAGATAGTTGACCGCCGCTGTACCGTTGGTGAACGGCACGATCTCATTGTTGACACCGGAACGGCGGATATTCCGCTCAATCAGGCGGGCATGGCCCTCATCGTCCTCGATCATGATGATGGTGACTGGATTATTCATGTATCTCTGTTCCGGTTGGTGGCTGCCCATCTGATCGGCAGTGTTATCGTGAATGTGCTGCCATTGTGAAGTTCCGATGCGACCGACATGGTTCCACCCAATCGACGCACCAGCGTGCGGACGTGGGCGAGGCCAATTCCCTGGCCGGGCCTGTCCTGGGTTCCCGCGCGGCGGAACAGCTCGAAGATGCGCTGGTGGTCCTTGGGATCGATGCCGCGGCCGTTGTCGGTAATCTCGTAAATAGCAAAACCAAGCTTGGTCCGTCCCTTGACACTGATGTCGCCGGCAACGCCCGGCTTGAGATATTTGAGCGCATTGTCGATCAAATTGGAGAAAACCTGCTCCAGCGCCAGGCGATCGCTGACGATGTTCGGCAGCGGTTGGATTCGGATCTGGGCCTCGGCTTCCGCGGATTGGTGCGCCACAGTGGCCACGATGCCTTCGAGCAGTTCGCGGACCTCGATTCTTTCAGGCTTGAATTCGCGCCGCCCCTCGCGGGTGAGGTTGAGGATGGCCGAGATCAGCCGGTCCATCTTGGCGATCGAGGATTTGATGAAACCCAGCGACTCCGTGAACTCGTCGGAAAGCTTTCGGTCGGCGCCCTCAAGGACGCGTTCGGCGGTATCGGTGGCGTCGTCAGGCAGCGCCGGAGCCAGCGCGGTCTGCCGATTGAGCGTCGCAATCCGCTTGAAGATATCGCCGCGCAATTGCTCGAGCTCGCTGGTGAAACCCATGATGTTCACCAGCGGCGAGCGCAGATCGTGGCTGACGATATAGGCAAAGCGCTGGATCTCGTCATTGGCTTCGCGAAGGTCGGCGGTGCGCTCGTCGATGGTCGCCTCCAGATTGAGATTATTGTCGCGCAATCTCGCTTCCGCATCATCGCGCGCGCGCGCCGAGCGCCGCACCAGGAAAATCGAGATGCCGGCGAGCGCGATCACGAGGCCGGAGCCGGCAACCGTTACCGTCGAGGCCAGTTGCTGGGTGTGGTCCGCGGTCGCGGTGCGCTGGCGGAACAGACGGTCCTCCTCGCTGCGCATGCCGTTCGCGGCCGTGGCGACGGCCTGCACGGCCTCGGTTGAGGTGTCGCTTCGCAGCACGGCAACACTGCCGGCGACGTCGTCGTGTTCGACGCGATCGACGCCGCGGGCAAACTCGGAAAGCCTTGTCTCGACCGCTCTCTTCAACTTGGCAATGTTTTCGACCTGAACCGGGTTATCGCGGGTGCTCACGATGAGCTGGTCGACCGCCGGAAGGATGCCTGCGGCTGCGGTCTGATATTCCGCCAGATATTGCGGCGCCGATGTCAGCAGATAGGCTCGCGTGGCGCTTTCGGCGCGGCGGACGACCAGCAGCAGGTTCGCAATCTGGCTTTCCACCTCGACCGTGTGCACCACCAGCGCATTATCGTCCCGCGCCTTGTTGACGAGCAGGACCGAGGTCGCGCTGATCGCCACCAGCACCAGGAATCCCGCCGTGAGCAGCAGGATTTGACCCACGGCGCGCCGGCGATGGGCGTCAGGCGTCACGATGATCTCTCGTGGTCGGCAAATGGATCAAGCAAACGGAATTCAAGTGGCCCCCGGGAAGCGGGAAATTTCCCCAGCCCCTGAAAACGCCACGTCCGCCCGCTGGTTCCAAAGCGAGGGAACTTTTTTGCGCGGCGGCTTCAGCCGTCCGTTGGCTGGCCGGCGAGATACTGTTCCAGCCAATGGATATGGTAGTCGCCCTCGATGATGTCGGGCTCGCGGACCAGCGCCCGGAACAGCGGCAGCGTGGTCTCGATACCGTCGACCACCATCTCGTCGAGCGCCCGGCGCAGCCGCATCAGGCATTCGCCGCGGGTCTTGCCGTGGACGATCAGCTTGCCGACGAGGCTGTCGTAATAAGGCGGAATGACATAGCCCTGATACACCGCCGAATCGATCCGCACGCCGAGCCCGCCCGGCGGATGGTATTGCGAGATCCGTCCCGGCGAGGGTCGGAAGGTCTGCGGGTTTTCCGCGTTGATCCGGCACTCGATGGCGTGGCCGATGATCGCGATTTCTTCCTGCTTCGCGGGCAGCTCGCCGCCGGCGGCGATGCGGATCTGCTCCAGCACGAGGTCGATATCGGTGATGCTCTCGGTGACGGGATGCTCGACCTGGATGCGGGTGTTCATTTCGATGAAATAGAACTCGCCGTCCTCGTACAGAAACTCGATGGTGCCGACGCCGAGATATTTCATGTCCTGCATCGCCTTGGCGCAGGTCGCCCCGATTTTCGCGCGCGCGGCCGCCCCTAGAACCGGCGACGGGCCTTCCTCCCAGACCTTCTGGTGCCGCCGCTGCAGCGAACAGTCGCGCTCGCCGAGATGGATCGCGCCGCCGCGGCCGTCACCGAGGATCTGGATCTCGATGTGACGCGGCTTCTGCAGGTATTTCTCGAGATAGACCGAGGCGTCGCCGAACGCGGATTTGGCCTCGTGCGCGGCGGTCGACAGCGCCAGCATCAGATCGTCGGGGGTGTGCGCGACCTTCATGCCGCGGCCGCCGCCGCCGGCTGCGGCCTTTACCAGCACGGGAAAGCCTATTCCCTCGGCGATCCCCATCGCGTCGTCGTCGGAGGTGACCCCGCCGTCGGAGCCGGGCACCACGGGAATGCCGAGCTTCCTGGCGGTCTTCTTGGCTTCGATCTTGTCGCCCATCAGGCGGATGTGCTCGGCCTTCGGCCCGATGAAATGCAAATTGTGGTCGGCGAGGATTTCGGCGAAGCGCGCATTTTCGGAGAGGAAGCCGTAGCCCGGATGCACCGCGTCGGCGCCGGTGATCTCGCAGGCGGCGAGCAACGCGGGGACGTTGAGATAGGAGTCCTTCGATGGCGGCGGCCCGATGCAGACGCTTTCATCGGCAAGCCGCACATGCATCGCGTCGGCGTCGGCGGTGGAATGTACCGCAACGGTCGAGATGCCGAGCTCCTTGCAAGCGCGCAGCACGCGCAGTGCGATTTCGCCGCGATTGGCTATCAGGATTTTATCGAACATGTTGTTCCAAGAAGCGAATGGCGAATAGCGGGTGGCGAATAGTTGAAGCTACTCGCCACTCGCCATTCGCTATTCGCCCTCATTCAATAATCACCAGCGGCTCGCCGAACTCGACCGGCTGGCCGTCCTCGACGAGGATCTGCGTCACGGTGCCCGCGCGCGGCGACGGAATCTGGTTCATCGTCTTCATCGCCTCGATGATCAGAAGCGTCTGTCCGGCGGACACCTTGCTGCCGACCTCGATGAACGGTTTGGCGCCGGGCTCGGGCGACCAGTAAGCGGTGCCGACCATCGGCGAGGGGACGGCGCCCGGATGTTTTGCCAGATCGGTGGCAGCGGCAGGCGCTGCGGCAATTGTCGCCGCGGACGCAACCGTCGCCGGCACCGAGGCGGCGATGCCGATATTGCGCGCGACGCGTACCCGAAGTCCGGCGCGCTCGATTTCGATCTCGGTCAGATTGGTCTCGTCGAGCAGCAGCGCGAGTTCGCGAATAAGCGCACTGTCGTCGCTCTTGGACTTTGCGGCTGATTTCTCGTCAGGCTGGCGCGCCATGATCTTGATCCGGAACTTTCTATCTGATGACGAGGAGGGCGTCAGGTTTTTGCTTTGGCGCCGATCCTGGCGGCAAGACCGTTGATGGCGAGCCGGTAGCCATCGATACCGAAGCCGCACAGCGAGGCGAACGCGGCTTTAGCAGTGAATGAATGATGCCGGAAGCTCTCGCGGGCGTGGATGTTGGTAACGTGGACTTCGACGGTCGGGATTTGCACGGCGACGATGGCGTCGTGCAGCGCGATCGAGGTGTGGGAATAGCCGCCGGCATTGATGATGATCCCGGCCACTTTCCTGGCACGCGCCTGATGGATGAATTCGATCAGCTCGCCTTCGCGGTTGGACTGCCTGCACTCGGCCTTGAGGCCGAATTGGGCCGCGGTTTCCACACACAGCTTCTCGACGTCGGCGAGCGTGGCGCGGCCGTAGATCTCGGGCTCGCGGGTCCCCAACAGATTGAGGTTCGGGCCGTTGAGCACATAGATCGTCGCGGCAGCGGCCTGGGCCATCAAAATTCCAGCAATGGGGTTTCGAGCGTGATGACTTTTCGTCATCGCGCTTCTGGCTTCTTGTTTGAGCATGATCTTTTCGGAAAACCGGTATCCACTTTTCCGGATCATGCTCCAGGTGGCGGGTTTATAGGTAACAACCGGCCTCAGGGGAAGCCTTCAGGGCGGCTTGTACAGCCTCTAAATGCCTCATCCGATTCGTAAAAAGCCGTGCGGAAGCTACGGAAATCGCTCGTTAACCAATGTTAGAGGATTGGTTGAATGCGAAGGGGGGGCGGGCATTTCTGCCCGCCCCCTTAAAGCCATCGTCCTGCGAAGACCTCATAGCGTTTTCGAGCGAAAGCCTGCCCCGCACTTGATGCGGGGTGGATACCGGTTCGCGTGAAGAAAAGCGTCAAAACAAGAACAAGAATCTGGCGCTTCGGTTCTGATGCAATCAGAACCGATCACACTCTAGGCCTCGATGACGGCCACGATCTCGAACGTCAGGGGATCGATCACCAGGATCTGGTCGTTGACCAGGATGAAGTTGTATCCACGCCATTCCGGATAGATCGTCACGACTTCCACCGGCAGCGGATGGAATTCCACCGTGCGCGGCACGCGGGTGCCGACCGCGATCGAGAAGTTGACGTTGGTCGTCGGCGCGATGTGCTGGCCCCGGATCACGGTCGTGATCCTGGTGCGCTGCTCGCCCGAGAGCTTGGCGCCGGCGCCGGCCTGGCCCGTCGTGGTCTGCGACTTGCCGTCCATCGACTTGGTGTCGGACGCACTCTTCTCCCTGCTCATGCTGCCGTTGCGGTCTTCGGCCTTCACGTCCTTGCCGCCCTTGGTGGTGTCACGGGCGCCTTCGTTCTCCGAAGCCGTGCTCTTGGACTTTTGGCCTGGCATCTTGCTGTCTTCAGCACGCTGGTTCGCGCCGGCCGCGGGCTGCTTCGGCTCGGTCTGGCTCGACTTCATGCCCGGTGAAGGCGTCGTCTTCCCGTCATGCTTCATGGCACCCGGCGCGGCGCCGCCGGGCTCGGATGAAGGCGCACTCTGCTGCGCTGCCGCCGGAGCCTCGCGGCTCATTCCGGTGCCTTGCGCATTCGCAAAACCGGTGCCGGCAATCAAGGCCGTTGCGGCGACCGAAATCAAAAAGCGATGTGACATCGAATTTCTCCTCACGTGTCTGCATTGCCCGCGCCGACAACGAAGGAAGATTGGCGATGTTCCGAGCTATTTCCGGTTCCACGGCATTAGTTTTGTGAATGCGCGATGAACGAATGAAAGTTCAGCCGCAGAGTGCCAATAAGCAGAGTGCCAATAAGACGAGTGCCAATAAAAAATCCGGCTGCAGCGCGGCCGGATTTTGCATTCCAGGATTTGGAACGAGGTAGCGTTCAGCAGGTCGCCTTGCCGCAACGGGCGACGCCGATCTTTTCCTTGAGATTGTCGAGGCCGACCGCGCCGATCACCACCTGCTTGCCGATCACGTAGCTCGGCGTGCCGTTCATGCCCATGGCTTCGGCGAGCTTGAAATTCTCCTCGATCGTCGCTTTCGCCTCCGGGCTTGCCATGTCCTTTTCCAGCTTCGCCATGTCGAGGCCGACCTCCTTGGCAACGGCCATGGCGCGGGCCTTGTCGGCCGCGCCGCGGCCGCCGAGCAGCTTCTGGTGGAAATCGAGATATTTCTTGCCGGTCGGATCCTGCATGCGAACGGCGACCGCGACCTGGGCGGCCTCGACCGAGCCCTGGCTCAGCACCGGGAATTCCTTGAGCACGACTTTCAGCTTCGGATCGGCCTTCATCAGGTCGAGCATGTCGGCCATCGCGCGTTTGCAGTAGCCGCAATTGTAGTCGAAGAACTCGACGAAGGTGACGTCGCCGTCCTTGTTGCCGAGCGTGACGCCGCGCGGCGAGTTGTAGATCGTATTGGCATTCTCGGCGACGCTGGCCTCATGCTTCGCCGTTTCGGCGGCGCTCTGCCGCTTGCTCAATTCGTTCATCGCCTCTTCGAGCACCTCGGGGTGGGCGATCAAATAATTGCGGACGATGGTTTCGATATCGCCGCGCTGGGCATCTGAAAAGTTCTGCGCCGACGCGGACGGCGGTAAGCTTCCGAGCGCGAGCGCGAACAAAGCGGGAGCGAGAAAACGGAACGCGGGCATTGGCAAATCCTTGTGCGGCGTGGGCGTGAAGGCCGTTATTGGCAATCGTTGTATGGAAGTTCGGTTTATTTCTAGTTGTTTTTCTGGCCCGGCAGTGGCTTGGCGCTCACAATGTCGTCAGCTTTGACCCATCCGGGCGTACCGATCGCGAACCGGGTTTTGGCCCGGGACGCCAGATCTCGCGCGGTCTTGTTGTCGCCGCGGAGATAGGCGGCCTGGGCCGAAGCCAGATCGGCCTGCGCGTAGTCGCCCTTGCGGCCATAGGCCATCGCGAGCTGGGTGTAGCCGATCGGCGCTTCGGTCTCGCGCGCTACCGCCGCGCGCAGGATATTGATCGCCTCGTCGGTATAGGCCTTGTTGTCGGATGCGACGAGGGCCTGCCCGAGCAACATTTCGATCAGCGGCGCGTTGCCGGAGAGTTGCACCGCCTTGCGCAGCGGCGCGATCGCCTCGAGCGGCCTGCCGCCCTCGAGCAGCGCCTGGCCGCGCAATTCCTGGAAATAGGGATTGGCGGGCTGCAGCTGGATCAGGCCGTCGATCTGCGCCAGCGCGCTGCGCAGATCGCCGTGCAGATAAGTCGTGATGGCGTGCGCGTAACGCGCAGGCAGGCTGGTGTTCGACATTGGATAGCGCCGGTAGACGGTGTCCTGCCGCTCCATGAAGGCCGAAATCTTCGCGCGCACCATATCGTGGCGGAGTTGTAAAGCCGGGTCGTCTTTCTTGTCCCAATAAGGGCTCGAACGCGCGAGTTCCTGCAGCGCGGCGACGCGGTCGACGGGCATCGGATGCGACTGCAAATAGGGGTCGGCGCCGCGTGCGGCGAACAGGCTCTCATCGGCGAACCGCTTGAAGGTCTCGTACATGCCCTTGGCGGATTGGCCGGTGGCGGTCAGGAATTTCACCCCGGCGCGGTCGGCGCTTTCCTCCTGCTGGCGCACATAGGCGATCAGGGTGCGGCGGATCATTTCCTGCGGACCGACGACCGCGGCGGCGCCGGCATTGGCCAGACCGCTATTGCCGCCGCTTCTCGCGCCCGCGACCATCGCGCCGGCGCCGAGCAGCATGGCGATGATCATCTGGGTCTGCGCCTGCGCCAGTTGTTCGCGCATTTTGGCGAGGTGGCCGCCGGCCAAATGGCCGGTTTCGTGCGCCAGCACGCCGATGATCTGGTTCGGTGTCTCCGACTGCATCATCGCGCCGTAGTTCACGAAGATGCGGCGGCCGTCGGCGACGAAAGCGTTGAACTGGCTCTCGTTGATGATCACCATCTGGATGTTCTGTTTTTCCAGACCCGCGACCCGCAGGATTGGCCGGGTATAGTCGCGCAGCAATTGCTCGGACTCGGTGTCGCGCAACACCGGCGGGCCCTTGTTCTCCTGCGCCAGCGCCGCCGTCGGCGCCATCGCCAGCGCGACCGCCGTGGTGAGCGCGGTCAGTCTCAACAGGTTTTTTCGGAGCGCGATGCGGAGCAACATGGAGCATCTTTTAGTGATTGGCGGCGGCGCACGGACGGGCTATGCCCTAACAACCCACCGAATACGGCCAGTCTGGGGCGCGCCCGGTGCGAGGAACTTGAAACGCGACGCCCAAATAGCAGATATCCATGCTGGAAGCGACACTTAGAGACCGCGTGAATCACCTGCTGACGGCGTCGGGACGGAGCGATGTTCCGCCGTTCATGGCGATGGACGTGATGGCGGCGGCCGCGCGGATCGAGGCGGCCGGCGGCCATGTGATTCACATGGAAGTGGGACAGCCGGCGGCGCCGGCGCCAAAGACGGCGATCGCCGCTGCCCGCACCGCCCTCGACGGCGGTCGGCTGGATTACACTTCCGCGCTCGGCATTGCCTCGTTGCGCGCGCGCATCGCCCGCCACTACCGCGATACGTATGGCTGTGCGGTGGATCCCGAGCGGATCGTGGTCACGACCGGTTCGTCGGGCGGTTTTGTCCTGGCGTTTCTTTCGATGTTCGAACCGGGCGACCGGGTCGCCGTCACCGTGCCCGGCTATCCGCCGTACCGCCATGTCCTCACCGCGCTCGGCTGCGAGCCGGTGCTGATCGAGACCTCGGGCGAGGCAAGGTATGCCCTGACTGGCGAAGCGTTACTGGCGGCGCACCGCAAGACGCCGCTGAAGGGCGTGCTGGTCGGCAGCCCCGCCAATCCGACCGGCACGATGATGTCGCGCGAGGCGCTCACCGGCCTGATCTCAGCGGCGCAGGGCGCCGGCATCCGCTTCATCTCCGACGAGATCTATCACGGCCTCGATTACGCGTTTCCGGCGGTGACCGCGGCCGAGCTCTCGCCGCAGGCGCTGGTGATCAATTCGTTCTCGAAATATTTCTGCATGACCGGCTGGCGGGTCGGCTGGATGGTGGTGCCGGAACCGCTGGTGCG
>Ga0137415_10005360_pt1 | contig 12699 bp, 15 predicted proteins | sample CZODoug3_1_1_16f_FD_183082 | JGI IMG/M metagenome (GOLD analysis project Ga0137415, IMG submission 183082) | Vadose zone soil fungal communities from Angelo Coast Range Reserve, California, USA - CZODoug3_1_1_16fungal (Hybrid Assembly) | ecosystem: Environmental > Terrestrial > Soil > Vadose... | reverse complement strand
CACACACATTGCCCGTTTAGACAGATCAAGCCTGATGCGCAACAGGTTTGCCCGCAGGCAATTTGGCCGGGAGGACAGCACGGTTGATTTTGACACGTCGTTCCGCAACAGAACTGTCCCGCAGCGCAGCACGTTGTACCACAACAAAGGGATGGATCGCAGCAATTGGTGCCACAACACATTGTCCCTACACCGCAGCACCGTGTGTCGGCACAGCATATCTCGATATTAGGGACACAACAGACTGAGCCGCAGGGATCTCCGGGGAATTGGACGTACATCGTCGGGTATGGTCCTTGAGCATTTGCTTGCTCCGTCGCGCCCGAAATTCTCCCGAGGCCTGGGATCTGGACGATGGGCTGCAACTGAATCGTCCCGTTCTCAAATGAGTCGATCGCCGCAGTAATAAGAGAGCAAAAACCATCGACGATGCCTGGTGTGCCCTTAGCGCAGGGTGGTGGACAGGGCGCCCCTCCGTTTATCTCGCAAGCTTTATTAACAATCGAGACTAGGTCAAAACAAGGACCACCAAGATCACTAACTCGCGGGTCCGGAAACGAGGTTAAAGTCTCGCACAGAGATGGCATGAGCGACGCTGCCTCACAAATGTAAGTGCCAAGGACCTCCGAGGCTGTGCTGCAAATGCTTTCAATATTTGCCGCTGCGGAAGGGCCGGGCATTGGAGCCCTGTAGTCTCCCATGCCTACACCATTAGCTGGGATGTCGTGGCTCGGAATGTTCGGGTTTGGCGGAAACCATCTCAAAATCACATTTGCGTTGTCTATAGGATGATTACAACGGTCAACGTGGATAGCGCAACTGGGTCATTTGAACCCATCGAACTGGCAGCAATGGTTGCCTGCGGCTGCGTCACTATTGGAGATGTCGTAGGTATCGCCGCGAGTTGGCCAGATGGTACGTTTGGCAAACTTATGGGGATACTGACCGACTCGCTGCCGTCGCCAGAAATCGCGGTCAAGGAAACCGATGTTGACGAAGACCAATCCATGGTGAACGTCGTACCATCGTCCAAGAACGCTTGGACTGGCCTGCCTTGGCTATCTGTGTCGTAACGGCTGAGTCCGCCCTGGGCAGTTCGAAACAAGACCGTGCTCAGGCCTAACGCGAGTCCATTGACATCTTTTGGGCCAAAGTAGTCGATTACGTCGCCGTTGGCTGCTTGCGCTTCCAACAACAGGTTATCGGTCTTATTGGTTCCCACAAGGAAGTTGGGTGGGCCCGGAATTGTCACTTCCTGTTGGACACTAAATCGAAACGTGTTGCCACCAAGAACGTAGGCTCCACGAATTGTGAGGAGATGCTCCGAACCAACGCGCAAGTGTGCCCCTTTAAATATTGCTTCCGCCAAGAATTGGCCACCAGCGGGAATATTCCCAACGTTGATTGGAAAGGTTGTGGGCACTATCAATTTGGCGTAATCATCGTCGCCTAACTCCAACTGAAGCCGAATGGCAGTGATGGTCACGCCAGACACCGCTTGCGTTCCACTATTGACGACGGGCAGCGTAATTCCCAGGATGTCTCCTGCCCCCGAAACGACATTAGGAGCTTGAGTTGTAAGAGCTGTACTAACGGCACCGCTTCCGCCCCAGAGTTTGGCAAGGGGAGTTGAGGTCAGCACAAGGCCGACAATAGCGCGTCCCGTGGTCTTCAAGGCATCGCGCCGTGAGATCGCGCTAGCTGCCTGTTTGGATAATTCATCAAAGAAGTTTTGCATCTGTCACCCCTCGGATGATGCCGCAAAACCCAGGCTAACTTGCGGGGGCTAATGCAACCGCTCCTAGGCGTTGGAACTCGCGGCCCCCCAACAACTCCATCACAGCCGGTGCGCCGACGACGAGTGTTGATGCGACCTTCCCCTCAGCGTCGATCAGGACGGCTGAAGGTGTGCCGCTGCGCACTTCTCAATTCGCCTGTAACGGGCTGGTATTTTCGACTTTTCGACTAGTGAAGAGTCTGCGTCTCTGCGTCTCAAGAATAGGACGGAGCGCGAGAACCACGCGCCTCGTGTTCAGGCTATCTCTATCTCTCCTGATCCGCTCATGGCGCGTAATCGTTTCGTTTCGCGTACCTACGAATGGGCCCGTCCGAAAAGTTAGAGACCGCCCACAGTCGAGTCAGTCTAAATCCCGCAGACTTCACAAGTTAGCGAGATGAACGCAAATAAAAGGTGGGGCCCTGTTTGCCTCCATAGCGATAACAGACACACAAGGACGGTAACGACCATGCCCGCCACGACGACGGTCCGCAGCACTGAAAAGACGGAACAACTGAAAGTGTGCGTTTTCGGCAAGCCTGCGCAATTCGGGTACAAAAGCGACCCATGACTCAAGGACCATTAGCCGTACGCCGCGTGTACTTCGAGAGAAGGAAATCCATGTCATCTCCGACGCCATAACCGAACTTATGGCTGATGGTCCGCACACGATCTAACCTGAAGACAAGGTCGTCCCGACGGTCGACCGATAGTGCGTTGGTGAACTTGAGGGTCTGCTCGAACATACGCACCAGTGCATCGAAGTATCCCTCATCATCAGTGCAAATGTCGCTGCAGAACCCTGCAGCCTGCTCGCAGTAGAACACCATCAACTCGGCCACTCCCTCGGGATCGCCAACTGCTTTCTTGTAATCAGAGATAGCCCGCTTGGCTTGGGAGACAGAGGTGTCCTGATTCCGGAGCACGTCAGGCCAAAGCCACCGATCAATGATCTTCTTTGTACGGTTCCAGTGCGTCCCCACCCTAGCCAAAGCGGGAATGAAGAAACATCTGATTGTCCGACCGACAGAGAGTTGTTCCACGACGCTGCCACGGCCGCGGCGTTAGAAAACCTTCCCCGAATCGCTCCCTTGGAAATCGCGTAAAGATTGGACTTCTTGATTTCCACTCATGGCGTTAGGAATGGGTAGTTTCCTGACCCCTGCTGCGGGCAGCACGGTGGCGCACTGCGAGTGCTGCAGAGTCAGCAAAGACGACTCTCCATGATGGAGATCGCGCAGGCAGTCATGCTCAGTTGTGCCGTGACCCGCGGTTTCGTACTGACATAGACGCGGACGAGTAGCCTGCTCCAATCTCCGTGTGTCAGAAATTGGGATAATGTTTCTCATTCAAACTTTGAATTTGACTTTTTGACCATTCCCGACCAGAATCCGCGCTCAAGTTTGTAAGTTTGTATCGGGTGTCGCTCTCTCTTTTCGATGCGGAAAAGAGGTTCTGGGCACGACGCTGTGCCAGCCTCATAGACAAATTGTGATCACGGGTGCGTCTGCGATTTCGCGGACGACTCCGACGGGGGGTACACTCCCCGCGCGGCCGCTTTGATCTCGCGAAGATCTATCCACCGCTCACCTTTCGTCACCGCGCAGCGAGAGGCAGCTCGGAGGCAATGAAGCAGTTATGGGAAGACGCCGATTTCGTCCGGAACGTGCACCGGCGCCTGCGCTTTGGGGAATTGTCCCGCGCACGCCTCAAGCTTCTGCGGCTGGAGCTGCGGAGCGACGAGGCCGGGTGCGAGTGGATGGCCCGCCCGGCCGACCCTTGGGATGCCCATGTTTCGCCCTGTGCGATCGCTTGACTTGGACCAGATCGAACGCTCACGGAGCGACAGGATGGACTGGAAGACGATTCTATTCGAATTGTTGATGGCAGGCTTCTTTGCCGTCGCTTGTATCCGCGCGCACGGGCCTGTGCCGCCCGATCGCGGAATGACTTTCGGCGAGTTCTTCAGGCTCTCCGACCGGCTGGAGAGGTTAAGGCGAACGCGATGGCAGTGGTTCTCGATGGTGGCGTTGATGCTGGTCGTTCGCCTCCAGGAGCCACTGCCGCTGGTCCTCGAGGTGATGGTCGCGCTGCAGTTTCTGGTTTTTCTCGCGCTGCCTGTCGAGGCTGATGCGGATGGTGGAGTCAAGAGGCGATGAAGCCGTTATGGGAAGCCGCCGACTTCGTCCGGCGGGTGCGAAGGCAATTGCGCTTTGGAGACTTGTCTCGGGCGCCGCTTCGGTTGCTGCGGCTGGAATTGCGCGGCGACTTGGCCGAGTGCGAATGGATGGCACGTCCCCCAGATCCATGGGATGTGGATTTAAGAGCCGGCGTCGCTCAGCGGAACCAGACTTTACAAGCGCTGCAAGACGCCTTGGCTGTACGGGAACTCATGTTCGACATGCTTTCCGAAGTTCGCCGCGCCAAGTTTCGGGTCTACCGTCAGTTGGCGAACGACTCAGCGGAACTCATCATTACGGGAACGGTTGCGAGAGAAGACCAGCCCCCACTCAAAGTGAGTTCCGTCGCAATGCGGGCAAAGCTGTGTGGGTTCCACTTCTCTCTTGAGGAAGGAGTTCTGAAAGCACTCCCGCCCAAGGAACGCAGTTTTGGATTTGCGACTTAGTAAGTGACCCTTTCCGGGTCAAGGAGGCAGTGCATGGCAGCAAATACGGGACAAGGACGTTCCTTCGCCACGTTTCTCGTGGGATTGACCATGGCATGTGTTGGGATCGCGTATCTTTCGACGGGCCTCGGAAAGTTAACTGCGGTGGTGGGTGTCGCCATCCTGCTGGTGAGCCTGTTGGGATTCTTGAAGATCAAGCCGCTCGAAGGTAAACCAGCACAAAAAGCGGGGTCGACAGCGATGAAGTTGGTAGGTGCGTTCATCGCCACGTTTGGTTGGCTCCTAACTCTGGTTGGCCTCCACGTCACCGACAGCGTAGGCGGGCGGATTGTGCTGGCGCTGTTGGGCATTGCCGTAACCCTTTTCGGGATCGTTTACATTCTGCCCGCGGCCTACAACAAGAATGCAATTTGGAAAACTTAGTTGGTTTGCGGCGAGCAACCAAAAATCACTATGGAGCAGACACATGAGATTGATCCGAAGTGGCTGTTTATGTCTTTGCATCCTCGCGCTTGGCCTGTCAATCAGCGCGGTGGCCTATTGTCAGGCGGCAGCTCCGGCTGCGGCCCCGGCCGCTACCCCACCTCCACCTTCGGCTTCGGCAGCAGAACTCAAAGACGCGGCCGCCAAAGCGCCCAGTACTGCCGACCTGCAGAAGGGCGATCCAGGTGGCACTATCACTGGTACCATCAACGACGTTCCGCCGGCTGACTCGAAGGTTGGAGTGACCCTCCCCGACGTGGCCAACCAGGTTGGACAAAACAAAATCGCCATCAATTTCACCTGGACCCTGATCGCCGGCTTTCTGGTCATGTTCATGCAGGCCGGATTCGCCATGGTGGAATCGGGTCTGTGCCGGGTGAAAAACGCGAACCATACGTACATGATGAATTTCCTCGTGTACGGCTGCGGGTTGCTCGCCTACTGGCTGATCGGTTTCGCCATCCAGATGGGCGGGGCGGCGGGCAATGCGAACCTGGGCGGCCTCCAGACGCTGTCCTCGGAACACCCGCTCGCCTTGTTCGGCAAGACGTGGGGAATCTTCGGCGGGAGCGGAATGTTCTTGTCCGGCCACACTTACGACGTGGGCGTGATGGTCATTTTCCTGTTCGAAATGGTGTTCATGGATACGGCACTCACAATCGTGACCGGTGCGTGCGCGGAGCGGTGGAAGTTCCTGACGTTCGCGGTCTCCTCCGTGTTGATGGGCGCGTTTACCTATCCGCTGTTTGGCAACTGGGCCTGGGGCGCAGGATGGCTCTCGCAGTTGGGAACCAACGTGGGTCTGGGCAAAGGGTATTGTGATTTTGCCGGTTCGGGTGTGGTGCATGCCGTCGGAGGAATCACGGCGCTGGCGGTAACCCTCATCATCGGTCCGCGCATCGGCAAGTTCAACCGCGATGGCTCCAGCAACGCGATCATCGGACATGATATTTCGGCGGTGTTGATCGGTTGCTTCATTCTGGCCTTCGGATGGTTCGGATTCAATCCGGGCAGCACGCTGGGCGCCTCGGCCAACGGCAACCTGCGCATCGGGTCGATCGCAGTCAACACGATGCTGGCGGGCTGCACGGGAACGTTTGGGGCGATCCTCTATATGTGGTGCCTGAAGGGCAAACCCGACGCCTCGATGAGTGGCAACGGCCTGCTGGCCGGGCTGGTTGCGATTACGGCACCCAGCGGTTTTGTCAGCACGGTGGGTGCGGCGATCATTGGACTCGTGGCAGGCGTGCTGGTTTGCCTGAGTTGCGCCTTTATCGAGAACGTGATGAAAGTGGATGATCCCGTCGGTGCGATCTCAGTACACGGCACAAACGGCCTTTGGGGGGTTTTATCCGTGGGCTTGTTCGCTGACGGCACGAGTAACTACGGAGGAAGCTGGAACGGCGTGACCGGCTCGGTGACGGGCCTATTCTATGGAGACGCAAGCCAGTTGGCCGCGCAGCTCGTGGGTATTTCCACCTTGCTCGGTTTCGTCTTTACCTTTAGTTTCCTGTTGAACTTGGGGCTCGAATTCTTCCTTGGGCAACGAGTTTCTGCGGAAACTGAGGTGGCGGGTCTGGACCTTCCGGAAATGGGGCAGCTCGGCTATCCCGAGTTTGTCTTCCGGCAGGAATCTGACATCTTCTCCCATACTCCGCGAGAGTTCGCGATTGCGTAGCGTGAGAGAATTTGTTGTGCAACCCGACTGGCAAGGCGCGCTGCTGAGTGCGCGCCTTGTCCGTTGGCTGTGGCTGGTGCTTGGCAGCTAACTCGCATCGTTGAATGCCCCTATGGACAACATGACGAACATCGACATCGTACTCAACGACCCAAGAACCAAGGGCGACTTGAGCGCCCGCGTATCTTCGCTGGCCCTCGCCTCGATTCCGCAGGAGACCCAAGGTCTACTGCTGCGGATGTTCGCCGATCCGTACATTCTCGAAAAAGACGAGCGTGCCGGCCTGGTCGCGCAGCTGCGGGACTGCGTGACCCAGTACCCGGAAGTTTCCGAACTGCGCGTGCTGCTGGGGATGGCCCTCTGCGTCAACCTCGATGCGCAAGCGGCGATCGAAGAACTGCGCGAATCCGTGAGGCTGGCCCCGAACAGCTTCATTGCTCAACTCAAACTCGGCGAGCTGTGGATGCACCTGCGCGTGGTCGACAAGGCGGAAGAGCACACTCGGCTGGCGGCCCTGCTGTCGCAGAGCTTGGCGCAGTCGGAGCTGGCGCGTCGGCAAGCCGCCTCTCTCCGCACGATGAAGCGCGAGGGCATTGAGCGCGGCGGATACAAGAGTCCCTTCGGGGCGGTCACGCACGTGTTTCGCCGGCTCTGGGCACGCCCGCGAAGCGAGGCATCGGTGTCCTTGGACATCCGCTAACCATGCAGCCAGCCCTTCAGCTCGCGCTGCTGCTGGCAATCCTGCTCCCGGCCGGTAAGTTCGCTGCCTCACTCTGCACGCGATTCGGAATTCCCGCCATCCTCGGCGAACTCCTGGTGGGTGTTGTGCTCGGTCCGGGCGCAGTCAACCTGCTCCAGCTACATCTGTTCCACGATGGTCAAGCGACCGGAGCACTGATGCTGATGGCGCAGGTCGGAGCCATGGTTCTGATGTTTATGGCGGGCATCGAAACTGACATCGACCGCATGCGCGAGGCAAGCGTCCCCGCCTTTGTGGTGGCGCTTTCCGGAGTCGTCTGGCCGTTTCTTCTCGGGGCCGGAGTCGGCCACCTGTTCGGACTTTCCTGGACGACCGCGTGTTTCCTTGGCGGAGCTCTTACTGCAACGAGCGTCTCCATCTCTGCCCGTACCTTGATGGATGCGGGACAAATGTCATCGCCGGAAGCGACCGTGATTCTGGGAGCGGCGGTGATCGATGACGTAATGGGACTTTTCGTACTGGCCTTCCTGGCGGCTTCGAGCACATCAGCCCACGGAGAATCCTTCGGCGTCGCCGCAGCCGCAAGCGGTTGGCTGCAGCAGCGAATCGCGTTCGCAGCCAACCACCCACTCCTCGTCCAGATGTTGGCGATCAGCCTCTGTGTATCGGCCTTCTTCGTCGTCGGATACGGGACGGCACGACGTTGCCTGGACCCGTTGATGCGGCAATTGCGCAAGCTCTCTGCCAATGAGTCTGTTCCGACCTGCGTTCTGGCGTTGGTTTTGGTCTATGCGATTTGCGCAGAATGGCTGGGCAGCGTCGCGGGAATCACCGGCGCTTACCTGTTGGGATACGTGTTTGCGGGATCAGAGTTCAAAGCGGACGTCGAGCGCAGTTTCTATGCGATTGGCCACGGCCTTCTCATTCCACTGTTCTTCGTCTCCATCGGTCTGTCGAGCGACTATCGCGCATTGGCCGGCCATTGGGGCCTGATGTTGGTCGTGCTGCTGGTTGCCATCATTGGAAAGCTGGTAGGATGTGGCTTCGCGGCCCTCGCTTCCGGTATGGACTGGGTGCGCAGCCTGCGGGTTGGCTGCGGAATGATCTCCCGTGGTGAAGTGGGACTGATCGTCACTGCGATAGGGGCCAGCACCGGTATCTTTGGCAAATCCGAGGTGGCAGTGATGGTTGCAGTTGTGCTCTTGACCACGCTTCTAACGCCCCTGGCTCTGCGTGGCGCGTACGGTCTGAAGTCCCCTCAGGATGCCGAAGAAAGACTGGACCTGCCAGAACTGGCCCTCTCGGCAACTCCCGACCTTCAGCATGCAGGGCCGAAGAGCGTGGAAGAAACCCTCGCCGATCCGCTCAACTGCAGGGTGACGCTAACGTAGACCGATGAGAACTCCAGTCAATCCTGGCGACCAGATCGATCACTACCAGATCGAAGGCGTGGCTGACCATCTTGGCGCTGCTTCCGTTTTTCGCGGCACGGATCTTCGCACCAATCGTCCGGTCGCAATCAAAATTCCGCATCCGGAAATGGAGGGCGACCCGGTCTTCTTCGAGCGCTTCCACCGCGAAGAGGAAATCGGCAAGGCCCTGGATCATCCGGGCATCATGAAGGTCTTCGGCGACGACGACCGCAGCCAGACCTATATCGTCACGGAATGGTTCGAAGGCAGGCTCCTCCGCGAAATACTGAACGAGGGGAAGCTTTCCCCGGATCGCGCCGTGCGCATCGCATTCAACATCTGTGATGCACTTGCGTACATTCAGAACCATGGGGTGGTCCACCGCGATCTCAAGCCGGAAAACATCCTGGTCGACGCCCAGGACCACATCAAGCTCATCAACTTCGGCATGGCTGCGCAGACCGGGGCGCGGCGGATTACGTTCACCAACATGTCCCAAGTCGTGGGCGTGTCGGAATACATCTCTCCCGAAGAGTTGAACGGAAAGCGCGGCGACGCCCGCAGCGACATCTATGCTCTAGGTGTGATCCTGTATGAGATGTTGTCGGGGAAGACGCCCTTTCAGGGGACCAGCACCTACGACCGCCTTCTGAAGCACCCCATTCCGCCGCGCGAAATCAATCCTGCGATCTCGCCGCAGCTGCAGGAAGTGATCTATAGGGCCCTCGAACGTGATCCGAAGAATCGTTATGCAAATGCCCATGAATACGCAGTCGATCTTAGCCATCTAGATCGAGTTGGCGTAGTCGATCGACCTGAACTGCGTGACGGGAAGAAACGCAGCATGCCACGGTGGAAAAAGCTGTGCCTTTTCGCCGCCATCGCGCTGCTTCCGGTTGCGATCTTTGGATTGATGATCTACGTCGCCGGGCACTAGCCAGGGGAGGTTACCGCTGATAGTCGTCTCTCGTAGGAATGACACGCGGTCGAGAAACAGAGTTTTGAAAAGCGCAGACGGGATTTTGGGTAGAGTCGAGAACCGGCAGCTAGCCGCACTCTGAAACATCGGATGTACAGCTTTCGCCGCCGCAGCAACGGAAGCTGGATCCCCATTATCATGGGACCCAAGAAGTGATGGATCTCCTGTTCGTTGACGGCTAAGGTGCTCTGGAACTACTCTTATCGAACCGAACCCTGAGGACTCTAATCCCAACCGCAAACCCAGCGTCCTCCAGTCCCGGTGTTCATCGCGACGACGGTGATTCTCAGCTTCATCTCCTTCTGGCGCGCCGCCGCCATCGTCCTTTCCGATCTCGCTTCTTCCGCCTTCTACGCGGATGGAAACGCCGAGAAGGTCATCGGCAAGACTGCTGCCCCCTGGTTCATCCTCGCAGTCATGCTGTTCAGCTACGCCGTGCGTGCCGTCTACATCGAAGCCAGCAGCATGTTTGTGCGCGGCGGTGTCTATCGTGTGGTCCGGCAGGCGATGGGCGACACCCTCGCGAAGCGCCGAAACACCTTGCCCGCAACGTGCATGACCTCTACTTCGAACCGTTACGAGGAATTCCGATCACACACGATCTGGAGCTTTCCACTGCATTTACTTCCGCATTCAAAGAGCTGGATCCTATTCCACAATTCAAAGCCACAGCGAAGCTGGGAGCGGTCTTGTCCCAGCTGCCGGCGCGAGGACCGTTCCCGGCCATGATCGGGCGATCGCGGACAGTGGACTTGTCATAAGTCCAGGAATTGTGAGGACTCCTGCGTGAAGAGGCTCAGCTCGAAGATGAACAGCATAACTAACAGCGCCACTTCATACACTGATTGCTCCCGCCCTGGAATGCGCATTGGCTTCGATGCCTGCTTCCGCAAAACGCTTATTAAAAGCTGTAGGCAACGGCAATATTGGCGTGATCTCCCTCGGCGTTTAAGAGCGGCTGGTTCTTAAAATTCGTGAGAAAGCGCCGGTATTCCCAAGCAAAGGTCACGTTTTTCGAAGGCTTGTACATTACATTTGCCATGTACGTCTGATTTTTCGACCGATCTCCAGTACGCAGGTTCGACAAGTTCGGCGCCTCCAGTCCATAGGCAACGTTGAGCTGCCATCTGGGAGTGAAATTGAATTGACTTTGTATCCAGCCGCCGCGCGTTTCCACTCCGTGTTCGCCAGCAGTTTCAACCGGTAAGATTGCTTCCCCGGAGGCGACGCTGAAAATTCCCAGCGCGCGGCCTTCAAAGACTTCACCGGTAAGGTTCAATACTCTGGTAAGGGGAAGCATGTAATCGAGCGCTACTCCCCAGGAATCCACTGGTCGGAACACTGGAGCATCGTTCACCACCCCAAAGTTCTTCCCGCGAGCGTAATGAGTGCTAATGCCGACCGAGTATTGTCGGTCTGCAACTTTGGTTGACAAATTCAGTCGTGTTTCAAGTCCAGGACCCCTGCCGCGCTCGCCAATAAGCGGAGAGCGTCCGGAGGTAAACTGCGTGGTCGGGAAGTCACCCATATTCGGATCGACTGCGCCGAACTGAGTCAATATGGTTGTTTTGTCGCCGAGCGCGTGGTGATATTCGCCACGAATTTGTGGTAACCGTATCCAGGGGTTCCCTGAAGCCGAGAATGTGGGAATTGCGTATTCTGCCAGCGAGGTGGGATTCAGCGGCGCGAAGATGGCCCAATCCTGTCCGGCTTCAAATGACCACGGTTGCCAGTCGAGCCGTCCCAGTGCGAGCCTGAGTCGAGGCAGGTCCATATCAATGCCGTTGCCGAAGGCGGCCTTGCCTCCGAGGAAATCGATTTCAACTTGGCCACTAAGCTTTGCTCCTGCAACTTCGGTGCCGCGGAAGCGGAAGCCGAGGCGGCTTTGGCGTGCGGTCATGGCAAAATTCTTGTCGTTTCCAGATGGATCTGAACCCTGCTTTCCTACGAAGAGCGGAATATCTTCGATATTGCTCAGCGCCGTGTTATAGAGCGCATTGAGAAGCACCGTCCCATACACCTGGAGTGGGAACCCGCTGGTTGCTTCACCGGTTGGGGCGGCAGTATTGGGCGATGCAGTGGACGGTATAGGAGGGGCTGTTCGAGAAGCACTTATTTGGCTTGTGGTTTTGTTTGCCCCCGACTTGTCCGAGACTCTGGCATAGTCATCGGCGCTCAGCACACCTTTGTCGCGGAGCAATTGAGCAAGCACGTCGAGTTTGTCCGTCGCCGATTCGATTCTTGCAAGCTCGATCGCGCTGATCGTTCCTTTCTGTGCCAGTATTCGCGCCAGTTCGAGGGTTCGGTCGGGCTTTGTGTCGGTTGCGAACGCAGAGGTCATAAGCAGACAAACGGCGAAAAATGTCTTCATGTTTTCCTCCTGTGAAATCTCACGATGCTGTATTCGAAAGCGAACTTAACCCAAGTTCACCCAGTTGGCGGGTGTTGGGGTTGAGGTGAAGCAATAGCAAGGACGCAAGAAAACTGACCTACGAAGCGCCAGAGAGAGTGCTCGAACCCCAGAATTGAACAGGATGCGCTGGGTATCGAACTCTGGCAGAGCTGTCGATATGACCTTCATGCCATGCGATCCTCGGCGTTAAGGTATGTTTACTTTCCTCTCTTTCGGATGAGGATCCTACGCTCAGAATGGATTACTCGGAATGCTGTACACGCGAGTGTCGTCAATATGGATCATGCCGACCTTAGGCTAACGTCGACCCGCGCACTTCGCTTTTTGTCGTGCGTGAGCACAGTCCGCGCCTGGGCTCGGGAAGCCGATCCTGTCTGCGCCCGCCACGCTCATGTCTTTGCCGGCCGTGCAGCTTCTGCCGCAGGTGGAGGACTGATGAGCTAAGAAAACGAGAGTATCCGAGCTAAATTCCGAGCAAGTTTGCCTGCAACTTTACGTATTGGTGTTCTTGAGCCCAGAGGTTGAGTGGGATCGTAGCCAGTTCGTCGACGACTCAACCCTTCCGTCCCGCCACGTTTTATGCTCTCCTCATGCTTCATTTCTGCGACGGAAAGTAGTTAGAACGGGCTTC
>Ga0137415_10005359_pt1 | contig 12700 bp, 10 predicted proteins | sample CZODoug3_1_1_16f_FD_183082 | JGI IMG/M metagenome (GOLD analysis project Ga0137415, IMG submission 183082) | Vadose zone soil fungal communities from Angelo Coast Range Reserve, California, USA - CZODoug3_1_1_16fungal (Hybrid Assembly) | ecosystem: Environmental > Terrestrial > Soil > Vadose... | reverse complement strand
GAACGGCCTGCCGCGCCTGATGTGCATGACGCGCCTGTCCGACTTGCCGCTCGTAGCGCCCGTCACGCTGCGGCCGATGAAGACCTTCCCCATCGTGCGCGACCTGGTGACCGACGTCTCCTGGAACTACCGGGTGAAGCAGAAGATCAAGGAGTTCAAGCCGCGGCCTCCCGATGCGCCCGACGGCACCTGGCGCATGGCGCAGGAGGACATCGAGCGCGTACAGGAGTTCCGCAAGTGCATCGAGTGCTTCCTCTGCCAGGACGTGTGCCACGTGCTGCGCGAGCACGAGATGCACGACCGGTTCGTGGGCCCGCGCTTCCTCATGCACGTCGCCGCGCTGGAGATGCACCCGCTCGACGTGGAAGACCGCATCGGCGAGCTGCGGCAGGCGCAAGGAGTCGGGCTCTGCAACATCACCAAGTGCTGCACGCGCGTGTGCCCGGAAGGCATTGCCATCACCGACAACGCCATCATCCCGCTCAAGGAGCGGGTGGTGGACGAGGTGTACGATCCGCTGCGGCGCCTGTTCCGCGTGTTCCGCGCCGCGAGCTGAAAGGGGGCCGTCATGTTCGAGCTCAAGCCACTGAGCGAGAGTGCAATCCCCAGGGCCATGGCCAAGGCAGAGCGGTACCGCTTGCTGGGCGAGCCGCAGGAAGCGGACAGCATCTGCCGGGACATCCTCAACACCGACCCGGACAACCAGGAAGTCCTGACGATGCTGCTGCTCGCCATCACCGACCAGTTCGGCCGCGGCGACGACAGCGTCGTCTCCGAGGCGCACCGGGTGGTGGACCGCATCCGCGGCGACTACGAGCGGGCCTATTACTCGGGAATCGTCTGCGAAAGGTGGGTCAAGGCCCAGCTCAAGGGGGGCTCCCACGCGGGCAGCGCTTCGGGCTGGTTCCTCGAGGCGCTGGAGTGGTACCAGAAGGCGCAGGCATTGAGCCCGCCCGGCAACGAGGACGCGGTGCTGCGCTGGAACGCCTGCGTGCGCTTCCTGGAGCGCAACCCGGAAATCTTGCCGACGGAAGGATCCGGAAACGACGCCGGCTTCTCGGACGCTGCGCCGCCGCGCTAGAGACGAGCCGGCCGGGGGGCCGGGCCATGGATCGACATTCGCGACTCTCGTGCAGGGCTGCTGCATGCCTCTTGATCGCGGCCGCTGGGTCCCGCGGCCGCGCGCAGGAGGGAGGCGGAGCCGTGCCCGCCGGGGTACAGCCCGAGCCCGCGGCGCCGGCTACGATCGTCGAAGCTTCCGAGGACATCGTGGTGATCGGGCGCCTGCCGCAGTCGTCGCTGCCGCCCTCGAGCGTCCCTTCTGCCGTGCAGGTGCTCGATGTCGAGGAGCTGCGGCGGTCCGGCATTCCCGGCCTGCCTGACGCGCTGGCCGGCCAGGTTCCCGGACTGACGCTCTCCGACGAGCAGGGGAACTCGTACCAGCCGGATCTCTCCCTGCGCGGGTTCCAGGCCACCTCCGTCACCGGCGTCCCCCAGGGCGTGAGCGTGTTCCTCGACGGCGTGCGCGTCAACGAGCCGACCGCCGAGGAGATCAACTTCGACCTGCTGCCCACCGAGGACCTCGATCGCATCGAGGTGATTCCGGGACCGTCGGTCGTCTTCGGCAGGAACACGCTCGCCGGCGCGATCAACCTCATCACCCGGCGCGGCAAGGAGGGCAGCGCGGCATCCGCGGAAGTCTCGGCGGGGAGCGCGGGCTTGCAGAAGTACCGGGTCCGGGTCTCCGGCCGGACGGGTCCCGTCGACCTCTACCTGTCCGGGACCCAGACGCAGGAGGACGGCTGGAGGAATGCGACGGACGCGCGGCTCACCAAGCTGTTCGGGAAGATCGGCTTCCGCGCCAACGGTACCGACTTGACGCTCTCCTACCAGCATGCGGACAACCGCATCGCGCAGGCGGGCCCGCTCCCCGCCTCCGCGCTCGACTCGAACCGCGCCGCGAACTACACCGCCGGCGACTTCTTCGCCCCCCGGCTGGACCAGCTCGCGCTCAACGGGCGGCGCAACCTCGGAGAGGGCTTCACGGTTTCCGCGAACGGGTTCGGCCGCCTGCTCCACGTCGAGCAATTCAACGTGAACCTGATCGGGGAAAACAGCAGGCTGCTGTCGCGCACCGCTTCGGCGGGAGGGACTGTCCAGCTCGATCGCGCCGGCACGGTGCTGGGCAAGTGGAACCTCGTCAGCATGGGCCTCGAGTACGCCCACAGCGACGTCGAGGTGAGCGTGTTCGGCGCGCACGATCTCGATACGAAGGTGCGCGACCGGCAGGACGCGCTCGCCGCCTTCCTCCAGGACACCTTTCGCCTGGCGCGCGCCGCCCTCCTCCACGGCGACGAGCTGATCCTCACCGCGGCGGCGCGCTGGGACTTCATCCGCCACCGCATCGCCGACCAGAGTCCCACCGCGCCGGGCCGCGAGGACGCCAGCGGCGCTCCCGCCTTCCGCCGGCTCGATCCGCTGATCGGGCTCAACTACAATCTGTCCCCCGATCACGGAGTGTACGCGTCCTGGTCGCAGGGTTTCCGCGCGCCGGCGCTGCTCGAGCTGACCTGCGCCGGCCCGGCGGCCATCTGCCCCGGCCTGCAGGCGGGAACGGCCCCCGACCCGCCGCTCAACCCGGTGCGCACCACGAGCTACGAGATCGGGCTCCGCACCCGGCCGCGCCCGTGGCTTGCGGGGCAGCTCAGCGCCTGGCGCACGGAGGTGGTCGACGACATCTTCTCCGTCTCACCGGCGGGCACCACGGGCGTGTATTTCCAGAACGTGGGCAGGACGCGGCGCCAGGGAATCGAGGCGAGCCTGCGTGGCAAGCCCGCCGCCTGGCTGGGCGCGAGCGCATCCTACGCCTTCACCGAGGCGCGGTTCGAGGACGAGGTGGTGCTCGCCACCCCCCGGCGCACTGCCGACTGCGCCGGTGCCTCGTGTAACGAGCAGGTGCGCGCGGGCAGCGAGTTCCCGTTGGTCCCTCGCCACCGCGCCCATGCGGCAGTCGAGGTGCAGCCATACACCTGGCTTTCGCTGTTCCTCTCCGGCACCTTCGTCGGCTCCCAGCGCTTGCGCGGCGACGAGGAGAACGTGGCACCGAAGCTCGATCCCTGGTTCTCGCTCGACGGAGGCGTGCGCGCATCGGCAGCCGGGTTCGCAGCCTGGGTCCGGTGCACGAATCTGCTCGACGCGCGGTACAGCAATTTTGGAACCTACGCGCCCAACGCAAAGCTGCCGGGCGCGCCGGTCGAGCCCTTCCTCACGCCCGGGCGCCCGTTCCAGATCTTCGCCGGCCTGAGCTACGGCTTCGGATCCGGGACGTACAGCGCGCCGTAGGGTTTCTTGCCCACGGGTATCCGCGCGATCGCTTTCCGGGCTTCCGTGTCCACCACCGACACGTCGTCCGAACCGCCGTTCGCGGTGTAGAGGCGCTTTCCGTCCGGCGAGAGCGCCACGCCCCACGGGCGGTCGCCGACCGCGATCCGGCCGGCCACAGATAGGGGTGCCAGGTCCACGGCGGTCACCGCCGCGCCGCGGCCCTCGGCGAGGTACAGGCGCTTGCCGTCGGGCGCCACCGCAAGGCCGTTGGGCTTCGTCTGCCGGTTGCCGATCGGAAGGGTCGCCTGCAGCCGCAGCGCCGCTGCGTCGAAGATCGACAGCGTGCCGCCTACCTCCGAGGTGACGAATGCCCTCCCCCCGTCCGGCGAGAACGCGACCCAGCGCGGCCGGGCGCCCACCGCCAGCCGGCCGAGCACCTTCCCCGAGCGCGCGTCGAGCACCGTGACGTCGTCGGTCGACTCGCCGGTCACGAACACCCGGGCGCCGTCGGGCGACACCGCGATGCCCTCCGGCTCGGTGCCGACGGGCGCGACGAAGAGCGTCCGCCCGGAAGCCAGGTCGACCGCCGTGGCCGTGGAGGCGGCTTCGTTGGAGACGTAGATCACCTTGCCGTCGGGGCTCACCGCGACCTGCTCGGGGTCGCGTCCGGCCGCGACCTTGCGCACGAGCGCATGCGACGCGACGTCCACCAGCGCGACCGCGTCGTCGTCGCCCAGCGCGACGAACACCATCGTGCGGTCGGGGCCCAGGCACATCCCTCGCGGGCGCTTTCCCACTGGGATGGTCGCCACGACTGCGTTCTTCTCCGTGGAGACGACCCGCAGGTCGTCGCCGCGCTCGTCGCTGACGAAGACCTGGTCGGCGCGCGCAGCCCCGGCGAGAATGGCCCAGAGGAGCACCGCGCGAACGAGCTTCATCCGGCGGCCGGCGGGCGGGCGGAGCGGTACCTGAATTCGACGAGCCGCCCCGGCGGGGGCACCGCTTCGGCTCGCGCCACCTCGATCAGAGCGCGATCCGGCGAGAGCGAGCACGCCGGGTCGGTCGCGGCGGCGTTCCCCGTCAGGTGGAATGCCTGGCAGCGGCAGCCGCCGAAATCGATCGATCGCCGCGTACAGCCGCGGCAAGGCTCGGGCATCCAGTCCTCGCCCCGGAACGCCAGAAGGCCGGGCGAGGAGGTCCACAGCTCCTCGACCGATTGCTCGCGCACGTTCCCAAACGAAAGCCCCGGCACCGTGTGCGCGAGCAGGCACGGGAGCAGGAGCCCGTCGGGCGAGACCACCAGGAAGCGCCGTCCCCACCCGTCCATGCACGCGGGCGGGAACTCGACGTAGTAGTCCGGGACGACGAACACGACCTCCATGCGCCCTTCGAGCCGCTTCCGGGCGGCCGCCGCGACGGAGCGCGCCCGTTCGATCTGCTCCCGGGTGGGCAGGAGGGCCTGCCGGTTCAAGAACGCCCATCCGAGATACTGAGTATTGGCCAGCTCCAGCCGGTCCGCGCGCAGCTCCTCGGCCAGCGCGATCACCTCGCCGGTGCGGTCCAGGTTCTCGCGGTGGAGCACCGTGTTCACGGTCAGCGGAAAGCCCAGCTCCTTCACCCAGCGCGCCACTTCGAGCTTGCGCTGGAACGCCTCGCGCCCGGCGATGCGATCCGACTCCGCGGGCCGCGCGTCCTGGATGGAGACCTGCACGTTGTCCAGCCCCAGCCGGCGGAGGCGCTCGAGCCGCGCCCGTTCCAGCGGCAGCCCGCTGGTGATCAGGTTCGTGTACAGATCGAGCGCGCGGGCCTCCTCGACCAGCGCCTCGAGATCGGGCCTGAGCAGCGGCTCGCCGCCGGTGAAGTTGACCTGCACCACGCCGAGCCGCTCGGCCTGGCGCAGGACCCGGCGCCAGGTGGCGGTGTCGAGCAGGTCCCGGTGGCGGGCGAAATCGATCGGGTTGGAGCAGTAGACGCAGTGGAGCGGGCAGGCGTAGGTCAGCTCCGCGACCAGCGTGTACGGGCGCGGAGCCGGACTCACGCGGGCACCTGCAACAGCCCGCGCCTCACCATCTCCTCCAGGAACTCGAGCACGTCCTGTCGCATCTCCGGCGCTGGCCGCTCGCTGTATTCGCCCTGCAGCCGCTCGACGATGGCCTCGACGGTGAGCTCGCCGTTGCACAGCCTGAGGATGCTGGCGGCGGTCGGATTGAGCGCGAGTCCCCTCTCCGGGTAGAGGAGCATGTACCCGCCGGAGGCGCGATCGAAACGCAGGCGGGCCTTGGCGGCGAGGGAAGGCCTGGCGGCGGCCGGGATCACGCGGCGGCCTGCACGCAGTCGAGGATGTGCCAGAGGATCTCGGTCTTGCGGACCAGCGCGGCGACGCACTTTTCCTGAAGATCGTAGCTGGTCGCGTTTCGGCAGACGAACTCGATGGCCTGCTCCGAGTCCCTGCGCGCGCGCGGCACCCGGCTGCGGAAGTACTCCAGGACGTCGGCGCGAACCCACGGATAATGCTTCTCCCAGGCCTCGATGCGGCGGGACATGAGATCGGGCGCAAAGCTCTCGGTCAGCGACGAGGCGACAGCCTCGACCAGGCTCACTCGCTGGACGAGATCCACGTACGCGTCGCAGGCGAAGCGGACGCCGGGGAGGACCTTGCGGAAACCCGCCACCTCCTCGAGATCGAGGCCGACTCCTTCGGCGAGCCGCAGCCACAAGGACAGCCCGCCCTCTCCCGCGCGGTCGCCGTCGTGGTCGTGGATGCGCTGGATCCACATCCTGCGGAAGGCGGAATCCTCCGACTTGGAGAGGATGATCGCGTCCTTGATGGGCACGCGGCTCTGGTAGTAGTAGCGGTTCAGCACCCACCGGCGCAGCTCCTCGCGCGTCAGCGCTCCCTCGTGCATCGCCAAATGAAAAGGGTGCCGGTCGTGGTAGCGCTGCTCGCCTTCGCGCCGCAGCCAGGCGATGAGCTCGTCGTGGGAGACGGGCGGTCGCGGAGAGCTGGCGGCCGGCGCGGTCGCGCCTTCCTGGGTCACAGCACCATCTCCATCCCGTCGCGGGCAATCTCCCAGCCGGCGCGCTCGACGGCGGCGCGCTCGGGCGAATCCTCTCGCAGCACCGGGTTCGTGTTGTTCAGGTGGATGTACATGCGGCGCGCCGCGCCCACGCCGCCCAGCGCGGCGAGGCTGCCGCCCGGGCCGCCGATGGGCAGATGCGCCATGTCCGAGGCGCGCTTCTCCGAGGCTCCCAGCTCGCGCAATTCGTCCTCGGACCAGAAGGTGCCGTCGAAGAACAGGCAGTCCGCGCGCTCGGCCGCCGACAGCACGTCCGGCGTCATCCGGGCGACTCCCGAGAGGTAGACGAGCGCGCGCCGCGAGCCGCGCTCGCGGATGCGCAGGCCCACGTTGTCGCGCGCATCGGAGTCGACGCCGAGCCCCTCCAGGTGGACGGGGAGCTTGCCGGGGACGGCGAACGCCTCGACGGAAAGCCCGCTCGGATCGCCCCCGTCCCTGCGCAGCTCGACCTCCGCGCCGGCGCGCAAGGTGCGCCAGCTCACCTGCCCGGGAAACCGCTGCAGGGTGCGGTAGAGCACGTTGCTCTCCACGAACCCGCGCCGCACCGTCTCGGTCGCGTAGACCACCAGCGGCTGCGACTCGCGCAGGCAGAGCAGCCCGAGGGTGTGGTCGAGATCGCCGTTGGTCAGCAGGACGCCCTGGATCGGCGACTCGCGCAGCCGCCGCGCGTGGAGGGGCGGGAAGCTTTCGATCTGCGCGCGCACCTCCGGCGAGGCGTTGAGCAGGAACCACGCCTCGCCGTCGGCGCTCACCGCGACGCATTCCTGGGTGCGCGGCTCGATGCGGACCGATCCGTCGCGCGCGCCGCGGCAGTTGCGGCAGGCACAGTTCCACTGCGGGCAGCCCCCACCGGCCGCCGAGCCGAGCACGCGGATGTTCACCTTCCGCTCCCGGAACGAGCTTTACCAGATGATTCCGTCGCTGTACGATTTCGCTTCCGCATCCATCTTGATCTCTTCGAAAGCGGGCTTGGTCCAGCTCATGTCGCCCTCCCTTTGATGTCGTTCCGCACCACCCCTGCGAAACGCGGCAGGATCTTCGCCGCCCGATTCGCCATACACCTCGGCCCCGGGCAAGGCAAGCCGCGCAGCTCTCCGACCACCGGCTCTTCCGCCGCCCCCGATGCCGCACGGCGTATTGACTTGGACGGCGGAAAAGCGCGTTGAGGCAAACGAGGACAGTGCGATCCGGGGGGTCGTTTGCATGTCCGCGAACCTCTCATCGATACATCGTCGCAGGAACTGATCGCAGCCGCGGGCCGCGTCGCGCTTGGCTCGTTTGCAAAAAGGGGGATGTAGCCATGACTGGAAGAACGATACGTTCGCATCCGATCCGCTCGGGCATCGTCATCCTGCTCTCCGCCGTCTGCGCGTCGTGGCTCGCGCCGTCGCGCGCCTTCGCCGGGACACCAAAGAACCTCGACTGGCCCAATTACGGAAACGACCTCCACAACACGCGGTTCCAGAACGTCGACCAGATCAATCGCAGCAATGCGCACAAGCTCCGGCCCGCCTGGGTCTTCCACACGGGCGTGCTCGATCCGCTGGCCGAATTGCAGGTGGCGCCGATCATCGTGGGCGGCCGCATGTTCGTCACCGACGGGCATGACGACGTGTTCGCGCTGGACGCCGCCACCGGCAAGCTGCTCTGGACCTACAACCCCACCAAGACCGACGACATGCCGCCCATCGACCAGATGATCGTCTGCTGCGGGCGCAACAACAAGGGCGTCGCGGTCGCGGACGGCAAGGTCATCTACGGGCGCCTGGACAACGTGGTCGTCGCGCTCGACGCGCGCAGCGGCAGGCCGGTGTGGAAGACCAGGCTGGCCAACATCAAAACAGGCTTCGCCATCAACAACGCCCCGCAGGTGGCGGACGGGATCGCAGTCATCAGCCTCTCGGGCGGCGAGTTCGAGGTGCGTGGACAGGTCTTCGGACTGGGAGTCACCGACGGGCACGTCCAGTGGCAATTCCAGACCACCGATCCCGCGAGCTATGGCTTCCCGGCGAGCGATCAATTCAAGCGAGGCGGCGCGGCGGTGTGGAACCCGGTCACCATCGACCAGGACCTGAAGCAGGTCTACATGCCCACCGGGAACGCCGCTCCCGATGTCCTTGGCGAAGACCGGCCGGGGGACAACCTGTTCGCCACATCGATCCTCTCGCTCGACCTGCAGACCGGGAAGCACGTGTGGCACTTCCAGGAGGTCCACCACGACATCTGGGACTACGACAGCGCGCAGCCCGCCGTTCTCTTCCCGGTCACCAGGGGCGGGACGACGTTCAAGGCGCTAGGCCACTGCAGCAAGAACGGGCAGTACTACATCCTCGACCGGCGCAACGGGAAGCCGATCTTCCCAGTCGTCGAAGTGCCCGTCCCACAGGACCCCAGGTTCCAGCATGCCTCCAAGACGCAGCCGTTCTCCGTGGCGGTGGAACCCCTGACTCCGCTCACCTTCGTGCGGCCCAACGATACCGGCTTCCCTGCCGCCCCGCAGTACACGCCGCCCGGCGAGACGGAGTTCGTGATGGTCCCGGGCGACGACGGCGGATGCGAATGGGGTCCGGCGGCTTTCAGTCCGCGCACGAACTTCATCTACTACGGCACGCGGTATGAACCGACCACGTTCAAGACGAAGCCGGGCAACAAAGACCTGATTCCCACGCCGACGGGTGACCTCCACCTGGGCTCCCGGTTCACGAACAAGGTGCCGGGCTCGCATCCCTTCGGCATCTTCGGAGCCACGGACGTGCAGACGGGGAAGATCGCCTGGAAGCTCGAAGTGCCGCTGCCGACGAAGTCGGGCCTCACCGTCGCCGGCGATCTGGTCTTCTTTGGCGAGGGGAACGGGAAGTTCCACGCCGCGGACGCGCAGACGGGGAACATCCTGTTCACGTTCGATCCGCGCAAGAGCAAGATCCCCAACGTGGGCGGCGCCGCGGCTTCCCCGTCCGTGTACGTCGCAAACGGGCGCGAGTTCGTCGTCTACGCGTTCGGCGGCAACGTGCCCGACCGGAACAACTTCGCCGTCGTCGATCCCGACAGCGGCAAGGTAGGAGACGCGATCATCGCCTTCGCGCTGCCCGGGGAGGATGGCGACCACGCGGACGACTGAGCCCTCCACTTTGAATCGCCGGCGCCCGGCCACCGCGGGCGCCGTCGCGCCGAGCCGTTGACTGCTCGCGCGGACCGGCGCAGTTTTCCTCGTCGCCGCGCATGGGCAGTGAACTAGCTGTCTCGCTACTCTGCACTTGGTCATGACATGCGTTCTACGCGGCGGCTGGCAGGACGGGGACGGGCGCCGCCCGGCCCACGCGGCGCTCGACCAACCAGAACAGCGCCGGCACCAGCGCGGCGATGGACATCGCGATGCCCCCGAGCCTGGGCATCCCGACCAGCTCGCCCGCTTCTCCGGTGGACAGGATCACGCTGGAGAAGACGGCGCCCGCGGAAGTCGAGAGATGCTGTACCGCGCCCATCAGCGACATGAAGCTCGCCCGCTCGCCCGGGGCAGGCACCTTGCTGATCAGCGTCTGGTACGGCGCCATGCGGAAGTTCATCCCCAGCATGAACGAGACGAACAGCAAGGTGACCGGGACCCGAGGGTCGTAGCGGACGAACGCGAACCAGGCGACGAGCAGGAATACGAAGGTGCCGACCGCGGCGAGGCGGGTCGAGCCAAAACGATCGACCAGCGCGCCGATCAACCGGAGGAGCACGAAGGAGAGCGCTCCACCGATCATGTAGATCCACTTCAGGTCCTTGCCAGGGAAGCGCAGGTTGAAGACCAGATACGGCGTGACCACCGGGATGACGAGGAACGCCGAGGCCATCAGCGCCACCGTGACGAGCGCGGAGAGCTGCACGGTGCGGCGCGAGAGCAGGCTCACGAATCCGGTCCTCGCATTCCTGGCGAGATTGGCGGCGGCGAGGTGCCCGGTGAGCGGCGGCAGCAGCGCGATGGCGACGGGAAGGAGGATGAGGCCGAGCCCGGCGACCGAGAAGAACGGCAGGCGCCACCCACCCCAGCGCGCCAGCTCGAGGCCGGCGGGGACGCCGAGCACCGCGGACACCGAGAACGCGCCCATCACCGCGCCGAGCGCCTTGCCGCGCCGCTCGGACGGGATCACGTCGGCCACGATCGAAAGCGAGAGCGAGGTGGCCGGTCCGCCGAAGGCGCCGGCCAGGATGCGCGCGAAGACGAGGCTCCCGAAACCCGTCGAGAGGCCGCCGAGCGCCGTCGCCACGACCAGCCCGGCGACGGCCATGCCCAGGGCCTTGCGGCGGTCGAACCGGTCGAGGAAGAAGGAACAGGCGACGCCCGAGACAGCCGCGGCCGCGGTGTAGCTTCCGCCGATGACGCCGATCCGCGAGGCGGGGATGCCCAGCGGGCCTGCGAAGAACGGGCCGAGCGGCAGCACCATCATGAAGTCGAGGATGTTGACGAACTGGACCGCCCCGATCAGGAAGATGACCGTGCGCTCGCTGGGCTGCCTTGGCATGGGATCTGGATGCCGGCGTCGAGCGCCGGGATTCGTCGTTTCGTCAGGCCTCGAGCGCGAGCATGGTCACCTGGCCAGACTGCGTCCCCACCGCGAGCGCCAGCTTGTCCTTGGCGAACGCCAGCGCGGTGATCGCCACGCTGCTCACGTTGTGCGTGGCAAGGACTGCTCCGCTCGAAGGATTGAGGATCTTCACCGACCCGTCGGCGCAACCCACCGCGAGGGCCTGCTCGCCCAGGAACAAGAGCGCTTTCACGCCGCGGCCTACCACGTTCGCCGCCGTTTGCTTCTGTCCATTCTTTCCCCACAGGACCACCTGGCCGGTGTCGTCGGCCGAAGCGAAGCCTTGCCCCTTGGGCGCGGCAGCCACCGCGGTCACCGCGGTCCGATGGTGCGCGCCATCCCCCAGCTTCTCGGGGCTGGGAGTGACGCGTTGGATCTGCACCATGCCCCCGGTCGTTCCCAGCACCAGGATCGCGCCGTCCTCGGAGAAGGCCAGCGCCGTGACGCGTGAGCCGACGCCGGCGAGCTGGGACAGGGTCCTCTTGGTTGCCACCTCGATCACCTGTACTTGCCCCATCTGCTGGCCGACGGCCACCTTCGCTCCGTCGGCGGTGGCGGCAACGGCGGACGCACGGTTCGACTTGTCCAACGCGAGCTCCGCCTTGTTCCCCGAAACCAGGTCGGCGACCACGATGGCCTTCTCGGTGAGGATGGCCGCTTTGGGGGCGCTGGTCGCGAGGGCCGACTGATCGAAGGGCGGCAGGCGGACGGCGCTCACCTTGTAGCCGTCGGTGTCGAGCTCCCATAGGCCGCACTCGCCGAACTTGGTCACCGCTGCAAGGCGCCTGCCGTCCGCGGCGCAGTGCAAGGAAGTGACTGCCGACTTGTGTCCCGGGACCGAAGTCTTGTGCTGCTCGAGCACCTGCTGCTCGACGGGGCGGATGGCGACGTGCTTCACCCTCTTCTTCTGCCGTCTCGCGATGCTGCGCGTGAAGAGGAGTCCTCCGCCGGCCGCGAGCAGGCCCAGGGGCGGCGAGGCGTAGAAGCCCGCCAGGCCCGCGCCGATCGAGGTTGCCAGGACCGCCAGCGTGATCAGCACGGCGTCCGGCGCGACGACCTCCACTTCGCTTTCCACCTCCACCGGCCCGTCCCTGACTTCCTTCTTCCAGCGCGCCTCGGTCTTCTCCCCCGGGCGCGTCCACACCATCTTCCACTGCGAGGCGAGGTCCGCCGCGCTGCCGCTCTTCGACGGCTTCGCGCTCCACCGCGGCTTCTCGGGAGCCCGCTCGGCGCCAGGCTTGAGCTGCAGCGGCTTCAATCCGCCAGACTTTCCGAGCACGGCCTCCAGGCGCGGCAGGTCCTTGACCGGGCGGGACACCATCGCGGCCAGGACGCCGGCCAGATAGGAGACCTCGGGGTCCTCGAGGGCGGCCAGGTCGCCCCAGATGGGGCTCCTGCCTGCCTCGTTGAAATCCTCGCGGACGAAGAGGAGGTTGTCGCCCGTGTAGTACTGCTCCCAGAGCTTGCGATCGATCTCCAGGGCACGCAGCGACAGGTAGATGACCAGCGCCGAGAAGCGATCCAGGTAAGGCCCGTAATCGCCCACGCTGCGCTTGGGGTGCTGGTATGCGCGGTGCCCGATCTCGGTCGCGTCGCGTCCGATCAGCGCGGGAACCCACATGCCGTCGTAGTCGATGAGCAGGAGGTCCTTGCCGGTGACCAGGATGTTTCCGTGCTGCAGGTCGCCGTGCGCGAACTTCGCCGCCTCGACGTCCTTCACCAGCGTCCGGA
>Ga0137415_10005358_pt1 | contig 12701 bp, 11 predicted proteins | sample CZODoug3_1_1_16f_FD_183082 | JGI IMG/M metagenome (GOLD analysis project Ga0137415, IMG submission 183082) | Vadose zone soil fungal communities from Angelo Coast Range Reserve, California, USA - CZODoug3_1_1_16fungal (Hybrid Assembly) | ecosystem: Environmental > Terrestrial > Soil > Vadose... | reverse complement strand
TCGGCGGCGCAGCCCCGACCCTGGCCGGGCACGCCGTGCTCGCGAGCGAAGCGCATCAGGTCCCAGTTGATGAGGAAGAACTCCGCGAGCCCGGTCTTCTCGATCACCTCAAGCTCGCGCTGAAGCCGCTGTGTGACGGCGAGCGTGATCGGCCGGTACCGCTCTCGGACGCCCTCGAAGCAAAGCTTGTAGAGAAAAGAGAAAGGGGTCTCACCTTCAGGCACGGGATAGCCGGGAAAGCGGACCTTTCGAAAGTCGAGAACGAGGTCGCACTCCTGGGCGATGTCCCACGGCGTCGCCAGAGCTTCGGCGTGCCCTTTGAACAGCGAGCGCATCTCGTCCCCGCCTTTGAGGCAGTGCTCGCCGTTGGGAAACAGATGTGGCCGCGCCTCCTCCAGGGTGGCGCGGTGACGAATGGCGACGAGCGCGTCGTGCAACCGGCGCCGCTGGCGGACGTGGTAGTGCACCTCGTTCGTGGCCACCGCCGGCGCGCCGCATCGCTTGGCGATCGCCGCCCGCCCTTCGAGCACCCACGAATCCTCGGGACCGAGGTGGTGATGCAGCTCGCTGAACACGTTTTCCTTGCCGAGCGCTTCCTGGAGCCCGCGCAGGCTCTTCTCCTCGTCGGTGGCGGTGAGATAGAAGAGGTCGCCTCGATGCTGGGCGACGGTCGCGAGTCCGGTCCGCGCCTCACCTTTGGGCTGGTCGACGTGGGCCAGGCTGATCAGCCGGCAGAGGTTGGAGTAGCCCCGCAGGTTGCGGGCGATCAGGAGCAGCTCGGCCCCATCTACCTCGAGCGCGGCGCCGATCAGCGGCTTGACGCCGACCTTGCGGCAGGCTTGCAGGAACTTGACCGCTCCATACACGCCGCCGCGGTCGGTGATCGCGAGCGCAGGCATATCCAGCTCGGCCGCGCGCATCGCCAGCTCGGCGGGATGCGATCCTCCGTCCAAAAACGAGAAGTTGGAATGGCAATGGAGCTCGACATATGGCGTCACCTTTGTGGATGGTTTCTCGTTGCACTGATATGAGGCGCTGGTTGGTGGCCGTGGTCGTGCTGACGGTCGCCTGCACCCAGAGCGGGCAAGCCGCCGTCAAGAGCAGCCCGAGCCCCGTGCAGAGCTTCAGCCCGGCTCAGTCGCCGTCTCCGGTTCCCGGCGACCTCCCACTGAGCCGGGTCGCGTTCTCGTGCCGGCTTCCAATTTCGTTTTCGACCTCTCTCGGCCGCCTTCCCAACCAAAGTGCTTTCATCGCTTTTCCAGCCGCCTCGGTGACGATCGATATCAGCGGAAAAGGAGGCAGCTATTTCGATCGGGCGTTCTCCCGTTGGCTCACAGTCGGCCGCGAGGCCGTCTCTCCGGACGGCGCTCACTACGCCTACACAGAGCTGGGAGATCAGGGTGTCTTCTACGTGCACGTAGTTGACGTGCTCACAGGCGATGATCGTGCCCTTCGCGAGAGTGGAAGTGGTTTCAACTTCCAGCCCTCCGTCTTCGACTACGCGTCCGAGGGCATCTACATCGTGCAAGCCTTCGAGCGCATCCAGGCTGGCCTGTGGCTGGTCGACCCCACGACCGGGTCGATGCGGCAGGTGTCCGACGTCGCCGGCCTGCAGTTGAGCGCAGGCGGAGGCGTCTTCTGGACTGGAGAGGTCAATCCCGCCGATCACAATCCGGTTCTCACGGGAAGCTCTGCGGGTACGCTGGCGGACCAGATCGATCGTCTCGACATCAGGTCGGGCGGCAAAGCCACGTGGCTGTACCGGCCGGGAGCGGGTCTGGTGATCGTCGGGTTGGACGTCCAGGGACACCCACTTATCCACGCATACGTTGGCAATCCACAAGCCCCACCCAAGACCGATCCAATCGATTATTCGGCCACCGAGCTGTTGGTCGCGCGGGACCCAACATCGCAGAAGACCATCTACAAAGGCGCACTGGCGGAAACCCTGAACAGTCCCGTCGCCGATTCCCATGGGGTCTGGTTCGGCAGTCCGCAGGGGATCTACCTCTACTCCGATGCCGGCGGTCTGCAGAAGGTCTCGAACCAGCCGGGATATCCAGCCAACGGCTGCTTCTAACCAACCGTGAGAAGACTCCCAGTCTTGCTCGCGATTCTGCTGATGGCGTGCAGCCAGGGTGTTCAACCGATTGCAAGGCACATGGCCACACCCTCGGCGATGGCCAGTCCATCGCCAGTCGCCGAACAAAGCCCGTCGCCTTCCCCTAGCCCTTCCCCTTTCGACCTTCCGCTGACGACGGTTGGCTTCACCTGCCGGCTGCCGATCGTGACGCCTGACAAACATGGCGAGTTCATCAGCTTTCCTTCCGGCTCGCTGCGCATCGATCCCCAAGCCCAGGCACTTGCCAGCCGGTTCGGCTTTTACTACGACCGCGCGTTCTCGCGATGGCTTCCCGTTCAGCGGGAGGCAGTCTCCCCAGACGGAAAGCACTACGCCTATGGAGAATTCGGGGCCGATCAGTCGCACGGGCCACGAATGCACGTGGTCGATGTAGCGACCGGCGCCGACCATGACTTCGACTCGCCGACCGGCGCTTGGTACGTACGCTACGACGTACTCGATTACGCCGACGAAGGCATTTATCTCTACACCAACTACGAGGTGAGCCATGGCGTTGCGCTCATGAATCCCACCACAGGGGTCATTCAGCCTCTCGCCAGTCTGCTCGACATCCAGGCCAGCGCGGGCAATCGAGCCTTCTGGGTCGGGACCGTGAACCCGGCCGACCCGAATCCACTCGGCGGCATCGAAATTCAGCCTAACCAGATCGATCGGTTCAGCCTTGTGGACGGCACAAGGGTTCCATGGTTCTACCGACCGAGTACCGCCCCCCGTGTGATCGGCTCGGATCTGCAGGGCCACCCGATCGTGCAAGTTGTCAACAGTAGAAATGGAAGTTTCGACGGCGACTACGGAGCGGAGCTCATTCTCGTCACGAGCCCGCAGTCTCAGCATTTGATCTTCAGCGGCCCGGCCAGCCTCGTCACCTCGCTGTTCATATCGATCCCCGACAGCCACGGGACCTGGTTCGGCACCAACCACGGCATCTATCTGTACACGGGCACAGCCTTCATGAAGGTTTCGAACCAGCCCGGATACCCCGCCAACGGCTGCTTCTGATCCGTCAGTCATAGATCCGCTCGACGAACCACTGGTCGCGATCAAGGTCGTGGTACAGCTCGCAAAGCAGCTCGCTGCCGAGCAGCACCTTCCAGTACTCGCGGACGACCACCCTGTTCCACCACTCGGTCTCGACCTTCCATCGCGCAATCGGGTCGATGGCGCCGCTGAGCGCACCTGAAACAAAGGCTGGCGATCCGTCGGCGGCCAGCGTGAGCTCGACCGCGGCGGGTGGCGAGAGCAAGCGGGTCACAGGCTGCCGCAACGCACGTTTGACGCCAAACGAGCGCAAAAGGCAGTTGGGAAATGCACGGTTGGTGACAAAAGTGCGAAATAGGGCCGCATCACGACACCCAGTCGAATCGCTGCGAGGGGAGTGGGGAGGAGAGCAGAGCCGGACGCGGCTTGCGCACGACATCGTCGCCGTGGCGTTCCTGCAGCCGCTCGAAGGCCGCGATCACCTCCTCGCTCGTTCCATCGTTGCCCGCCCACAACCGCAATTGCCTTCTTCCAGCGCCCTCGAGCACCGGAAGCTCGATCCACAACTCGGTGATGGGCGCGCGGGGCTGCCATTCCTTGATCCATCCGCCGATGAGCCCGAACAGCTCGGCCGCGCTGGAAAGCGGATGACGGACGGTGGAAACTCGCTCGTCAGGTTCGTCTGACTCGTAGACGAGCCGCACTCGCACTCTCTTCGCGCCCGCGCCACGAAGGCCCAGCTCGGCTGCGAGGTCGCCGCACAGCGCGCGCGAGACGAAGAGCAGTGCTTCACGATCCTCCACCGGCGGCTCGAACTGCCGATGCGCGCTCGTGAACTGCGGCGGGCGCCAGGGGGTGAGCTCATCCGGCTCCGCGCCACGAGCGAGCAGGACAGCGCGCCGGCCTTCGCGACCGAGCTGGCTCTCCAGCTCCCGCGGGCCGATGGCCGCCACCGCACCCAGAGTGCGAAGGCCGAGCAGGTCTAGGCGTTCCAGCTGCTCTTCATCGAGTGGAAGCTCGCGCGAGGCGAGGGGAGCGAGGAAAGTACGCGCGTCCTCGACCTGTACGAGGCGGCCGGGCCGCGCGCGAGCCGCGGCCACTCGTGCTGAAAAAGGTCCTGGCGCCAATCCGAGGCGTGGCTCGCGACCGATCGCTGAGCGGAGCCGGCGCCGCGCCTCACGGATCGATTCGCCAGGTTTGACGACGCCGCTCACATCCAGCCATGCGATGCCCTCGACCCGAACCTCGACCACAGGTGCGAGGTCGTAGAGCGCGATTGAGATGAGCTCACGCAGTCGTGAGGCCGCAATCGGGTCAGGAGCGATGAAGGTCGCCTGCGGACAGAGATGCTCGGCCTGTCGCAGCGGCATCCCTGGCGCAATACCAAACGGCAGCGACTCTTCAGACGCTGCGATCACGTGCTCTTCCCAATCACCGACGATGACCGGGCCTCCATAGAGGTCCGGCCGCTTCGCCAGCTCGAGATGATTCGTCAGACCGCAGCAGACGACCATTCAAGCTCCACCTTTTCAAGCGGCACTTCGATGACCGGTCGGGCGAATGCAAGCTGCGGACCGAGCGGGTAGCGGATCTCGAGCTCGGATTCCCCGAGAGGCGGGGCGACTCGATTCTTGAGACATCGCGCGATCGTTCGCAGGCCCACCAGCTGATCTCGCTCCCAAACCCAATCAGTGCGCGTGAAGCCGAGGCTCAGGCTCGACGCGTGCGCGAACGCGCGCCCGGGAGCATCGACCACCCCGACCATCACCGACCCCGAGCGGTTGGCCCCTGCCTCCATGGGTCCGAGCCACTGCTCTGGGACCTCACCCATTAAAAGGATGAAGCCCGCGCCGGCTCGCGCCAGCGCCGTTGCCGCTTCTCCAGACGAATCGCGATCGAGCCTCACCACCGTCAGCGAGCTCAGCTCCGGATCGAAGGGAAGAAGCGCCCATGGATCGAAATCGCCGCGCGGATCGATCACCACCGCATGCGCAAACTCGCGCGTGGCGGCGGCGAGCAGCCCCAGCGCGAGTGTGAGCTTGCCGCAAGTTCCGTTCCCGGTCAGAAGCGCGAGCCGCCCACGGGGCAGGCCCGCAATTCCGGTCAGGCGATCGAGCGGCGTATGGCTGGGCCAGGGCTGCGGGGGCGGCAATTCCGCCGCCCTCGTCAGCGCCTGGCTGCCAAAGCGGACCCGAATCGTATTGATGGCGTGTTCGAGCTGCTGCATTTCCTGCATCTTTCATTGCGGGCCTCTGAGAGCAAGACGCAGGCGAGAAGCGGAGGTGGCTACAGACTAACGAACAGATGTTCGATAGTCAAGCTCTTCCTTTCTTTATGCCGACATGGCATTGGCGGCCGGGTTTATCCCGGCCGCGACTTTGTTTCCACCCCCACCAGCGTCGCCGGGAGGGAGGGTATGCATGAATGGGAACCTTGGTTCCCTTTCATAAAAAGAGCGCCGGGGCTCCACAGAACCCCGGCGCATCAACGAACGAACTTAGGTAACTACGAAAGAAGAAGTTGTTACTTCTTCTTCTTGGCGGCCTTCTTCTTGGCTGCCGGCTTCTTGGCTGCCTTCTTCTTCGCTGCCATCATTCTTTACCTCCTTCGCTTAGTGATACGGACCCGAGGTTCCATGGTTTGGCGGGCAAGATTCCCTTGTGAGACGTCATGGACGATTTCTTCTGCACCTACCTCCATAACAACCAAACGGGGTTCGCCATAAGGCCTCATCGTTGAGGACTTCGTGACGTCGGCGGTTGTGCGAAATGCGCCGCTGACTCGCGTCGGGTCCGTCGCCTCTGTGGAGGCAACCACGAGCAGCATCGCCATACAAGTTGTGTTGATACATCGATTGCATCCCCCACGTCAAGAGATCGTTAAGATTTTTTTTCGTGCGATGCCCGGTGAAATGCTTGGAATGCGGCACATTCACGATGTCTCTCGACCTTTCGAAGGACCATCAGCACATCGCGTGCGAGAAATGCGAAAGAGTGTGGTGCGCTGTCTGCATCGCTCGCATCGAAGTGAAAATTTCGCCTGAGTGGTTGAAACAACAGCGCGTGGCTGAGCTCAACTGATGCGCGTGGTCCTCGGTCACGGCGCATCGGGCGACGCTGCGTCGATGAAGCCTTACGTCGTCGGCTTCAAGCGTCGCGGCATCGATGCGATCGCCGTCGATTTGCCCCGCGGAGGCGCTGAGCGAGCGGTGCCCGTCTTCATCAAGACCTCAGGTCGCGGTCACGACGTCATCGGCGGAGGCCAGTCGTTCGGTGGACGCGTCTCGAGCATGGCCGCCATCGAGGCGGACTTCGGCGGCCTCGTCCTCTTCTCCTATCCGCTGCACCGTCCGGGATTCCCCGACCAGCTCCGCACCGAACACTTCCCGCGCATCAAGTGCCCGACCCTCTTCATGAGCGGCGATCGCGATCCCTTCGCGCGCATCGACTTGTTGCAAGAAAAGATCAAGCTCATCCCCAACTCTCGACTCGAGATCTTCAAGGGCCAGGGCCACGGCTTGCTCGCGGTGCTCGACCAGGCCCTCGACGTCGCCGCCGACTTCATAAAGCAAATCAAGTGACAGCGAGCCAGCACATGGTGCGGGCGAACGGCCTTCGGTTTCGAACCATGGTCGACGGCCCGCCGGCCGGTGAGATGTTCATCCTCTTGCACGGTTTCCCTGAAGGGGCGGAATCGTGGTCGCGCCAGGTCGATGCCCTTGCCAAAGCGGGACATCTCGCGGTCGCGCCCGACCTTCGCGGCTACGGACTCACCGATGCTCCTGTGGAAAAGGAGAGCTACGCCATCGGCCACCTGGTCGACGATGTCGCCGGGCTCATCAAAGCGTTCGGGCGAGAGTCGGCGCACGTCGCCGGCCACGATTGGGGCGCGATCGTCGCCTGGTTCTTCGCTGCGCGGCATCCCGAGATGACGAAGACGCTGACGGCGCTCGCCGTCGGACATCCCGCCGCGGTCGCGGCCGCCAGCCGCGAGGACGACGACCAGAAGGCGCGCTCCAGCTACATCCGGCTCTTCCTCATGGAGGGCAAGGCGGAGGAGGTGCTGTCCGAGGACGACTACCGCCGGCTGCGGCTGATGTTCTCGATCGGTCCCAACCCGGAGTCGGTGCCGAAGTCCGTCATCGATCACTTCACCAGGTCGCTGAGCAGGCCTGGCCGTCTGACCGCTGCCCTCAACTATTACCGTGCCAACCTCAGCTCTGGCGGCGCGGCATGGGAGCGGCTCGCGAACATAGGTCCCGTCAACGTGCCGACTGTGCTGCTGTGGGGCGACCAGGATCCCGCACTCGGCCGGCGCGGTGCTGAGGCCACGGCCGCATACGTCGAAGCGGATTACAGGTTCGTTGTCCTGGAGGGCGCCGGGCACTGGCTACAGTTCGAGCGGCCGGACGAGGTGAGCCGCTCCATGACCGAGGCCGCAACTCGATAAGCTGTGACCCATGCTCCAACGCGGGGATGACAAGGAGCGCCGTTCGAGCCTGCGCCGGCTCGATGACATCCTGGATGCCCTCGAGCAGCTCAACCTTCACGACCGGACCGAGCTGACCGAAAGTCTGGCCGAGAGCCTGGTCCTGCTCGGGGTCGACGACCCGTACGGTCTTCCCATCCCGCAGCTCATCGAGAAGGTATGGGCCATGCAACAGCCGTACCTCATCACCATTGTGGTCGAGCGCAGGCGCCGCCGCCGGCGAAAGATCGATCCCAAGTTTTCGAGCGGATCCGGGCTTGCGTAAGACTCGCCGGCGCCGATCCTTCTGAAGACCGCCGACTGGCTCGACGTCTTCCTGCGCATTGGGTCGCGCGTACGCGAAACGGTGATTCCACTCGCAGGCACTGAGTCGGGAAGAGCACAGCTGGCGATCGGCGCGGGCGGCGACCGCACCATGGAGCTCGATCGCGCCGCTGAGGCCGACGTCTTCTCTGAGCTCGAGCAGCTCGCGGCAAAGGGTGAGCGATTCTCGGTCCTCTCCGAAGAGGTTGGGCTTCGCAGCTTCGGGGCCGATTACCCGCTCGTGCTGGTGGATCCCGTCGACGGCAGCCTCAACGCCAAGCAGGGCATACCGTTCTTCGCCGTGATGCTTGCGCTTGTCGACGGACCCAACATCGGTGACACCGTGGCCGGCTGCGTAGTCAACCTGGTCAACGGCGAGGCCTGGACCGCGATTCGCAAGCAGCGCGCCTGGCGCGCCGGCATGGCGATCGTACCCATGCCCCGAACCGATCGCGATCGCATCGAGCTGATCGCGCTCGAGAGCCTGCCGAGCGCGCTGCTCAAAGCGCGTGGTCTCCTCAAGCAAGCGCACAAGATTCGCATCCTCGGGTCGATGGCGCTTGCGATCGCGCACACTGCGGCGGGCAGCTTCGATGCGTTCTGCGCGCCGATCCCGGTGCGAGTCTTCGACATGGCGGCGAGCCTCCTCATAGTCTCCGAGGCCGGCGGAGTCGCGACCGATCTGAAAGGCGACTCGCTGGCGGCCCTGCCGTGCACGCTCGAAACGCGGACCACGCTCGTCTGCGCTCCCACCCCGGAGCTGCATGCGATCGCGCTCCGCGCCCTCATCGACGCCGGGTGATGGTCTTCGAGCCGCAGCGGACGGTCTTCGTGATCCTCAGCTTCGAGGGTCCGGACGTCTACAGCCAGGCCGGCGGCCTCGGAGTGCGAGTCAAAGGTCTGGCGCGAACCCTCGCTCAGCTCGGTTTCCAGACATATCTCTACTTCTGTGGCGACCCCGACCTCCCGGGCGAGGAGAGCCACGAGTCCGGCCGGCTCGTGTACCGCCGGTGGTGCCAGTGGATCTCGGCGCGCCACCGCGGGGGCGTCTATGACGGCGAGGAGGAGAAGATCCGCGACTGGAACTCGAGCCTACCTCCCAGCCTCATCGATGTCGTGATCAAGCCCGCGGTCGAGTCCGGTCGCAACGTGGTCGTGATGGGGGAGGAGTGGCACACGTCGTGGTCGATGAATCTTCTTTCCGAGTCGCTGTACTACCGCGGCCTGCGCGATCGCGTGGTCATGCTCTGGAACGCCAACAACACGTTCGGCTTTCACCGCATCAGTTGGCCCGCCCTCGCGCTCGCAGCCACGATCACCACGGTCAGCCGCTACATGAAGTTCAAGGTATGGGAGCGCGGCATCAACCCGATCGTCATCCCCAACGGCATCCCGCGCGCGTCGATCCAGGACGCCGACCCCGATGCCGTGGCCGACCTCAAATCAGCCGCCGCGGCCGACCATTTCTGCTTCAAGATCGGCCGCTTCGATCCGGACAAGCGCTGGCTCATGGCCGTTTCGGCCGTCGCCTACATCAAGCGCCACGGAAAACGGGTGCGGCTGTTGATGCGCGGCGGTCGGGAGTCGCATGGTGGTGAGGTGATCAGCCACGCCCAGCACCAGGGCCTCAACGTCGTCCACGTCAACGCACCCGCCGAGACGGCGGGGCTGTCCGCCGTGCTTCGCCAGTACCCGGTGGCCGACGTGGTCAACCTCACGAGCTTCGTCAGCGACCCGATGCTGGGCGTGATCTACCCGGCTTGCGACGCGGTGCTCGCGAACTCCGGCCACGAGCCTTTCGGCCTGGTCGGCCTCGAGGTGATGGCTGCGGGCGGGCTCGCCGTCACCGGCGCGACTGGCGAGGACTACGCGGACGCGTATCGCAACGCGCTGGTCGTGGAGACGGATGAAGCGATCGAGCTCGTCACCGGGCTGAACCTGATCCAGCAGCGGCCTCGTCTCGCCGCGGCAATCCGGCGCCGTGGCCGCGTGACCGCCCGCGCCTACACCTGGGAGAAGGTGATCGAGCAGCTGCTGCTGAGAATCGAGTTCGCCGCCGCTCAGCAGGCGGTGACGCTGCCCAACGGCGCCACGGAAAACGCAAAGATCCCCCGGCGCAGGATTCGCAAAGGAGAGGCGCCGCTTGGCTGAGAACCTCGTCGTCTACATGGTCGTCCACCAGCCGCGCCGGCTCAGGCTGCCGGCGCAAGTGGTTCCGGCCAAGACAGCGCCTGAGGCGATCCCGGACTTTCTCTTCGACGACGCCCTCGACCGGCATTACTTCGAGCAGGTGGCCGCGAGCTCGTACCTTCCCGCGGCGGCGATGTTCACCGACCTCGCTAGGCGCGGCTGGAGGATGTCGATCGGCTTCAGCGACTCGTTTCTGCTCCAGGCGGAGCGCTGGGGACCGCAGGTGCTCGATGCCTTCAAGAAGCTGTGTTCAGGGCCGAATGTCGAGGTCGTCAACGTCGAGCCCTATCACTCGTGGCTGCTCTATCTCGACATCGTGGCGTTCAAGGAGGCCATGCTCGCGGGCCGCCAAAGGCTGCAGGAGCTATTTCAAAAACCGATCTCGGTCACGGACACGACCGAGATGTTCATGTCCAACGACGTCTACTTCGCGCTTCAGCAGGGCGGCTTCGACGCCGCGTTCATGGAGGGCCGCGACTGGCAGCTGGGCTGGCGCGAGCCGACCCACGTCTATCAGCACCCTATGCAGCGCCTCAAGCTTCTCGTCCGCCACCACGACCTGTCCGACGACGTCGGCTATCGCTTCTCGAACCGCTACTGGAGTCACTGGCCGCTGATGGCCGGCACATACGCGGGCTGGGTGCGCGAGACATGGGGCGAGCTCGTGACCGTGGGTTGGGACTTCGAGACCTTTGGCGAACACCATCGCCGCGACACTGGGATCTTCGAGTTCACGCGCGCGCTGGCCAAGGAGCTGAAGAAGCAAAAAGTCCGGATGATGCTGCCGTCGGAGGCGGTCGCCGAGTTCGGCGCTCGACATCTGGAGGTGCCGGTCAACGAATATGGGACCACATGGGCAGGCGAAGGCGGCATGGAGTTCTTCCTGGGCAACGAGGCTCAGCAGGGCCTTTTTCGGCTCATGCATCACGCTTATTCAAAGGCGAGGCTGACCGGCGACCCGCGCCTGGTGGAGATCGCGAAGTGGCTCCTCCAGTCGGACAACCTCCATCTCATCCAGTGGTTCGGGCGATGGGGAGCCGAGGCTGAGGTGAGCGCTTATTTCACGCCCGACGAATGGTGGGAGCTCGGCGCGCTCGGCATCCTGCGTGAGCAGCAGCGGGTCTATATCAACTTCATCCGGGCGCTGGATGAATACGCTAAGTAGCAGATGACCAAGCCACTACACGTCGCATTCGTCTGGCACATGCACCAGCCCTACTACAAGGACGACCTCACCAACACTTACCTGCTGCCCTGGGTGCGACTGCGCTCTGCCAAGGACTACTTCAAGATGCCGGCGCTGCTCGACGCCTACCCGAAGGTACGCGCCACGTTCAACCTAGTCCCTTCGCTCCTGGCCCAGATCGAGGACTACGGAAAGGAGGACTCGGTCGATCTGTTCCTCAACATCAGCAAGCGCGACGCTGCCGAGCTTTCGTCAGAGGAGCGCGCCTTCGTCATCCGATGGATGCGCGAGTCGCCTCGCGCGCTCAGGGTTCAGCAGTCGCCGCGGTACCTCGAGCTGGCCTCACGCACAGCCGACGCCCAGTTCACAACCCAGGACATGCGGGACCTGCAGATCTGGTTCAACCTCGCGTGGTGCGATCCGGCATGGGCCGAGTCCGATCCGCGGCTCGCGGAGCTGAAGCGGAAGGACCGCGAGTACTTGGAATCGGACAAGGAACCTCTCTTCGAGGCGCAGATGGAGATGATGCAGAAGGTCATCCCGAAGTACAGGGAGCTGGCTGATCGCGGCCAGGCCGAGCTGACCTTCTCGCCCTACTACCACCCGATCCTCCCACTTCTGGTCCACGTCGACTCGGCCCGCACTGCCAATCCGCAGATCCAGCTTCCCGAGCGGCACTTCTCGCATCGCGAGGACGCGGAGCGGCAGATCGAGCTCGGCCAGGGGCTGTTCCAGCGCCTGCTGGGGCGACGGCCGACAGGCATGTGGCCCTCGGAGATGGCGGTGGGCGAAAGCGTGATCGGCCTGGCGACGCACGCAAATCTCGACTGGATGATCAGCGACGAGGAGGTGCTTGCACGCTCGCTCGACACGGACTTCTATCGCGACAACGAAGGCCGCGTCAACGCGCCCGACCAGCTCTACAGGCCGTTCCAGGTGGAACGGGAAGGGCGATCGGTGGCGATGGTCTTCCGCGACTCGGCGATCTCGAACTCGATCGGCTTCGACTACCAGCGGATGTCGTCGGTGGACGCCGCGCGCAACCTCGTCGGGCGCATGAAGCGCATTCGCGAGCAGCAGGGCGACAAGGACTACCTGGCCGTCATCGCCCTCGACGGCGAGAACGCATGGGAGTTCTATCCGCGCGACGGCCACGACTTCCTCAACGCGCTTTACACGGAGCTCGAGGCATCACCCGAGATCGTCACCACAACGGTCTCCGACTTCATCAAGGAGCATCCGCCGGAGCAAAACCTTCACCACCTGCATACGGGCAGCTGGATCGGCGCCAGCCTCGACACGTGGATCGGGGATCCCGAGCACAACATCGCCTGGGAGCTCCTCGCCGACACGCGGTCCTGGCTCGAGGAGCAGTCGCGGCAGCGGCCGCAGCTGTCAGACGCAGCCGCGCTC
>Ga0137415_10005357_pt1 | contig 12701 bp, 11 predicted proteins | sample CZODoug3_1_1_16f_FD_183082 | JGI IMG/M metagenome (GOLD analysis project Ga0137415, IMG submission 183082) | Vadose zone soil fungal communities from Angelo Coast Range Reserve, California, USA - CZODoug3_1_1_16fungal (Hybrid Assembly) | ecosystem: Environmental > Terrestrial > Soil > Vadose... | reverse complement strand
AGACGTTGCGGCCGTAGTCCTGGCGGCCGCGACAGCAGGGCCCGACCCCGTTCGTGATGCTCGATCGGCATTGCGTCCGTCGGTGATGCCGACGTTCCATCGGGATCGGAGTCGGAGGCCGCCGTGGTGGGTCTCGCGGACGTCGAGGACCGTCGTCCCCACCCCCCCGGAGGATCGCGGAGAGGCTCGCAGACGCGAGTTCACCGCCACGGCGGCCGTTGCCTTTGCCCATCGATCAGCCAGCGCTTCCCCCCGAGCGCTGGCTGATCGTCGTGTTACAGATCATCTAGACGTGATGGGCGCTTCGACGCAGTCGGCCACGAAACGCAGCAAGCTACCGACCACGCCGCCGTCGCAGGCCGTGGTCGAGGGCCAACCGTCAGCTGCGCAGACGGTCTTCATCTTCGACGAGATGCAGCGCGCTCCGTAGCAGCGTGCCCGGGCTGCCCCTCGACAGCCCGGGCCCACCGCTTCCCCGTGGGATTCAGCCGTGCACTGCGCCAACCTTGATCGCGGTCAGCTTCGAGTTACCGGCAGCGCCCTGATAGGTGCCGCACAGCAGGCTCACGCTTCCGGGCGAGGCCAACCTGAGCACGTCCTGGACCGCATAGACGGCGTCGCTGTTCCCGTCTTGATAGGCCTGGGTGGTATCGCCTGTACTGAGATGGCAGGCCGTGGTTTGCGGGTCATCGTCCAGGTTCTCGACGGTCGCCTTCCCGGACAAGGCGTAATCCCCCGCCGGCAGCGCAAGTGTGATCACCGCCGTGCCGGGATTGTGGATGGCCACGAACCTGTCCTCCCGTCCGATGTAGGCGTCGGAGGCACCCGGGGCCCCCGGCGGCCCGGCCGGCCCCGTCGCTCCCGGCCTTCCGTCAAGGCCGTCCCGTCCGTCTGCGCCCGTCGGCCCGGGGTCACCTGGCAGTCCGGGGATGCCCTGCACACCCTGCGGCCCCTGGGGACCTTGCGGTCCGACCGGCCCGGTCTGGTTCCAGTCCAGTGAGGTCTCGAGCGCCGTGCAGTGGCCACTGTTGATGACGCGCAGGCCGCCACCGAGCTTGGACTGACAGGCGTGGATGACACCGTTCGCGTCAGGTGCGGCGGCGTAGGCGATGCCACCGGCGATGCCACCGCCGATAACGCCCCCGACCGCGACGAGTGCGATCGTTCGCGCGCGCACACGGTGAGTCCAGTTGGGCATGAATTCCTCCAAAGGTGTGAATTTCTGTGGCCCGCTAGCCGATGCGCAGTGCCCAACCGACCCGGATCGCCCTGCTGTCGGCAGCGAGGCTGGGATAGCGGTCGATATTGGCGGCGGCGATCGAATCCGCCGTGATGCCGTCTTCGGGGTACCGTCGGGCAATTACCGCGAGGTTCTCTCCCGGTTGTACGACGTGGTCGGGATAATCCGTCCCATTAGTCAGCAGCGACATGCATCAATCGTCGAGCCTGCGCATCTGACTTGACGGAACTTGACGAACCTGGACAGTGATCTGTAACGCGGAACGAATGGGGGCTCCGTGAAGGCGTTGCCACGGCGAACGCTGCCGGACGGGCCCGTCCGTTCGTTGTTCGACGAATTGCACGAATTGCACCACCGGGCCGGCTGGCCGAGCCTGCGCGAAATGGCGGCCGAGGTCGGGTGCAGCCACACCACGATCTCGGTGGCGTTCACCGGTCCGCGACCGCCCCGCTGGGGACTGCTCGAGCTGATCGTCGAGACCCTGGGCGGTGACACCGAGCGCTTTCACGACCTGTGGCTGGCGGCGAGCCGGGCTACCGATGCTGCACCGGCCTCAGCCACGGACACTGCACCGGCCGCATCCGCGACCCCTGCGGTCCCCACAGCGGCGAGCTCGGAGGCGGTCATCCCGGCAGCGAGCACGGTCGCGCCGCGCGAGCTGCCGGCCGACGTGGTCGGATTCACCGGACGGGTCGAGCAACTGGCCGAGCTGGATGAGTTGCTCGACGCCGAGGCCCCCGGCGTGATCATCGCGGAGGTGTCGGGCACAGCGGGCGTCGGCAAGACCGCGCTCGCCGTGCATTGGGCCCACCGGGTGGCGCAGCGGTTCCCCGATGGGCAGCTCTACGTGAACCTGCGGGGCTACGACCCTGACAAACCCCTCGGCCCGGACGAGGCGCTGGAGGCGTTCCTGCGCGAGCTGGGCGTCGACGGGTCGGCGATCCCGCCCGAGGTGGCGCAGCGCGCCGCCCGCTACCGGTCCTTGCTCGCCGGACGGCACATGCTCGTGGTGCTCGACAACGCCAACTCAGTCGACCAGATCCGCGACCTGCTGCCCGGCACGCCGTCGTGCCTGGTGCTGGTCACCAGTCGGGACACCCTGCCCGGGCTGGTCGCGCGGTACGGCGCACACCGGGTCGACCTCGACCTGCTGCCCATCGCCGACGCGACGGCGCTGCTCCGCCGCCTGATCGGCCGGCGCGTCAACGCGGAACCGGAGGCGGCCGAGGCGTTGGCGCAGCGGTGCGCCCGGCTGCCCCTCGCGCTGCGCATCGCGGCCGAGCTCGCCACGTCGCGACCGTCCGCGACGTTGGCCGAACTGGTCGCCGAGCTCGACGAGCAGAAGGGACGCCTGGACCTGTTCGCTGCAGGCGACGACGACTACACCGCGGTGCGGGCCGTCTTCTCCTGGTCCCAACGCCAGCTCGATGACGACGCGGCGCGCGCGTTCGCCCTGCTCGGTCTGCATCCAGGGGCCGACATCGACGTGCACGCCGCCGCGGCGCTGTTCGACGTCCTGGCGCCTGAGGCCCGGCGGATGCTGGACGTGCTGGCGCGCGCGCACCTGCTCGACGTCCGAGGCCGGGCGCGATTCGGCATGCACGACCTGCTGCGGGCCTACGCCGCCGAGCTCGGCGCCCAGCTGGCCGAGCCGCAGCGGCAGGCAGCCGGCGCCCGGCTGTTCGAGCACTATCTCGCCACGGCCAGCACGATCGTCGACTCCTCCGATCCCCGAGGCTGGATCGAGGCCGAACGCGCGAACCTGCTCGCCGTGTCGGCTGCGGCGGTGATCGTCCGGCCGTCGCTCACCGTCGGGCTCGCCGTCACGTTGATCCGGTACCTGGACGCTCGCGCGTACTACACCGAGGCACAGGTCCTGGCCGGGTTGGCGCTCGACGCGGCCCGCGCCATAGACGACCAGGCCAGCGAGGCGGTAGTGCTGAACCTGCTCGGCGGCGTGCACTACCGGATCGGCCACTACGACGAGTCGCGCCAGCTGCACGAGATGGCGTTGACGCTGCATCGGCGGCTGGGCGATCGGTCCGGCGAGGGACTCGCGCTGTACGGGCTCGGGATCGTCACCTACCGCTCGGGCAAGTATCTCGATGCACTGGACCGGGTCGAGCGGGCGCTACAGCTGTTTCGCGAAGTCGGCGACCGGACGAGCGAAGGTCATGCGCTGTACAGCCTGGGAGTGGTCGAGCTGCGACTGGGGCGGCACGCGGCGGCGCTCGAGCACGAACTGGACGCGGTCGCGGTCAACCGCGAGACGGGCGATCGCACCGCTGAGGGGCGCTCGCTCAACAATGCCGGGGAGGTGCTGCTGCGGCTTCGCCGATACGAGGAGGCTCGCAGTCAGTACCAGCAGTCACTGCGGGTCGCCTACGAGGTCGGCAATCATGCGGGCCAGAGCGTCGCGCTGGAAAACCTCGGCACCGTGGCCGTGGAGCTCGGCGAGCTGGACGACGCGCTCGGGTACTACCACCAGGCGTTGGCGATCAGCACCGACGTTGGATACCGGCTCGGCCGAGCGGACGCGCTGCGCGGAATCGGGCTCGCGTACGGGCGCCAGAAGCGCTACGAGGAAGCCGTCGACTACCTGCAGCAAGCGGTTGAGGTGGCCGACGAGATCGGAGAGGCGGGCGGGCGCACGTTGTCGCTGAACGACCTGGGGGCCGTGCTCGCCGCGGCCGGGCGCTCCGGTGACGCCGCCGAAACGTACACCGCAGCGCTCGAGCTGGCCCGCACCAGCGCCGATCGATACGAGCAGGCCTGCGCACATCGCGGATTGGCGACGGTGCTCGACGAGCCGCAGGCCGCCGAGCACCGAGACGCGGCGATCGACATCTTCGTCGAGCTCGGCCTGCCCGACGCCGACGAGGTCCGCCGCGCGCCCAGCTAACTCGGGTTCAGCGCCGCGGCGATGATCGCCTTCGCCTCGTCCTGGATCTGCGCGAGATGCTCGGGTCCGCGGAACGACTCGGCGTAGAGCTTGTAGACGTCCTCCGTACCGGACGGCCGAGCGGCGAACCATCCCGACTCGCTCACCACCTTGAGCCCGCCGATCGGCGCGCCGTTGCCCGGAGCGGTGGTCAGCTTGGCGGTGATCTTCTCGCCGGCCAACTCGGCGGCGCTCACTTGTTCCGGCGACAGCTTGGCCAGCACGGCCTTTTGCTCGCGGGTCGCGGGCGCGTCGATGCGCGCGTAGGCCGGTGCTCCGTAGCGCTCGGTCAGCTCGGCGTAGTGCTGCGACGGCGTCTGCCCGGTGGTCGCCGTTATCTCCGACGCCAGCAGCGCCAGGATGATGCCGTCCTTGTCGGTGGTCCACACCGAACCGTCCCGGCGCAGGAACGACGCGCCGGCGCTCTCCTCGCCGCCGAAGGCCACCGTCCCGCCGGCCAGGCCGGGCCCGAACCACTTGAAGCCCACCGGCACCTCGTAGATGCGCCGTCCGAGGCCGGCCGTGACGCGGTCGATCATGGACGAGCTCACCAGCGTCTTGCCGACGGTGGCGGCGTCCGGCCAGGACGGCCGATTCCGGTAGAGGTAGTCGATGGCGACGGCCAGGTAGTGGTTGGGGTTCATCAGGCCGGCGTCGGCGGTGATGATGCCGTGCCGGTCGGAGTCGGCGTCGTTGCCGGTGGCGATGGTGAAGTCATGTTGGCGGGCGATGAGCGAGGCCATGGCGTAGGGCGACGAGCAGTCCATGCGGATCTTGCCGTCCCAGTCCAGGGTCATGAACCGGAACGTCGCGTCGACCAGCGGGTTCACCACGGTGAGGTCGAGCCCGTACCGGGACGCGATCTCGGCCCAGTACGCGACGCTCGCGCCGCCGAGCGGGTCGGCGCCGATCTTGACGCCCTTGATGGCGTCGAGATCGACGACGGTAGGCAGCTGGGCTACATATTCGCCGAGGAAGTCGTATCGCCCTGGCCGTACCTTGGCGTACGGAACTCGGCGGACGCCGTCCAGGCCGGCGGCGAGCAGGGCGTTGGCCCGGTCCTGGACCCAGCCGGTGATGTCCGTGCCGGCCGGCCCGCCGTCGGGCGGGTTGTACTTGAAACCGCCGTCGGACGGCGGGTTGTGCGACGGCGTGACCACCACCCCGTCCGACCCGGGGTTGGCCAGGATGGCCCGCGACACGGCCGGGGTGGGCGTGTAGCCGTCGCGCGAGTCGACCAACACCGTGACGTCGTTGGCGGCGAAGACCTCCAGCGCCGACACCTGGGCCGGCTCGGACAGCGCGTGCGTGTCCGCGCCGAGGAACAGCGGACCGCTGATGCCCTGCGCTGATCGGTAGTCACAGATCGCCTGGCTGGTGGCCAGGATGTGGTCCTCGTTGAACGTCGCGGTGAACGACGAGCCGCGATGCCCGGACGTGCCGAACGCGACGCGCTGCTCGGGGACTCCCGGGTCGGGATGGGTCGCGTAGTAGGCGGTGACGAGCTTGGCGACGTCGACCAGGTCGGCCGGAGTCGCCGGGGTGCCGGCGCGCGGATCGGTCATGCGCCGATCCTCGCATCCGCGCGCGCTCAGGTGCGCAGCGCGAAGTCCAGGGCTTCCTCGACGCCGGTGTAGAAGTCGCGCGGCTGATGCCCGCCGACGTACACGCGTCCCTTGGCGAGCACGCACTCGGCGTCCACTCGCTCGGCCGCCGGGACGTCGCCGCCGGAACGCCAACCCGATGCCGGTGCCACCTCGGTGCCGGCGACGATCCAGGCCAACCCGGCGATACGGCCTCGCTGATAGCCCGAGCCCGTCTCGTCCAGGCTCTCGCGGAGCCACTTGGACAGCGTCTCGACCAGGTCGCCCGTTCGGCGCAGAACCGGACGTGGGCGGGCGATGCCCAACGCCCGGACTGCTGATACTGGATCGCAGCCGGTCCGATCCAGTATCTCCGCGGCCAGACAGTCGGCCCAGCGCAGCGGCGGGCCTTGTCGGCCCAGCTCGTACGCCTCGTCGCTGTCATTGCGGCGCAGCGTCGCGACGAAACTTTCCGCCGCGGCGTCGTACCCCCAGGTCGAGTGCGCTTCCCACCCAAGAAGGCGCACTCGAGCCTGGAAGGTTTCGCCCGGGGGGCGATCCCGGTTCTCCGACCAGTCGGTTCGAGTCATGGCAAGTCGGGTCATTGATCGCGCGGCTGCAGACGTCGCGCCGGATGGCGTTCACGGCTGGCCGCAGCGAGTAGCGCGTCCAGCTCGTTGCTGAGGTCGTCGGTGTCGGCCTCCAGCGCGAGCGCCGGCACGCGGAACTGCGGTCCCTTGGTGATCGCCGAGGGCCGGGAGGCGCGGTGTACACCGGACTGGCGAATGGCCAGGCGCAATCGCGCCCGCTTGCCTGCATCGAGGTGGCGTGGCTCAGACATCGTCTTCTACTCCCACCGTGACCGTGTCGCACGTACCGGCCAGTAATCGCCGGTTCATGGAGTAGACGGAGCTGCACACCGATCGTGTCGCTGTTGTTGTGTAGCGATGCGTGACCACGGTCACGACCCTTTGTGGCCCGTTCAGGGCCTGGGGACTAGATGATCTCGGCGAAATGGACCAGATCTGGAACGTTCTGCCGAGATCATCAGCCAAGCGGGCGGGACCGGGCTAGATGAGCGGCTGGTCGTCCGACTCGGTGTGCCAGAGCTCGGTGTACTCGGTGTGGAGCATCGGTGGCGGCGAGGTCTTCGGGCCGGTCGCAGTGACCGAGAAATCGCGCTGCTTCCCGATCCAGTGCCGCCCGATCCGCAGTCCGGTCACCACTTGGCAGGTGGCCTCGGTCGGGCTGGTGATCTCACAGCGGTTGTTGCCGAGCAGTCCCAGGTTCGCTGCCTGCACGTGCGTGATCCGCCACTGCGCGGGAACCGTGAGGACCAGCCGGCCGGGGACAACGTCGAACCAGATGGAGACATGCACATCAAGGACGCTCACGTAGATCGTGGGCGGGGGCGGCTCGCCCGGCGGCGGGGTGCTCGGCGGGGGCGTGCTCGGGGGAGTCGTCGGCGGGGTGCTGGGCGGCGACGGCTTGGGGCTAGGCGGCGGCGGGGCCGCCTTGATGGGCGGCGTCGGCCTAGTGGGGGTCGGCGTAGGTGTCGGAGTCGTCGGCGGCGGTACCGGCGGCGGTACAACCGGCGGCTTCGGCTTGGGCTTGGGCTTGACCGGTGGCGGGCTGGGCGCGGGCGGCTGCTGCACGACCTGCACCGGCGGCGTGGGCGGCGGCGGGGCCGCCTTCGGGTGGCCGCCCTGGTTGGCGGCCACGAGTCCGGCGACGATACCGGCGACGGCCACCACCGTGGCCGCTCCGGCGAGCACGCTCGGGCGCACCAGCCGGCGCAGCTGCCCCAGTCCGACGAGGTGCAGGCCGGTCGAGGCGCCGGCCGCCTGCAGGTATCCGACGGCCGCCGCGCCCAGGATGACCGGGGCCACCAGCACCTTCAGCGTCTGGTTGACGTCGGTGATCTCGGCCACCACGGCCTTGCACCGTTTGCAGTCCTCGAGGTGGACCTCGACCGCCTCGTGCTCGCGGTTGGACAGCGCGCTGCGTACGTATTCACCGACGCGTAGCCGCGTCCATTCGCACTGCTCGGCGTCGGCGAGGCGCACGTGCTGCTGCAGGAACGCCTGGCGCAGCCGCTCCTTGGCCCGGACGGCCCGCGATGAGACACCGTTCGGCGTCGTCCCCATCAGCGGGGCGATCGCGGCGGGCGTCTCCTCCTCGACGAGCAGGTGCCAGAGCAGGGTGCGCGAGCTGTCCGGCAGCGACGCCCACGCCTTCCAGGCCGCGGTCTGCTCGCCCTGCTCGATGGCGATGTCGGCGGCCGAGTCACCGGGCGTGCCCTCGAGCTCGGTGTCGTCGTCGGTGAGGCTCACCCGCTGGTAGTAGCCGCGTCCGGTGTCGATGTTGACCCGGCGCAGCGTGCTCAGCAGGTAGGGCCGGAACGCGCCGTCCGGGCCGCCGCCGCCGTCGAGTGCGCGCAGCACCCGGTAGAAGCTCTCACTGACCAGTTCGTCGACGTCGCTGGACTTCGCGATCTGCCGAGCCAGGTTGCGCGCGGCCGCCTCGTGGCGGCCCCAGAGGACGCCGTACGCGTCGCGATCGCCCGCACGCACCGCCGTGATCAGTTCGGCGTCGCTGGGCTCGCTCGTCGTCGCACTGCGCTCGGGTTCCATCACCAGCTCCGGGCTCCAGAAAGTCATCCGGACGCTACTCGCTCAGAGGACGTCATGTCGCGACACGATCGGCCCCCTCGCTCGTCTCCACAGTGGACGAGGCGTGCCTCGCAGGGGTGGGCATGCCGAAAAGATGTGGGGTGAGACATGGCGAGTCCGGGAGCGCTCCGGCGCACCTGGCGCGAGTCGAGCCTCACGTCGTCCTGGCCCGAGACCACCGAATGGTGGACATCGGGGGTCGACGCGGTGAGCGATGCGTTGACCCGTAAAGGGGGCGATGTTCGGGCTGCCGGGGAGGCGCTGGGCCGCCAGCGGGCAGAGGCAGGTGTCTACCTGGACGAGACACGTGCCGATGTCCGCGTGGCGGCCCGGGCTGCCTCGCTGCGGGCGGTGCCGAGCGCCGAACTCCTCGACGCCGTCACCGTCGGCTGGGTCAACCACATCCTGGACGACCTGTTCGCGGCGCCCTGCATCGACCCGCTGACCGAACTGGTGCCGGTGCAGTACCTCTCGACCCGCATCGGCGAGCTGTGGGCCGAGGCGCGTCTGCTGAACGAGCCGGTGCAGAACACGCACACGCTGGTGATCGTGAAGGCCGCGCCGGTGCGGCATCCGATCGAGCGCGAGACGCACATGATCACCATCCAGATGGCGCTGCGCTCGGCGTTCCGCGGCGGCGAGACCCTCGCCCGGATGGGGCGCACCACGGCCGCCGCCCTCTCGCTGCGCGCCACCGAGCGGCTGCACCCGTCACTGGCCGTCCTGCGGGCCGAGCTCGGCATCGCCATGGACGAGCGACGCCTGCCGTTGACCCGGTTCTGGCTGGAGTCCGTGCCCCGCGACCCGGACGCGCTGGCCGCCCTGCTGCGCGACCTAGCCGTCTGAGCCGGTTGAGCCGATTTTGGTCACCAGTGGTCAGATATCCACACTGGCGGCCAAAAGCGGGATCAGTTGGTCAGGACGGCCTGGATCTGGGTGACGTGGGCGATGTAGCGCCCGCTGTCGTCGGACATGTCGGTGCGGACGGCGATCGTGGTGCGCCCGACGTGCAGCGGCCGCGACGTCGCCGTCACCGACCCGGATCGCACCGCCCCGGTGAACACCGTGCTCGAGGAGATCGTGGACGTGCGCGCGCCGTCGGGCAGGTTGAGGAACGCGCACACGGCGCCGGTGCTGTCGGCCAGGGTCATGATCGCGCCGCCGTGCAGGACGCCGCCGGCCGTCGTTCGTTCCGCAGCCCATTCGAGCTTGCCGACGACCTCGTCCTTGCGGGCGGCGATCAGCTCGATCCCTGTGGCCCGTGCGAATGGCATGAACGTAAGCATGTCGTCTGGGCCCATGGGGTGGAGTTTGCCGGATCGGCCACCCACCCGCAGCGTCGACCTTGGCATGATCGGGGCATGACCCTCGTCGCCGGCGTCGACTCGTCCACGCAGGCCTGCAAGATCGTCATCCGGGATGTCGAGACCGGCGCGCTGGTGCGGCAGGGCCGGGCGCCGCATCCGGACGGCACCGAGGTCGATCCCGCCGCGTGGTGGACCGCGCTGCAGGCGGCGCTTCACGAGGCGGGCGGCCTGGACGACGTGGCCGCGATCTCGGTCGGCGGCCAGCAGCACGGCATGGTCTGCCTCGACGACGACGGGGCGGTCGTCCGGCCGGCGCTGCTGTGGAACGACACTCGGTCGGCGCGGTCCGGCACCGAGCTGGTCGCCGAGCTCGGCGGTCCGGCCGCGTGGGCCGACGCCGTCGGGTCGGTGCCGCTCGCCGCTTTCACCGTGACGAAGCTGCGCTGGCTGGCCGAGCACGAACCGGCCAACGCCGCCCGGACGGCGACCGTCTGCCTGCCGCACGACTGGCTCAGCCAGCAGCTGGGCAGCGCGGACCTGATCACCGATCGCAGCGACGCCAGCGGCACCGGCTACTGGTCGCCGGCCACCGGCGAGTGGCGCCCCGACCTGCTGCGCCGCGCCCTGGGCCACGACGCCGCCGTGCCCCGGGTGCTGGGGCCCGCGGACCAGGCCGGCGAGACCGCGACCGGCACGCTGATCGGGCCGGGCGCGGGCGACAACGCCGCGTCGGCGCTCGGCATCGACGCGCGCCTGGGCGACGTCGTCGTCTCGATCGGGACGTCCGGCACGGTGTTCGCGACGACCGCCGCCCCGACCGCGGACGCGAGCGCCATCGTCGCGGGGTTCGCGTCGGCGACCGGTGACTTCCTGCCGCTGGTGTGCACGCTGAACGCCGCCCGCGTGCTGGACGCCGCCGCCACGATGCTCGGCGTCGACCACGCCCGGCTGGCCGAGCTGGCGCTCAGTGCCCCGCCCGGTGCCGGCGGGCTGACCCTCGTGCCGTACTTCGAAGGTGAGCGCACCCCGGACCGCCCCGATTCCACCGCCGCCCTGCACGGGATGCAGCTGGCCAACTCGACGCCGGCGCACCTCGCCCGAGCTGCCGTCGAGGGGCTGCTGTGCGGGCTCGCGGACGGGCTCGACGCGCTGGTCGAGCAGGGCGTGCCGGTCGAGCGGGTGATCCTGGTCGGGGGCGGGGCCCGGTCGGAGGCCGTGCGGCAGATCGCGCCGATGATCTTCGCCCGCCCGGTCACCGTCCCGGAGGCCGGCGAGTACGTCGCCGACGGCGCCGCCCGGCAAGCGGCGTGGGTCCACACCGGCACGCTGCCCACGTGGCAGCTCGCCGACGTCGCGACGTTCGAGGGCGAGCCCACCCCCGCCGTGCGGGCCCGCTACGCCGAGGTGCGCGACCTCACGGCGTCCCGGTAGCCCGTGCGGGCAGCACGGCCAGCAACTCGTAACCGCCGTCGGGCGTATGCCGGTGCTGGAGCGTGCCACCCAGCAACTCGGCCCGTTCGCGCAGGCCGATCAGCCCGTGACCGCCGCCGGGTAACTGCTCTGCCCGGGGCGCCGCCGGGGGTGGCTCGTTGTGGATGCGGACCCGGATCGCCCCGTGATCGGGCACCAGCTCCACCGTCACCTGCGCCCCGGTCGCGTGCTTGCGAACGTTGGTCAGCGCCTCTTGGACGGTGCGGTACGCGGCTCGCTCGATCGGCACCGGCCACTCCCGCGAGAGCACCGAGTCGGCGCACAGCTGCGCGCCGGTGCCGCTGTCGAGGACGAGGCGGGGGAGGTCCGCGAGGCGAGGCTGCGGGGTGACCTCGCTCTCGGGGCGGTCCTTGTCGCGCAGCACGGCGACCATCTCGCGCAGTTCGGTCAGCGTCTTCGCGGCCAGCGTGCGCAGCGTCGCCGCCGTCTCGCGAGTCGTGGGGTCGGTGGACGTCATCCGCAACGCCCCGGCCTGCACCGCGATCAGGCTCACCTGGTGCGACACGACGTCGTGCATCTCGCGGGCCAGCCGGGTGCGTTCCTGGGCCAGGACGGTGTGCGCGACCAGCTCGTGCTCGCGCTCACGCCGGGCGCGCAGCTCGTCGAGCTGGCCGGCCAGCTGCTCGTACGCGCGCAGCAGCAGGCCCAGGCTGGCCGGTCCGCCGACGATCAGCAGCGCGAACACCACGCGCTGGGCCACGTACTCGGTGGGCGCGTCGTCGCCGGGCAGCAGGAACATCCCGACCACCTGGGCGACGGCGATCACGCCGACGATGCTGCCCACCAGGCGGCGATCGCGGACCCGGTGCGCCAGGGTGAACGTCGCCACGAGCTGGGCTATCAGCGCATAGCCCCAGACGATGTTCGGGATTCCGAGCAGCATCGTGGCCAGTGGCCACCGCCGGCGCAGGGCCAGGGCGGCCACGGCCAGCGCCGACACGACGATCGGCGCGACGTGCGCGGGCGTCGAGGCGGCCAGGTCGGCGGCCGCCAGCGCGATGATCAGGGTCTCGCCGGCGACGGCGGCCGGCCAGCTCTTCACGTCCAGCCGGAGCCGCCCGCTCAGGTCGAGCCGACCGCTCAGCCGACCGCTCACGTCGAGCCGACCGCTCACGTCGAGCCGACCAGCCCGGCCCGGTGGGCCAGCACGGCGGCCCGCACCCGGTTCGGTGCCCCGAGCTTGGTGAGGATGGTGCTGACGTACTCCTTGACCGTGCCGACCGACAGGAACAGCCGCTGGCTGATCTCCAGGTTGGACAGTCCCTCGCCGACCAGGGCCAGCACCTCGCGCTCGCGGTCGGTCATGGCGGCGATCAGCTCGCTGATGTCGGGGTCGGCGCTGCTCGCGACGTAGCCCCCGATGACGGTGCGGGTCACCACCGGCGAGAGCACGCTGCCGCCGGTGGCCAGCACGCGCACAGCATGGATGAGCTGCTCGGGTTCTGTGTCCTTCAGCAGGAACCCGAT
>Ga0137415_10005356_pt1 | contig 12704 bp, 11 predicted proteins | sample CZODoug3_1_1_16f_FD_183082 | JGI IMG/M metagenome (GOLD analysis project Ga0137415, IMG submission 183082) | Vadose zone soil fungal communities from Angelo Coast Range Reserve, California, USA - CZODoug3_1_1_16fungal (Hybrid Assembly) | ecosystem: Environmental > Terrestrial > Soil > Vadose... | reverse complement strand
ACTCGCGCTTGCATGAATATCTCATGAGGACCGGCGCGAGCAACCGCCAATAAAGGCTATAACACTAATTTCGACTGCGAACTCTCCGCTGAGCATCGGAGGCGAAATATTGAAGGGGCTGATTCTTGCTGGCGGGTTCGCGACAAGGCTCCGACCCCTTAGCTGTTCAAAGCCTAAGCTACTCTTTCCTCTAGTCGGCGTGCCTCTCATAGATCGCATGGTCGAATGGTTTGCGCGGGGAGGGGTTACCGAGGTGATACTTGCTGTAAACCATCTCTCAGACAAGTTGAGGATTGAGGTCGCACGGAAGAAACTCGCCGCCAAGATTGTGCTGTCAGTTGAAGAGACTCCTCTTGGAACTGGCGGACCGATAATCCTCGCAAAACCGATGCTGAATAAGGACGAACTATTGATCGTTGCAAACGGAGACGTGATCAGTGACATTGACCTTCGAGGGTTGATAGCAGAGCATACTAGGTCCGGAGCCGAGGCAACAGTCGCTCTTGTATCTGTCAAAGATCCTCGGCCCTTCGGGTTAGCTACCCTTGATTCAAATGATCGCATCACTCGATTTGAGGAGAAAGCGGGGACCAAGCACGGGCCTGGTTGGATCAACGCGGGAGTCTACGTGTTAAACCCCGGAGTGGTTGCAATGATCCCCTATGGACGCCCGGTAAGCCTAGAACGAGAAATTTTTCCAATACTCGCGAGTCAAGGAAAAATGACTGGATGGAAACACACCGGATTCTGGTACGACATCGGAAAGATTCCCGATTACATAACGGCAAATAGAGAATTGCTGAAACGTGCCGAATACCGGACGACAGAGAGCCCCGACCAGAAGATGCAGAGCATCGAAGTGATCCAACCATCTTTTGTTGGAAGAGATTGTATCCTGGAAAGAGGCGCGAAGATCGGACCAAACGCGATCTTGTCCGAAAGAGTGAGTGTCGGGAAAGGCGCAACTGTTCGGGACACGATCGTGTTCGAACAAACAACCTTGAGTGAAAATTGTATTGTTGAAGACGCGATCGTCGGAGAAGGAGTCACGGTCGGGAGAGATGCAAGGATAGAGAAAGGATCCATCATCGCCGGCCAAGTATTCATTCCCGATGGAGCGATCATTAGACCAGGTTCTATCATTCTGAACTAGAGAGGGAGTGTCAAGCGAACGGTTGGAAGATTGATTGCGCCTCAGCTCTTCGGAACCAACGGAATACGAGGGGTCGTTGGCGAAACAATTACCGCTGAATTTGCCTTCAGAATCGGGTCCAGCGTCGCTTCACTCTACAAGAACAAGAAAATACTTCTCGGCCGAGACGGACGAACCTCTAGCCAGATGCTAGCTGAGGGTGCGGTCGCTGGGATTCTTGCACAAGGAAACAGTGTGGAAGACTGCGGAATAATCACGACGCCCGGATTGCAATTCCTAGCAAGAATCAGCGCTTCTTCCGGGCTTGTGATTACCGCGAGCCATAATCCGCCTGAATACAACGGCTTCAAGGTCGTGGATTTTGATGGAATCGAGATTCCTCGCGAGAAGGAGGAGGCCATCGAACGGTTAGTCGTCAAAGACTCGTGGAAAGTGAGCAAGACTCCGGGACAGAGAGAGCAGCGGACTCTGCCCCTCGAACTCTATCTCGCGAGTGTCAGAACACACGTGAGGAAGGAGAAACTTGCCAACCGGCTGAAAGTTGTGGTTGACACGGGAAACGGGGTATCCTCGTTGACTACTCCTGTCTTGCTAGGAAGCATCGGATGTCAGGTGGTCACGATCAACGACAATATCGACGGGAGATTTCCGGGTCGCACTTCTGAACCTAGACCAGAGAATCTAGGTCCTCTATCGGAACTCGTCCGATACGAGAAGGCAGCATTCGGGGTTGCTCACGACGGCGACGGCGATAGGGCTGTATTCGTTGACGAAACCGGAGTCGTTCATTCGGGAGATAATAGTTTGACACTCATTGCCGACGAGGTCCTCAAGAAAAATCCGGGAGGCAAGGTGGTTACTCCTGTCAATTCATCCATGTCTGTAACGGAAGTTGGTCGGAAGAGGAAGGGAAGAGTGATCCTAACCAAGGTGGGAAGCATACACGTGGCAAGAACGATAGTCCGGGAGAAAGCGATTCTTGGCGGAGAAGAGAACGGCGGAATTTTCTACGCTCCGCACCAGCCGGTGAGAGACGGGACGATGGCTACGGTCTTAATTCTGAACGCCATTCTGGAGAATCGGATGCCTCTATCCAAACTGATGACTCGGCTGCCAACCTTCTTCATGGCCAAAGAGAAGCGCAAATGCCCGGATAAGAAGAAGAACGATGCGATGAAGAGGATTCGTCAGCGGCTCGGTGAACGAGTGACGAGCACGATAGACGGGATCCGCGTCGACATCAAAGACCGAGGCTGGTTCCTAGTCCGACCCAGCGGAACAGAGCCTCTAATCCGAATCTATATCGAGGGAAAGACAGAGAACGATCTGAAACTTCTTCTAGACGAGTTCAAACCGATCATCGACCACGCAATCGAGGGCTAAACCATGGAGGTCATATTGCATCAAGAACGATGCTACAAATGACGGCCTGTCAGTCGAGGAGACCCCTTCTGCGTCGCGAGAATCATATTGTTGGCCCCCTTTTTTCAGAGGAGTCTCGCCAGTTGAAGCTGTTCTGGGCGAGTCTTCCGATTTGCGTGTTGGAATGGGATAGTCGACCGTTTTCGAAAGTGGTAGATCAAGCGTATGGCCCAGCGTGAAAGAGTCGCCTGCCCCGATTATTGATCAGGGCTGTTCCGCGCTTGTCAGGTTTGAGATAGTAAAAATCTGCGGTTTTCCTTCTTCGAAGAGCAGCTGGGGAAGCATTACTCTTTCTTAATTCCCTTAAGATCGCCGAGTTTTGTCTCGCCCGTTGAAATTTTTTTCGAGATTTCTTGGTTGGTAACGGGTTTGGTAACCATGGATGGTAACGGCGAGGCTGAAAGGTTCGCTTGGACGTCCGCTACAAGGTGCCGAGATTGGCGAAGGTCGCGCTGCCCGGAATCGCGTTGTGTCAATGGATGCCTGCGGCTTGAAGGTGCTGAGCGATGGTTAGCTCTTGGTCTTCCAGGTCTTTCTAACTATCCTGGAAATCTCGATCGGGTCTTCCATGTGATGCAGCAGTGTGGCGCCCCCGCCTCTCTTATTCCTCCCGTGCTCTCTCCGACGCCGAATCTCGCTCACGGTCAAGACGATCTCTCTGAGGGATATACCGTCTTGACCAAGACTCCCTTCTCCAAGTACTTGAAGTGGAGCGGTTTCTCTCTCGTGAAGCATGAGATGGGGTGGCGCCTTAACTCTTCTCGGGTTCTTCTTAGCAATGCGCAAGCTTCGAGAAAGTCTTCACCGACGTGCCGTGGCATCTGGTTGTTGACGGTTCTTCAAGCTGATGCTGATTTCAGAGAGAAACGGCCTTGTTTGTCTTGCACATGGGAGAGAAAAGTTTTTTGGAATGGCGTCCTTCGACTCCTCAACTTCGATAATGTGCCATAAAACCAAAGGGCTTGGTCGCCGCCGCACTTATCGCTTCGAGGAGGTCTTACGGTTGTTGCATTCATGCTTGCTAGCTTTTCCAAAACCGTTCCAGCACTGTCATGATTTTTTCTATAGGGTCTTCCATCTTCTCTAGTATGTTCCTTGATCTCTCAGCAAGCAGCTTTCTCTTTGTCTCGCTTGCTAATAGCTCCTTCGCGGACTCCACCAGGCGATTTACGCTGTGGGCCTCGTAAGTGAGTCCTTGTTTGACCAAGTATGAGATATAATACAGGTGCCCACCTTGATATGCTGAGATAGAAGGGATTCCAAGCAGTGCCGCTTCAACGGTCATGGTCCCGCCCATTCCGACGAATAAGTCGGTAGCCTTGAGAAGAGCAGCACCGTCGATCGTTTCCTTGGGCAAGATTATCTTGTTGCCGAATTTCTCGGCGAGGTGGCTGAGTTGTTCTTCATACCTACCTAGAACCAAGATGTTGTATTCTCCAAAGTTTGAGGTGAGGGCGTCGAGTATATCGATTCCCCAGGAAGCATCTTTGTCGAGGAGGTACGACGCGTAGCTCTCCTCGTACCTTACCGTTATTGTCCTTCTATCTGGGTTGGCTCCCAGTTCTTCTAGGTTGAGTTTCTCTACGTTTCTCCGTTTCAACCACACGGCAGGGTCGAGTGCATCGTATCTCGTTATGTCCTTGCGTTGAACACCGTAGGGCTTCCACGCCTCGTAGGGGATCACACGTGGGGTTACGAGTCGGTCGACTAGAGGTAGTGTAAGCCTGTCGACGCTTACGGTATGGGGGCAATCAGAAATGCAAACCTGTGGTATTCTTAGTCCAAAGGCGACCCGCGCACATTCAGGTGACGCAAAATGCACCGCAAGCCCGGGACTCCATCCAGGCACGAGATCGACTAGCCCTCGTATTCTGTCGTTACTGGCGATGAGTTTGTCGAGAAGCGAAGCGCCTCCGTGTTTTCCTACGAATGTGACCTCAAAACGGGACTTGCGAAGTAAACCCTCTGCTTCTCGATAGTGCCTCGATGTAACATGTGTTCCATGCCCGTGTTTGTCGAGTTCTTCCACTAGGGGGGTTAGGAATAGAGCCTGCTTTGGTGTGTTGACGTCTATCCAAATTTCCAACCGCTATTCCTACCAGCACCATCCGGGCGTCTCTTTGTCTCGATCTACGGCAACGCAACATTGCATGGGACAGACACGTACCCGATGAGTCACGGCCAAATCGCTAGTACCGCATTTTTTCCCACTTATTCGTGTTCTCCCTTACCCAATCGAGTTCCTTCTGTAGGCCCTGCTTTAGACCGATCCTCGGCTGCCAACCGATCCTTTTGGCTTTGGAATTGTCTAGAATCATTTTCTTGAGCTCAAGAGGTAGCCTCTTCCGCCCTGGAACCACCTTGGACATTTCTCCTTCGCGGATGCTCTCGTAGATCGGTTCTTCAAGGTCGAAGGCTTCAACGACCAGATCCGCCAAGTCTCGAATCTTGGTTCCGACGCCTGATGAAACGTTGAACACGCCAGTGTAGTCATGGCCCTTGTTTATTAGCCGATCATGAAAGCTTACGACATCTGACACGTATACGAAATCTCGAACCTGGTCTCCCCCCCATACAACAGGAGGCTTACCTTTGAGGGCTCTCTTGAGAAACAGCGTCAGTACTCTGCCATACCATTCTCTAGGTCCATAGACGATGCTGTATCTGAGACCTGTTATTGCGAGTCCGTGATATTTGGAGTATATGTCGGCATACTTCTCGACGGCTAGTTTGCTAACACCGTAGGGCCAGTTAGGGTTGGTCGGGTGCGTTTCGTCTTGGGGAAGGTGCTGCGCTTCGCCGTAAACCCCGGCGGAAGAAGCATAAATAATCCTCTCTACGCCGTTGCGAACTGCAGCATTGAACACGTTCAGGCTGCCCGCTGTATTGACGCTAAGGTCTTTGACCGGATCTTTCAAGGACTTCGTTATTTCGAGCTGGGCCGCCTGATGTGAAATTAGGTCTACTCCCTTGCAGACCTTTGAGAGCTTCCGGTAGTCTGTAATGTTTCCTCGAACCACGTTAACATTCCCCGTTGTATCCGCTAGGTTTTCCCTGTACCCGCTACTCAGGTCGTCAAGAACTGTTACCTCTGCGCCTTTCTTGCAAAGGCTGTCCACTATGTGAGAACCAATGAAACCGCATCCGCCTGTGACCAAGATGCGCAAACCGTTAACTGTCGTGTCGGAATCCCTCGTGGGATTTCTAGGATAATCTCCTTAGCATCATTGCCACTGCCTACAGGCACATCTCTTTAGAGGCTGCGCCTGGTCTCCGCTTATATTTTGATTCCTGCTTCTGTTGAGTGTCCTCAGGCGAGGCTCGATTGGGCATCGATTAGTCTGCTTCGACCTTGATCGTCACCGTGCAACTCTCGATAGAACGGCTCGAAGAACAGGCGTGTTTCGGGGTTAGAATGTCGATCCAGATTTTCATGCCTGGAGATCCCAGATCAAATTCTGTGAGACGTCATTGGCAGATAGGAGATAGCAGACGTCCAAGATCCGACATTCACGGTCAGCGCTGACAGATTTTGCGCCTAACGCAGGCAACCTTGTTGCTGATTGGATGGAAATCTTTCAACAGAGTAGATGCAATCGGTTAAGGAGATCGCGAACTATCCCCGACTGTTCCTACCTGATTTGTCGGAACCAACTGATCAGTTCCATGGAAGAAACCCATTCCGTTGCTATTATCGGCGATAACCCAGAGGCGCTCCTCCTCTCTGTCCTCTACGCTGAAGCAGGCATTACCAACTACCTCGTAGGACCCTTCGGGGACGATGGCAGAACACATTCGAACCGGCCAGGCTTAGAAGAGGCTCTATGGCTGCTCGGCATTTTCAAAAAGTCAGGCAAGATTACCATAACGCCAGACCATCACAGATTACCCCTATCGCAAGTCAGGACCTTGATTCTGGCGACTCACGCCTCCAGCCCCGATCAGATGAACGCGCTTGAGATGACCGTCCGAAACCTCGCCCCTAGCCTTGCAAATGGAACCACTATTGCGTTTACTGGCCTCTGCAAACCCCGCTACACCTCCTCCGTGGTCAAGTCAACGATAGAGAAACACGGTGGACTAAACATTGGAGTTGACATGAATCTCTACTACATGCCGCTATTCTGGACGGGTGAGAGAATCCAAGAGTTCAAGGAAAAACGGAAAGTGCTCGCTGGGTTCGGTGGCGCTATCTCAAGCCCCTTCCAAGAGGAACTCCTCCGAGTCTTTCCAACACTAAGCTTGACCTCGACAATGGAAATCGCGGAAGCCTCAGGCCTATACTCAGCGGTCAGTCGAGAAGTAGCGAGAGCACTTGAGCTGGAACTTGCCAAGATGTCAGAAACGCATGGAATAAACTACGATGAAGTGCAGGAACTCTCCAGAGACGTACGGTTAACTTTCACAGGAAGCTCACATCCATTTCCAGAGCGAGAATCGATCGCAACAAGCATAGCACTCTCAAGCTCCCAGCGAAGGAATGGGGCGAGGCTCATGCGAGCAGCTCACTCCATAAACGAAGAGTACCAGTCTCAGATCGTCGACATGATCAAGAGAGCACTCCGCCATTGTGGATATCCCTTCAGGAGATCAAGAGTTGCAATTCTGGGAACAGATGGGCTGCTGAAGAATCCCTGGTCTAAGCCCGAGTCTCCACCCATAATCGAATCTCTTCAGAAGAGAGGCGCAAGAATATCACTATACCCCGGCGAGACTGGATCTGAGCCGTGGGCTGAGATGGTCGGAGAGCAAGTTCGAGTCGAGAGCAGCCTCCTAAGAGCCATCGCGAAGGTCAATTGTACAGTTGTTGCACTTCCGAAATCATCCGCGTCGGAGCTTGACCCAGATCAACTTTCGACCGAGATGAATCGACCGGGAGCAATCTGTGATCTTACTAGAGTTCTGGAAGCTTCAAATGTTGAGAAGGCCGGCCTCTTCTACACGACTATAGGAAGAGGCACCTTCGATACTTGAAACGTCTAGCGGTTGGCGTCATAGGCACAGGCTTCTGGGGCGAAAACCAAGTTCGAGTCTTTCGTCAGAGTCGAATAGCTGACCTCGTCGCGATCTGCGACGCTGACAAAAAGCGAGCCAAAGAAATTGGCACCAAGTACGGTGTTCCCTGGTTCTCCGATCTGACCAAATTTCTCCGAGTACCGAACCTGGAAGCGGTTACCGTTTGCACTCCCACTCAGACTCATCTGAGAGTCGGCTTGCTGGCGATTGAAGCGGGTAAGAACCTGCTGGTCGAGAAACCTATGACAGGCGAAGAGCGGTCCGCCGACAGGCTAGTGAACTCGGCGAGGAAAGCGGGGGTGAAACTCCTTGTCGGTTTCATTGAAAGGTTCAACCCTGGAGTAAAAGCTGTGAAGAAGATGTTGACGCAAGGAGTAGTGGGCGACGTAATAATTGCGACAGGCCGTCGAGTAGCCAGATGGCCGATAAGGATCGGAGATGTGGGCGTCATCAAGGACACCGCGATACACGACATCGACGCAATGCGCTACTTGCTGGAGGAAGAGGTCTCCGCGGTCTTCGCGCAGACCGGCTCTTTAAGAACTCGCTCCTACGAGGATTATGCTGAGATAATGCTACGCTTCGATGAAGGCACTACAGGTTTCCTTGACGCGAATTGGCTTACCCCTCGGAAGGTCAGAACACTCATCATTACAGGTAGCGACGCGACAATAAGCCTAGACTACATCACGCAAGAGATAACACTGGAGAATTCACAGCGACTCGTCAAACCATTCACACCATGGGCCGAACCTCTCAAACTCGAACTTGAGAACTTCATAACGACCATAATCAGAGACAGAGAGGAAGCGCCCTCAGGACAGGACGCCCTCAAAGCAATAATGGTCTGCGACGCAGCTCTTCGATCCGGCAAGTCAAAGACCCTCGTAACATTGAACACAAGCTAGGTAATAGTCAACCTTATTTCACGAAGCGAAAACCTCGACTAAGACTTCGATTGAAGAGACGCCTCATGGAGATACTTGCCTGCCCGATCGATAAACACTACCCACTCGAACTTCACGTCTTCGAAGAGAAAGAGGAGATCACCGAAGGCTTACTGGTTTGCACAGAGTGCAATCGCTGGTACCCTATCTCGGACGAGATCCCTCAGATGCTACCGGACGATCTCAGAGAAGCCAAAGAGGATCTTGAATGGCTAAGCAAATGGAAAAGCCAGGTGCCGGAGAGGGTCCTTACTCAGGGACAGCCCTTCAGACTCAATTCCTGACGCACGCCACCTGGCCAGAACTCTAGGGTCGAATCAAGAGCTCGTCATCCTAGAATAGCTTATCCAGGCTTGTCTGTCCGTTCGATCTTTTCCTGTTCCGGAGTATCGACTGGCTTGGAAGATTCATCTATGCTCGATTCTGACTCCACAATTTGGGCAATCGTTCTCCACGGGAGAGTCGCTGACGATTTCTCCGGGAGAATTCCTCCAGGCCTGAAGGCTAGTATTATGATGAGTAATGAAGCGAACATCAGGTATTCGAGCCAGTTGACGTCGAATGGAATGTAACCTTGGAAGTAGAACTTCACCTGGTTAACAACTTTGAACAGGAAGGTGAAGGAAAAGGCGCCTAGGGCAACTCCAGCATTATTTGCCGCTCCGCCTATGATTACCATCACCCATATCCAGAAGGTCCAAGTTATTCGAGTCCACGTTTCCGCGTTCACTGCTCCGACATAGAAGGTGAGAAGGGCGCCGGCCACGGCGCTAATCGCGGAAGCTACTATTATCACATTCCGTCTGACAGCAGCATCATTTTTTCCAAGCGCTCTCGCGGCTACCTCGTTGTCTCGGACCGCCCTGAGGGTCCGTCCAAGGGGAGACCGAGCCACCCTCTCAACATAAAGATAGACTAGAATTGCAAACGAGGCGACCAGGACCAGCACAACAACATCTCTGACCCCGATACCTGTTTCGGCCCACGCAAAAACATCTGGTACTTCGATACCTTGACTGGCTCCGATAAGAGGCTGGTAGCCCCCGAGGAAGATCTGGAACAGTTGAGCAGATGCCAACAGAAGCATGCCAAGATAGTCTTCCCTCAGTCTGATTGCTGGGAAGGAGGCGACGAAACCAAGCACCGCACCCACGACCGCAGCGAGCAGGACCCCCAGAAGAAGAAGCTCAGCGGAGAGAATGATGTTTTGCGTAAGTGCAGTGTTTATGCTTGGGATTATTGTCGCGATGAAGCCGTTGTAGTCGCCGTGAGTATTAATGCCGAGAACTATTGCAGCGACTCGGCCAGAAACGGACCCGGCGGCAGCCGCTCCGGCTGCGACGAACATAACTTTACCGAAGTTCGGAACTCCCGAGAATCCCGCCTCAAGATTAAGCGTGAGCGAAACTGCAAGGTAGAGCGCGTAAGCCGTCCCGAGATCAACTAGAAAACGGATAATGTCTATGCCGAACAAAACGAACATGGGAACGTCCATCTATTTCCCTCCGGCACTACGAAACACGCGGCCAAGCAGGATCTTGGTGCGTCGAAACGTTTGGGCCGCTGGGACTACGATCCTTTTCCATCCCACTGAGACAAGACCTTGAGGAAACAGGAGCAAGGTTACGACCATGAGTACGAGTGGAACTCCCTTTTGGTAGATCTGAACCCATGATCCGAACAGTTGAGCACCTTCTTGAGTGAGGAGTATTTCGCTAGCTCCAACAATCAGCCCTCCAAGGGCTGCTCCGTATATGCTGGCTAAACCTCCAAGCACACTAGCCGCAAAGATCTCCACGATCAGATTGGAACCTGCAGACGTTCCTCCTGGGAGCCACAGGGCATAGTATGAACCTGACAGCGCAGCGAATCCGCCTGCCAACCACCATGCGAAAACATACGTTCGTTCAACATCGATGCCAAGAATACGAGCTAGGCTTGGATTCTCGACCGACGCTCTCATCGCTATTCCAAATCGTGTCTTTGTTAGAAGCAAGTATAATCCCGCTGTTATCGCCGCGAGAGAGATGGGAGCGACGTAAAGCAGACCAGGTAAGCCCATGAGAGTGAAGTCGGTTCCAGGAGTTGCGCTGAGTGCAACGAAATACTTGGTGTCGATGATTCTGTAGAGGGAAGATAGGTAGTCCGAGTAGATCCCGAATATTCCTATGAAGGCAATGTCTACCGCGAGAGTAGAAATCATCAGTGCAACCAGCGATGAGCCCCTCCTCGCCAACACACGAAGAACCCCGAGATACATAGCGACTGAACCGACCCCTCCGAGCACGAAAGAAAGGGGAGCAGAAAGGTAGGGACTGATGTGATTGACCCGAAGGAGTGAGAAGGATGTGTAGATTCCGATTGTCACGAAGGAGCCATAGGCGAAATTCGGCACTTTTGTCGTCAGATAGGTAAGAGTGAGCCCCATCGCCATCAGCCCGAAGAGCGAAGAATAGACAACTGTGTCCAGAAGGTACGGAGGGATGATCGGTCTTACAACGTAGACAACGATCGCTCCCACGCCGAAGATAACTGCGATCGCGAGTGCCACGAGAACGATGACTAGTTTCCTAGTCCATCGCACTGAAGTGGTTGGAGAAGGGAACATTGACCTTAGAACCCTCGAACATGTCTCAAACTCTAATATGGCTTATATCGGCAATTGGGACCGCGACCCTTCTGAAACAAAATGCAATCTCAACCACAATCTCAACCCATGTCACCCCCCGCCAAGAAGATGGTCTCAAGAGCCATCGCTCTGATTCTACTCATTGTCGGAGTTGGAGTCGGCGCAGGTATCACCTACGCTTCTCTACTAACCGGAGGACAGTTCAACAGCGGACTCTGCGCCTCAGGTCGCACGTTGACAATAGGCCTACTGACCGACAAGACCGATGGTCTATCAGACCAGGGAGTAAGAGCTGCGTACGCAGCTCAACAGGCAATAACCGACATCAACACGTATCTGTCAAACGCAGGATGCAATCTGAAATTCGCGGTATCTATAAGCGACTACCAGCTTGACAGTTCAATCGCACTCACCGATCTTCAGAACTTCGCAGCCTCGGGCGTACAGGTTGTAGTCGGACCATTGAACAGTGGAGCCCTCCAGAACCTGATAACGTACGCAAATTCGAACCACATTGTAGTGATCAGTCCCTCTTCGACCTCCGCGGCACTTGCAATTCCCGAGTCCTCGACAAAATACTACTTCCGAACAGCACCCGACGACAGATGGCAAGGAATGGCAGACGCAAGAATGATCCAAGCTGAAGGAGCCTCGAAGCTCATCGTTGTACAGAGACATGACACATACGGAGACGCACTTGCAAACGCGACAGCCTCCAACTTCAACTATCTACTGACAAACAAGGCCGGCACCGTCGATTCGAACGGCTGTACAGCTATAGACACCGTCTGCATAATCCAGTACGCCCCAGCGACCACGGATTTCACAACGACTGTCACTGCATTGAATAACGGCTTCAACGCACTTAACGCCACGACTAACATCAACAAGGTAGCGATAAGTTCCGTCGCTTTCGAAGAATTCACGCAGATGATCTACCAGATCAACGCGCAACACCCGAATCTGCTCAAAGGACACATACCAGGGTGCAACTTTGGTCTAAATCCGGTGCCAGGATGCACTGATAGCAATGGCAACCCTGTGAGCGGCCCGGCCTCTGTATGGACAGGCACTGACGGCCAAGCTCAAGACACCCTAATATCAAACAATAGCACCTCGAGCGGATACTTCGCAAACAACAGGCTCCCCTCAACAGTCTACGGCTTCCTCAACAATACCAAAGCACTGGCGCTCGATGCCCTATTCCCCAGCATATCCAACGGTAACGTCTGTGACAACTACTGCCGTGGCACATACGATGACATGTGGCTCGGAGCCCTAGGCACACTCAGCGCAGGAGCATACAGCGGAACAAAAATACAGGCAATCATGCCGACCGTCGCCGCGAACTACTTCGGCGTAACAGGCTGGAACGGCCTCGACTCAAACGGAGACAGAGTAGCAAACATATACCAAGTCTGGAAGGTCGTCGCAAGCGGCAGCACCTACACATGGCGCTATGCGGGCGAATGGACAGCGGACGCAACCCCCAACACACCAGGCACACTCGACCACTTCAACCCCTACTAGGCGGAAA
>Ga0137415_10005352_pt1 | contig 12706 bp, 11 predicted proteins | sample CZODoug3_1_1_16f_FD_183082 | JGI IMG/M metagenome (GOLD analysis project Ga0137415, IMG submission 183082) | Vadose zone soil fungal communities from Angelo Coast Range Reserve, California, USA - CZODoug3_1_1_16fungal (Hybrid Assembly) | ecosystem: Environmental > Terrestrial > Soil > Vadose... | reverse complement strand
GCGCGCCAGGTGTACGACCAGTCCGGGCTCGGCCCCGAGCACTTCCAGGTGATCGAGCTGCACGACTGCTTCTCCGCCAACGAGCTACTGACCTACGAGGCACTCGGCCTGTGCGCCGAGGGCGAGGGCGGCAAGCTCGTCGACAACAACGACACCACCTACGGCGGGCGCTGGGTGGTCAACCCGTCCGGCGGCCTGATCTCGAAGGGTCATCCGCTGGGCGCCACCGGGCTCGCCCAGTGCGCCGAGCTGACCTGGCAGCTGCGCGGTACCGCGGCCAAGCGCCAGGTGGACAACGTCACCGCCGCCCTGCAGCACAACATCGGCCTCGGCGGCGCCGCCGTCGTCACCGCCTACCAACGCGCCGAGCGCTGAACAGGAGCATCGCCATGGGCCAGATCACCGCCTCGATCGACCTCCCCGCCACCCCGGACAAGGTGTGGACGGAGTTCTCCAACCCGAACAACTTCGAGAAGTGGCTCACCATCCACACCAAGTGGAAGGGCGAGGTCCCGGCGCAGTTCAGCAAGGGGGCGCAGGTCGCCGAGGTGGTCACCATGCTCGGCATGCCGAACACCATCACCTGGACGGTGGAGGAGTTCGACGCCCCGCACAAGCTGGTCATCTCCGGCACCGGCATGGCCGGGGTCAAGGTCAGCTTCGCGCTGTCCGTCGCGGCTGACGGCGGTGGCTCAAAGGCCACCATCGACGCCTCGTTCGAGGGTCAGATGATCGTCGGCGCGCTCGGCAAGGCGGTGGAGAAGGACGGCAAGAAGAACCTGGACGCGTCCCTGGAAAAGTTCGCCGCGCTGGTCGGCTGATCGCGATGGCTGAGCAGGAACTCAAGTTCGACAAGAGCGGGCTGGACACCTGGACCGAGGAGACGACCTTCGAGGTCACCCGGGAGCGGGTGATCGAGTACACCAAGGCGACCAACGACCCGATCGCCGCGCACCTGGCCGGGGACGCGGCCAACCCGGTGTTCGCGATCGTGCCGGTGTTCCAGTCGCTGATGGAGCCCGCACTCGAGGTGGTGCCGCTGGAGCTGTTCGGCCGGGTGCTGCACGGTGAGCAGGACTTTCGGTTCCACCGCTCGATCCGCCCCGGCGACACACTGGTCTCCCGGGCCAGGATGACCGGCTGGCGCGGGCAGCCCAACGGCACGGCGGCATGCGTCTACCTCGAGTGCCGCGACCAGGACGGCCAGCTGGTCAACGAGCAGTACGTGACGCTGTTCGTGCGCAGGTTCGACACCGGTGACACCGTCGGCACGCTCGGCCCGGACCACCGGTTCGACGAGTCGCTGCGCGGTGCGGCGCCGACAGCGACGGTGACCCAGCACGTTGACGACGACCAGACGTTCCGGTACGGCCCGGCCGCCGGCGACCCGATGCCGATCCACCTGGACGAGGACGCGGCGCGCGACTCCGGGCTGCCCGGGATCATCGCGCACGGCCTGTGCATGCAGGCGTTCACCGCGTGGGGGCTGCTGACCGAGGTCGGCGGGTCGGACGTCTCCCGGTTGAAGCGGCTCGCGGTGCGGTTCGCCAAGCCGGTGCTACCCGGCCAGGACATCACCTCGTCGATCTGGCGGGGCGACTCGTCGGGCGGGGTCACCACCTACTACTTCGAGACCACCGTCGGCGACGCCGTCGTCATCAAAGACGGCCTCGCCGAGATTGCTGACTGAGCGGAGAACCTGATCATGGGAGCACTGGACGGGCGGGTCGCCGTCATCACCGGGGCCGGCCGGGGGATCGGGCGCGAGCACGCCCTGCTGTTCGCCGCTGAGGGTGCCAGCGTCGTGGTCAATGACCTCGGCGGGGCCAACGACGGCTCGGGCGCCGACGCGGGCCCGGCCCAGGAGGTGGTGGACGAGATCACCGCGGCCGGCGGCACGGCGGTCGCCAACACCGACAACGTGGCCACCTGGGCCGGGGCCAAGTCGCTGGTGGAGCAGGCGGTGGCCGAGTTCGGCAAGCTCGACGTGGTGGTGAACAACGCCGGCATCCTGCGCGATGCGTTCCTGGCCGGCCTCGAGGAGTCGCAGTGGGACTCGGTCATCGGGGTGCATCTCAAGGGCCACGCCGCGGTGCTGCACCACGCCGCCGCCTACTGGAAGGCCCAGTCCAAGGCCGGTAACCAACCGTGCGCCGCAGTGATCAACACCTGCTCGGCGTCCGGGGTCACCCTGCCGAACGCCGGCCAGGCCAACTACGGCGCCGCGAAGGCCGGTATCGCCGCGCTGACGTTGGTGGCCGCCGGGGAGCTGGAGCGCTACGGGGTGCGGGTCAACGCGATCGCGCCGATCGCCCGCACCCGGCTCACCCTGGCCACCCCCGGCATGGGCGCGATCTTCGCCCAGGAGGTGGCGGAGGGCGAGTTCGACATGTTCTCGCCGGCCAACATCGCGCCGCTGGTGGCTTACCTGGCCACCGAGAAGTGCCCGCACACCGGCCAGGTGTTCGCGGTGCAGGGCGGCTCGATCCAGAAGCTGCGGGGCTGGACGGTCAGCGAGACCACCGAGTCCGACAACCCCTGGACCATCGACGACGTCGGCGGCCGCCTCGCCGAGTGGGTCTGAACCCGTGAGTGGGAGGACAAATGATCGAGTGGTCCGAGACCGACGTCCTGATCCGGAACTCTGTCCGGGAGTTCGTGGACAAGGAGATCCGCCCGCACATTGATCAGCTCGAGTCCGGTGAGCTGCCGCCGTACGACATCATCCGCAAGCTGTTCGCGGCGTTCGGCATCGACGTGATGGCCGCGCAGGCCACTACCAAGATGTTGGAGCGAGAGCGCGCGAAGGAGGCGGCGGAAGCGGCCGGCGAACCCCCGGCGGAGAGGAAGAAACGCTCCGGAGGCGGTACCGGTCAGGAGTCGATGGCGGCGCTGGTGGCCAGCGAGCTGGCCGGCGTCAGCCTCGGGCTGGTGGCCTCGATCGGGGTCAGCCTCGGGCTCACCGCCGCGACGATCACCTCGAAGGGCACCCTGGCGCAGAAGGAACGGTGGTTGCCCAAGCTGGCCACCTTCGAACACGTCGGCGCCTGGGCGATCACCGAACCGGACTCCGGCTCGGACGCCTTCGGCGGGATGAAGTCCTACGTCAAACGGGACGGCGAGGACTACCTGCTCAACGGGCAGAAGACGTTCATCACCAACGGCCCGGACGCGGACGTGATCGTGGTCTACGCCAAGCTCGACGAGGGCGACCCCAACATTGCGAAACGCGACCGCAAGGTGCTGACGTTCGTGCTGGACAAGGGCATGCCGGGGCTCACCCAGGGCAAGGCGTTCAAGAAGATGGGCATGATGTCCTCGCCCACCGGGGAGCTCTTCTTCGACAACGTCCGGCTCGGCCGCAACCGGCTGCTGGGCGAGCGGGAGCCGGTCGAAGGCGACAGCAAGGGCGAGGTCCGCTCCGGCTTCACGATGGAACGCATCGGGGTGGCCTCACTGGCGCTGGGCATCATCAACGAGTGCCACCGGCTGTGCGTGGACTACGCCAAGACCCGCACGCTCTGGGGCCAGGAGATCGGCCGTTTCCAGCTCATCCAGCTCAAGCTGGCGAAGATGGAAATCGCCCGGATCAACGTACAGAACATGGTCTTCTCCGCGATCGAGAAGCAGCGCGCGGACAAGACCATCTCGTTGGCCGAGGCGTCGGCGATGAAGCTGTACTCGTCCGAGGCGGCCACGGAGGTGGCGATGGAGGCGGTGCAGCTCTTCGGTGGCAACGGCTACATGGCCGAGTACCGGGTCGAGCAGCTGGCCAGGGACGCCAAGTCACTGATGATCTACGCGGGCAGCAACGAGATCCAGGTGACCCACATAGCCAAGGGCCTGCTCGCCTGATCACCCAAGGAGCCTCGCCTGATCACCCAAGGAGCACAGTGCTGGAGCCGAGATGACTGAAGCGCTGCCACGGCAGAAACGTGGCCGCCGAATCGCCATGACCCCCGAGGAGGTCGATGAGTTCCTCGCGGCACAACGCACCGCCCGGGTGGCCACCACCAGTGGCGACGGCCCGCACCTGACCCCCCTCTGGTTCACCTGGGTGGGCGGTGCGCTGTGGCTGTACTCGATCACCAAGAGCCGTAGGTGGGCGGACCTACGCACCGACCCTCGGGTCGCCGTACTGGTCGACGACGGCACCGAGTTCCTGGAACTGCACGGGGTGCAGATCACCGGGGAAGCGACGGTCATCGGCGAGGTGCCCCGGATCGGTGAGCCCTGCCCGGAGCTCGTCGAACCCGAGCGATCGATGGCGCGCAAGTACTTCGGTGGCGACCAGATGCCGTACGACGAACGCCACGCCTGGCTCAAGGTAGCGCCGCAAAAGATCACCAGCTGGGACTTTCGCAAGATCGGCAACTAGCGGCCAGCGAGGCCGCGATGGCAGCGAATGACTCCGTGCATGACAGCGTGAGGACAACGATGACCGACGCGGGCACCCTGCTGGATCTGATCGACCGCAACGCGACCGAACACCCCGACGTGCTCGCCACCATCGACGGCGACGCCCGGCTGACCTGGAGTGAGTACCGGCGGCGGGCCATGGCGATCGCGCTGGCGCTGCTCGATCTGGGTGTCACGCCCGGGCAGGTGGTCGGGCTGCACATGGTCAACCGGGCCGAGCACGTGCTGGCCGACGTGGCCGCGCTGTACGCCGGGGCCACGCCGACCAGCTACTACAACACCCTCGCCGCCGAACAGCTGGCCTACGTGGCCAGGGACTCGGCCGCCTCGGTGGCCATCGTGGACCCCGACCAGCTGCCGCTCTGGCTGGCCATCCGGGATGGGCTGCCGGAGCTGCGCCACCTCGTGGTGCTGGACCAGACCGACCCGCCGCCGGGGGTGCTCCGGTTCGACTCACTTGTCGACGCCGCCGAGGGCGCCCTGGACGGACGGGGCGGCGAGGTGGCCGCCGCCTCGGCCACGGTCGGTCCGGACAACCCGCTGACCATCGTCTACACCTCCGGCACCACCGGGCACCCCAAGGGCACCCTGGTCACCCATGCCGGGGTGCGGTTCGTGATGGACGGCATCGCCGCGGTGGGCGAGCGCGGTGGGGTGCCGCTGCCGGCGGTGGGCTCCTCGGCGCTGTCCTACCTGCCGTTGGCACACCTCGCCGAGCGGATGTTCAGCCACTACCTCGCGGTGCGTCAGGTGGCCACGGTGACCTTCGTGCGCGACTACCGGAAGATGGCCGGGATGCTGCCGCTGGTGCGGCCGCACGTGTTCCTCGGCGTGCCCCGGATCTGGGAGAAGATCTACGGCACCATCCGGGACCGGGTGGCGACCGAGGCCAACCCACTGAAGCGGGCGCTGGGTGCCGCCGCGCTCGCCGTGGCCACGGCGAGCGGCCGGGCGGCCTTCGAGCGGCGCACTCCCGACCTGCGCACCCGGATCCTGCACCCGGTGCTGGACCTGCTGGTCTACCGGCGAATCCGCTCCGCGCTGGGACTGGACCGGGTCCGGATGGCGGCCAGTGGCGCGGCGCCGCTCTCCGCCGAGGTGCTGATGTTCTTCGTCGGCGTCGGCATCCCCATCACCGAGGCGTACGGGATGACCGAGACCAGCGCGGTGCTCACCGTCACCCCGCCCGGCGCGCCCCGCCCCGGTAGCGTCGGCACCGCGCTGCCCGGCATCGAGCTGCGGATCGCCGAGGACGGTGAGATCTTGGCCAGGGGCCCGAACATCACCCCGGGCTACCTCAACCGCCCCGACGCCACCGCCGAGGCCATCGACCCCGAGGGCTGGCTGCACACCGGCGACCTCGGCGAGCTGGACGCCGACGGCTACCTGCGGATCACCGGCCGGAAGAAGGAGCTGATCATCAACGCGGCCGGCAAGAACATCTCGCCCGCGAACGTCGAGCTGGCCGTGTCCGGCGAGTCCGACCTGCTCGGGCCGGTGTTCGTCTACGGCGACGGCAAGCCGTACCTGGTCGCGTTGCTCACCCTGGACCCGATGGGCTGGCCGGACTGGTGTGCCGCGCGCGGCATCGATGCGGTCACCGTGGCCGACGCCGCGGCGCACCCGAAGATCCGCGAGGAGGCGGCCCGCGCGGTGGCGGCCGGCAACGCCCGGTTGGCCCGCGTCGAGCAGGTGAAGCGCTGGGCCCTGCTGGACCACGAATGGGACAGCACCACCGGCGAGCTGACCCCCACCCTCAAGCTCAAGCGGCCGGTGATCACACAGCGGTACCGACCCGACGTCGACCGGCTGTACAACTCGGTGGCGCCCTGACGCCGCCGGGCCGAGGTCAAGAGGCCTGCACGGCCTCGTGGCTCAGCACGTGCTCGAACAAGATCCGCAGGTCGGCCTTCGCCCGCCGCCACTGTGCCTCGGGCTTGGACGAGGACCCTGGCAGGGCGATCTTCATCAACAGGATGCCGCGCGCCACGTCCATGGCCGTGTAGATCGCGCTGAGCACCGCGGGTTCGTTGGCCCGCCCGCCGAACAGGACCTTGGCGAACTCCACCAGCATGGACATCGAGGCCTGCTCCAGCGCGGCCACCCGGCGCTGCAGCTCGGGATCGGTGCGCGCGGCCACCCACAGCTCTACGACGGCGACGAACACGTCCCCCTGGTGCACTGCCCAGAGCATGTCCAGCCCGGCATCGATCGGGTCGTCGGACAGCTGGGCCTGCTCGAGCTTGGGGACGGCATCCGCGGCGCGGCTCGCCGCGATGTGGCCCACCGCGGCCGCCACCATGTCGGCCTTGGACGCGAAGTGGTGTGCCAGCGCACCTCGGGTTACCCCGGCCCGCTCCACCACGCGCACCGTTGTGGTGCCGATGTAGCCGTACTCGTGCAGGCACTGCACGGTCGCGTCGAGGATCCGCCGCCGCGTGTCCGCCCGGCGTTGTTCCTGGCTGCGGCGTGGTGGCTTGGTCGGTTGGCTCTCAGGATGGCTCTCCGGCACCGGACCAGCCTAGTCAGATACCGGCAGCGGTGCCGGTCGCGCACCGAGCAGAGCGCCCAGGTCCGGCGATTGACAACTGTACGACGTATAGGGATCATTCAGACTGTCCCCCTATACGGCGTATAGTTCGGGGCGACTGTCGCTCGATGCTCCCGACCTCACCCAGAGGACCGATCGTCATGTCACATGGCACCCCAGCAACTCCGCGCCGCACCGTGCGCATCTCCACCCCGTCCGGGCAGTCGATCGAGGCCTGGGTCTACCTGCCCGACGGTGCCGGCCCGCACCCCGCTGTGGTCATGGCGCACGGGATCGGCGCGGTCAAGGCGGGAGGACTGCAGCCCTTCGCCGAACGGTTCCGCGCGGAAGGGTTCGCCGCGGTCGTCTTCGACTACCGCCAATGGGGCGGCTCCGACGGGGAACCGCGCGACGAGCTCTCGGTTCCCCGACAACTGCAGGACTACCGCACCGTGATCGACTGGACGGCCGCGCAGCCCAACCTCGACCAGGACCGGATCGTCGCCTGGGGTACGTCCTTCGCGGGGATGCACATCATCGAACTCGCCGCCTCGGACCGCCGCCTGGCCGCCGCGATTGCCCAGGTACCCCTGGTCGACGGCGCCGCCGGAGCGGCCATGACCCCGCCTGCGCAGGGGCTACGGCTCGCCGCGGCGGCGGTCCTCGACCGCCTCGGTTCCTTCGTCGGCCGGCCGGTGCGCTACATCCCCAACAGCGCCGGACCCGGCGAGTTGGCGATCGGCGGTACCGAAGACGCGCTCTACGGACTGAAACTCATGGCCCCCCGCGAGCCGGCCAACTTCCACAACCGCGTGGCCGCCCGCTCGGTGCTCAGCGTGGTCGCGCACCGCCCGGTCCGACGCGCCGCCGCCATCCGCGTCCCGATCCTGCTCGTCGTCGCCCAGGACGACACGATGGCACCGATCGGCTCGGCGCTCAAGGTCGCGGCGAAGGCGCCTCGAGCCGAGCTGTACCGCAGCCGAGGCGGCCACTACGACGCCTACGAAGGCGGCAAGGACCACGACAACGTGTTACACGCCGAGGTCGAGTTCCTGCACCGACACCTCGGCGTCCGGTCGGCGGGGTAGTGTGGGTACTCCGAGAGCATTTCGCGCGCTGGTGGTCAAATTGGCGCCGTTTTCGGCCGCTCCACAATCGGTCGCCGAGCGACTGAGAATGGGGGAACCGGCATGACGTCGGCCCCGCACAGCACGATCCAGCACACCAACACCGCGCGGTTGGCGCTCAAGCCTGGTATCGGGTCCCGGTCACTGGCGACCGGTTCTGTCGACGGTGCTTGGTGGCCGGGGTCGCGGGACCTCGCCGCGCAGGTGCCCGCGCTCCTCGAGGCGCTGCCCACCGACCTGGGGCGGATCGAGCGGCTGAGCTACAACCTGGCCGTCTGGGGCGCCACCGTCCGGGGGCTGCATGTTGACGGTGCCGTCGTTCACCTGGCCGGTTACCGCACGCAGAACCGTGACACGGTGGATGTGATCGGCCGCGACCAGGTGATCACTCTGCTCGTGGTACCTCCGGAAGCCACTGAAGACGCCGCCAACCGGGTGCTGCGCGCCGCCTCCTCGGCGGGCAACACGGACAACGTCGGCGAGCTGCTCGACGCCGCCGACGCGCACCCTGGCGTACCGGTTCCGGAACCACGTCCGGCAGTGTCCGCCGTCGCGCACTGACGCCGACGGTCGGGAGGCGGCAGGAGCTTCCCACCCCTTCTCCGGCGCTCGGTGCGCCGCATTCTCGATGACGCCCACCATTTCGGTGCGGCGGCTGATGACTATTTCCGTCTGCATGTGATCGGGATTCCCGCGCCCGCTCCAGAGCCGACGCACACCCAACCCAGAAATGAGCTGGAACCCACCGGATGCGTATCGGACTTCTTGCCCCGCCGTGGATTCCCACGCCCCCGCCGGCCTATGGCGGCATCGAACGGGTGGTCGCGCTGCAGGCGGCCGGGATGGCCGCCGCCGGCCATGACGTGACGCTCGTGGCCGCGCCGGGCTCCGCGGTGCCCGGAGTTCGGGTGGTCTCCCCGCTGGAGCGGCTGCCCGCGCAGATCGGGATGGCGACCGACGAGTGGCGGCACGTGCTCGGCGGGCTGGACGCGCTGTCCGGTGTCGACATGGTGTTCGACCACTCCGGGCCACTCGGAGCGCTGTTGTCCGCGCAGGGCAAGGTACCCGCGATGCACGTCGTGCACGGGTCGCTGGAGACCGAGCTGCTCGGCCTCTACGAAGGGCTGTTCGCCCGCGCGCCGGGCCTTCGGCTGGCCGCGATCAGCCGGTCGCAGCGGGGCGCGGCGCCGCACCTGCCGTTCGCCGGCGTCTGCTACAACGCACTCGACCTGGCGGAGGCCCCGTTCCGGGCCGACTCCGACGGCTACCTGGCCTTTCTCGGCCGGATGGCGCCGGAGAAAGGCGTCGCCGAGGCCATCACGCTGGCCCGCCAGGCGGGGCTGCCACTGCGCATCGCCGCGAAATGCCGGGAGCCCGCCGAGCGCGCGTACTACGAAGAGGCGGTTGCGCCTCATCTAGGGCCCGACGTGGAGTATCTCGGCGAGCTGGGCCGGGCGGCGACCTACGACTTCCTGTCCCGCGCGTCGGCGCTGTTGTTCCCGATCTCCTGGCGTGAACCGTTCGGCATGGTGCTGATCGAGGCGATGGCCTGCGGTACTCCGGTGCTGGCCACCAGGAGGGGCGCCGTCGGGGAGGTGGTGCTGGACGGGGTGACCGGCTTCGTGCGGGACACCCCCGCCGAGCTGGCCGCGTTGGTCGGCAGGATCGGTGAGATCGACCGCGCCGCCTGCCGCCGCCACGTCGCCGAGCACTTCTCCACCGACGCGTTGGTGCGCGGCTACACCCGGCTGCTGGCCCCGGCGCGTGAGTCGGGGTCGCTGGACGCCGCGGCGCCGATGGTTTTCAGTGTGCCGGTGCCGGCGCCCCGGCCGATGCGGCTGCCGCATGACCCATCGTCGCCGCGGCGCTCGGACCGGGCACGACCGGTGGTACCCAGGGTGGCCGGATGACGACCGGCGGGGGGCCGGACCGGGACGACCTGGCGCCGCAGGGGGTCCTCGCCGGCCCGGGCTCGATCACGGTCATCGCCGGGCTGACCTTCGCCATCTCCGATGAGCGAGGCGACATCGGGCCGGGCCCGTTCGGCCTGATCACCGACGACACCAGGCACCTGTCCGGCCTGCGGGTGCTACTGGACTCCGAACCGTTGCGGCACCTGGGCTCGGGTCTGGTGAGCCCGTCGGTGGCGCACTTCCGCGGCTATGCCACCCTGCGGGACCGGTTGCCGGACGCTCCGGTCGAGTGCGAGCGACTGCGCGAGCTCACCCCCGCCGGCCTGGTGGAGACGCTGACGCTGCGCTGCTGGACGCCGGAGCCGGTGCTGTTGAGCCTGGACATCGAGCTGGACGCCGACTTCGCCGATATCTTCGAGGTCCGCCGAATGGCCGGTGACCCCAGCACGCGGTCATCGGGCGCCCCGGTCTCGGAGCTGCCCGGCCAGCTGCGCTTCAAGGCCTCCGGGACGGCCCGCACGACCACGGTGGCGCTGGACCCACCGCCGGATCTGGTCGAGCAGCGGACCGCGCACTGGGCGGTGTCGCTGAGTCGGGATCAGCCGTGGGTGCTGCGGACCGAGATACGGGCCCACCGCGGCTCCGGTGACGAGGAGCGACCCGCGATCCGGCCGAGGACGGAACACGTCGGCCGGCCGGACGTGGTGCTGCTCAGCGAACCGGAGCTGCTGGCCAGGGCCGCCCTGCGCTCGCTTGCCGATCTCGACGCGCTCAGCATCCCGGATGACCGGAATCCGGACCGGCGGCTGCTCGCCGCCGGCATCCCGTGGTTCGTCGCGCTGTTCGGCCGCGACGTGCTGATCTCCAGCTACCAGGCCCGCGCGTTCCGGCCGGAGCTGATCACCGATGCGCTCGCCGCGCTGGCCGCGCGGCAGGGCCAGGTCGACGACCCCGGCAACGGCGAGCAGCCCGGCAAGATCCTGCACGAGGTGCGGTTCGGGGACCTGCCCTGGCTGGGCGAGGGCACCAGCGGCGGTGTGCGCCCGTACTACGGCAGCGCCGACTCGACCCCGCTGTTCCTGATCATGCTGGGTGAGGCGATGCGGTGGGGTGCGTCCCGCGCGGCGCTGGAAGCGCTGCTGCCGGCCGCCCGGGCCGCGCTGCACTGGCTGCGCGGCCCCGGGGACCCCGACCGGGACGGGCTGATCGAGTACGCCTCGATCGGGCAGCGGTCCCTGGCCAACCAGGGCTGGAAGGACTCCGAGAACGCGGTGCAGTTCGCCGACGGCCGGCTGGCCACTGCCCCGATCGCGGTGGTGGAGGTGCAGGGTTACGCCTACCGCGCCCGCCTGGAGCTGGCCGCCGTCCTCGCTCACCTGGGCTTCCACGCCGAGGCCTCGGATCTCTCGGCCGAGGCGGCACAGCTGCGCAGCGTGATCCGGCACCGGTACTGGCACCCGGGTGCCGACGGCGCGCCGGGCTACTTCGTGATGGCGCTGGACGGCGACAAGCGGCAGGTCGACTCGATCACGTCGAACATGGCCCACCTGCTCTGGTGCGGCGTACCGACCCAGACCGAGGCCGAGCAGGTCGCCGCGCACCTGGTGAGCCCGGCGATGGCCAGCGGCTGGGGGCTGCGCACCCTGTCGGACCAGATGACCGGCTTCAACCCGATCTCGTATCACGTGGGGTCGGTATGGCCGCACGACACCGTGATCGCCTGCGAGGGCCTGCGGCGCTACGGACTCGACGGGGCGGCCATGCGCCTCGCCGGTGACCTGCTCGACGCGCTGGCGATCTTCGAAGACCGACTGCCGGAGCTGTTCGGCGGGCACCGCCGAGAGCAGGGAGACTTCCCGGTGCCCTATCCCACCGCGTGCCGCCCGCAGGCCTGGGCGGCCGGTGTGCCACTGGCGATCGCCACGATGTGTCTGGGCCTGCAACCCGACATCCCGGCCGGCACGATCACCGTCAACCCTGTGCTGCCCAGGAAGCTGCGCCGCATCGAGGCGCACGGCATCCCGTTCCCCAGCGGGGAGCTCTCGCTCACCTGCGGCGCCGACGGGATCCGGGCGCTCGCGATGCCCGAGGGAGTCCGCCTGGAGCTCACCACCGACCAGGGCTGATCGGGCCGGGTGGGTACCCGGCCCGATCAGCCGAAGGGCGGGTCAGAAGTCCATGCCGCCCATGTCGGGTCCGCCGCCGCCCGGAGCGGCGTTGCGCTCCGGCTTATCCGCGATGACGACCTCGGTGGTGAGGAACAGGGCCGCGATCGAGGCCGCGTTCTGCAGCGCGGACCGGGTGACCTTGGCCGGGTCGATGATGCCGGCCTTGATCAGGTCCTCGTACTGGCCGGTGGCCGCGTTGAGACCCCAGCCGGGGTCCAGGTGGCGGACCTTGTCCGCGACGACGCCGCCTTCGAGGCCGGCGTTGATCGCGATCTGCTTGAGCGGAGCCTCGAGGGCAACGCGGACGATGTTCGCCCCGGTCGCCTCGTCGCCGTCCAGGCCGAGGCCGTCGAACAGCGAGCCGGCGCCAGCCTGCAGCAGGGCCACGCCGCCTCCGGCGACGATGCCCTCCTCCACGGCGGCCTTGGCGTTGCGCACCGCGTCCTCGATGCGGTGCTTGCGCTCCTTGAGCTCCACCTCGGTGGCCGCTCCGGCCTTGATCACCGCAACACCGCCGGCCAGCTTGGCCAGGCGCTCCTGCAGCTTCTC
>Ga0137415_10005350_pt1 | contig 12711 bp, 17 predicted proteins | sample CZODoug3_1_1_16f_FD_183082 | JGI IMG/M metagenome (GOLD analysis project Ga0137415, IMG submission 183082) | Vadose zone soil fungal communities from Angelo Coast Range Reserve, California, USA - CZODoug3_1_1_16fungal (Hybrid Assembly) | ecosystem: Environmental > Terrestrial > Soil > Vadose... | reverse complement strand
TACGACAAACTCGTGGTTGTACTCCAACTTTTCAAACGTTACGGGAAAATCAAACTGATCGAATCGAGCGATTGGCCGCACTACGTCGAGACTAGCCGAGCGGCACGATACGAGTCTTGCGAAACTTGGTTTCCTGGATGAAGAGCAAATCCCGAGTGAAGTCGACATCGGCTAGCGTCAGTCGAACCACTTCGCCTACTCGGAGTCCCAGACCGTAGAGCAAAGCGAAGATCGTCTCGTAAACCAGGCCTCGATACCGCGCTCTAGATCTCTCCGGTAGGCTGCGCGGTACGGCGAGCAATCGCCTTGCGGCGTTGAGATCGAACAGGTATGGAATACGGGTTCCAGTTTCAGGGCGAGGAGAGGCAGTCACGGGATTCCGTTGTACCCATTCCTGCATGACGGCGAAGGCGAAGAAACGATGAACGATTCCAAGCAGATGGTTGTAGCTGCGTGGGCTCACGCGGGGGCGGGTTTTCAAAAAGTCATCGATTAAAGCACTATCGATTGCGGACCAATCGGCGATGTGGCGGCTCTGGAGGTAACGGTCGAAGAGACGCAACACCTCGGCATCGGCGCGATACTTGCGATTTAAGGCTCGCTTGTACTGGACAAACTGGCTCAGGAAGGGAGCCGGAGAGCTCAGGAAAACGGGAGAGTTCATAGTTCCTCCCCATCGCCCATGGCGATTTCCCGCAGGGATGCGATCGCAACCTTGCTGTAGATGCGAGTGGACTCCGGCGAGCGATGTCCCACGTAATCGCCGATTGTCTTTAGTGGAAACCCAGCGTCGATCAGGCGTTGGACACAGGTGTGCCGAAGGGTGTGCGATCCCGCCCAGCGTACTTGAATGCCCGCCTTATGAAGATAGAGCGCAACACTGGAGGACACGGCCGCGGCAGAGATCGGAGCTTGCGGTGCGTAGATGCGGAAAAACAGATGGCGATCCTCGGTCTTGGGCCGGCCATGTTTGAGATAGTCGACAATCGCTTCTGCGACAACTCCCGCCAGAGGATAGACCGTCGCATGTCCTGCCTTGCGCGTCAGGACCTGAAGTCGTTCGCGCTTCCAGTCAACATCATCCAGGGTCAGCTTCGCGACCTCATGCGCCCGTAGACCATAGGTCACCAAAAGAAGCAGAATCGCGTAGTCCCGCCGTCCCCGAATCGTCCTTCGCTCCACCGCTTCCAAACTGCAGCGGACATCATCCCATGTGATGGAACGTGGCACATCATCGAGTCGATATATCTGTGGAGTCCCCACGGCGCCGCTGAGATTCCGAGTCGTGATCCCCTCGCGGTAACAGAATCGCAACAAAACTCGCAAATGACAGCAGAGAGCGAGGCGTGTACGGGGAGCCACCTTCGGCCTGTGCTGCACAATGAACGCCGCCAGAACTGCTGGGGACAACTGACTGAAAGAAGTGATGTCAGTTTTGCTCACGTACTGAGCAAACTCACTGAGGTGACGACGGTAATTGCGAATTGTGCTTTCGGCGAATCCACGCTCCCTGCGCAAATACTCAGCAAACCCCGGAACCGCTGATTCGAGTGGAAATGGGCGACGCCGACGATTGCGCGTTACTGGTTCCTTACAGGCCAGCTGCAGCATCTGTCGTACGCCACACTCAGCATCGATAGCGTGCTTGCGTATCGCAACGGCAGTCTTTTCCTTGGCTCCGTGTTGCTCCAGCCATTGCAATACGAACACCTTTATATAGGCCTTACAAGAAGCAACGTCTTTGCAACCTTTCTTCTGTGCGAACTCGGCAAAGTGAAAAAGCAGCGGCAACCGGCGATACACAACAAGGCGAGAGTACCCGTGCGCTTGTAGCCATTCCAAGTAGCTCTCAATCTGCGGAGCGAGCCAGCTACTACGAACTCTGTCGATGGTTGAAGGCTTAACGTAATAATCTTCGAGCATGAAAAACCTCCACTCGGAAATCTCCGATGGAGGTCCATGATCCGCCTAACCGCACCGGTTATATGAAATAGCCTGCACTTTAGCTGCAGGACAGATTGAATTCCTCTCAACTTGTCCGACAGCCCGTTTGCAGAAATCCAACTGAGAGTACGATAACATCCAAGGCTCGGTTAAATGGCGGGGTATTGCGACCATAGTGGGGTCGTGCAATGCCGCGCTCAGTCGTCGGTCCCAATCAGGAGCTCTCAGATGACTCCAAGACCCAGTGTGTTGATGACTTGCTGCTTTGTTGCTTTAGCTACCTCCATTTCTGCTCAGACTCCCGACGCTTCCGGGTCGTCAAACTATGGCATCGCCGCTTTCCCCAACATCATGGTTCCTATGCGTGATGGTGTGCGCCTGGCAACGAATGTCTATCGCCCAGCAGAGAACGAGAAGCCGGTCGAAGGTAAGTTTCCGGTTATTCTAGAGCGCACGCCATACGGGAAAGATAACGATGTCTATTATGCTAACCACTGGGTCAAGCAGGGATATGTTGTCATACTCCAGGACGTACGCGGTCGATTCAATTCGGAAGGTACCTGGCAATTCTTCCGCGACGATATTAACGACGGCTACGACACTGCCCAGTGGATTGGCTCCCAAACCTGGTCCAATTGCGCCATTGGGACCGTAGGAGCGTCCTATCCCGGCGGAACACAGCATGCACTTGCTCTGTCGAACGCGCCATGTCTGAAAGCGATGATTCCAGCGTATGCGACCTCTGACGCGGGACGCGTCGGTTTGCGCCATAATGGAACCTTTGAACTGCGCTGGATGAACTGGATTTTTAACCTTTTCGAGCCTGAAGGTGATCGTGACGGAGCAGGGAACAAAGAGGCCATGGCGAAGCTTGGAGAGCAGGTGCGCGAATATGTGAAAGGTTTGCCACTGCGCCCTGGCACAACACCGCTCCAACTCGTCCCCAGCTATGAGCATTGGCTCATTGAAGCCATGTCACATGGGGACAATGACGCTTATTGGAAAAACGTTGGCATGGACGTGATCGACCACGTTGCTGACTATAAGGACATCCCTGTCTACCATCTCACCGGGTGGTTCGATTCCAACCTGCAGGGCACGAGCTTGAATTGGATCGCGCTGAGCAAGACGAAGCACAACCAGAAGTTGATCATCGGACCGTGGTGGCATGGGGGAGCAAGGCGTACAACCGCGGGAGAAATTGAGTTTGGGCCCTCAGCCAGTATCGATCCTGATCAGCTTACATCGCGCTGGTTCGACCACTGGCTTAAAGGTATCGACAATGGGGTTGATCGCGAGGCCCCGATTCGCATCTTCATTATCGGCGGAGGCGATGGACATAAGACCGGCGAGGGACGCATCTTCGCTGGGGGCCAATGGCGCGATGAGTTGGAGTGGCCGCTCAAACGGGCGGTGCAGACTTCATACTACCTGCGATCGAATGGAGTGCTCTCTACGGAAAAGCCTTCACACGAGGCACCCACCAGCTACGAATTCGATCCCGCGCATGCCGTGCCGACGATCGGAGGCAACGTTGCAGCGCATTATGGTCCGCTCTCGCACCACAATACCAGCGAGCGCCCAGGCGATTCGGGAAACCTGATGGAACAAGGCCCTTACGACCAGCGGTGCCGCACTGAACTCTGGAACTGCGAGGACACGCGCCCGCTCTCTGCAAGAAACGATGTGCTCGTTTTCGAGACCAAGCCCCTGGAGAAAGATGTCGAAGTCACGGGTCCCCTAACGATGAAGTTGTGGGCGTCGTCGAGCGCGCCCGACACGGACTTCACTGCGAAACTGGTGGATGTTTATCCACCCAGTAAGGACTTTCCCGCGGGATTCGATCTCGGCGTTCAGGACGGGATCATTCGCGCCCGCTACCGGAGTTCACTGGAACATGCAGAGCTCATGAAGCCTGGGGAGATCTATCCGATATCTATCGAAATGTACCCTACGGCAATGATTTTCCAGAAAGGCCACCGAATCCGAGTCGACATCTCCAGCAGCAATTTTCCGCGTTTTGACCTTAATCCAAATACCGGGGAACCTCTTAACGACAATCGGCAGTGGAGGACTGCTGTGAATACGATTTACCACGACGACCAGCATCCCTCACACATCGTGCTCCCGGTCGTGCCGATATCGTGAGATGTAGATTATTGGCAAACCCGAAATTGAGGTTTGGCCGAGTCCGATAGCTTCGACGGCTCTCACCGCAGCATAGGTACGGTCGAGTGTCGGCTATCACAGTTATGTGCCCTTTGGAAACGTGAACCAAGCATTCCCACGCGCCGCTGGGCATCCTCGGCCACAAAATGGTCAGCGGCACAAAACGCCGCCAGCTTCAGGACGCAAGGGATTCTGGCCCCTCTTCTGGTACGCGAACTGGAAGAAAGCAAGTATGAGGTCGTAGCCGGGGCACGTCGCCTACGAGCGGCGAAGCTGGCTGAACTCGAAAAACTTCCCGTCCGCGTAGTCAAGCTGACCGATGCCGAGGCCATCGAGGCGCAGTGCGTCGAAAACTTGCAGCGGGAGGACATCCACCCGCTTGAAGAAGCTCTGGGTTTCAAATCACTTTTGGAACTAGGAGAGCCTGCCTACAAGTGGGCACGTACGATGAGTCCGAACTCTGCAAACTACTTCTGGAAATGAGCCTGCTGGACTCAGCGTATCAGCGATCCTCCATCAGCCGCGACGACGTTCTTATGGAAGCCGCCAAACGCTATCGAGTGGATGCTGAAAAGCTCCAGAAAGCCGTGGCCAAAGAATTCGCTGCGAAACGAGACAAGAAAACAATCAAGCCGAAGAGTGGCAAGGCGGCAGCCTAAGTCGATCCATTCTTGATTTGTGGCGGGGTGCGAATTTGCACTCCGCCCTTTTTGTTGAATTGGAAACCGGCCCGTTCTGTCGGGGCAAGACTCTCACTTGAACAATACTTCCGGTTTGCCCGTTACTCGGGAATAATCCCGAGAAGTCCTCCCGTCGGTCGCGAGGGAGGTCACTTCAACGTTGTAGCCCGAAGGGGGCGGCATTGGGCGGTGCCCCAACCATCGGCGCGTTCGCAACACGGGATCGCATGGACCCGCTCACGGCCCCAATCTGGCCTGTTTCTCAAGGAAGCTTTTGGCAGAGTGCAACTCCGGCCGCTCTGACTCTGTGTTCTTGCACATAATTAGAAGTTGACCGTAATAAGTCTCAGCCTTCGAACGAGCACCTGCCAGTTCTGCAGCCCGTCCAGCACCAGAGAGGCTATTGAAACGATTTGGGGCAAACTGCAGGGAAGCTTCATAGGCTGCCAGGGCCTGTCCGGGTTGGTTCTCCTCCAATAGCAGGTCGCCGAGCAACACCTGGAAATTACCGAGGAAAGGACGGAACATTCTGGCCTTCGTTGGATTCGACTCGATGATCGCAGCGTAAAGATTCTTGGTCACATCGAGCGCCCACACGAAGAGTTTGTGCGAGGCGATTTGTCCGAACATCACATAGTCTGAATTCGGACTGCCGGAGGTCGAGAGCAGGCCCTTACTCTTCACGCGCCTCAGATAGTCAGGCCAGTTGTCAGGTGTCCCTGTTGGCAAAGGAACGGGGTGAATGATTTCGTTGCGAATCTCCATAAGGTCCCGGCAATCTTCTAGCAAATCCCCGGTGATTCGATAGTAGGTCTCCATCAGCGCTGTTAAGGAAGGTCCTGTGAGTTCGGCTGGAAGAGATGAAGCGAGATAATGGATGCCTTCGTACTCGATGGCAAACGACCAGACTGATGCAGGAAGGAGCGGAAGCGCAGCGTAAACAAACTGCGACATGTTCCCATCCCGGGCACCGGCTGATTCGGCCCTGGAAAGCTGGAATAGCTTCGCGACAACCTGCAGCAAATCTTGGGAGGCTGTCGCCCATGCTCCCGAGTTGCGCCTGGTAACTCGGTCAGACCGATTTGCTTTTCCTCGTGTTGGCATATCAACTCCACTGGTTCCAAATGTGAGGAGAGACTTGAAGTCATTTCGGCGTAAGCGACTCGAACTCTTTTCAGGAGTTTTCTCAGCAGGGGCCAGCGAGCTCGCAAAAAACCGGGAGGACGAGAAACAAGATTAGGTTCATATTTAACCCCCAGTGCTGGTTCGCTCCAGCAGGCCCATCAATCGCGCGCTGTTTATGTCCTCAGCTTTGGCCTTGACGAACATTAGTCGTCCACCAATTTGGCACTGTAGACCCCGAACAGTAGCAGAGCGTAAAGTCGCCTTGTCCTGATCCACGGTCTGGCACACTCGGTTTGCAACCCCTTCGAGGCTCGGGTCAATCACGACCAGCTTCGCCTCCTTATTTCCTTTGCGAATTAGATCGTTGAAATGTTCGTCTGCGACAGCAAACGAATAGCCAGCGATGACTATCGTCTTCGCTTTCTTGAGCAATTGCCCGCATTCGTACCATCGCTCCAGATACTCAGAACAGATAACCGGCTTCATCGCCAGTGGCGGGACGATAGCGGGAAGTGATACCTCAGGCGGCTCGGTTGTCCAATCGACATGCAGTCCATTAAGAAAGTCAAGCATACGATCCAAAGTGTTCGCGTCTCTGATCTGTACATTGTTGGTGACGTACTCCCGTTTGTGGAAACGGATAAAGGACTTGCAATCGCCATGAAAATATCCGTGGCTGGGCCGTGCGTCTCCATAGAAGAAATCTGTGTAATTGAACGTGATTATGCCGCCTGCGGGACCTACCTCTGACAACGTTTTGTAGAAGGATCGATCTCGTAGAGCGCCCTGCGTCCTCTCGGTGACGTATGTATGCCCAAAGCAACCACGCGAGATAAAAGTACTTCTTCTGATCGGGAATGTGCTTCGTAAAATATCCAGTAAAAAGCATAGCCATCAACTCTTCAAAATTGGATAGAATCGTGATCACCTCAGCGAATGCTTCTTGCTCTTCGCGGGTTAGATTCGGTATTTCTCCTGAGACCTGAGTGAAGAGAGTCTTCATTGCTTGTCGAACCTTTGGACGAAACGCAATTTGATTTGTATCGAGGAGCGTATCGCCCACTCCCGCGCTCTCCTCGCCCGTTAAGCGCGACAACTGAGCAATCATTGCAGCATCGAGTTCGTTCTCGTTAGCGATTGCAGACAGCTTAGTCATGAGCGTCTTGATTGCAGCTACATTCGCATTTCCGGCCTCAGGGTGCCTTTCTAGAGCCGCGAGAATTCGTGGCAGCAAATGAGGTGAGAGCCCAACAATTTCTGTCCCAGATTTTCGGCCTCGTCCCCGCCGTAGCTTTGCAAATTGAACCGGAGTGATTTGACATGGCTGCGGATCGCCTTGTTCACAGCCGCACCTTGTCCGATGACGAACTCGTTGAGATCACGAAAGAGAGTGGTCAACAGAGGCAGGCCGAGTGCTTTGTCTACGCCTGCACCCAGGACGAAGACAACATCCTTGCCCATCTTGTTCTCGGACGGAGACGAGGGGCGTGCGGTAGTTGGCATAGTTCGTCGTGCAGTCGGACTACCCGCTCCCCCTCGAAACGAGCAGCCGTGACTTGAGATCATACACGGATCGCCGGGAGAGACGTAATGGTTAGGTCCGAATGTCGGCAATCGTTTGCCGGGATTACTTGTGGCTCGCCGAAATCTCATCCGCCGAGAATGGCTTGATTCTTTCTGGCCCAAGCGTGAACTTTGAGCCTGCATTTTTCCTCTGGATAGAGCGCGCGTGCCCTTAACCCAGCCACGGGGCGCCCATGCATGCCCACACATCGACAGGGCACATACCTAATATATTTAGGATGGACGGAAACGTCTTATCGGAGTAGGCCGCCCGATCGTAACGGTGGTGCAACCCGCCCAGTCGATCATAGGAAAGCACCCGACCAGAGGTTACGCAGCGAGTTCGGCATCCCGGCGTTCCCTTGGCCAGTCCAAGGTGCGTGCGGTCCTCGTGATGGTAGGAGACGTACTCGGCAAGGAGCCGCTTCAGGTGCCGCTCGTTGCTGACGAAGCGCCAAGTTCTCCAGCGGTAGTTTGCGACGTGAACGAAAGCAACGGGCCAACAGTCCTAAACATAGTCGCGGAAAGTTGAACATGGACATAGTCATAGCAAATCTTGCGATTGAGGAAATTGCGCAAGCTGTTGATTTCCGGCACGGACAGAGTTTTGGCGAGGCACACCCCTTGGGGCTGACTTTTTTTGTCATCAATACAACTTTGGAGCATGTCATGAGTCCAGGCCCGGTGGTTAGTGATCTCCCGCGGAATTGGACTCATGCGAAATGCTATCGCTTTCTCCTCCCGAGGCGGCGCCACTGAGTCGAGCAGTGCGATGTGGGTCAGAAACCGCGGGTTCAAGACCGACGGGACGGAGGAGACGGTGCAGGAACATGGACTGAAACATTCTCGCCTCGAATGAATCTCATGCTCAGCAGCATCACTTAAGAGGTGGAGCGAGACAGAGAAATGGGCGAAAGAGCGATTCAGGTGCGACTGGAGTCGATTGGGGTCGGGGTATCACGCTACGGATTGGTTGTCGTCTTAATGCTGATCGGATTGTTGAAATTCACTCCCCAGGAAGCCGCCGGAATTCAGCCCTTGGTTACGCATAGTCCTCTCATGTCTTGGATGTATGCCGTGCTCAGCGTTCAGGCTGTCTCCAACGTGATCGGCTTTATTGAGATCGTCGCCGCTCTTCTGATCGCGTCCCGCCCATTCTCCCCCGAAGCATCGTTCGTGGGTAGTTTGGGAGTGATCGCTACATTCCTACTGACTATCAGCTTTCTGTTTTCAACACCCGGCGCTCTACAACTGGGGCATGGCATTTCAATATTGGGGGATACAGGTCAATTCTTGATCAAAGATCTGGTCTTATTGGGCGCCTCATGTTGGATAGCCGCAGAGGCCCTGAGTGCCGTCGGAGGGAAAATCAACCAGTCAGTCTGACCTTTCGCGACCTGTCGATACACGGAAAGATTTTGGAATCGACAGCTCATGAGCTTCTGGTCAGTCAGCTTTTTGCTTTCTCGAATTCCTTGGCCAGCATGTGCCTGACGCGGAGGCTGAAGCCGGCCGGCAACTCGAATCTGTGCTCATCGGCTAGCAAGACAAGCACATTGTGCGTGCTGTCCAGCAACACCGCACACTTGCGGCACTGCTCCAGGTGGACCTCAAGCAAGCGCCGCATGCGTGGAGACATGTCGTCATCGAGATAATTCGAGATCTCCCGGCGAACCTCTTCGCAACTCAGGGTGATCATGACTATGCCTTTCCAAATCCTAGGTGCGTGGCCCATGAGTGCGAAACAAAGTAATCGCGAACCATTAGTCGGGCGCGCAATAGTCGAGTCTTTACCGCCGGCACGCTTATTTCCAGTGCAGCCGAGGTTTCGGCAATGTTGAGCTCGTCGATGTCACGCAGGATCAGCACTTCCCGGTAAATCTCCGGAAGTGCCGCCAATGCTTCCTCAAGGCGCGCGGCGAGTTCCTTTTGTGCGAGGGCCTCGACGGGGATTTCTCGCCACTCGGCGAGTTCAATCGGAGTATATTCATCCTCGTTGTCGGGGGACTTTAGAAGCTCCAGAGATACCTCCCGTCGTTTTCGTAGGCGCATCCGGGCCTCGTTCCCCACGATGCTCAGCAACCAGCTAGAGAATCTTGCCTCCCCACGGAATGTGCGCAAGCCCCTGAACGCCTTCAGAATCGCCTCTTGCGAGACTTCTTCGGCATCGGCCTCGGTCCGTACAATCGCATAGGCGGTGTAGTAAACGCGGCGCTCGATCGGTGCAATGAGCTCGTAGTACCGTTCATGATTTCCAGCCAAGATGTCGGCGATGAGCTCTCGCTCCCCCTCGATGACGCGATCATTTTCGGATTCCTTTACCAGGGTGTTCTGCATTCGCACACAGCCGCGCAGTCCCACCGCTGGTGGGCACGTCAGAGTCGAGTCCGCTGGTAGGATTCACGACCTGCCGGAAAGTTTCAGGCTTCCGACGCGCACGACTCGATGTGCAGATTTCTGAAACGATCGAAACTTATCGAATGCTGTGGCATCAGATTCAAATGCGAGGTGGGTGTGCCTGTTACCGATGCTGATCTCATTTCACCCGTCGAAGAGACTCAGAAATCATCCTCTCCCTCTTTGCTGCTCTCGAGCGCAGCTTTTGTCGGCAGCCTCGTAGAAGGAGCGTGTGCGATCCTTGTCGCCAGTGCCTCAGCCAAGCTCTTCGTGGGGCTCGGGGCTGTAGCGGGCGCGGTAAAGGCTTCGCGCTTGCACGCCGATATCGTGCGCATCCCAGTCTTACTCGTTTCGGCTGCCGCCGCATTGATTACGCTGTTGGTCTTGTGGAACGCCTGGCGCTCCCGGAACCGGTCTGCCGCTCGCTGGCGAAAGAGGCCAATGACGTGGCGCGAAACATTCAGCATTGCCGTTACCCTCTTGGCTTCCGTCATGACACTAGCTCTGGTGGTCGGCGAAGCGATCGAGCATCCGATCTTCCATATTCACTAGGGGATGTCCACGCCGCAGCCGGCTAAAAGTGGACAACCAATCCTCCCGAGACGACGAGGTTATGCTGTTCTGCGCGCTGGACCGGAACGTTGAAACTAGGGGTCCCTAAGGTGTAGAAGTCCCGAAACTCGCCTCTGAAGCCGATCGGGAACAGCACTTTGAGCCGGGTGCGGACGTCGATTCCCCCGCCGAATTGCGCTGTCGCCACGCTCCGATGTATCTGCGTGTTAACGACTCCGTTTTGTAATACTCGACTTCCTTCGTAAAGTCCATATCCGAAGCCGCCGGATAGCCATGGCGAAGCAGGAGCGTGGCTCACAAACTGGGCTCGCAACGAAGGCGTCACAAATAACGTTGCGAGACTGGTAATGGCGTCGAGTTGTGCGCTCTCCACCCTATGACTCGGCCCTGCAGCGAACGGAAACTCCAGGAGCAGGGCGGTGTTTCCGCTGGATAGACGGTGCGCATAATCAACAGAATATGCGACGCTTCTACCGAAACTCAGCTTCTGGTTCGAAGTGGTTGCGGCCCTTGGGACGAATTCTGCGCCGAGCAGTAAGCCCAGCTCATTCTTCTCTTCTTGAGCAAAGCTAAGGCCGCACATCCACAACATCACCGTCAGCACACGTTGAATCAACTGCACACCTCGCAAACAAGATCACGCATAACTCGAGGATGCTGATCGGGCGAATTAGTTACAGATCGCCGCGGCGCGAATACCTCGGAAACTTTTTCCCATGTCGTGAATCATTCCGTCACGCCCGAAGTGGGCGAATCGCAAACGCAAAGAGAGATCAAATGAACAGGAAACTGACGATGCTGCTGGTTTCGTGTGTTCTGGCGAGTTCCATCAGCGTTTTCGCTCAGGATGCCGCGAAGCAAGATAGCTCTCAAAAAGAGGAAACGAAACAAAACGAGACGAAGCAGGACTCCATGGGGAAAGACGAAATGAAACAAGATTCCATGGGGAACGACAGCATGAAGCACGATCAGATGACAGAAGACAAGAAACAGAAGAAGGCCCACAAGGCCAAGAAGTCGAGCAAGAAGGACGCAATGGGCAAAGACGAGATGAAGCACGACGACAACATGAAGCAGGGTGACAGCATGCATAAAGACGAGATGCAGCACTGAGCTCAAATGGCGCTTTAGCGCAACGGCTACCGCAACACAACCCAAATCAAAACGAAACACCAGGCTCAGAGCCTCAGACCACACAACTATCAAAGGAGAAGTGAATCATGCAGGTAACGCAGAAAGATGAGCTCCAGGGACGCTCTGGCGGAAATATCTCCACCGGTGGCGGATTTGCAATGAACAACCACAAGAATGGAGGGAACAACGTAAGCATGAGGAGATGGTCGAAACGGGCAAGCCCTGTGCTGATCGCCGCAACCGCAGCAGCAATCATGTACTTTTCGGCTGCGACATTTGCGGCAGCGCAAGAGGAGGGCGGACTCTTACGTGCAGGGAATGGTCCCGGGCCTGCGGCGAATGGGACGGGTCCCGGATGCAACATAATTCCGCCCCTGGCCTCAATAGGAACGAAAGTCGACATTTCACAGTTTCCTCCGGCCGACTCGCTCACGAATCCGGATCTGGCAGGGCCTGTCCAGCTGCTGAAATCAGGTAAGTTCGACATACCGATCGAAGAGCTGACGAAGGTGAATGTGCCCGCCGGCACCCCCAGAGGAACGATCACGCTGCCCCTGTTCAAGGGTGCGGTGAACACTCCTTTTGGTCTGAAGCCCGTGTGGTACATCATCCTCGATGCAGGCGACCAAGCTGAATCGGAGCGCCTTGGCGTGAACTTCTCCAAGAAACTGCATAACGCTGGCGATGCCGCACGGCCCGCGACGCTTCGCGCCGACGGGACGTTCCTCTTCGAATCCGGCGTCGTAGACTTCAGTCCAAACCGGCAGGTCCAGGCGGGCTCTAGGGAACGACCGTTCCCCCCGAGCATCGCGCAGCCGGGCTCGGTCGGCGATGCCGATTACAGCCCGCTGGTAAATGTCGGCGGCATCATTTATGACGCGCCCGTCATCGCCGCTGCGGTGGAAGATGCATATATCAACTTCCCAAACGGAAACCCGAACTACAGTCTCGTACATGATCAGGTGGTCGCCATTGATCCGGCGAGTCGAACAGTCACGCTATCCCTGATTAACGGCTACAGCTTTGGCAAGCCGGTCTTCTACATTTCCACTGAGTCAAGCGATCCCACTGTGTCTGCGATCGAGGGGAACACTTTCGCTCCCCGTTTGCGCAAAATCGAGACCGG
>Ga0137415_10005347_pt1 | contig 12712 bp, 12 predicted proteins | sample CZODoug3_1_1_16f_FD_183082 | JGI IMG/M metagenome (GOLD analysis project Ga0137415, IMG submission 183082) | Vadose zone soil fungal communities from Angelo Coast Range Reserve, California, USA - CZODoug3_1_1_16fungal (Hybrid Assembly) | ecosystem: Environmental > Terrestrial > Soil > Vadose... | reverse complement strand
CAAGTCGCGTCGCGGGGTGGCATGTAGAATACCACTATCAGCAGAGTAGTACATCATACTGGGAATCGACAGTGTCCATAGGACGTAATCGGGAGACGTCTGCTGCCAACAATACTGGTAAAGGCGATGACACCAATTACCTAGTTACTGGTAATCGAATGTTAGGCCCAGGGGTTCGAGTGGAGGGATCTAGACTGGCATCAACAGCAGGTGTGAGAGTCCGAAACGGGACCAAGGTTAGGATCACACTGGCAGCCCATAGCTTCGAAGGATGCACACGGGTATTTCACCCAAACGGTGACAGCGGCGACCTCATTGCCGAGATCAAAGAGCGCTATGTGGATGAAGATTGGGCTTTGGCAGAGCTGTCTCCCTCTGTTGCATTCGACAATTCTCAGATATTTGATTCGCCTACGCCACAGAGGTTGCTCTCAAGTAATGAAATGAAGGGTCGTGAATGGTACATGTGTGATGGGATGACAACTGGCAAGGTAGCATTGCTGTACAGCGGCTGTCGCTATGTAGAGTCTGCAGAGTCGGACGATGAGATGACCTGGGCTTCGAAATGGACACCGTCATCTATATATTATGCGATTGGCCCAGCAACTGGCGCTTCAGAGGTTAGAGAAGGGATCTGTGGTGCAGCAATCATACACGAGACCGTAAATGGCGTGGGCGGATTTTTTCACTGGATCAGTAACAACGGTTACTGCTTCTCTTCGAGACTGGATAAGCTGATTCAGGATGGATGGAGCTGCTATTAAGCTTAGAATCTGAGTTGCAGATTACATATTCAAACAATAGATTGTGCCTCTACTCCTGATATCTATGTCATTCGACCAAAGTGAAAAGATATGCATTATCCCACTACAAGAGCCAGGTGGCACATCCCGGGTTCAAGCAAAGACAGAACACTACGCCTTCTCCCAGTCCACCAGCTTGAATCAGCTTTGTAGAAGCTTGGCAGAAGCAGAGTCCGTCTTGCCTTGCGGCGTCAAGGAATCGGCGCGGAAAATTTCGGCTTCGTTGGGCGCGGAATTCTTCACGGTGAAAACGCCGCCGGCAAATCCGGCGTCCTCGCGTAATTCGAGCATTTCGTAGTCCGCGTGAGTGCGCTCGGGGTCAAAAATCATGACGCGGAAGGCATGCCGCGGCCAGCGGTCGTAACGAAGGAGTCGCTCGAGGCCGGGCTCTTTGACGCGGGTCTGCTCGTGAATAGAAGCGACTGCGCCGGTGGCGGGCTTCCCCGCGACTTCGCGCAAGCGCGTGTGATAGGCCTCGGGGCGTCGCAGAATGGAATTGACAAGTGTGGCGGCGGCGGGACGGAAGTCGAGCGCGGCGATGGTGCCGCCGTCATTGGGCTTCACAAGTACTTGAGCCTCGAGAGAGGTGAAGAGCAACTCGTTGGCGCCGTCAGCGTCGTAGTCACACAGCTCGACACGCGGCGCGAGCGCGCCGGGGGTTTCCCGGTCCGCGATAGCCTCGGCGCGAATCAGATTGCGCCAGGGATCGGTGCGCAGATGCGGCGCATAGATCCCGCCAAAGATGCCGTGCCAGTAAGCGTCGTTGCACTGGGCCCGCAAGAGCAGATCGCGGGCTTGCAATAATTCATCGGAGGACTTCGCGCCGTCGCGGTGAACGGGCGCGGCGGCGATGCGCGCGGAAACGCGCAGCATTTTCTTGTGCAGCAGGTTGGATTCGGGGTACTTGCGAAAAAAACCGCGCCACGAACCGCCGCGAAGAAAGGACAGAATTTCCGGGCGCGCGCCGAATTCCTTGAGCACCTCGTGATAACGCTGCCGGACGCGCGTCGGGAGCGCCCACTCCATCATCTCGGTATAAGAAGCAGTGGGAAGATCGGCGCGGCCGAGAGGCGTGTGAGTTGCCAGGTAGTCGCCGGGCGTGGAAACTTGCAGCCAATCCGAGTTTTTCTCCAGCGCGGTAAAAAAATCGGAAAGCCAGCCGTCCTTGTAACAGTGTTCGTGCGTTCCGGGCCAGACGCCAAACTTTTCCATGTCATCGCCCATGGCGGCCACGCCGCCGGGGTGGACGCTGGCCGCCTCGCGAAGATAGGCGATAACGTCCTCGACTTTGCCGAAAGGAATGAGATAGCGCAGAGCTTTTTGCCCGGGGTAGAGCCACACAGTCTTGCCACGGTCTTCGGCGATGTAGGCGCCGAAGAGTTCTTCCGGTTCGAAACCAGCGGAAAGAAAATGTATGTCATCGACCAGCGTGTAAGCGACGTTCGCGGCGGCAAGTGCGGTGGGAAGGTGAGGCTCCCAGACGCGCTCGGCAAGCCAGGCGCCAGACGGAAACCGGCCGAAGTGTTTCTCGAGATAAGAGGAAAGGCGGGTGATTTGTTCGCGCTGGTCTTCAAGAGGAATCGAAACCAGGATTGGTTCGTAGAAACCGCCGCCGACGAGTTCCACCTGGCCGCCTTCGACCAGCTTTTTCAGGCGGGCGAAATACTCGGGCCGGTGTTTCTCGATCCAGGTGAGCAGCGGCCCGGAATAGTGGAGGCCGAGACGGACTCCGGGATGCTTTTCGACGTGCTCAATGAAGGGAAGATAGGATGTGCCGTAGGCCTTTTCGAGGACATGCTCGAAATTACCGCAAGGCTGGTGCGCGTGAATGAGCAGAGTGAGATGGAATTTCGGGGGCATGGGGATAGTTTTTTCTCTCTAGCATCATAACCCGCCGCGCAAATTTATGAATTGCGGCCACGCGGGGATAACCGAATTGCGTACCTGGATGGGATGCGGGGCACGCCCAGATGGGCGCGGGCAAGCGGCCGGTTCGAGATTCAGGGCGCGCTGTGTTTCAACACCCAGTCAGAGACGGCGTTCAGAGCTTCCGGGGCCATGGTCTCCTGAATGCCGCCGTATTCGGTGGGCGAGCCCGTCGGGGAGTGCTGGCAGAGGTGGTTCAAGCCAGGCAATTCGGTGGTTTGAAAATCCTTGTTACCGCCTTCTTGCAAAGCTTTCTGGATTTTGGCGAGATTTTCCTTGGGAGGGATTTGCAGGTCCTTTTCGCCGTTGAGGGCGAGGAGCGGGCCAAGCGTCTTTTGCAGGGTGGGCACGGGATCATAGTCGAGGAAGAATCGAAACCAAGGCGAAACCAGCAGGCGGACTTGCGCCTGAACTGCAGCGGGAGGGAGCGCCGCGCCAGCGCTGGTGGTCTGCACAAGTTCATCCAGTTTGGTTTCCAGCGCCACGGGATCTTTTTCCTGCCGGACAATGGCGTAGGTCTGTTTGTTGAAGGCGAGGGTGCGGGCGACTTCGCCGTCGCTCACGCCGGCGGCGCGCAAGATGAGTTCGGACTGGAGCAGAAGGACGTCTTCGCCCTTCAGGCCCGGAGCCGCCAGGAGCACGACCCAGGCGAGGGTTGGCGAATTCGCGGCAACCATGGGCGCGATCAATCCGCCTTCGCTGTGGCTAATGAGACCAATTTTCTTTGGGTCGATCTCCTTGCGGGTTTTCAAGTAAGCAAGTGCGGCTTCGACGTCGCCGGTAAAGTCCTCCATCGTGGCGCTCGCGTAATCGCCAGAAGACTTGCCGATTCCGCGTTTATCGAAGCGAAGAACGGCGATGCCTTTTCGCGTCAGGTGGTCAGCCAAGACGAGAAAGGGGCGATGCCCGACGAGCGATTCATCGCGGTCATGCGGCCCGGCACCGCTTATGAGAATGGCGGCGGGAAACGGCCCCGAGCCAGATGGAAGAGTGAGCGTGCCTGCGAGCGAAATCTTCGATTTGGCGTTTGGGAAGGTGAGTTCCTCTTCCTTATAGGGATACGGTTTCACGGGATTTTGCGGGCGGAGCAGTTCCAGAAGCTGGTCGGAACGTTGAAAAAAGAGTTTCTGCTCGACGCCGTTCTGCGCCCAGATTCCGGTGATGGCCGATTTTGCGGCGTTGAGCGTGCCATCATAAACGCCGTTCACCACGGGAATTTCAAAATGAAAGGCGGCGTCCTTCTGGCTGACCTTGATGGCAGGCAGCCCGCTTACTCCCTGGTCGGGGCTATCGAGCGCGGCAACGAGTTGCTTCTGATCGTCATGCGAGACGTGCAATTGCAAGCGCAGGCGCATGCCGTTGCCTTCGAGTGCGGCTTGCCAGACTCCTTCCGCGGTGGCGATGGAATCGGAAGGATTCTTTGTGGCGGCTCCCGCGGGCTGGCGGTGAAAAATCAGGGGCAGGCTGGCGCTGCCCTGCATCCAGTCGCCTTCGATGCTGCGGCGATCGGCGGCAATCTTCCCTTCAAAGGAAGCGCCCACGGAAGAAACGTTGAACTGGAGAGTGGAATTTTTTTGGTTGAAAGAGGTCACTTCAATGCCGTAAACGCCTTGATCGAGGCTGTCGATGGTGGCTTTGAGGGAGCCGTCTTGCGCCTTGGAAACATGGAGAACGAGATGAAGGACCGCTTCACCGGCTTCCAGGGAAGCGGTCCAGCGGCCTTCCAGCGTTGCGGGGCGCCGTTGCGGCTGGGGTTTGCGAACGGCGGGAGTCTGGGCTGCGGCTATCGAAAAGACAGCCAGAGTGAAGAAAGAGATGGCCAAAGCCAGGCAGGATTTTTGGAGCTTCATGCAAGACCTCCGCATGCCGCATTCAGGATAGATGATTCCAGGGCCTAAAGAGTTGGCGTGGCGAGCAGCGCCGGCGGGGACGAATAAGGCGTTGGGCGTTCATCGCCGCTCAAATGTCCGGGTCGAATTTTCAGCGTGCGGAGACAGAAAAAAGCGGCACGCCGTAGCGCGCCGCTCAAATCCAGAGAAACCGGGTGCGTCGTATAAGACCGCGCTACTTTCCTTGTTTTGCATACCAATCAGCGTTGATTGGCGTGAAGCTATTCCACTTTTCCGGGAGATCTTCGAGCGCGAAAATAGCGGTCACCGGGCAAACCGGTACGCAAGCGCCACAGTCGATACATTCGGTCGGGTGGATGTAGAGCTGAGTCTCAGCCTCGAAAGCCGGTTCATCCTTGCGCGGATGGATACAGTCCACGGGGCAGACGTCCACGCAAGCGGTGTCTTTTGTGCCGATGCACGGCTCGGCAATCACGTAAGCCATTCAGGGTCTCCTTTATCCGGACAGCGGGCCGACGGGCCCTGCCGCGAAACAGCACGACCGGCGAAAATTTCTTATACCATGCGGCAGCCCGGGGCTACAAGCGTCTAAGCCAATTGTACGCGGCAGGAATGAGTTTCTCAACCTGAAGGGGTGCGGATAGAATGAGAGTGGAAGGAACGACGATGAAGACTCGAATTGGCGCATTCCTGGTTAGCCTGCTTGCCGCGGCGACCGCGCTGGCAGCGCCGCAGGCTCCCAAAGCAGCGGTTCCGCGCGATCCAGTGCTGATCGACGCGCAGGCTTATCAGAAATTGATCGAACAATACCGCGGGAAAGCGCTGCTGGTGAACTTTTGGGCGACCTGGTGCGAACCATGCCGCGACGAGTACCCCCTGCTGAATGAGCTGGCGAAACAATATGCGCCGCAAGGGCTGAAAGTCGTGGGAGTGAGCATGGATGACGACGGCGATTTAATACTGATGCGGCGTTTTCTGGCCCGCTACAAGCCGGTATTTCCCAATTACCGGAAAAAAGCCGGAAGTGAGGCTGCGTTCAGGCAAGCGGTGCTGCCGGGCTGGACTGGATCGCTTCCTGTTTCGATCTTCTATGGGAAAGACGGCCGGCAGGCGGGACACTTTCTTGGAGAAGGCACACGGGACAAGTATGAAGCGGCTATTCACGCGTTGCTGGCCTCCGGTGGCAATTAACGCCAAAAGCCGGGAGAGAAACTATGATTCGAACTGAGAATTTGCGCAGCGGTTATATTCAGGACGATGTGGAGGAATACCTTTACCAGTTGCTGCCGGAGCGCGACGCGGTCGTTGCGGAGATGGAGGATTACGCCGCACAGAATGACGTTCCGATCATCGGGCCGGCGGTGGCGCGGATGCTGGCGCTCTTCGTACAGGTTTCCGGCGCCAAACGGATTTTCGAGATGGGCTCGGCCATCGGGTATTCGACGATCTGGCTGGCGCGGGCGGCGGGGCCGAAGGGAAAAGTGATTTATACCGATGGCGATGCGGAGAAAGCACGCCGCGCGAAGGATTATTTTCGCCGGTCGGGCGTCGCCAAGCGGATTGAGGTGCGCGTCGGCAACGCGCACGATTTGTTGCAGAAAACGCCGGGCAAATTCGATCTGATCTTCAATGATGTGGACAAGGACCAATACCCTGACTCGCTGCGCGTGGCGCTGCCCAAGCTGCGCCGCGGCGGCTTGTTCATCAGCGACAATACGCTGTGGTCGGGAAAGGCAGCGCGGCCGGCAGCGCCGGATGACGCCCGCACGCTGGGCATCCAGGAATTCAACCGGCTGGTCTACGCTGCGAAGGAGCTATACCCCGTTTTGATTCCGTTGCGCGACGGCGTCACCGTTTGCCGGAAGAACTGAATGCGACTTATGGCAACCGCCCCCGCCTCCATGCCGAAAGCATTCCCGGGACAAGTCCCGGGGCCGAAGGGGCGATTCCTGCTCGGCAGTCTGATCGAAGTGTCGCGCGACTGGCTGGGATTTTACAATCGCTGCGCCGAGGAGTACGGGGACTTCGTTCGTATTCATCTTGGCCACGTTCCTGTTTATCTGGTGGTGCATCCCCGCGACATAGAAACCGTGCTTGTCACAAACGCGGGAAATTTTACGAAGTCCGCAGACTATCGCGCCCTGGCGCGCGTCCTCGGCCGGGGCTTGCTGACCAGCGAGGGAGAATTCTGGAAGCGTCAGCGCAGCCTGATCCAGCCCGCCTTTCACCGCCAAAACATCCTGACGTATGCGGCGGTAATGACCAGCGCCGCCGGGCGCATGTTGGATTCATGGAAGGAAAAGGGCGAGCGGAACATTCATGAGGACTTGATGCGTGTGACCTTGGAGATCGTCTCACAGTGCCTGTATGGCACGGAGGTCACCGATGCCGCTGAGCGGGTCGGCAAGGCCATGGAAGTGGTGACGGAGAGCTTTATCACCAACGCGAGCCTGGCCGTCCTGTTTCCTTTCGATATTCCGGTTCTTTTCGCGCGGCGGGAATGGCGGGCCATCCGCGAACTGAACGAGATCATCGAGAACATCATTCGAAGGCGGCGTTCTTCCAATCAGCCGCGCGCAGACCTTCTGGACATGCTGCTTCGGGCGCGCGACGCGGACGGTAACCCCATGAGCGACGCACAACTGCGCGATGAGGTGATGACCCTTTTTCTTGCCGGCCACGAGACCACGGCCATTGCCCTCTCCTGGGCCTGCTACCTGATTGCGCAAAACCCGCAAATCGAGACAAAGCTCGCCGAAGAACTTCAGGAGGTCCTCGGCGATCGTGTGCCGACACCGGAAGACCTTCCCCGATTGCGTTATACGGAGATGGCGCTCAAGGAAGCAATGCGCCTCTATCCCGCGGTGTGGGGCATCGGCCGGAAAGCCGTGGAGGATTGCGAGCTTGGGGGTTACCGGGTGCCAGCCGGCTCGAATATTTTTATTCTCCAGTGGCGCACGCAACGCGATCCGCGGTTTTTCCCTGACCCGGAACGGTTCGACCCCGAACGCTGGCGGGAAGATCCCGTTCGCTCGGGCAAGATTCCCCGTTTCGCGTATTTCCCCTTTGGAGGCGGATCGCGGGCTTGTGTCGGCGCGTCTTTCGCGATGATGGAAGCCACGCTGCTGCTGGCCATGATTCAGCAGAAATATCATCTCGAACTTGTCCCGGGACATCCCATCGAAATCTTCGCGTCGGTTACGCTGCGTCCCAAGCATGGCATTCGCATAATTCCACAGCGCCGAACGGCAGATGCAAAATACCCTTCCATGCCTCCCAAGGATTCTCAGCTGTAGCGGACGGCATCGGAAGCGTGATGAAGAAGAATAGACCTTACTTGCGGAAAAAATTGCGAAGAAGAAAACCGACATTGGCAGGGCGTTCGGCCAAGCGGCGCATGAAATAGGGGAACCAGTCGCGGCCGAAAGGGATGTAGATGCGAACGCGATAGCCATCCTTGACGAGCCGCCGCTGCAAGTCGGTACGCACTCCGTACAACATCTGAAATTCGAAATCGTCCTTGGAAATCTGCTGCGCCGCCGCGTGGCGAATGGTCGCCGCGATCATGCGTTGGTCGTGGGTGGCGATGCCGTGGTAAAAGCCGCTGGACAACAGGGTTTGCATCAGCCGGACGAAATTGGCATCCACATCGGTTTTCCTCGGAAACGCAACCTCCTCCGATTCCTTGTACGCGCCTTTGCACAGCCGGATACGGCAGCCATACGCCAACAGATCAGCGACGTCGGTTTCACTACGGTAGAGATAGGACTGGATGACCGTGCCGATAGCGGGATTGCGCGCACGAACGCGTTTGACGAGGTCGATGGTGCGCTGCGTGTAGAGAGAACTCTCCATGTCGATGCGCAGAAAATTATCAAAGCTGGCGGCACGTTCCACGATGGAGCGAACCAGCCCTTCGCAAAACTCGCTGTTGATGTCGAGGCCGAGCTGCGTGAGCTTTCCGGAAACGTTGGCGTACAGCCGTTCCTGAGCGATGCGTTCAAAAATCTCGAGATAGGCATCGCGGGAATGTTGCGCATCAGAAATGGTGGCAACATTTTCGCCGAGGTAATCGAGGCTGGCGTGCATGCCCGCGTTGTTGCACTCGCGGGCAGCAGCGATGGCTTCATCCAGCGCCTCCCCGGCGACGAACCGGCGCGCCATGCGGCGCGTGGTGCCGTTGGAAGTAACCCAATTGGCGAAGCCTTTGCTTTCGGAAAGCTTGAGCAGCGTCGAGCGGAGCATGCCGGTAATTATTATGGCAGTGTAGGAAGGACGAAACTAGCCTTTGTGCTCTTCCAGAAACTTTTCGGCATCGAGCGCGGCCATGCAACCGGAGCCCGCAGCCGTTACCGCCTGGCGGTAGCGATGGTCCTGCACGTCGCCGGCAATGAAAACACCGGGAATCGAGGTCAGGGTGCCGTGCCTGGCGAGCAGGTAGCCATCGGAATCCATTTCGAGTTTTCCCTTGAAGACAATGGTGTTTGGATCATGACCGATGGCCACGAATACGCCATCGAGCGCAATGTCGCGCGTTTCCTTAGTCTGCGGGTTGCGCAGACTCACGCCTTCCACGTGACCTTTGGGAGCGACAATATCCTCCACGGTGAAAGGAGTGACGAATTCAACTTTCTCGTTGGCCCTGGCGCGGTCGATCATGATCTTGGAAGCGCGAAAATCATTCCGGCGGTGAATCAGATGGACCTTGCTGGCGTAGCGCGACAGGAAGTTGGCCTCTTCCATGGCGGAATCGCCGCCGCCTACTACCGCGATGGGTTTGCCGCGGAAAAAATAACCATCGCAAGTCGCGCAAGTGGAGAGGCCGCGGCCGATCAATTCTTTTTCGCCCTTCAGCCCCAGCAAACGCGCGGAAGCGCCTGCGGCGACGATCAGGGCGTTCGCTTCATAGGTATCTTTTCCGGCGACGATCTTGAACGGGCGCTTGCTGACGTCCACTTCGGTTACCGCGCCGGCTTTGAACTCCGCTCCGAATCTCTGCGCTTGCTTGCGCATGTTTTCGATGAGCTCCGGCCCCATAATGCCGTCGGGGAAACCGGGATAGTTCTCAACATGGGTAGTGAGGGAGAGCTGGCCGCCGGGTTCATGCCCGTCCAGGACCAACGGTTTCAGGTTGGCGCGGGCAGCGTAAATCGCAGCAGTGAGACCGGCACAGCCACTGCCGATAATGAGGACGTTGTACATTCAGTCTTTCTCCGCCTATTAGATTCAACGCCATGCCCGCCGGATTCAACCGAGCGGGTATTGTAGCATTGCCTCCCCTGTGGCTCGGAATGAGGGCAGCCAAATTGGAGAGGCCTTTTTGCGCGGGCGGCATTGACCGGCGCCAGCGCCCGCACATATAGTCCAGGAAAATACCAGGTTGCCCCAGGAGAGAATCACGATGGATCCGCGCTACCCGATTGGAAAATTTGAGATGCCCGCGCAAGCGACGCCGGCTCGGCGCCAGGAGGCGATCGACGCGATCGCCGCGACACCGGCCAAAATGCGCGCCGCTGTGAAGGGTCTGAGCAACTCGCAGCTTGACGCGCCGTACCGCGAAGGCGGCTGGACGGTGCGCCAGGTCATTCACCATGTCCCGGACAGTCATTTGAATGCGTACGTTCGGCTGAAGCTGGCGTTGACAGAGGATAAGCCGACAATCAAGCCTTACGACGAAGCGGCCTGGGCCGAACTGGCCGACTCAAAATCGACTCCCATCGAAGTTTCGCAGACGTTGCTGGATTCGGTGCACACCCGATGGGACCGGCTGTGGCGCTCGATGAGGCCCGAACATTTTGCAAGGGTTCTCGTCCACCCCGACCATGGCGAACGCACCGTTGACTGGCTGCTGTTCCTTTACGAGTGGCACGGGAAGCATCACACCGCACATATCACGGAGCTTCGCAAGAAAAAGGGTTGGTAGCTCTTCCACAATCTGGCTGAACAAGATGATTGCCTCGCAGACGTGGGACCCGGAACTGCTACGCGCGCAATGCTCGTTTTGTCAGCGATCTCGCCGCCGCCGTGGTCGAATTGCTCAATCCCCGCCCGGGAGAGCGCATTCTCGATCTTGGCTGCGGCGACGGAATTCTAACGGCAAAGCTCGCAGCCATTGGATGCAGCGTGGTGGGTATTGACGGCAGCAGCGCGCGGATTGAAGCAGCTCGAAAACTTGGGCTGGACGCGCGTGTGATGGATGGCGAAAAGCTTTCCTTCCATGGTGAGTTTGATGTGGGGTTCAGCAATGCGGCGCTGCACTGGATGCGAAACTCCGAGGCGGTGATCGCCGGCGTGTGGCGTGCGCTCCGGCCCAAGGGACGGTTTGTGGCGGAGTTCGGCGGGCATGGCTGCGTCGCGAAAATCAAGAAGGCGCTGGTTGGGGCGCTGAATCGCCGCGGTCTGGATGGAGAGGCCGCGGTCCCCTGGTACTTTCCGACCGTCGAAGAATACTCGGCGCTGCTGAACAAAGCTGGCTTCTCAATATCCACAATTGCGCTCATTCCACGTCCTACGCCGCTTCCTGGAGACGTCACGGGCTGGCTGGAAACTTTTGGAGAGAGCTTCACAGCCTGCTTGCCGCCAGCGAAGCGCCCTGCCTACATCGCTGAAGTGCGTGAGGCCTTGCGTCCCGAGCTCGCGGATGCAGAAGGCAAATGGACCGCCGATTATGTGCGATTAAGATTCGCGGCCATAAAACAGGTTTAGATAAAACGGCGATTACGCGATTCCCCTGCGCAAGGTGGCGCGCCAAGCTTCCGCTCGTGTACGATGATTCAGTACACAAGGAGATTGCATGAGCCGTCCGGCAGGAACCTACGCTGTTTTTGAAACTTCACAAGGAAACGTTGTGGTGCGCTTGCTTGAGAAGGAAGCACCAAAGACGGTTGCGAATTTCATCGGGCTTGCCGAAGGCACGAAAGAATTCACGAATGAAAAGACGGGCCAAAAGGAAAAGCGGCCGTTCTACGACGGATTGATTTTCCATCGCGTGATTCCGCAATTCATGATTCAAGGCGGCTGCCCACAGGGCAGTGGAACGGGCGGGCCGGGTTACAAGTTTGCGGACGAGTTTCATCCCTCGCTGAAGCATTCGAAGGCCGGAAAGCTCTCCATGGCCAATGCCGGTCCGGGAACGAATGGCAGCCAATTTTTCATCACCGTGGCGGCCACGCCGTGGCTGGACAACCGGCACACCATTTTTGGCGAGGTCGTGGAAGGGCAGGATGTGGCCGACAAGATTTCGAATTTGCCGCGCGATTCCAGCGACCGCCCGAAAACACCCGTGTCCATCACCAAGCTGCGCATCGAACGCGTCGCGTAGGCGGACGCCATGGCCATGCTCACGCCCGAGCGGCTGCTGCGATTCATGATCGAATTGATCTTCGTCTTGCTCGGCGCGTTGTTGGTATGGCTCGGCCTTGCCGGCCCTGTTCACGGTCGAACCGTCGACCGGCACGGCAGTGCCTGGCTAATCCTTAGCATAGCGATGATTCTTTGGGGGCTCCGCGCGCTCTACAAACCGGGCCAGTGGTGGCTACGCTGGCAAAACTGGACGCGCGGATTGTCGCTCGCACTTCTGGGTGTCCTAATGCTCGTCATTTCACGCGTACCGTTCCTTTGGGTTGGCCCCATGCTGGCGGCCGGCGGCGGCCTGCTCGTACTGCGCGGCATGATTGGCGCATTCTTGATCTTCCGTCCGCGCTAAGACATTCGAGGCGCAAGAAAACACTTAGAACTAAAAACCTTAGAACTGAAAACTGATTTGTCTCAGGTCTTCGGAGCTTTCTTCTTCTGGTTGGCTTCGAGATGCGCGCGCAGGCGGTTGACCACGGCGTCTTCGTGTCCTTCATCCATCTCTTTTTTTACTTCCTCCAGCGCGAAGTGCACCACGTCGTGATGGTGTATTTCCTGCGGCGCCACGGCGTCACTGAAACGCAGCCACAACCGGTGCAGAAGATTGACCTCGTTGGCAGTCAGATTCGGGGCGTGCGGCCCGAGAACTTTGTAAAGCTTGTCCCCATTTGGTAAATGGATTTCCAGATTGAATTGCGGCTTTTGATCGCCAAGTTTTTCCCAGGCTTCACCGATCTGCCGCGCTTGCTCCTCGTTCGATTCCTTTGTCGAACGCCCCAC
>Ga0137415_10005345_pt1 | contig 12714 bp, 11 predicted proteins | sample CZODoug3_1_1_16f_FD_183082 | JGI IMG/M metagenome (GOLD analysis project Ga0137415, IMG submission 183082) | Vadose zone soil fungal communities from Angelo Coast Range Reserve, California, USA - CZODoug3_1_1_16fungal (Hybrid Assembly) | ecosystem: Environmental > Terrestrial > Soil > Vadose... | reverse complement strand
GTCACATTAGGATCGAGCGCGAACGGACGGACGGGCGTGCCGCCGGCATCGTCGTTCGCGACCGCATCGTTCCAGGCCGGGTCCAGGCGCAACCCATCGACCGCCATCGGAGGCGTCGCGCCGGTGCCGGGCAAGCTCAGATAGCCGACCATGTGGTCGAACGAGCGGTTCTCCAGCATGACGATGACAAAGTTCTGGATATCGTTGAGCGCCATGGTGTTCCTCCCGGGTGGCTATGAAAGCGACCGGCCACGCCGACGCGGCACGAGGTGCAGCGCCACGCTGTGTTCGGGCCATTCCTATATTTAAGGTAGCATATTTTTCGAGCCACTCGCGGTCAAGCGAGACCCGAGCCGAGCGACAACTCACTCCGCCGCGGTGGCCTGCTCCTCGGGCGCGGCGTCGATGAAGCCGCCGGACTGGCGCTGCCACAGCGCCGCATAGTGGCCGCCGTGGCGCAGCAGCTCCTGGTGCGTGCCCTGCTCGACGATGTGGCCGTGGTCGAGCACGACCAGCCTGTCCATGCGGGCGATGGTGGAGAGGCGGTGCGCGATGGCGATCACGGTCTTGTCCGCCATCAGGGTGTCGAGGCTCGCCTGGATGGCGGCCTCGACCTCGCTGTCGAGCGCCGAGGTCGCCTCGTCGAGCACCAGGATCGGCGCGTTCTTGAGGATCACCCGCGCGATGGCGACGCGTTGGCGCTGTCCGCCCGACAGCTTGACGCCGCGCTCGCCCACATGGGCGTCGTAGCCGCGCCGGTCGCGCCAGTCCTCGAGATCGCCGATGAACTCGTGCGCATGGGCGAGCTTCGCCGCCGCGACGACCTCCGCGTCGCTCGCCTCCGGGCGTCCATAGCGGATATTGTCGCGGATCGAGCGGTGCAGCAGCGAGGTGTCCTGGGTGACCATCGAGATCTGGGCGCGCAGCGATTCCTGCGTCATGCCGGCGATGTCCTGGCCGTCGATCAGGATACGGCCGCCCTCCAGGTCGAAGAAGCGCAGCAGCAGGTTGACGACGGTCGACTTGCCGGCGCCGGAGCGGCCGACCAGGCCGATCTTCTCGCCCGGCCGGATCGCGAGCGTGAAGCGGTCGAGCACGCCGCTCTCGCGGCCGTAGCCGAAACGCACGTCGTCGAACACGATGCGGCCCTCGCCGACCGCGAGCGACTGCGCGCCGGCGCGATCGACCAGCTGAAGCGGCTGCGCGATGGTCATCATGCCTTCCTGCACCACCCCGACCTCCTCGAAGATCTCGGTGACCTGGAACGCGATCCAGCGCGACATGTTGGTGAGCTGGAAGGCGAGCGGCAGCACCATCGCGATGGCGCCGACCTCGACCGAGCCGTAGCGCCACAGCAGCAGCGCAAGCGCCCCGGCCGCGAACACGAGAAGCGCGTTGAGAACAGCGAGCAGGGTGCCGAAGGCCGTGATGAGCCGCTGCTGCGCCAGGAAGCGGTCGGTGTGGTGCTCGACCGAGTCGCGCACATAGCCGTCCTCGTCGCGCGGGCGCGCGAACAGCTTGACGGTCAGGATGTTGGTGTAGCTGTCGACGATCCGCCCCATCATCAGGGAGCGCGCCTCGGAGGTGAGCTTCGAGCGGTCGCGCAGGCGCGGCACGAAATATCGCAGCAGCGCCACATAGCCCACGAACCAGGCGAGGATCGGCGTGGTGAGCCACCAGTCGGCCGTCGCCGTCATCACGACGGCGGTCGTGCCGTAGACCACGATGTACCAGATGGCGGTGACCGACGAGACCAGGCTCTCGCGCAGCGCCGGTCCGGTCTGCATCACGCGGTTGGAGATGCGGCCCGCGAAGTCGTTCTGGAAGAAGGCCCAGCTCTGGCGCACGACGTGCCAATGGCTCTGCCACCGGATCAGGTTGGTGAACGGTCCGGCGATGGCTTGGTTGGTGACGAGGTAGCGGGCCAGAATGATCGCGGGCCGGGCGATCAGCACGGTCAGCGTCATGGCGACGAGCCACGGCCAGGTCACCGCCAGGAACTCGTCGGGCGAGACCTTGGTCACGAACGTGACGATACGGCCCATGAACCACGGCACCGCGGTGTCGAGCAGGGCGACGAACAGCTCGATGACGAACAGCGCCGCCAGCAGTCCCTTCACCTGGCGGGCGAAATGCCAATAGAAGGCCAGCAGCCCGGGCGGCGGCACGGGCCGCTCGGGCGTTTCGGTCGGGTTGAGGGACCTTTCGAAGCGGCGGAACATGGCGATCCTTTTAGCACAGGAACGGCGCCGCACCGCGCGGTGTGCGCGGCGGCTGCCATCCCGTGTGGGTGAACGGAGGCTGCCTGTAGGAGCCATTCGTGACCGGACCGTGGCGGGCCATTGACTCTGCTTTTCGACCGCCCGACCCTTAGGATCGTGCAAGCCGGCCACCAACAGACCGAGCGCCGCTCCGGCGGCCTGGATACGCTGCGCGGCGGCGCGGTTCTGGCCGTGCTGGCCTGGCATTGCCTGAACAACACAAGCGTGCTGCGCACGCCGGCGCTGTCCTTCCTGCAGGAGTTTTCCTCCCACTTCTTTTTCGGCGTGGACCTGTTTTTCGTGCTGTCGGGCTTTCTGATCGGCGGCGCCCTGATGGAAAGTCGCGAACGACCGGATTATTTCTCGCGCTATGCGGTGCGCCGGATCGGGCGGATCGTTCCGCTCTATGTCGTCTGGCTCGCCGCCTTCCTGATCATGAGCTGGCTTGGCGCGCAACGTCTCGGCGGCGCTTTCCCCTGGCTGCTTGGCCTCGACGGGATGCCCTATTGGTCCTTCCTGACATTCACGCAGAATTTCTATTCGGCCGAGCTCGGCACCTGGGGACCGATGTGGCTCGGCGTCACCTGGACGCTGGCAATCGAGGTCCATTTCTATGTGCTGGCCGCGATCCTGGTCTATCTCGTTCCGCCGCGCTGGATGGGGCCGGTGTCGCTGGCAATCGTCGCGGCAGCCTTTGTTCTGCAGGTTTACGGATGGCCGTCACGCGGGTGGGAGGAGATAACGGTGCTCACGCCCCTGCGCCTCGACGCGCCTTTCGCCGGCGTCTTCTGCGCCTGGCTGTGGCGAGCGCGGGCGACGCGCGAGCTGATCGGCCGGCACGCGCCGATGTTCAAATGCGCGGCGCTCGCGCTCGTCGCGGGCGCTTACCTCAGCGTCGTGTACGGGAATTTGCGCGATCCCGACTCGAACTTCACCGCCAACGCGCTCATTTTCGGACTGGCCACGCTTGCCTTCGCGGCGCCGGACTCCGGATCGCCGTCATGGCCCGTGCGGTTCATGCGATGGTGCGGCGTGCGCTGCTACGGCCTTTATATCTTCCATGTCGGAATCCTGGGCCTGGCGTCGCATATGATCTTCACATCGCCGCCCAACGCGTTGTCGCCCGGCATGGGGTGGCCGGCCGTGACCGTCGGCCTGGCGATCACCTTCGGGCTCGCCGCCGTGAGCTGGCGATATTTCGAGCGGCCGATCATGCGATGGGCGGCTCAATCCGCGGCGCAGCGCGGCAGTGTCGGCAGCGTCATGTCGCGTTCTTCCGTATCCCGGTTTCTCTGATCGCGTCTGCCGGCAGCGGCTCGCCCGCGGCGGCGCGCAGGCAGTCCGCACACATGCAATCCTGCGGCGCGGCGGGCATCGGCAGGCGCACATCCAGATGCATGCACCAGCAGTCGCCCCCGGGCTCGCAATCAAAATAGGCGCCGCAGCGCGCGCAGGCGAGGCGGCGCGATTCCGTCATGGGGCGAGACCGATGGTCAGTCGGCCGACTCGTAGCCGGTGATCTTCCAGCCGCTTGCGTCCTTGACGTAGCAGAGCTGGTCGAAGCCGATCGGCGATATGCCGTCGATCGCGACGAAGCCGGTCTTGCCGGCGGGCGTGACGACACGCGCGAAGACCGGCGCATTCTGCGGGGCATTGCCCTGCGGCGGCTGATCCGGAAGCACCCGGACGAGATTCATGCCGAGCTTCTCGATGACCGGCGCGTTCGGCTGGGCGGCGCCGCGCACCTCGAGATCGGGCGCAACCGGAAAGGCCCAGTCACCGGCCTCGGTGCCGGTCTCCTTGGTGAGCGCCTCGAAGGCCTGCTCGTCCATGGTCGGGCCGGCCGGGCCGCAGCTGACGCCCTTGCGGTCGGGGAGCGGCTCCAGCGTCGGGTCGGCCGCGGCGGCGGACAACGCTTCCCAGCCGGACGCGTCGCGTCCGGCAAAGCCGCCGAGCGCCGCCGCGAGATTGTCGATGGCGGACTTCTTCTTGTCGAGCTTGTTGCCGTCCGCGCCTTCCACGAAGAAGCCCTGGGTGACCATGAGCTTGGCGAGCGCGGCGCGGTCCTTGCGGGTCGCAATGTCGCCCAGTTGCTTGCGGAAGGCCTCGAAGCTCGGATCGTTCACCGGGCCCGGCAACGTGACGGCGAGCGGCTTGTAAGGTTTGATTGGCGCGGCTGCGGGCGTCTGCGCCTGTCCGGCCGGCGGGCCACCTTGCGGAGCGGTCTGCGGGCGCTGCGGCGCGGCTGGCGGCGGAGGCTGGCCCGGGCGAGGAGGCTGCGTCTGCGCGGCCGCCGGCATGACGGTCGTCAGCGCCGCCGCAAGGATGAGCAACGACCGCAAGACATCAAAAGTGCGCATGGGACTATCTCCCGATGTGAGGCATTGAAAAAGGGGTTGGCGTCGCATTGCGTGGGTGGTGAGGCGCCCCCACCTCAGCGGTGCACGGCATTGTCCGGGCCCGGACTCGATCCTGCCCGATCCGCCGGCCGCAATCCATGGGGCCGCCGCCTATGCCGGCGCTCACGTGGCTCCTCGTTTCCTGATGCAGACCTCCGGTGAATCATGCCGATACCCGTGTCGTCCTATTTGCTGCCGATCCTGCTGCTGATCGGCTCCAACCTGTTCATGACCGTGGCCTGGTACGGCCATTTGCGTTTCAAGGAAGTGCCGCTCGCCGGCGTGATCATGGCGAGCTGGGGCATCGCCTTCGTCGAATATTGCCTCGCGGTCCCGGCCAACCGCTGGGGCAGCGCGGTCTATTCGGCGGCCCAGCTCAAGACCCTGCAGGAAGTGATCACGCTGGTCGTATTCGCGGGATTCTCGGTCGTCTATCTCCATCAGAGCATCACGTGGAATCATGTGGTCGGTTTCGGCTTCATCGCGGCCGGCGCCTTCTTCGTGTTTCGCGGCCCGCTGTGAGGCGCTTTCCTGCCGGTGCGATGAGCATCGTCGCGCGCCCTATTGGTCGCGCCGCTCCGCCTACCGGTTCACCGGGGCGAGCCGCAAAATGCGTCCGGCCGGATTGTCGGTGAGCAGCCACAGGGCGCCGTCGGGTCCCTGGCGCACGTCGCGGATGCGCTCGCGCAGACCCGTGAGCAGCCGCTCTTCCTTGGTGATCTTGTCGCCGTCGCGCTCGAGGCGGACCAGAAGCGCCGCCGCCAGCGCGCCGATAAACAGGTTGCCCTTCCAGGCGGGAAACAGATCGCCGGTATAGAAGGCCATGCCGGAGGGCGCGATCGAGGGCACCCAGTGCCACAGCGGCTGCTCCATCCCGGCTTTGTGCGTGCTCTCGTGGATCTTGGCGCCATTGTAATCGATGCCGTAGCCGATCACCGGCCAGCCGTAATTGCGGCCTTTCTCGATGACGTTGACCTCGTCGCCCCCGCGTGGGCCGTGCTCCTGCTCCCACAATTTACCGGTGGCGGGATCGAAGGCGAGGCCTTGCGGATTGCGCACCCCGTAGGCCCAGATTTCCGGCTTGGCGTCGCGCCGGCCCACGAAGGGGTTGTCGGGCGGAGCCCCCCCGTCGGTGCGAATGCGGACGATCTTTCCGATGTGGTTGGCGAGGTTCTGCGCCTGGTCGCGCGAGCCGAAATGATCGCCCAGGGTAACGAACAGGTTGCCGTCGGGCGCCTGCACGATGCGGCAGCCGTAATTGTTGGCGCCGCCCGGCCCCTGCTGCTTGAAGATCACCTTGACGTCGTCGAGGCGGGGCTTGGCGCCGTCGTCCAGGCGGGCGCGCGCCACCGCGGCGGTGCCGCCGGCATCGAGGCTGTAACAGAAATAGAGCACATGATTGCTGGCATGGTCATTGTCGAGCCGCACGTCGAGCAGGCCGCTCTGTCCGGCCGCATGCACCGCCGGCAGGCCGGCGAGCGGCGGCGACAGCGTGCCGTCGCGCGTGACGATGCGCATGCGGCCGGGCTTCTCCGTCACCAGCATGCGGCCGTCGGGCAGGAATGCGAGGCTCCATGGTTCGACCAGGCCGCGCGCGACGGTCGTGATCGCGACCGGACCGGCCGACGACGGAAAAGTCTGCGCGTGGAGGCGCCCCGGCACGGTTGCGAGCAGCGCGGCGGCGGCGAGCGCGATGGGCCGGTTCATGGCGCTTCCTGACACCCCTTTGGTGAGCCGATCGGCGACTATAGGATGGGGGCGCCGGTGGCGGGAAGTCGGAGCGCGCTATCCGGCGGGCTTCACGGTGCAAGACGCGATGCCGACCGCATGGGCAATGCCGATCGTGGCGGCGGTTGCCGCAACGGCGATCGACAGCACCAGCGCCACCGAGGTGATGAGCTGGGCCACCATCCTGCTGCGGCGTCCGCGCACGCGGATATGGTTGCGCGGCGCAAAGCCGGCTTGGTCGATGGGGTCGGGCGTCATGGCCTCAGCCTTTCGAATCACCAATCTGATTCTCCGGCTTATGAGAATTGCCAAATATACCGGCGGCGATCCGGCCGGACTTGGGCGAAGCCATTGAAGATCGGCGGCAATTTCGAGGCGCCGGTTAACAAGACGTTAACGCGCGGCGATCTGCGGCGAAAAACGCCTCACTCGACGATCGCCATGGAGGCCGGCTCCCAATTCGACCGCACGTGCCCGGGCTGGCCTGCGACGCGCTGGAGCCAGGCCCGGATCGACGGGAACCCGGTGAGGTCGAATTGGCTCTCGTGCGCCATATGGGTGTAGGCGTAGAGCGCGATGTCGGCGATGGTGTAGCGGCCGGCGGCGAAAAATTCATGGGTGGCGAGGTGCTTTTCCATGACGCCGAGCGCCTGGTAGCCGTTCTCCATCCAGTCTTCCAGCGCGTGGGTCTGCAGCTCGCGGCCACCTTTGACCATGGTAAGCCAGAACTGGGCGGCGCCCAGATTGGACTCGACGCTGTGCTGCTCGAAGAACATCCACTGCAGGGTTTCGGCCCGGTCGATGCGGTCCTCGGGCGCGAGCGCGGTTCCGCCGGCGATGTACCACAGGATGGCGCCCGACTCCGGGAGATAGCGGCCGTCGGCGACCTCGAGCAGGGGCACGTGCCCGCTCGGGTTCTTGGCGAGAAAGTCGGGCGTGCGGGTTTCGCCCTTGAGGCTGTCGACCTCGATGAGCCGGAACGGAATCTTGAGCTGCGCCAGCGCCAGGCGCACCTTGTAGCAATTGCCGGAACGTCGCATCGAGTAGAGTGTGAACATCTGATGCCGCCGCGTCTGGTTAGGTATGTGGTTCCGTTGCCGCTCCGACTCTCGTCTCAAGCGTCGCCTTGGCGCATTCAGCCACAAAGCGTGGCGGTTGCAAGGCGCGTCTTCGACGCGGGTTCAAAAGAGCGAGAGGTTGGCGCCCCGGCTTGCCGAGCGGGCAATATCGCCTTCGATCGGGCGCGGCCGTGGAACGTCATTCCGCGGCGACTCTAAAGAATTATTTATACTTGCCTGTGGTGTCAGCCTGCCGCCGCCGCGACGGCCGCCGGTGCGGTCTCATCGGTCCGCCGCATGTGCGCCAGCGTGACGCGCAGGGCGGAGTCGCGCAGCGCCGCCATCAAGGTATCGATGTCCCGCTCGGTGGTGCGGTGATTGACGATTGCCGCGCGGATGACCGTGCGGCCGCCGATGATCGTGGTGGAGGGGGCGGCCACGCCGCGCTCCTGCAGGTCGATCGCGATCGCCTTGTTGAGCTCTCCGTCGGCCGGCATGCGCAGCCCGAAGCACACGATGTTGAGCGTGACCGGCGCCGCGATCTCGAACAGGCTGGATTGCTCGATCAGCCGGGTCTCGAGGTATTTTGCCACCCGGCAGGTATGCTCGATGCAGGCGCCGATCTTGTCGGTGCCGTGAACGCGGAACGTGAACCAGGTCTTGAGCGCGCGAAAGCCGCGCGACAGATCGGGACCGAGGTCGCACGGCCACACCTCGCCGGCCGCCAGCCCGCTCGGCGCGCGATGCAGATAAGCAGCCGGGTTGCTGAAGGTCCGCCGGTGGCGCTCGGCGTCGCGCACCAGCAGGAAGCCTGCGTCATAGGGCACGTGCGCCCATTTGTGGAAGTCGAAGGCGATCGAATCCGCGCGCGCGATGCCGCGGACGAGCGGCCGCAGGCTGTCGGACAGCGCGACGAGCGCCCCGAAGGCGCCGTCGACGTGGAACCAGAGCTTTTCCCGGCGGCAGATCTCGGCGAGCGCGTCGAGATCGTCGAAGGCGCCGCTGTTCACGGTCCCGGCCGTCCCGGCCACCATGAACGGCCGCAACCCGCCGGCACGGTCGGCGGCGATCGCCACCGCCAGGCAATCGGCGCGCATCGCACCGCGGTGGTCGACCGGGATCAGGCGCAGGAAACGCGATCCGATCCCCGCCATCTCCATGGCCTGCTTGATGCAGCCATGCGCCTCGGCCGAGGTGTAGGCGACAAGCTGCGGCCCGGCGCCACGCAGCCCGGCGGCCCGGACGTCATCGCCGAGAGCGGCAGTGCGGGCGACCAGCAAGGCGAGGTGATTGGCGGCGGAGGTGCCGGTGACGAACAACCCGGAGGCGTCGGGGGGAAGCTCGAACAGCTGGGCCGCCCAGGCGGCGATCTGGCGCTCGACGTCGAGCGCGATGTGGTTGCGCCCGCCGCAATTGGCATTGAGGCCGGCGGCCAACATCTCGGCGATCATGCCGACCGGCGTTCCGGCGCCATGCACCCAGCCCATGAACAGCGGATGCAGGTTGCCGGTCGCATAAGGCCGCACGAGCGAGGAAAAATCGGCCAGCACCTCGTCCAGGCTTTGCGGGGCGGCGGGAAGCGGCTGGCGGAACTCGCGCACGACCTCGGCCGGCGCCTGCTGCCACACCGGCCGCGCGCGGACGGTCTGCAGGAAATCGATCATGTCGTCGAGCGCCCGGCGGCTGGCGGCGCGAAACGCCGGCCAGTCTTCGGGATCGAGATTGGGTGGCGCGGAGGTCGGCATGCAGGAATTCCAGATGTCCCGCATGTTTCGGCCGGCGTCGTTAATGGCGCGTTAATGCGGTTCGCCCAACGCTGGGGAGCCGACCGATTCCGCCGCCACAAGGGATGATTGCGCACGGGTCGGTCGCAGGCTTCCGGCGGATCGAAAGCGGGCCTCGATGAGGTTGAAACAGTCGTTGCAGGCAGCCGATCGGGCGCACGCCATCATTCCCGCGCCCGACCAGGCCTTGGTGTCGGCCCTGGTCTCGGGCGGCGATGGGCGCCTCGTGCTCGACCCGGCCGACGGCCTGAACCTCTATGGCTGCCGGCCGTCGCCGCGCCCGGACGAGATCAGCCTGTCGTCCTCGACCGCGAGCACGGTATCGGGACGCGGCTACGCGGCGGCCGAGGCCGCCTTCGCGCAACTGGAGGCGGCGCGCACGGGCGGCCACGTCGCGCCGGTCTTCACCCGTATGGCCGACGAGGTGCGAAGCGCGATCCGCAGCCGATTCGACCTGCCGGATGCCGAGGTCGTGTTGTCGCCCTCGGGCACCGACAGCGCGCTGCAGGCGCTGCTGCTGGCGCGCGGGACACTCGGCAAACCGGTGACCAGCATCATCGTGGCGGCAGACGAGAGCGGCAACGGCGTGCCGGCCGCCGCATCCGGCCGTCATTTCGCCGGCCGCGCGTCGGGGGGCGCGGTGCCAGAAGGCGGGCCGATCCCCGGCCTGGCCTGCGCCAGGGTTGCGATCGCGGCGCGCGACGCCCACGGCCGCGCCCGGCCATTGGCGGAGATCGACGCCGCGGTCCGGCACGCGGTGGAGGACGCCATCCGGGCCGGCAATGGCGTCGTGCTCCACGTCATGGATCATTCCAAGCTCGGCGGTTGCGGCCCGAGCCTCGCCTGCGTGCACGAAATATGTGCGCTCGATCGCGGCGCCATCCAGGTGGTGGTGGATGCCTGTCAGGCCCGGCTCGGCCGTTCGGCGCTGCGCCAGTATCTCGACCAGGGCTTCCTGGTGCTGATCACGGGATCGAAATTCTTCACCGGGCCGCCGCTCAGCGGCGCGCTGCTGGTGCCCGAGGCGCTGTGGGGGCGCGTCGCCCAGATGGCGGACGTCCCACTGGGGCTCGCGGACTACACGGCGCGCGACGACTGGCCGCACGGTTTCAGCCGGATCAGGGCACAGTTGCCGGCTCGCCAGAATGTCGGACAAATTCTGCGATGGAGCGCGGCGCTCGCGGAAATCCGCGCCTATTGGGCGGTGCCGGAACTCTTTCGCAAGCTCGCTTTGGCGGAGTTCGCGGCCGCGGCGGCGCGCCATTTCGGTCGCTTCCCGGAATTCGACCTGCTGCCGGCTGCCGCATCCCTGTTCGCGGATCGCGAGCGCGATGAATTCGCGGCCCGCACCATCTTTCCCTTCAAAATCATGCGTGACGGCCGCGCCGTGTCATATGCCGAGGCCCGCCTGTTGCACCGGGCGCTCAATGCCGACCTCGTCTCCTATGGATTGGGAGGCTTGCATGACGGCTCCGCCGCCGCGCCCTGTCACATCGGCCAGCCGGTCGCCGTCGCGGACGGCGCCGGCGGCACGACCGGGGTGCTGCGGATCAGCGCCGATGCCCGGCTGGTGACGGAGAGCTGGGCCGGCACGGGCGATCTGGTGTCGACCGGGCGGCTGATACGGCAGTTCGACCGGATCGCGCTGGTGCTCGAAAAGCTGCGCTTCCTGCTGCGCCACATGGATAACCTGGACGGCGTGCGCGCCGCGTAGGGCGCGCCGTCCCTCACGCGGGCGTGATGCCGGACGACAGGGAAATTCATCGATTCCGGCCTCCGCCGACCCTTGCCGGACTCGGATGCAGCCAGTAGGAAATCGCACGGCACACGCCCCTCCAGGCTCCCGGGGGCGACCGGAGACACCGACATGGCCTTCCTCGCGGACTCGCTCAAGCGCATCAAGCCGTCAGCCACCATCGCGGTGACCGACAAGGCGCGTGCGCTCAAGCTGGCGGGCCGCAACGTGATCGGGCTCGGCGCCGGCGAGCCGGATTTCGATACGCCCGACAACATCAAGCAGGCGGCGATCAAGGCCATCCAGGACGGCAAGGCCTCCAAATACACCAATGTGGACGGCATCGCCGAGCTCAAGGAAGCCGCGGCGCGCAAGTTCAAGGTCGAGAACGGCCTTGATTACAAGGTGTCGCAGATCACGATCGGCACCGGCGGCAAGCAGGTGCTCTACAACGCCCTGGTGGCGACGCTCAACCCGGGCGACGAGGTGATCATCCCGGCGCCCTATTGGGTGAGCTATCCGGAGATGGTGCTGCTGGCGGGCGGCGAGCCTGTCGCGGTCCCCACCACCATGGAGACCGGCTTCAAGATGACGGCCGCGGCGCTCGAGCGCGCGATCACGCCGAAGACCAAGTGGCTGATCCTCAACTCGCCGTCGAACCCGACCGGCTCGGCTTATACGAAGTCGGAGCTCAAGGCGCTGACCGACGTGCTGGTGAAGCACCCGCATGTCTGGGTGCTGACCGACGACATGTATGAGCACCTGGTCTATGACGACTTCGAGTTCTTCACCCCGGCGCAGGTCGAGCCCCGGCTCTACGAGCGCACCCTGACGCTCAATGGAGTCTCCAAGGCCTATTGCATGACGGGCTGGCGCATCGGCTTTGCGGGAGGCGCCGAGCCCCTGATCAAGGCGATGGCGATGATCCAGTCGCAGTCGACATCGAACCCGGCCGCGGTCTCGCAATGGGCGTCGGTCGAGGCGCTCAACGGGCCGAAGGACTTCATCCCGAAGCACAACAAGATCTTCAAGGAGCGGCGCGACCTCTGCGTCGCCATGCTCAACCAGGCCAAGGGGATCGTGTGCCCGAAGCCGGAGGGCGCTTTCTACGTCTTCCCATCCTGCGCCGGCACCATGGGCAAGACCACGCCGACCGGCAAGAAGCTCGCCAGCGACGAGGATTTCGTCACCGAGCTCCTGGAGGCCGAAGGCGTCGCGGTGGTGCAGGGGTCGGCCTTCGGGCTCGGCCCGGCCTTCCGCATCTCCTACGCCACCGCCACGACGGCGCTGCAGGATGCCTGCGAGCGCATCCAGCGCTTCTGCGGGAATTTGCGGTAAGGTTTTCCGCCGGGAGAGAGGGAACACCAGGCCAAGATTGAGTCTTGACAGCACCAAATTCGCCAATCTGCTCAAAATCTGATAGGAGAAAATCCACAGTTGGAATTGCGCCCGACGCCCTCCGCGCCGGGCGTTTGCATCATGAGGGGCGGCATGTGGCGCGCGATCGCGTCGTATATGAAACCCGAATACCGATGGGCCGCCGCGGGCGGCCCATTCTATTTGGAGAACCGCCCAGCCGCGCTCGTTTGGCTCCCGATCCGGGAGAGGGCCTTGTAGATTCGTTGTTGTTTACAACAGATCGCCCCTCGAGGCCGGTCCCGCCGGCCGCCGGCGCAACTTGCAAGCGCCCGGCCGCTATGCGTCAATTCCTCGCCCAGGAGACACGACATGGCGCTTTCCGCCCGTCCG
>Ga0137415_10005344_pt1 | contig 12714 bp, 9 predicted proteins | sample CZODoug3_1_1_16f_FD_183082 | JGI IMG/M metagenome (GOLD analysis project Ga0137415, IMG submission 183082) | Vadose zone soil fungal communities from Angelo Coast Range Reserve, California, USA - CZODoug3_1_1_16fungal (Hybrid Assembly) | ecosystem: Environmental > Terrestrial > Soil > Vadose... | reverse complement strand
CTCAACACCGATAGCTACAAACTCACGCACTGGTGGCAATACCCGCCGAACACGCGCTTCATCTATTCCTACGTTTGCTCGCGCGGTGGTTTCTTCGATCACGTGCAAGTGGCCGGACTGCAGTACATCGTGAAAGCGAACTTCGCAGGAAAGGTTTTTACCGCGGAGGATGTCGAAGAGGCGCGAAAATTTGCGGACAAACACTTTTCCGGCAATCCGAAGTGCTTCAACTATGAAGGCTGGAAAAGTTTGTATGCAAAATACGGCGGAGTCCTGCCGTTACGAATCAAAGCGGTCAAAGAAGGCTCGCTGGTGGGCGCGCAGAATGCCATCATCACCATCGAAAACACCGACCCGGAATTTTACTGGCTGACGAACTGGGCGGAAACCGTTTTGCTTCAGGTTTGGTACCCGGTAACGGTCGCATCGCTGAGTCGCGCGATAAAACAGGCTGTCGGCGAAGCATTGGTGCGCACCGGAGATCCCTCCCTCTTGCCTTACAAGCTGCACGACTTTGGTTTCCGCGGCGTAAGCAGCCGAGAGTCGGCGGCCATTGGCGGCGCCGCGCATCTGTTCAATTTTCTCGGTACCGATAATCTCTCCGCGATCGAGTTGCTGCAGCAGTATTACCACGCGGAGATGCCAGGCGTCAGTATTCCGGCATCCGAGCACTCCACCATGACGGCGTGGGGCAAGGATCACGAAGTCGATGCCTATGAAAACGTGCTCGACAACGTCCCGGAAGGCATCGTCGCTTGCGTCAGCGATTCCTATGACATTTTCGACGCCGTGCGCAATTTGTGGGGCGGCAAGTTGCGCGACAAAGTGCTGCGTCGCAAAGGCACGCTCGTCATTCGCCCGGACAGCGGAGATGCCGTTGCCGTTCTCGAAGAAGTTTTCAACATTGCGGCGGAGAAATTCGGCTACGAAGTGAACCGCAAGGGCTGGAAGGTGATTGCCCCGCAAGTTCGGTTCATCCAGGGCGACGGGGTGAATTATCACACGATCCAAAACATGATCTTCCAACTGACCCGCAAGGGCTGGTCCATGGACAACTGGAGTTTTGGGATGGGCGGCGCGCTCCTCCAACAAGTCAATCGCGACACGTTGCGATTCGCGTTGAAATGCTCCGCGATCGACATCAATGGCCAATGGCACGATGTTTACAAGCGGCCCGTCACCGATCCCGGCAAGGACTCACGCGCCGGACGATTCGTCTTGCTGAAGCACGGCCAGGAATTTGTGACCGTCAAGGTCGATGACGCAACTTCCGCTCACGCAGAGGATCAACTGGAAACCGTGCTGGAAAACGGCGTTCTGCTTCGTGACCAACATCTGGACGAAATCCGCGCGATCGCGAAGAGCTACGATGTCTATCAGAAAACGACGTTGCGCGCTTGAAGTTCAGGCAGCCGCTTGAAAAAAGCAGTCTACAAGCCGGAGTAGGTTTGGCGGCGGAGGAATTGGCCGGAGCCGGGGCGGCCCACGAATTTTCCAGACTCGATCACCGTGCGGCCGCGTGACAGCACGGTGCGCGGCATCCCTTTGATGCGGATGCCTTCGAACATGGAATAGTCCACGCGCATGTGATGCGTCTTCGCGCTGATGGTTTCTTCCTGATCGGGATTGAAGATGACGAGGTCGGCGTCGGAGCCGACTGCGATCGTGCCTTTGCGCGGGTACAGTCCAAAGAGTTTTGCGGGAGCAGTCGAGACGATTTCGACAAAGCGATTCGGGCTAAAACGCTTTCCGTGAACTCCGCCGGTGTAGATCAGGCTCAAACGGTGCTCGATGCCGGGGCCGCCGTTGGGAATTTTGGTGAAATCATCCTTGCCCATTTCCTTTTGTTCCTTAAAGCAAAATGGGCAGTGATCGGTAGAAACGACTTGCAGCGTGTCGCGCGCCAGGCCTTGCCAGAGTTTCTCCTGGTGCCATTTTTCGCGCAGCGGCGGCGTGAAGACATATTTCGCGCCTTCGAATCCAGGAGCATCCATATTCTCCAGCGAGAGATACAGATATTGGGGGCAAGTTTCCGCGTAGGCCGGCAAGCCGCGGTCGCGCGCCTCGCGCACCTTTTCGAGCGCGTCGTTACAAGAGAGATGCACGATGTAGACGGGCGCTCCGGCCATTTCCGCCAGCGCAATGGCGCGGCCGGTGGCCTCGGCTTCGGCGGTCGTTGGACGCGTCAGCGCGTGATATTTCGGCGCGCGCTTTCCTTCAGCAAGCGCCTGCTGCACGATCACATCGATGGCGCCGCCATTTTCCGCGTGCATGCAGATCAGCCCGGAGTGCTTCGCGGCTTGGCGCATCGCTTTAAAAATCGTTGCATCATCAAGCATGAACACGCCGGGATAGGCCATGAACAGTTTGAAGCTGGTGACGCCTTCGCGAACGAGCTGGCCCATTTCTTCGAGCTGCGCGGAGCCGAGGTCAGTGATGATGCAGTGAAACGCATAGTCGGTAACGGCCTTGGGCTGCGCTTTCTGCATCCACGTGTCAAAAGCGTGGCGAAGCGTCTGGCCTTTGTACTGAATGGCGAAATCGATCAGCGTGGTCGTGCCGCCAAAGGCCGCGGCAATGGTGCCGGTCTCGAAATCGTCCGCGCTGGTGGTGCCCCCGAAAGGCATGTCGAGATGCGTGTGTACGTCGATGCCGCCGGGAAGGACGAGATGATTCGCTGCGTCGATCACGCGACCGGCATTTTCGACTGGCAGAGCTGCGCCTATTGCGGAGATTTTGTCTCCGCTAATGCCGATATCGGCGAAGGAGGTGTCCGTGGCGGTTACGACCGTGCCGTTACGAATGATGGTATCGAAGCGCATGTATCCTCAAGGTGTCGCAAACGGTTTATGGCAGCATTTGGCCACGCGCGCAAGAGGTTCTTGCGTAGGACAGTTCAATCAAGCGTTAGTGATGCTGAGCACGTTCCCGTCGGGATCCTTAAACCAAGCGACGGAAATCTTTCCGCCGGGCGCGTTCCAGATGCCAAGGTCATCCTGCTTGAAATGTGGATAGGTATCGAAGACCACGCCCATCTTGCGCAAGGATTCGACGGACGCCCGGACATTCGTGACCTGGAAGCCGAGAATGGTGTGGTGGTGCGGGGTGAAATCGGGAACTGCGGAGATGCGAAGAGTGACGCCAGCGATGTTGAAGACGGCGGCGAAGTTGTCCTCATAGGCCAGTGTCAGCCCGAGCGTGTCGCGATAGAACGCAGTGGAACGGCTGCGGTCTCTTGCGCATATGACGATGGCCGGCTTTGCCGTTTGTAAAATGCCCATTTTGTCCTCGCTTTCACTTTTGCTGCGCGAACGAACGTGAGTCCAAGGCCGCGGACAAAAGCCGGGAACTTGAGAACAATGCTTGTTGCTGAAAATAAAAAACGGCGGAGAAACCGCCGCGTGATGAAAACAACGCCTCGTGGCTACAAAGAAGCGTAGCAAAGCGCGAGAAGGCTGATCAAGAGGCTCTTGCGGACTGAACTACGTTCGGGAGGACATCGCGCGCGTAGATGTCCAGGGTTTGTTCTTCGTCGCCGCACATCAGGTAAATGTTGAATTGCGTTACGCCGACTTTTCGCAAGGCTTCGAGCTTTTTGCGATGCTGTTCGATGGGGCCAACCAGACAGAAGCGGTCCACAATTTCGTCGGTAACGAAATCGGCGTTGTTGCTGCCCACTTCGCAATGGTGCAGATAGTCGTACTTTCCGCGGTCTTTCACGAAAGAGACCAGCGATTGAGGCAGTTCTTCCGGCTTGTATTTCGAGATGAGGTCCATCACGTGATTGGAGACGAGAGCAGGGAACCAGCGCACGCGTTCTCGCGCTAGCTTTAGATCGCTTGAGGCCCAAACGGGTGCGGCCGCCATTACTTCGATTTTGGCTGGGTCGCGTCCCGCTTCGCGCGCGCCTTCACGAACAAACCCGAGGCACCATTCGATTAAGTCGGGATCAGCGAACTGCAGGATGACACCGTCCCCGATGCGTCCGGCCGTGCGTAGCGCTTTGGGACCATAGCCGGCGACCCAGACAGGCGGTGCGCCACCATTTGCCCACGGGAAACGCGTGCTCACGCCGTCGAGCTCGACGGCGTGCCTGCTGTTGAGCGCGCGAAAAACGCGCACGAACTCTTCGAGATTTTCGAGCGTGGTTGGCTTCTTGCCGAGAACGCGGCGCGAGCTGTCCCCACGGCCGATGCCAAGCTGCATGCGGCCGTGCGAGAAAACATTGAGCGTGGCAAAAAGACTTGCGGAGACGGTCACGTCGCGAACGGCAGGATTGGTGACGCAGGTGCCGAGTCGCATCTGTTTCGTGTTCGCGGCCATCAATGTGAGCAGCGGAAACGGCTCCATCCAAATCACATGCGAGTCGAATATCCACCCATACTGGAAGCCGGCAGACTCGGCTTGCTTTGTGAGACTAACGATGCGATCGATGGTGAGGTCGGGCTTGATGGTTATGCCGAAATCCATTGCGCTCCTTTAGTCCGCCGCCTGCGCGAGCGGCTGCGGTTGGTTGACCTTCATCAGCGCGAGATAGGCAAAGAAGCTGACCGCGAAGCCAACGAACCATGCGTAATTGTAAAGAACGCGCAGCAGCGGAACGGCCAAGCCGATAAACGCGACGGCGGCTCCAGCGGCGAGTGCTGCGATAGCTTGCCAGTTGAAACCGCGCGCGTATTCATATTGACCGCCGCGCAGATACAAATCCTGCAACGCCAAATTTTTCTTGCGCACGAGGAAGTAGTCGCAGATCAGCACGCCGGCAATGGGGCCGAGGAATCCCGAGTAACCGACGAGCCAGCCAAAAATGTAGCTGCCGTAATTGGCCATCAGCTTCCACGGCTGCATGGCAATTCCAAGCAGACAGGTAATCAGACCGCCGGTGCGAAAACTGATGCGGCGCGGCGAAAGATTCGAGAAATCGTTGGCGGGAGAGACGACGTTGGCTGCTACGTTGACGTTCAGCGTCGCCATCAGCAGCGCAAGCATGGCGATCACAACAGCGAACGGATTGCCGAGTCGCGAGAGGACCGCGACGGGATCCCAGAGCGCTTGCCCGAAGATGATCAGCGTGGCAGAGGTTACGGCGATGCCGATGAAGGAGTAAAAGGTCATCGTTGCCGGAAGGCCCAGCGCTTGGCCGATCATCTGGTCGCGCTGGCTTCGCGCGTAACGGGTGAAGTCCGGAATATTGAGCGAGACAGTGGCCCAGAAACCGACGACTCCTGTGAGTGACGGAATAAAGAAGCGGAAAAATTCACCGAAACTCTGAAATTTCGAGGGCGTTGCTAGCATGGGTCCGAAGCCGCCGGCCTTGCTGCGTGCCCAGAGAAGGAGCGCTAGCCCAATGAGGAGCAAAAACGGTGCGGAGATGCCTTGCAGAAAACGGATGGTTTCGATGCCGCGCAAAATCACGAGGACATTCAGCAGCCAGAACGCGGCAAAGCACACCGCAGGGCCATAGGCGAAGTGGCCCCAGCTTCGAATGAGCGCGACGAGCATAGCGTTGATGGCTTCGCCGCCGATCCACGTCTGGATGCCGAACCAGCCGCACGCCACGAGTGCGCGCAAGATGGCAGGGACGTTGGCGCCTAGAACTCCGAACGAAGCGCGCGCAAACACCGGAAAGGGAATTCCGTATTGAGCGCCCGCATGTGCGTTGAGCAGCATCGGAATCAACACGAGCACGTTGCCGAGGAAAACGGTGAAGAGCGCTTGCTTCCAGTTCATGCCGCCGGCGATCATGCCGCTCGCGAGCATGTAGGTGGGGATATTCACGCTCATGGAGATCCACAACGCGGCGTAGTTGTAGGTGCGCCAGGTGCGGCGCTCGGGCGAGACCGGAGCGAGATCTTTGTTGTAGAGCGCGCTCGCGCGAACGGTTTCCGCGGCCAACACGCCAGGGAAACGGCCGGCCGTGTCAGTAGATGCTTGATTCACGCTTGCGCCCGGTGAAGTCGATGTAGACGGCTTTTAGCTCGGTGAAGAAATCAATCGCGACGCGGCCCATCTCGCGCATGCCCACGCCTGTGGCTTTCATGCCGCCGAAGGGAAGCTGCGCTTCACCGCCCACGGTAGGTGAGTTTACATGCGTGATGCCGGTTTCGATGCGGTCGATGAACTCGAAGATTTTCGCGGCGTCGTTGGAGTAGAGCGAGCTGGAAAGTCCATAACGTACGGAGTTGGCTACGTGCAGCGCTTCCTCGAAATTTTTCACACGGATTACGGAGAGCACCGGGCCGAAGATTTCTTCCTGGGCAATCGTCGAATCGGGCGCGACATGATCGAAAATCGTCGGCGATACGAAGTAGCCGCGATCGTAGCTGCCGCCGCTCAGGCGCTCGCCTCCGAGCAGTAGCTTGCCTTCTTTTTTGCCAACATCGATGAAATGCAGGTCGGTCTTTAGTTGAGACTCATCGACCGCCGGGCCCATATCGACACCGGGCTCAAGTCCGTTACCGGTGCGTAGCTTGGACGCACGCTCGACAAGTAGCTGTACAAACTTGTCTGCCACGGATTCCTCAATGACGACGCGGCTGGTGGCCGTGCAGCGCTGGCCAGTGGACGCGAACGCGCCAAAAACCGTGGATTCAACGGCAAGCGGCAGATCAGCGTCGGAGAGAATCACCAGCGGATTCTTGCCGCCCATTTCGCACTGGCATTTCTTCATGCGCCGCGCGCCTTGTGCGTAAAGCTCGCTGCCGACTTCGTTCGAACCGGTGAACGAAACCGCGCGCACATCCGGATGCTGCAGCAATTCGTCGCCGACTTGACTGCCCGATCCCACAACCATGTTGAGTACGCCCGCTGGGACGCCGGCTTGCTCGAAGATTTGCATGACTCGGGCACCGGTGAAGGCGGTGAGAGTCGCGGGCTTGAAGACGACCGTATTCCCCGAAATCAGTGCGGGCGCGATCTTCCAGACGGGGATGGAAACAGGAAAATTCCACGGCGCGATCGCGGCAACCACACCGAGCGGCTGCTTCAGCGTGTACGCGAAATTCTTTGGCAGCTCGCTCGGGATCGTCTCACCACCCAGTCGGCGGCCTTCTCCGGCCATGAACTCGAGGATATTGATCGATTTCTGCACTTCGCCGAGCGCATCCTTCAGCGCTTTGCCTTCTTCCCGCGTCATCAGCCGCGCAACTTCGTCTTTCTGCTGCTCCATCAATAGCGCGGCTTTCGCGAGCACGCGGCTGCGCACAGGTGCGGGAGTATCGCGCCACGCGGGGAAAGCCTCGCGAGCCGCGGCGACGGCCGCTCGCGTTTCTTCGCGCGTCGAAAGCGGCGCGAAGCCGATGATCTCGTCAAGATTGGCGGGATTGCGGCGCTCCGATGTTTTGGTGGCGGAGGATTCGACCCAGCGTCCTCCAATAAAATTGCGGCAGGTTTGCGATGTTGAGACAGCGGTGGCCATTGCTTGCTCCATTCCTTGTAAGTTAGTCGGCGGCGGCGGCGTTCTCCGCCGCACGCGTACGCGTGATTTCGCCGTAAGACTCCGGACGTCGATCGCGATAGAACTGCCAGGTATCGCGCACCTGTTGAATTTCGTCGAGGTTCAGCTCGGCGACAAGCAACTCATCCTTGTCGCGGCTGGCCTGCGCGACGAGCTTGCCGCGCGGGTTGCAGAAGTAGCTTTTCCCATAGAATTCCCCGATCTTCCACGGCTGTTCGGTGCCGACGCGATTGATGGCCGCAACAAAGTAAGCGTTCGCGACGGCATGCGCGGGCTGCTCCAGTTCCCAGAGATATTCGGAAAGGCCGGCGACCGTGGCCGAGGGATTGTAGACAATCTCGGCGCCATTGAGTCCGAGGATGCGCGCGCCTTCGGGAAAATGGCGGTCGTAGCAAATGTAAACGCCCACGCGGGCGTACCGTGTGTCAAAGACAGGGTAACCGGCGTTGCCCGGCGTGAAATAGAATTTCTCCCAGAAGCCCGGATGGCAGTGCGGGATGTGGTGCTTGCGATATTTTCCCAGATAGCGGCCGTCGGCGTCGATCACGGCGGCGGTGTTGTAGTAGACGCCGGGCATCTCCACTTCATAGATAGGGACGACGAGCACCATCTGGTGTTTCTTTGCGAGTTTTTGCATGCGCGCGATCGTCGGCCCGTTCGGCACGCGCTCCGTCAATTCATACCAGCGCGTCTGCTGCTCGGCGCAAAAGTAGGGTCCGTAGAAAAGTTCCTGGAGGCCGAGGATTTGCACCTTCTTCTTGGCGGCATCGCCGATGAGGCGCTCGTGCTTGGCGATCATTTTGTCTTTGATGCCACCGAGCGACATTTTCTCGGGCGACCATTCGCAGTGAACCTGAATCAGACCGCAGCGCACATTGCGAGCCATAGCGACCTCCACAAGCGGTGGCGAAAAGTCTACTCCGCGGCTGCGCGCGTCACAAGGACCGCTAATGCTCCCGCGCCGCTCACCAACGTATGCACGCCGCCGCAAAACATAATAAGATGCTCGGTCGAGTTACCGGAGTTTACGCGGATGAAGACGATAAAAGGTCCGGCCATTTTCCTGGCGCAGTTTGCCGGTGACAAAGCGCCGTTCAACAATCTGCAGAGTATCGCGCAATGGGCGGCGGGCTTGGGCTACAAGGGCGTGCAGATTCCGTCGTGGGATAGCCGCTTGTTCGATTTGAAGCGGGCTGCCGAGAGCAAGGCCTATTGCGAAGAAGTGTCCGGCGCATTATCGCGGCACGGTTTGCATTTGACCGAATTGTCGACGCATCTGCAGGGCCAGCTTGTCGCCGTGCATCCCGCGTATGACATTGCGTTCGATGGCTTCGCGCCGGATACAGTGAAAGGGAATCCCCGTGCGCGGCAAGCGTGGGCTGTGCAGCAGTTGCTGTACGCCGCGAAAGCTTCCGCGAATCTCGGCCTGCGCGCGCACGCCACATTTTCCGGTGCGCTGGCTTGGCCCTACATTTATCCCTGGCCCCAGCGGCCTGCGGGACTAATCGAAACCGCGTTCGATGAATTGGCCGCTCGCTGGAAGCCAATCCTGAACGCGTTCGATGAGGCTGGAGTCGACCTCTGTTTCGAGATTCACCCGGGGGAAGACCTGCATGACGGCGCGACATTTGAAATGTTTCTCGATCGCGTCGGCAATCATCCGCGCTGCAACATCCTTTTTGATCCCAGTCATTTCGTTCTGCAGCAGCTCGATTATCTCGAGTACCTCGATTTTTATCACCAGCGCATCAAGATGTTTCACGTCAAAGACGCGGAGTTTCATCCCACAGGACGCCAGGGCGTATACGGCGGCTATCAATCCTGGGTGAACCGCGCCGGACGCTTTCGCTCTCCGGGCGACGGCCAGGTCGACTTCACCGGCATTTTCTCGAAGCTCACGCAATACGATTTTGACGGCTGGGCCGTGCTTGAATGGGAATGCTGCATCAAGAGCGCCGAACAAGGCGCGGCCGAAGGCGCTCCTTTCATCGCCCGGCACGTCATTCAAGCCTCCAGCTCTTCTTTCGACGATTTCGCAAAATCCGGCGCGGACCAAGCCGCGAATCGCCGGATGCTCGGTCTGACCTAAATCTAACATCAGGTGAAGCGATGATCTCAGGCACAAGCGCGAGTGAAGGAAAGCGCCGTATTCGATTGGGAATGGTGGGAGGCGGACCGGGAGCATTTATTGGCGCGGTGCATCGCATCGCCGCGCGCATGGACGATCATTACGAACTCGTCGCAGCGGCGCTGTCCTCCGACCCCGCACGCAGCCGCGCCGCGGCGCAAGACCTGCACATCGCGCCCGATCGCGCCTATGGCAGCTACACGGAAATGGCTCGCGCGGAAGCCGCTCGTCCTGACCGCATCGAAGCCGTCGCCATCGTGACGCCGAACAATCTTCATTACCCGATGGCGAAAGCGTTTCTCGAAGCCGGCTTCCACGTCATCTGCGACAAGCCGATGACCACCACGGTGCAAGAAGCGCTCGACCTTGCCGCGATCGTAAAGCGCACGGGCGTGATTTTTGGGCTCACGCACAATTACACCGGCTATCCGATGGTGCGCCAAGCGCGCCAGATGATCGCGGACGGTGACCTCGGGAAAATTCGCCTGGTGCAAGTCGAATATGCGCAAGATTGGCTAGCCACTCCGCTCGAGAACACGGGGCAGAAACAGGCGGCGTGGCGCACGGACCCGGCGCAAAGCGGCCCGGGCGGCAGCCTCGGCGACATCGGCACGCACGCTTACAACATCGCGTGCTTCGTCACAGGATTGCATTGCCGCGAACTCGCCGCTGACGTTTCCATTTTTGTGCCGGGGCGTCGCCTCGACGATAACGTGCAACTCATGCTTCGGTTTGCTGAAGGCGCGAAGGGCGCGCTGTGGGCGAGCCAGGTGGCAACGGGGAACGCCAACAATCTCCGTCTGCGTGTCTACGGCGAAAAAGCCGGATTGGAATGGCACCAGGAAGAGCCAAACGATCTGCTGTTTGCAAGACTTGGCGAAGCGCCGGAGATACTCCGCCGTCCCGGTCCTGGTGGTGACTCTCCCGCAGCGCATGCAAGCCGCATTCCCGGCGGGCATCCTGAGGGCTACCTCGAAGCCTTCGCGCAGCTCTATACGGATTTGGCCGAACAGATTTATGCCCGTCGTGAGGGCCGCAAACCTTCGCCTCAGTCGCTGCTCGTCCCCAATGTAGACGATGGCGTAGATGGCATGCGCTTCATCGCGGCCACGCTCGAGTCCTCAAAGCGCAACGCCGCCTGGGTCAACTTGGATTCAGTGGGGAAATAATTTTGGCTGGGAGGCCTGGACTCGAACCAGGATAGCCAGATCCAGAGACCTGAGTCCGACCAAGAGGAGGATTACGCCAACGCGTTGGAAACATGGCTTAAGCGTTTGTCGTGAGGAAGTTGCGCTTCGTTTCTTGGTTTGGCTCGATTTGGCTGGATTGGGTGCCGATTGAGTAGTTCGGGCAAAGTTTGGGCAAAGTACGGGCAAAGTGATCGCCGCAACACCCATCTCATCCACATTGCTCCCCTTTCTTTCTAGTCGCATGATTTATCGCGATCGGCTTTCTCAATCGTCTCGTCGGTCGCCTCGCCCAGCCTCGTCCTTAGCTCCTGCAGCCATGCCCGTGGATTCCGTCCGTGAACGAGACGGCCCAAGAAGCCAAGCCTCTCTGCAGCATTATTCCGGTTGTGGCGAATATTATCCTTAGTGAGCCCGCTGTAAGTCGACAAGAATTGCGTGAGGCTAGTCGGCTTCGAAAAAAGATAGGTTGCGTGACCCAGTTGAGGAGTCTCGACGACTACCGCAGCTTCTAGATCAAAGATGTATTCCGAGCGAAAGAGGTAGAGACAGCGGGAGCGTCGGCGAAGTTGCCGGTAATAGAAAGCATCATAGTCCGGTTTCCATGTAATCAGGCCGACGTCAAAATCGGCCGGCATCCCGAGCGCGGCGCAGAATTTTTCTAGATCGCTTTTCTCGATTGGAACAGTTTCGATGCGTGCACGGATCTCGTCGAGGGCAGGGGCAAACTGCCCCAAGCGATGGTGGAGTTTGCCAGCTTCGCTGATCTGCTCCGTAATGGTTGCAGGGAAGGCGATCTCTGTGCGGCTTGGCACCGCAGTTTGCCATTTGAGCAGTTGCCACTCTCCCGCCTGCTGGCGATATTTGCCGCTCTGAACAAATGTAGCCTGAATGCTCAGCTTCGACCGCAGGAGGTGCTTCCATTGGTTCCAAGTCGAGTCCCACGATATGGGTAACAAGGTCTTGTCGACTAGAATTTCCAACTTACTGCGCGAATCCAGGTAAACGGCATGATCGTTATAAAACGAGAATCGTCGTAATGGTGCTCGGATGCGCTGAATCTTTTGTTCCGGCAAAAATGCAAGGATTCGAGAAGCGAAGAAGGTCTTGCCGTCTCGTGAAGTCTCTCCTGCAACCAGCAGACAACCGAAGCCGCCGTACGGAAAGAGTACCGGCATTGTAGGCTCGGTTAGCAGCGCGTCATAGCAGGCTCTCAATTCCGGACGACCGACGATGTTGAAGGCGCGCTCCAGAGTGGCGAGGTCACGGGAAGACTTGCTCGCAGCGCGGAGTTCAAGACTGCGAAGTCTAAAGGCGAGGCGCAGGTCTGTCAGAGATGCTTTGGGACTGCTTCGCAGCAGATCATAGAACGAAGGTTGGCGATCGAAGGCGCAGTTGCGACTCCCGGCGTAGAAATAATCTCTCAATATGTCGCATCTTAGTTGAACGGCGGATATGCCTAAGCAGGGGCGGCTCACCTCTGCGAAAACGAAGAGGCTTCCGCGCTTGTCCTTGCCCGGTTGAGTAGCGTATCCGATGTCTGCCTGAAAAATCTCCCGCCTGCCCGTGATTCGCTTCGTGTTGCGGATCTGGATATCTACTGCCGCCGCGGCTGCCTCAATGGCGAGAGGAAAGCGCACCTCATCACCAGGATGGATAAACGAAGCCAAGAAGTTTGACAGCAGAATAGACGTGCCGTCGGTGAACACACACTCAGCCTTAGCTCCTCTCATATTTGTTCTTAGAACGAGGCGCCGGCAAACATCTGGCATTCCGCCGGTAGCATGGAGTGCAATCGCCATCGCGAGGCGGACGATAGCACCAGATAGGAGTCTCGCCAAATAAGTGGATGGAGTTTTTCTAAAAAGGAGAATCCATGTTTACAGAACTGATGCCCTTGATCGAACATCGGCCAGTGACGATTACAGTCGCCGTCTTGGCGG